>Ga0210401_10000759_pt1 | contig 38968 bp, 37 predicted proteins | sample IncBWH32MmetaG_FD_150866 | JGI IMG/M metagenome (GOLD analysis project Ga0210401, IMG submission 150866) | Forest soil microbial communities from Barre Woods Harvard Forest LTER site, Petersham, Massachusetts, United States - Inc-BW-H-32-M | ecosystem: Environmental > Terrestrial > Soil >... | reverse complement strand
CGGGCGCGGACGGCAGGAAGATCGACCATGTCGATCACCGCTTCGAGCGCCGCCGGGTAGTCCCCGGTATCGAGAACGAGGCCTCCGATCGTGCGATAGGGCATGTCCGACCCGCGGACGAGATTGATCCGACGAAGCTCGACGGGCTCCATGCCGAGTACAATCGCGAGTTCGTCCATCGCCCGCTCGATCGCGAAACAGGCACCGGGCCTGGCCACACCGCGGTAGGGACCGAGCGGCGCCTTGTTGGTCGCCACGGTATGCGTTTCCACGTGAAGATGCTCGATGCGATACGGACCGGGTAGATTTCTCGCCGCCATGCTGGATTCCATGAACGGTCCGGATGGCCAGAGCGAGTAGGCGCCGGCATCGACGAAAACCTCGCCTTTCAGGCCAAGCACCCGGCCAGACGTTTCGGCAAACAGCGTGATGTCGTAGAAATGTTCACGGGCGTGGACAGAAGCTATGAGGTGTTCGCGTCTGTCCTCGATCCATCTTACCGGATGATCGACCTTTAGCGCGATCGCAGCCACCGCGATCTCTTCGGGCATTAGACGATTCTTGCCGCCGAAGCCGCCGCCGACGTCGGGCGCCACCACGCGCAGCTTGTGCTCGGGCAGGCCCAGCGACTGGGACAAGCCGATCCGCATGACGTGCGGCCCCTGGGTCGATGTATAGACGACCAGTTCGTCCGCGCGATGGTCCCAATAGGCCACGACGCCTCGGGTTTCCAGCGGAACGACGGCTTGCCGGTTCATCCTGAATTGCCGCCGCATCTGGACGGGCGCTCCGGCGACCTTTGCGATATCGCCTTCGGCAATCGTGGCGTGAATGAAGGCGTTGTCGGTCCAACCATCGAACAGCGGCGGAGTCCCGGGCTTGCTCGCCTCGACCGCGTCGAGCACGACAGGCAGTTCTTCGGTGTTGACGATGACTTCGGCTGCGATGTCCTCGGCCTCCGCCCGGGTCGGAGCCACACAGGCGGCGACGCACTGACCGACAAATCGGACGCGATCTCCGGCAAGCGGCGGGTAGGGGACGGTGCGGAAGCTCGCCAGCTCCGGGCCGGCATCGATGCAGGTAATATCGCCGAGGTCCGCAAGCGCAAAGATCTTGGCGGCGTGTGCCTCTGGTCTTTCGATGCCGATCAGGCGGGCGTGGGCAACCTCACTGCGCACGAACGCGATGTCCTGCATACGCGGCATTCTAAGATCCGCCACGAATGTGCTGGCGCCCAGGAGATGCCTCCGGTCTTCCTTGCGCGGTACGCTCGCGCCGATCCAGCCTTTGGGCTGGTGATACCCCTCGCGGGAGGTTTCCGCCGTCATGTCAATCTGCTTGTCGCCGTCGTTGATCCAGGATGAGATGATAACATGCGCTCCAGGCCGATGCCGGGAGGTTGGGCTGAGCTGGTCTGCGTCTATGGCGAGACCGGCGTCAGCCGCCGCCGAACGCTTGCATGTCCCGTCCCCGGATCGCCCAGCGTGTCATTCGACGCTCGATGAAGGCAAATATCAGATAGGTAACGATGCCCATCGCGGCGATCACGAAGACGCCTGCGAACATCAGCGGGATTCGGAATTGCGAAGAAGCCTGCAACATCAGATAGCCGATACCGTCGTTTGAGGCGATGGTCTCCGCGATCACGGCTCCGATGAAAGCCAGGGTAATCGACACCTTGAGCGATGCGAAGAAGTAAGGCATCGCCCGCGGCAACCCCACCTTCAACAACAGGTCCATCTTCGATGCGCCGAGCGACAGTAGCACATCCTGCAGTTCCGGTTCGACCGTCGCAAGTCCGGTCGCGACGTTGACCGCGATCGGGAAAAAGCTGAGCAGGAATGCCGTCGCAATCGCCGTCGGCTGACCGATGCCGAGCCACAGCACGAGGATCGGAACGACGGCAACTTTCGGGATGGAATTGAAGCCGATCAATATTGGATATAATCCCACGTAGAAAAGGCGCGACGAGCCTATGACGATGCCCAACAGCAGGCCGAAGCCGACTCCGAAAAGAAAGCCGATCATGGTGCTGACCAGCGTGTAGATGGAGTGTTGCATGATCGGGGCGAAATTTTCCATCAGCGCAACAAAGATCGCCGTCGGAGATGGCAGGATGAATGGCTGAATGCCGAGCACGACGACGGCCAATTGCCAGATCACGAGGATGCCTATGCCGAGGAGCCACGGCATGGCGATTTCGAGCTTGCGGTGAAGATTGGTGGTCATCTCAAGCGACCTTCAGATTCGGAGCGGCGGCTTTGGATTCGCTTCTGATCTGCGCGATCTCGTTGCGGATCGAATGGATGATCTCTATGAACTTCGGTTCGAACGTCGTTTCGATCGTGCGTGGACGAGGTAGATCGACCTGGTGTGTGGCGATCACCCGGCCGGGACGAGCGCTCATGACGAAGATGACGTCCGCAAGGAAGGCTGCCTCGCGGAGATCGTGCGTGACCAGGATGGTGGTGAACTTCCTCGTCATCCAGATCGATTGCAGGACGGTCCAAAGCTCCTCGCGGGTGAAGGCATCCAATGCGCCAAAAGGCTCGTCCAGCATCAGCAGCTCGGGATCGTGGATCAGCGAACGGCAGAGATTGGCGCGCTGCTGCATGCCTCCCGAGAGCATCCACGGATAACGGCTTTCGAATTCGTCGAGGCCGACCGTACGGAGCAATTGTCGCGCCTTCTCGGTATATTCGGCCCGATGGGACCGCAGTCGTCTCCGATGCGGTTGAACGATCTCGAGCGGCAGCATGACGTTGGAAAGGAGAAGTCTCCACGGCAGCAACGTCGGATTCTGGAATGCCATCCCGACGATTCTCAATGGCCCTTTCACGTCTTGTCCGGCGACGGTGACTTTGCCAGAGGTCGGCGGCTGTAAGCCGCTCACAAGCCTCATGAGAGACGACTTGCCGCATCCCGAGGGTCCCACGACGGCCGCGAACTGTCCCTTTCCGATCGACATGCTGGCATTCTTCAACGCGACAACGCGTTCGGCGACACCATAGGTGAGGGCCACGTCGTCGAGCTCTACAAATGCATTCATTCTCTCTCCAATCGAATATGACCGTTCCTGTCGACAGGGTGTCGCATTCGGTCCGGTCAGATCATCTTGAGTTCGGACGCATCCGGAAGAAACCGGTCGTCGTAGTAATCGGAGAGTTTTGGGGCGACCGATAGCTCGAGTCCCTTCTGCAAGAGCTTGTTGCCGTTCTCCATGCGGGTCGGATCGAGATGGCCAAGTCCGTTGTTGCGGACGTTTTCGGTCAGAATGTGCTTGTCGCGGACCCACTCGAGACGTTGCCGTTCGACGGGTATCTGGAGCAGTTGGTCGCGATTATGGACGGTGGTCGCAGCTGCCGATGGATCCTTGCAGGCGGCCTTCCAGGCCCGCGCGGTCGCCAGAGTCACCCGTTTGCAGAGATCGGGATCGGAATCGACGATCGACCGGCTCGCAATCAACGAATTCGAGGGGAAATCGAAGCCAAGCTGAGAGAAGTAGAAGAAGCGAACGCTGGAGAGCGCCACGCCCGCCTCGAGCAGATTGAAGACGGAAGTATAGTCGAAGCCGATCACCGCATCGACAGCACCACGCAACAACATGCTGTCCCGGATTTTGACGTCGACGGTGACGAAATTGACCTTCTTCGAGTCGAACCCGTTCGTCTCCAGCAGGACGGGAACGATCTTGGTGGCCGCTGACGCGGCGCCGATGCCGATACGTGCGCCCTCCAGGTCCTTCAGCGAGGCAAGCGGCTTCTTGTCGAGACTGATAAGACAGGCGGGGAAGTCGTCGAAAATGCTCAACAGCAGCTTGGGAGCCTGTCCTGGATTTCTCGCCGAGAACTCGATCAGCGTGGCGATGTCGGCGAAGGCAAAGGTATGAGTGCCGCTGGCCACGCGACGCACCGCCTCGGCCGATCCAGGAGCGCCATCCAGCTTGAGACTTAGCCCGAGGTCCTTGTTGATGCCGCTCTCTTCTCCGACGAAGAACGGGCTGTTGCCGCCGTAGATTCTGAAATCGAGCGAGAAGGGAACTTCCTTGGCCTGCGCTCTTGCAACGGAAGGCATGGCCAACGCTACGGCACCCGATGCGCCGGCACGAAGCAGCGCACGTCGGTTCAATCTCCAAGGTCCTTGTCGGGTGCTCAATGTCGTCTCCGCTACCGTTTTGAACGACTGGCATGCGCCGTCTGTGCGCGGCGAGAGGCTTTTTCGTCCTATTGATCGTAGGGGAGTGCCATTCAGCACAGCAAATTACTAATTCCGGTCGATTATGATGGTTCGACGATAGATCGGCAGGACAGCGGCATCTGCGCAGAAGTTCGGCAGCGGTTAGCTCAAAAGTTGAGCGTTGCACCTGAAATCCGGGCTATCGACGGACGTCAACTGACGTGCTGCGGTCTCGTGCCGCAACCGGCGACGGAAGCGTGCATCTATCGTCTGCGAAGATCAATTAAGAGTATTTTCCAATTTGTGTCGCTGATTGCGCCTCTCTATCCGTTCTGAGCACAATTCAGCAAAGAGAAGCGCAAATCGCATGAACACCTCCGCAATGAGAGTAATTGCGCTACGGCAGCACGGTGGCATCGAGCAGTTGCAGCTTGATAGGTGGCCAAGGCCTGCTGTTGCGGACAATGAGGCCCTCGTGGAAGTCAAGGCATGCGGCCTGAACTACATGGATGTGTTCGTCATGAGGGGCATGCCGGACCTTCACACCGAAATGCCAAGAATTCCCGGCGGCGACATAGCGGGCGTCGTACGCGAGGTTGGCAAGAACGTCTCGCCTGATTGGATCGGCAAAAGGGTCGTGCTGTTTCCCCGCTTTCCCAAAGGCGGCGTGCTCGGCGAGCACGGGAACGGCGGTCTCTGTGAATACATCGCCGTCGATCAGCAGCAACTGATCGAAATCCCTGACGGAGTCGACTTCGAGCTGGCTGCGGCGCTTCCGATTGCCTATGGCACGTCGCACCGCATGCTGTTCACGCGCGGCAAGGTGAAGGCCGCCGAAAAGATCCTGATCTTGGGCGCGAGCGGCGGCGTGGGAGTTTCGTGTCTCCAATTCGCCAAGATGGCGGGCCTGGAAGTATTCGCCTGTACCAGCAGCGAGGAAAAGGGGCGCAAGCTCAAGGCGCTCGGCGCTGACCACATCATAAACTACGTTGAATCGCCGGAATTTTCGCGCGCCGTTTGGTCGGCGAGCGGCAAGAAGGGCGTCGATGTCGCCGTCAATTTCACCGGCGGCGACACCTGGATTCAGACCCAGCGCTGCATGGCGGTCGGAGGCCGCATTCTCACCTGCGGATCGACAGCGGGTCACATGTGCGAGATCGATGTGCGTTTTCTTTGGCATCGCGAGACCGAAATCATCGGATCGCGCGCCTACGTGCCTCAGGACATCGTCGCGTGCCTCGAGCATGTGGCTTCCGGACGTCTTCAACCGGTGATCGAAACGATCCTGCCGCTTGAGGAAGCGGGGAAGGGCGTAAGCCTGCTCGAGGACCGGCGCATCTTCGGAAAGGTCATCGTCAAGCCATGAGTGAGAGCATCGCCAGCGTTACGCCCGTCAAGAATCTCGGCTGCCTCGGCGTCGAATTCCGCAATGAGAAGCGAGTGGCGGTGATCGATCTGTGGGATCCGGAGAACCCGCGGGACATCGATTATCCGACGTATCACGCGGCATGCGATGCGGTCGCGCGAGGGTTGGTCGAAAAGGGTTTCGCGGCTGGAGATCGCGTCGGCATCCTCTGCTCCAACAGAGTCGAGTTCCTGGAGGTGTTCTACGGGGCGATGCGGGCCGGTGTCGTGCCGGTTTCGATCGGCACCCAGCAGCCGGCGGAGACCGTCGCGTGGATTATCGAGGACTCGGACGTGAAGCTCGTGTTCTGCGATGGCGCGCTGAAGCAGAAGCTTCCGGAGGGCGTACCGTTCGTGGATGTCGATTCCGACGCCCGTGACGGTCTGCGCGCTTTCAAGCGCCCGGGACCCTTCATCCCATTTCAGCCCGAATATGGCTCCGTGGCTTTCCAGCCTTACACGTCCGGCACGACCGGCCGTCCGAAGGGCGTGCTGTTGTCGCATCGTGCCCATAGCTGGGTGGCGGAAACGATTTCCAAGGACCGCGATTTTTCGCCGGCGGACCGCATGATCGTGGCCGCGCCGCTCTACCACAAGCACGCGATGAACTCGATCAAATGCGTTCTGGTCGGCGGTTCGACGGTCGTGTTGATGCGCAAGTTTGATCCTCGCCGATATGTGGAAGTCATCAACAAGTACCGCACCACCGTCGTTTCCGGCGTGCCGACGATCTTTGCGATGATGCTGCAGCAACGCGACTTGCTCGACGGACACGACTATTCCTTCGTCCGCCTTGCAACGATGGGCGGCGCGCCGGCGACCGACACGCTGATCGACGCCGTAGCCGAGACGTTTCCGTCCGCCGATATCGTCCAGATCTTCGGCATCACCGAAGCCAGTGCCGCGCTTTTCGGCCGCCATCCGCAGAGGGCGCCGAGGCCACGGCATTCGATCGGATGGCCGATCGCCGGAAACGAATTCCGTCTCGTCGGCGGCGAAGACGACAGCTTCGGAACGCTGCATGTCCGCGGGCCGGGCTTGATGAACGGCTATCACAACAATCCGACCGAGATGACGAAACGCATGAAGGATGGTTGGTTCGATACCGGGGACATCCTCCGCAAGGATCCGACCGGATGGTATTATTTCATCGGCCGGTCCGACGACATGTTCGTCTCGAGCGGGCACAACATCTATCCAAGCGAAGTCGAGGTGATGCTCGAGCGCCATCCCGACGTCGAACAGGCCATCGTCGTGCCCGCGCCGGACGAGATCAAATACCGCATCCCGTACGCGTTCGTCGTGAAACGCGCGGGATCGACGCTCTCCGACGAGGACGTAAAACAGCACGCCTTGAAGAATGCGCCGCCCTATCAGTATCCGCGAAAAGTGATCTTCCTGCCGTCCATGCCGATGAACGGTGTTGGAAAGATCGATCGTAAGGGCCTGGCCGCACGCGCTGCGGTGCTCGTCGAAGAGACGAAAGCGACCGTAAAAAATTGAGCGAGGCCACGATGACGGCAGACAGCCTTCAGGCGATCATTGCGCGCAGTCCTTTCCTTAGCTGGCTTGGGCTCCAGGTGCTGCTGCTGGAAGAGGACTACGTGGAGGTCAAGGCAACCTGGCGCGAGGAGTGGGTCGCCAACCCGACGATCGGGCAGACGCAGGGAGGAATTCTGGCCGCCTTGATCGACTTCGCGGCTGATTTCGCGCTGTTCCAGCGGCTGCATCGTCCCGTGCCGACCATCGATATGAGGGTCGACTATCACAAGCTGGCGAAGCGGGGCGATCTCATCGCCAAGGGCAGGGTCATCAAGTTCGGCAGGCAGATTTCGGTCTGCGAGGCGCAGATCGTCGACGAAGACGACGTCTTGATTGCGAGCGGACGCGGCACGTTTCTGACTTCCACGCCCTCGTCGTCTTGAGCGATCTATCTTGAACGACGAATAGTGAAGCGGAAGTTCTCGTTTGCGCGGCCGGCGATGAGTCTCTACGCATGGCGGCAACGGGTTGATGACGTTTCCTCGAAGGCACCGCGCGCATTCGAGGAAAGGTGTACGCCGGACCATTAGCAACGGGATGAGGTTCATGATGACCGACAAGACCAGCGAGGCGTGGCCTGAAATCGTCGTTCGCGTGCTCAAGGCGAATGAAGTCAAGCTCGTTACCTACGTGCCTGACAACGTTCTGTCTCCGCTCATCAAACTGATCCATGCCGATCCTTATTTCACCGTGATCGTTCCCGCGCGCGAAGAAGAGGCCGTCGGAATCGTGGCCGGAGCCTACATGGCGGGCCAGCGTGGGATCACGTTGATGCAGACGAGCGGCTTTGCCACGATTCCGAACGCATTGGCGTCGCTGATCTGTCCCTTTCAGATTCCCTTGGTCATGATGATTTCGGAACGTGGAACGCTTGGAGAATTTCAGCAGGGGCAGGCGATCGTTTGCCGCACGATGCGACCGGTACTTCAGTCGCTCGGCGTGGAGCATTTCGCGGTCCAGGACCCCGATCAGGTCGAGTTCGTGGTGGACGGCATGATCAAGCAGGCATTTGCCACCCAGGCGCCGGCGGCGATCATCCTCTCGCCGCTCTTGACCAAACGCGTCGCGGCGTAAGCATCGGAGCTCATCATGTCGAAGGCGAATGATACTGTGGGACGTGACGAGGCCAAGGTGATGAACCGCTCGGAGCTCACGCGCCAACTCGTTGGCAGGCTGACCAACCATGAAGCCGTCATCGGCGGCATCGGCAATACTAATTTTGACCTCTGGGCGAGCGGACAGCGTCCGGAGAACTTCTACATGCTGGGCAGCATGGGGCTCGCCACGTCCATCGCGCTGGGGGTAGCGAGTGCGCAGCCGCAACGTAAGGTGTTTGCCCTGGAAGGCGATGGATCCATTCTGATGCAGTTGGGCGCGCTCGGAACCGTCGCGTCGGTGGCCGCGAAGAATCTGGCGATCATCGTTTGGGACAATGGTCTCTATCAGATTACGGGCTCCCAGCAGACCTTGACGTCGAAGGGGACCGACCTCGTCGTCATCGCGAAGGGGGCCGGGATCGCCCAAAGCTTCTGGGCCTGGGACGAGGCTCATTTCGGATCGCTGGTGGACAAGGCCCTGGGCGGCGATGGGCCTTGGTTCATCGCAGTCAGGGTCGATGGCGGCAAGCCTGCTGGAACGACGGACCGGGATCCTGTCAGGATCCGGCAGAACTTTATGGGTGGCATCAATGCAAAAGCTTAGTCCGATCGGGCCAGGTGAATCGCTTGCCACGTCGCAGCTCCTGATCGATGGGCAATGGGTCGACGGTGTAGCCCGAGATCGCCTGACCGACAAATTCAGGGGTGAGGTGTTTGGCGAGATGGCGGTTGCTTCCGCCGAACAGGTCGACCGCGCCGTGGCGGGCGTGGCCGCTGCTGTGATTGCTTCCAAGCTGACGCCCTATGAACGGTATCGCATTCTTTCGCGGGCCGCGCGTCTGATCGAAGAGCGCATCGAGCAGTTGGTTGCACTCATGCGCGACGAGGTCGGCTTCACCCGGGCCGACGGCGAAAACGAAGTCCGGCGTTGCGTGCAGACGCTTGAGTTGTCGGCGGAGGAAGCCAAGCGGCTGAAGGGTGAATTGGTCCCGATGGAAGCCGCTAGCGGCGTCCGCAATCGGATGGGTTACACCATTCACGTGCCGCGCGGCGTCATCTGCGCGATCACCCCGTTTAATTCGCCGTTGAACACATTGGCGCATAAGGTCGGCCCCGCGATCGCGGGCAGCAATTCGGCGATTATCAAACCCTCAAATCACACGCCATTGTCGGCGGTGGCGCTTTGCCAGGCGCTGATAGACGCAGGCCTGCCGGCCAATCTGCTCGCATTGGTGCATGGACCCGGCAGCACGATCGGCCGGCAGCTGCTCGCCGATCAACGGATTGCCTTCTACGCCTTTACGGGCAGCACCCAGGTGGGCCGGGAGATCCAGCAGGCAGCCGGGCTTCGGGGTACCCAGCTCGAGCTTGGCAGCATCGCCAGCACGATCGTTTGCCACGATGCGGATGTCGATCTTGCGATCCCCAAGATCATCAATGCGGGCTTTCGCAAAGCCGGTCAGGTCTGTACCTCGGTGCAACGGCTATTTGTCGACCGCCGCATCACCGAGACGTTCGTTCCGAAATTCGTGGAGGCGGTCCGCGCTGTCAAGACCGGTGACCCGTCGGATCCGTCGGTCGTCGTCGGTCCGATGATCACGCGCGAGCATGCCGAACGGGCCGCTTCGTGGGTGGATCAAGCGGTCGCCGCCGGAGCCCGCGTTCTCGTGGGTGGTTCCCGCGAGGGGCAAGTTTTCATGCCGACGGTACTCGACCGCGTCGATGAGAAGATGCGAGTTGTCTGCGAGGAGATCTTCGCGCCGGTGGTATGCCTGATGGAATTCGACCACATCGAAGATGCCGTCGCGCGAGCGAATGCCAGTCCGTTCGGTCTTGCGGCCGGGCTGTTCACGACGAATCTGCACACAGCGTTGTCCGTGTCGCGCGAGCTCAGGTTCGGAGGCGTGCATGTCAACGAAGCGTCCAGCGCGCGGATCGACGTCATGCCGTTCGGCGGCGTCAAGGACAGCGGGTTCGGTCGCGAAGGACCGGCCTACGCCATCCGGGAAATGACCGAGGAACGTCTCATCACTATCGCCTATTGAAACGCGCGTTGGCGCCCCAACTGTAGAAGCGAACATGAACAAGCCTGTCAATCTCGAAGATATCCTCCGCGTTGCGGTCGACATCGGCGGTACCTTCACCGACGGCGTAGCTACCATCGCTCCCGAAGGCCGCATCTGGGTTTCGAAGTCGCCCACGACGCCGGACGATCCTGGCGAGGCGGTGTCCACGGTCATCAAGGATCTACTGGATCAGGTTGGTGATTGGATGGGACCGTATGCGCCGGCGCTCACCGAGGTCGTTCATGGCACGACTCTGATTACGAATACCTTGATTGAACGCAAGGGAGCCAAAACCGGCCTTGTCACCACCAAGGGCATGCGCGACGCCCTCGATATCGGCCGGGAGTGGCGATACGACATCTACGATCTCGAAATCGAGATGCCAAAGCCGCTGATCGATGCCGATTGTCGTGTTGAACTCGACGAACGTCTCGATGCCAGCGGAGAGGTCGCAATCCCGCTGACGGACGACCAACTGGACCGGATGGTGGAGGCGGTAAGGGCGCTCGGCGTCGACTCAGTCGCGGTTTCGCTTCTGCACTCCTATGTCAATACCGACCACGAGCGAAAGGTGGCCGCGCGATTAAAGCAAGCACTGCCCGGCCTTTCGGTTTCGCTGTCCTCCGACCTCGCACGCGAGATCAAGGAGTTCGAGCGGACCTCGACCGTTGCTGCGAACGCCTACGTCAAGCCTTTGGTCGCCGACTATCTGCGGGAACTGGGCGCGCGGATCGCGGCCATCCGGCCCAACATTCCGTTGCGGGTGATGGTTTCCAGCGGGGGCTTTAGCTCCGCCGAGTCCGGCGCCGAGTCGCCGATTCTGCTCCTTGAGTCGGGTCCAGCGGCCGGGGTTATCTCTGCGCTCAATACCGCGCGCCAGCACGATGTGAACCAAGTGCTGGCGTTCGACATGGGCGGTACGACCGCGAAAGCCTGCGTTGCGGTCGGCGGGGAGGCTCCCATCGCGCATAGCTTTGAATGCGCGCGGGTTGAACGCTTCAAGCGCGGCTCGGGTCTGCCGATCTTGATCCCCAGCATCGAACTGATTGAGATCGGCGCCGGCGGCGGCTCGATCGCCTATTGCAACAGGCTCGGCCTGCTGAACGTCGGCCCGCGGTCGTCCGGCTCGGTGCCGGGGCCGGCCTGCTATGGACGTGGGGGCGAGGACCCGACGGTGACCGATGCCGATCTGTTGCTTGGCTACCTTAACGCCGACAACTTCCTTGGCGGCGAGATGAAGCTCGACATCCCGAAAGCTGAAACCGCGATGGGCCGTCTGGCTGAGGCGCTCGGCGTCTCGCAGACGGACGCGGCATGGGGCATCTGCAACATCGTCAACGAGAACATGGCCAGCGCCGCGCGGATCCATATCGCTGAAAACGGCCTCGATCCACGGGAATTCACCATGGTCGCGACCGGCGGGGCCGGACCACTGCATGCGGTGGAAGTCGCGCGCAAGCTTCGGATTCCGAGGGTCCTGGTTCCGATCGCCGCTGGCGCCGGCTCTTGCCTCGGGATGCTGGCGGCTCCGCCGCGCATCGACAAGGCATGGTCGAACCCACAGTTGTTGGCCGACGTCGACTGGAGTCAAGTCGCAGACAATTTGCACGCCCTGCGGCGCGAGAGCGACTTAGAACTCGCGGCCGCCGGCGCCACGACTGTCGAGTGGGTCGTGGGCGCCGAAATGCGCTATTTCGGCCAAGGCGCCGAAATTCCCGTTTCTATTCCCTATGAAGATGTCAGCGAGGCTACCTCTGCAAGATTGCTAGAGGCTTTTGAGACCCAATATGAGAAGCTTTACGGGCGCTTGGTGCCTAACGCCGCGCCGCAGGTCATCACCTGGCGGCTGGTCGGACGCTCTCCGACGACCGGCCATCATTTCGAATGGGGCGACGATCGCGTCAACGCCAAAGCGGCTTCCTCAGGCTCGCGCAAGATCTACCTGCCGATCGCGGGGAAGTACGCCGAGGTCAAGGTCTATGATCGTTACTCCGTGTCGCCCGGCGAAGTTCTGCAAGGACCGCTGATACTCGAAGAGCGTGAATCGACCATCGTTGTCGCAGTTGCGGCGGACGTGACCATTTTGCCGGATTTGACGGTATCCGTCGCGATCAAGGAGTTCGACTGATGAAAAGCAGTGCTGCTGAACTGCCACGCGTGGTGGAGGGGAGCAATCGGTCCCTCAATTTCGACCCGATCGAACTGGAAATCCTCTGGAAGCGGCTGATCAGCGTCGTCGACGAAGCTTCGGCGGCGTTCGTCCGGACTTGCTTTTCGACCTTGGTGCGGGACGGCAACGACTTCGCCATCGTCCTCACGGACTCGCAGGGACGCTCGCTCGCCCAATCGACGATGAGCCTGCCTGGTTTCATCGGCTGCCTGCCGGCGACCGTGCGGGCCTTCCTCGAGAAATTTCCCGCAGAAACGATGAAGTCAGGTGACGTGTTCATCACCAACGACCCTTGGAAGGGGTCGGGGCACGTCCACGATGTCACGACGGCCACGCCGATCTTTCACGACGGAAAGCTTGTCGCATTCGCTGCCGTGGTATCCCACCTTCCGGACATCGGCGGCAAGCTGCGAAGCAATTCCAGCCGCGAAATCTATGAGGAGGGTCTGCAGATTCCGCTCATGCGGCTCCTGGATGGCGGAAAGCCGAACGACATCCTCGTCGAAATCATTACCCAGAACGTGCGCGTTCCAGAGCAGGGAATGGGCGACATCTGGGCACAAGTCTCCGGGTGCCGCACCATGGGAGAACGACTGCAAGGCTTACTCGAAACCGTGGATATCGATGCTCTTGGTGCAGAAGTCCGACGCCGTTCGGAGAACGCTATGCGTGCCGCCATTCGGGAGATCCCGAACGGAGTCTATCGTTCAACAGTCCAGCACGACGGCTTCGAAGAGCCGCTTCGCATTGAATGTGAACTGACGGTCAAAGGCGACGAAATCTCCATCGATTATGCAGGCACCAGCCCGCAATTGCCGTATGCGATGAACGTGGTGCCGATCTATACGTTCGCCTACACTGTGTACGGCCTCAAGGCGCTGCTTTGCCCTGACATCCCCAACAATGAGGGGAGCTTCCTGCCGATCTCCACGAAGGCACCACTCGGCTCGCTGTTGAATCCAACCTATCCTGCGGCGTCCGGGGGCCGAAGTGCTATCGGTCACCTGTTGCCGGCAGCGGTATTCAAGGCTCTCGCCGATGTCCTCCCTGAGAAGGTGTGGGCGTCGGGTTCACCGAACTCATCCATGACGATGTCGGGCGAATATCGCGGAAAGCGTTTCGCGGTGGTCAACTTCCTCAATGCGGGCCAGGGCGCTACCGCCCGACGTCCGGGATTCTCCGCTTTGAGCTTTCCCGCGAACCTCGGCAACACGCCGGTCGAAATGATGGAGACGCTCGCACCGATCCGGGTGCTGCGCCGGGAGATACGGCGCAATAGCGGAGGCGAGGGGCGTCACACCGGTGGCTGCGGCATCAGTTTCGAATTTCAGGTACTGCCCGACGCTTCCGATGTCGCGGCGTCATTCCTGATGACCCAGCTCAAGAGTCCGACGACCGGCCTTGCCGGCGGCGGCACCGGCAAGGCCGGTCGGCTGGTGCTCAACGGAGATACGATCGATCCCACCATGCCGCGGGTACTGAAGGCGGGCGATCGGGTTTTAATGGAAACCGCCGGTGGTGGCGGCTACGGCCGTCCCTGATCGATCATTTGAAAGAGGACAGAAGGACAATGAACGACATCGTTCGCATTGATCAGAGCGGCCGCCGCAGCCGGGCAATGGTTCATAACGGCATCGCCTATACCGCCGGCCAGGTGCCCGACGATATGACGCTCGACATCGCCGGCCAGGCCAAGCAGGTCCTTGCCAAGATCGACGACCTCTTAAAGCAAGCCGGCACCGACAAGAGCAGGGTGCTTACGGCGCAAGTCTGGCTCCGTACCATGGAGGATTTCGCCGGCTTCAACGCCGTTTGGGACGCTTGGGTAGTCCGCGGCCAGACGCCTACGCGAGCTTGCGGCAAGGTCGAGATGAACAACCCGTCTTGCCGCGTCGAAATTTTCGTCACTGCAGCGGTCTGACGGCGAGGGCGGCCAGCTTCCGTCGGGGTGCCACACAACGCCATGGCCATCCTGTTCGTGGCTGCATCGTTGTACGCGCTGCTGGCCCTTGGAATGGGTCTGCTGGCGTTCTGGCGCGACATCAAGGAGCCGGTGAATCATTAGCGCAACCGAAGCCGTTGTGGCAGGCCGTCAGCGACGCGTCGACGCTCCGTTATCTCGAGGGTGGAGGTCCGGGTTGTTTTAGCGGAGAGGAAGCGCCCGAGGACAACCGGCGTTTCTACCACCACTGCACGTTCTATGGCTTCTTGCTTTGCTTCGCGGCGACGACGGTGGCGACGTCTTATCATTACGTGTTGGTACGCGAAGCGCCCTATCCTTGGTACGATCTGCCTGTCTTGCTCGGCGTCGCCGGCGGATTGGGTCTGACCGTCGGACCGATAGGCCTTTTCACCGCGAAGCTGCGGCGTGATCCTGTTCTGCTCGATCACATACGCTTCGGAATGGACGTGGCTTTTCTGGCCATGCTCTTTGCCACCAGCTTGATCGGCTTGGCGTTGTTGTTCTTGAGGGAAACGCCTGCGTCGGGCATTTTACTCGCACTTCACCTGGGCGTCGTATTCAGCCTCTTCGTTACGATGCCTTATGGCAAGTTTGTGCATGGTCTCTACCGGTTTGCGGCTTTGCTCAGGTACGCACGGGAATGCCGGGATCTCGTTGAGTGATCTGGAATGGATGAGGGCCGGCCGCCGTCCTCAGCTGTTGGGAGATGCAACTCCTCAAGATCTGACATGTCCGAGGCGCAGTGCGATCGAGGCGCTTGCCGCCGGCTGTCGGTGATCGGGCCGCCACGCCCGTAGACCGATCCGAGGAAGCACAAGGACGTCAGGAATGGCCGCGAAGCGACGATTTAGGCCTTTTAGGTCGCTGATTTTGCTATAAATCTCGCAAATGATGGTTCAAAAGGGATCGGTTTCTAAGGGCGATGGCCGGTCGTTCCCGTATGGAGCCGGTTCGTTCGTTTACAACGTACCGCAGGGTTGGAATATGGCCGCGAGAATTTCACTTAGGCATCTTAGATGCTTCGTGGCGGTTGCCGAGACCGGATCATTCACACTGGCCGCCGGACGCCTGTTTCAGACCCAGTCGTCGCTGACTGCAACCATCCAACAGCTTGAGTCCTCTGTCGGTCTGAAGCTATTCGACCGTACGACGCGGCGCGTGGAGCTGACGCGAGAGGCGACTTGGTTCAAGGAAGTCGCGGACCGCGTTCTGCGGGAATTCGACAATGCCATAGATGATCTTCAGGCAGTCGCGAAAAGTCAGAGGGGGCACGTGCGCATCGCCGCGGCTCCATCGATCATGATTCACGTTCTGGCACCAACGCTCACGGCATTCCGCAAGTCGTACCCCGGTATCAGTATCTCCGTACACGACGGCGGGTCTGACAAGATAGAACGGGCGGTTCTCAATGGCGAAATGGATTTTGGGCTGTCTAGTCGTCTCAACAATTTTCCAGATCTCGATTACGTCCCGATTTTATCGGATCCGTTCGGCGTGATCTATCCAGCCGATCATCCAATAGCGGCGCAAAAAGGCAAGCTGACTTGGAAGGATCTCCAATCCCATGATTACATCGGGCTAACTGGTGATACCGGCATAGGTGCCGTGCTTGAGCAATATCCGGAGCTCGGCGTGAAGGAGAGAATCGAATCTTCCGACAGGGCGTCGAGCACGACTTCGTTGTACGCGCTCCTCAGCCTCGGAGGAAAGATTTCGGTGTTGCCGGCACTGGCTGCTCGCGCAAGTCCACTGACTGAGTTCGAATTCAAGCTTTTACACGAACCTGAGCTGACGCGAGAGATTTGCCTGATAACGCGCCACTTGCGATCGCATTCACCTAATGCGCAAAGGATTCTGGATGTGCTGATGGCTACAGTAAAGAAGTCCCAACATCTGCACGGCGTAACGGCGTCGAGTTCTTTGCGGGCCCTTGCTCAAGGTAGCGATACAGATCTTTGAAACATCGCAGTAGTCGATCTTACGACGATCCGCGATATCGTACCTAATTTTTTGGGATTCCTGATTTTACCCGTACTGCCTCCCATTTTGCGATATCCGCCTCAAGTTTGCTCCTCAATTGATCCGGGCTTGATGCCTGAGCGGTTATGCCAATTTTTTTGAATTTCGCTATGAGGTCGGGTGAGGCCAGCGCTTTCCGAATTGCGCCGTTGATCGCATCGATGATGTCTTGCGGCGTGGCCTTTGGCGCGAACACACCGTTCCAAGAGGTCGTTTCATATCCCGCGACACCCGATTCATCGACGGTAGGAAGGGTCGGTACGAAAGAGGACCGCTGCCTCGAAGTGGTAGCGAGATAGCGTATCGAGCCCTCCTCGATCTGACTCTCTATGGAAACAGGAAAATCGATCATCATGTCTATGTCACCGCGGAGTAGCGCGACGACGACGTCCGGTGACGTTTTGAAGGGTATGATCTGGAAACTAAGTCCAGCCATCGACTTTAGCAGCTCGGCACTAAAGTTCTGCGTGCTGCCGATCGAGACCGTGCCGATATTGAGCTTCCCAGGGCTCGACCGTGCGAAGTCGATGATGTCTTGAAGTGTTTTGAAGGGAGATTTGGTATTGACCGCGAAGACAAGCGTGAATTCGCCTACCTGAGACACCATCTTGAATTGCCGAATGGGATCGTAGGGCAGGTTTTGGAACATCACGGTGGCGATGGCATTGCCGTTGGTCACGAAGCCCAACGTGTCGCCGTCGGGAGCTGCGGACAACACGGCCCTGGCCGCGTTGATGCCTCCGGCACCTGGAATGTTTTCGACAACGAAGCGTTGGCCGAGGTCCTCGCTCAGCTTCTCTGCGAGTATTCGGGCAGGCACATCGGCGACCCCGCCAGGACCGTACGGCAGCACAAGTCGCACCGGGCGGTCAGGCCACTCTGCCAAGGCCGGCCGGCCTGTCACTGAACATGCCGACGCGCCGAGCGCGGTCGCCAAGAGGAGCCGACGGATAATAATCTTAATACCAACAAGTGTGATCATATCTGCTCTCGAACTCGATGACGTGAAAAGCTTGTAACTTGGCTCTTCGCCGTTTTCGCTTAGACTATCTGACGTCCGCCACCGGCGGCAAATCCACAGTTGTGATCAATCGATAGGGTCGAGTGATAGGCGACGCCAGGCAGACACGGGCGTGGCCCGGATTGTCGCCGCCTTTTTGCACAAAGGTGTTTAGTTCCACCAAGGATCGTATTGCTTCGCGTTCGACGGATAGCGTGAAGCCGCATGCGAATGCTATGGGGCAACGAAGTCTTGTTTGACCTTTGCTCGGGAATCGACGCGAGCTGGACCGAATTGTTCGCAAGAGCTTGCTGTCCGTCGACCCGACTACGCAATCTAAAATTGCGATCGCGAGTCTGCGGACGCGATAGACGGAAATCTGTTACCGAGGAAATGGACGGTATCAATTCTTCGACGGCACGGGAGAATGCATTGCCCGCGCTTGCTCGAGCGCGACGTTGAGGTCATCCCCCGGAGCTGATGCAGTACCAACAACTGCATACAATCGACTGGACCGAAGCCTTTGATCTTTGAGGTCTAAGTGAAGCTATCGTCGGGCACGCAGTGTCCAACCCGCCCGGCAGAATGGGTTGCGCGTCAAATCACGGAGGCATTCCCTTGGAACGAGGCCCCGCGCTACATGCGCTCGTATCGCGCACCGTAAAGAGGGCAGGGCGTATTCTTTACCGCCCGGTTCTGAGCGGATTGCATCACGAATATGTCCGAATTTGATTTCCGATAGGCACAGGGTACGCGGCGTAGCTAGATCTGGCTGGCTCCTGTTGGCTGGACCCAGCTCAAACTTCCTCATGGATTGGAGCGAGAGTTCAAGTTTTTCAGGCGGTTAATTCTCGATCTCATTCCGACAGCTGTCGAAGTTGTTTCGGCAACCAGGCTGAATGCCTTTCCAGTTTTGCCAGTGGTTCAGTCCCGCGAATCGTAATGTCGCGTGGTGAAGAAACCGGCGCCTGAGCCGGCTCAATCGCTCGCAGGCTTGTCGAGAAAGGTGTACAGCGCCCGAATTCTCCCGTGCTCGAAGATCGCGATGTCCATACCTGTGACGGCAGGAGGAGCTCCAGCCGGTCCCAAGCGCCAATGCAGGCGGCCGAGATCGTGGTTCACCTCAGCAGGTCCTGTCGCGCGAAACACAAATCCGGGAGCTTCCTGGAGGATGCGTTCGATCTTCGCGTTAAGAGCGTCGCGGCCAACGATCCGTTCCCCCGATTCAAAGAACGTGCAGTTCGCGGTGTAGATCTCGGCGATCGCGACCGCTCGGTGCGCGGTAACTAGCTGCCCGAATACTTCGAGCAGGTTCCTTTCCATCAAAGGACCAAGTGTGTCGCTCATAGCTGATCCTCCTGTTCAGAACATGCCGTTAGGGTTGGCGCGTGGCACGTTCGGAGCGAGCCACGGAGCTGAGTTTTTCGGATCGCCGACGAGTTGCAGGGTGTCCCAATGTTCAAGGGCTCTTCCGTCGGCATCCATCTTGTAGATGTCGACGCCAGCGATCCCCTTATCATTCGGATCGTCGTTGAACAGATTCAGAAAATTCACGTGAGCCCACACATAGTCGCCGACGGCGATGATCTTGTGGACGACGACGCGCGCCTGGGCGCGTTCGCGGGTGATCTGGCCGAAGAACTTCCCCAGCGCGTCTGGACCGTCCGCAATGAGCGGGTTGTGCTGGATGTACGTCGGGCTGATGAACTTGGCGACGAGCTCCTCCGACTTCTTCTTGTTGATCACCAGATCATAGAAGCCAAGGATGTTGTCCTTGTTGCGAACGGTGCGGCTGTCATTGGAATCAAATAGCTCGATCATGCGTAACTCCTCTTGCGAAATGTGGATTTGCCGGATGGCTCTAGCCGAGGCCGACAATCTGGAGGCGGAACGCATCCAGTTCATCGTCGGATTTTTCGCGCGCGGCTCGGAGCATCTCATCGGCGTCCGTGCCGACCGGCGCGCGACTTGGTGCGGGCACCTGCTCGGCCAGCTCGATCACGCGCTTGGCCGCCAAGATGGAGTCGAGCCCGCTGCTCTGCATGCCGTTGAGCGTGGTTGCGAACGTGTTGAAGGATTGTCCGTACAGTCCGCGTTGTTCGGCCGTCATTGCGTCGGCGACACGTGCGAGAGCCGCTGCCGTTTTGGCGGGGCCGCCGGTTCTCATGTTGCCCGCTGCCGCCACAACGACGTCGACCCCAAAGGACTTCAGTTCGGCGCGGTAAACAGCCGCAAACACCTCCATGGCTGCCTTCGACGCGCCTGACGGCCCGTTGAAGGGAAGCGGGACGCTTGCCGTCCAGGTACTGATCTGGACAATGCGGCCGCGCGCCTTTCTCAGCGCCGGCAGGAAAGCGTTCATGACCGACAGAGCCCCGAACACGTTGACGTCGAACTCGCGCCGGATGGCGTCGAGCGGCAGAACCTCAATCGGACCCGGGGTCAGGATGCCCGCATTGTTGATCAGGAGTTCAAGCCCGGAATCACCGAGTGCGTCGGACACGCCGCCCGCCCAGGCTTTCACAGCCTGCTCCCTCGTCATGTCGCAAACGGTCAGGCTGACGCGCCCGCCGGAGGCGTCCTTCAGATCCTGGACCTCCGCGGGGGACATGGCCGTGCCGAAAACGACGTAGCCTTTGGCGGCTAGTCCGAGCGCGATATCGCGGCCGAGGCCGCCGCCGGCGCCGGTCACTACGGCGGCGCGATGCGAGTGTTCAGAAGGGCTCGGCATTTGTGGTCTCCGTTTCAGTCGCGGTCAGCGCTTTGGATGCGCGCGGTGTTTCTCACCAGGTTCATGGTGTCGTTCCAGAGCGTGATGCAGTAGCCTCGCAATCTGCCCAGCTGTGTCGCTGAAAGAGGAACGCCAATGGATATCGAAGACCTGCGGACCTTTGTCGAAGTGGCCGATGCCGCCGGAGTATCGGCGGCCGCGCGCCGGCTTGGCGTCTCGAAATCGATTGTCAGCCGACGGCTGTTCCGGCTGGAAGCTGAACTGGGCGTCCAGCTTCTTGCACGGACAACTCGCGGCGCCGCGCTGACTGAGGCCGGCGTCACGTTCCGTGATCACGCCGCTCGGGTCTGCGCCGAAATCGATATCGCGCGGGAGACGATCCTGCCCGCCGGGGACCTGCGCGGCCGCCTTCGTGTTGCAGCGCCGTTGACCTTCGGCCCCACGCTGTTGGCGCCGGTCTTCGCGGAACTGGCGCGGCGCCACCCGCTGCTTCACGTGCACGCGTGCTACAGCGATCGCTTCGTGGACCTTGTCGGGGAGGGCTTCGACTGTGCGGTACGCGTTGGCTATCTCAGCGATTCAAACTTGATGGCGCGGCGCGTCGGGCCAATCGATGGTGCCCTCGTCGCAAGCCCGGATTATATCAGGGAGCATGGAGCTCCCGAGACGCCTGACGAGCTACTCACGCATCAGGCGCTCATGCAGGGTACGGAAACCTGGCAATTCATCGATGGCGAGAGAACAATTTCCGTTCATCCGCAGGGGCGGTTCAAGGCGGACAACGGCACCGCTCTCGCCGTCGCCGCCGCAGCGGGACTCGGCATCGCCTGCCTTCCTCATTGCCTCATCGAGGACCATTTGGCTTCCGGCGCCCTTACTCCGGTGATGACACGCTATCCTCTCCCCACAGCCGGAATGTTTGTCGTCCGGCCGCCGGGACAGCACCCCGCGCGAAAAGTCCGAGTCCTCACCGAACTGCTGATCGAGCGTTTCGGATAGTTGGCCGGCATTCTGACGCGTCGGCCATGGCTGGCGCTCGTGCAATGGGAGCCGAGGACGCGGCGTGGTGTTGCATGAAAAGGATAAACAACAAGGAACGAACGCATAGGCGGCAATCGCCATTCCGACAAAGAGAAATTCGGTAGTGATCTCAATCGCCCAAAAAGCTGCGAAATGTCTGAACGGCTTTTGAAAACATTACAAAATTCCGGAGGCTTCCAAGCTGAATACGAGGGTTCGATTCCCTTCACCCGCTCCAATCCTCTTCCATTCCTTCCCGCCTCCGCTACCATCGCTCCCAAAAAACCGTTGGGAGGAACGATGGAATTCGGCTTGTTCCATGAGTTTCAGAAATCGCCTGAGACGAGCGAAGCGGAGGCGTTTGCGCAATCCTTTGAGCTGGTCGATGCCGCCGAGCGATGGGGGCTCGATGCGATGTGGCTGGCGGAGCTGCATTTCGAGCCGGGGCGCTCGGTGCTCGCCTCGCCAATGATCCTTGCGGCCGCGATCGCCCAGCGCACACGGCGCATGAAGATCGGCACGGCCGTCCAGGTGTTGCCGCTCTGCCATCCGCTGCGGCTCGCGGAGGAGGCGGCCACCGTCGACCAGATTAGCGACGGGCGTCTCATCTTCGGCGTCGGGCGCAGCGGGTTCGCCCATGTTTATCAGGCTTACGGCGTTCCCTATGAGGAAAGCCGCGAGCGTTTCGCCGAGACACTGGAAATCGTCAAGCGGGCCTGGACCAACGAGCGCTTCTCCTTTTCCGGCAAATATTTCGCCTATGACAAGGTCGCCGTGGTGCCGAAGCCGCTGCAGAAGCCAACTCCGCCGATCCGCATCGCCGCCACCAGCATCGACACCTATGCCGCGATCGGAACGCTGGGTCATCCAATCTTCGTCGCCGCCCGTCTCGGCACGCTCTCGGAGCTCGCCCCGCTCGTGCGCGGCTATCGCGAGGCCTATCGCGCCGCCGGCCATCCAGGCGCCGGCGAGGTCTATCTGCGCGTGCCGGTCTACCTTGCCGAGACCGAGGAGCGGGCGCGGCGCGAGCCGGAGGAAAGCGTCATGCATCTCTTCCGCGCCATCGGCGGACAGCTCCAGGCGTCGGCCAACGTCGCGGGCGCGCGCGCCATCGAGCAGCGCGCTGAGCGCGGCCAGCAGCTGCAGACCGTCAGCTATGACGACGCGCTGCGCGACAAGATGATCGTCGGCACGCCCGATCAAGTGGTCGAAAAGCTGCAACGCTTGCGTGAGGAGATCTGGCTCGACGGCATTTTGGCCGAGCTCAACCCCGGCAGCCTCATTCCGCATGCGCTGGTCATGAATGCCTTGCGCCTGCTGTGCCAGGAAGTCATGCCGCGCTTCCATTAGCGACGTTCCATCAGCCGCCAAGGCGAGGTTCGCGAGGATATGAAGATGACTGCGCAATCGATCCGGAAAGAAGAGAATCGCAATCCCCGCACCGGCGAGGAGGCGCGCGCATTCGTTGCCCATGTCGAGCAGCTGTTCATGCCCTGGAATATCGATGCGCTGGTCGCGGGTTTCACGGAAGATTGCATTGTCCGTTTCGGCGTGATCCCCGAATTTCGCGGGCGCGAGGCGCTTCGCAAGTTCTTCGGAGCAAGACAAGCGAAGCAGAAGGGGTATCGCCTCAGAAAGCAGTTTCGCACGCTGATGAACGACGTGATGAGTAATGTCTGGGACGGAGAGTAGGAGGATGCCGACACCGGCCGGCGCATGAAGGGTTTTGGCGTGGAGGTCTGGACCATGCGCGATGGCAAGATCGCGATCTGGGAGGCCTCGTTCAACGCTGCGCCCGCCGATCAGGAGATCGATGTCAATCAGGCCCTGCGCTGAAGACAAAGAGACTCCACGAAGGCCAAACCTTAACCGAAGTAAAAACTGCCATTTCGCGATGTCGCTGAACGACTATCGCGCGGTCGCGTATTCTGGAGTCCTCATCCCATGTCTCAATCCATGTCTCAATCTCTCACCGACACCGTGGCGAAGCTCGGCGAGCAGGTTAAGGCTCTGCGCAAGGAGGGCGACCTTGCGGCATTGCTGGCCGCAGCAAGGGATGCGGCCGACGAGGTCGAACGTCGCATTGGCGATGCGAACTGGAACGAAGAGCAGCGCGATGCACTGATGGCGGTCCAGCGATGGACCTACAATGCCGCCGCCGACTGCTGGCCGGGATGGAGCATCCCAAGCCAACCGTCGGACCCGCATATGCTCGTGGCCGCGCGCGAGCTTGCGCAGCATTCGCTGGATATCGTCGAACGACTGGGCGTCGGCCGGCAGCGGCAAGGGACCGGCATCTGGCTGTGCGGTGCCTTTGACCTCGCGCTCGGCCGATACGAGGATGCCTCCCACGCCTTTGCCGTCGCGCACGAGCATTATGTCGCGGCCGATGCGGCCAGTGGTGCACTGCTGATGGAAGGCTATCTGGCAATCGTGCAGCAGATCGGTGAGGGCGGGAGCTCAGGGGAGGGCTCCGCTCTCGACCAGGTCTGCGCCAGGATTTCAGCGGGCGAGTTCAAGGATGGGGCCGCGTTGGTGGCGCAATTGCGCACCGCATTGGCAGCTTTCACCTGATCATACCTGTCGCGCACGCAGGGCGACCAGTTCGTCGAACACGAGCCGATCGAAGCTGAGGCCCTCGCGCAGCAGCCGTTCGCGCGAGCGAAAGGCTCGTTCCGACGGGATGCGGATATCGTCGACACCAGCCTGGCGCGGCGTCGCCTTGATCCGGTCGATCAGCGCCGTGACCTGCCGGTTGAAGACATCCGCTGGTCCGATGAGGTCGGGCCTGAAGGCGATGAAGAGGTAGCCATAGTCGCTCTCTTGATCCGAGCCGGCGCCGGCGAGCAATCCCAATGCCTGGATCATCAGCGCCAGCCCAAAACCCTTGTATCCGCCGAAAGGCAACAAGGCGCCGCGGCGGGCGAGCGCTGCATCTCTGGTCGGCTCACCGTCGGGCCCGATCGCGACGCCCTCGGGAAGCGCCTCGCCCAAGCGCTCACGCAGCAACACCTCGGTCATCATGTAGGCGGAGGTTCCCATGTCGAGCACGATGGGCTCGCGCGACGACGGCACGGCGATCGCCAACGGGTTGGTGCCGAGCATCGCCTTGGCGCCGCCGAAGGGAGCTACCAGGCGCGAGCTGGCCGCGGTATGGATCGCGATGAGGCCGTCCTTGGCGATCATTTCGACATAATAGGCACTGCGGCCGCTCATCCAGGCATCGTTCACCGAAACCAGCGCGATCCCGTGCGCGGCCGCCTTCCTGATCGTCGCTTCGGCTGCGTAATAGAGCGAGAGCATGCCGACATTGTTGGCGCCGTCATAGGCGATGGATACATCCGTTTCGCGCAGCACCGTCATGGGGTGACGCGGGCGCTTCCAGCTTGCGCTCTCCACAATGTTGAGGATCTTGGCCAGGCCCGAATATTCGTACCCGCACAACGCGGCATCGATGACGTGGTCGGCAATGATGCGCGCCTCCTCGTGGTCATATCCCACGCCCCGCAGCGCGCCTTCCGCCAGATCGCGCGCTTCCGCGACGCTCAAGTGGACCTTTCCCGATGCCATTACGTTTGCCTCCAAGTCGTGCTCGTCGTTGCTTGTCGCTTGAACAATCTCGTAGAATTTTGCTGTATCCAGGTATCTGACGTTTCCCGGAGTTCTTTACTCGCTCCAAATCCGGTCTCTGGAAAGGACATTTTGTTGCGAGCCGCTGGGACCCTGATCGCTGTTCCGATTCGGCACCCGGCCGGTCCCGCAGAGAAGTTTGTAACCGAGCCGCCTCGCACCCCGAATTTGCTATGCAGGGCGGCGCGTCGCCATGCCCCATGCAAGCAAAAGGGGATTCGCCATGGCTCGGCCTGAAACGTTCGACGTCGTCATCCTCGGAAGCGGCCAAGGCGGAAAGCAGCTCGCCTGGCATTTCGGACGGTCCGGCAAGAAAGTTGCCGTCGTGGAGCGCCAGTGGGTCGGCGGCTCCTGTCCTGCCGTGGCATGCCTGCCCTCCAAGAACGAAATTTGGAGCGCCAGGGTGGCGCATGTGGTTCGCAATGCCGTCCGCTTTGGTACGACTGCCGATGGCATAACGACCAACATGGCGCAGGTTTGGCGCCGCAAGCAGGGCATGGTCGAGGCCGAGATTGACCTTCATCTTGGCCTCTACAAGCAGACCGGCGCCGAGCTCATCATGGGCCGCGGTCACTTCATCGCTCCGAAGACGATCGAAGTGGCGTTGAACGATGGCGGCACACGCCTGCTCCATGGCAACGAGATCGTGATCAATGTCGGCACGCACGCCGCAATGCCTGACATTCCCGGACTTCGCGATGCACATCCGCTCACCCATATCGAGGCGCTTGAGCTCGATCATCTGCCGGCGCATCTGATCGTGCTTGGCGGCGGATATATCGGTGTCGAAATGGCCCAGGCCTATCGCCGCTTTGGCTGCCGCGTGACGGTGATCGAGCCGGGTTCCCAGATCATGGGGCGCGAGGACGCCGATGTTGCAAGCGAGATCAGCAGGATTCTGAGCGGCGAGGGCATCGACATTCTCGTGAGCGCGCATCCTCTCCACGTCGAGGGCAATAATGGAAAGTCGGTCTCCGTGACGGTGCGGACCGAATTGGGCAGCCGGACGATCCAGGGCAGTCATCTGCTCGTGGCGACGGGCCGGATTCCCAATACGGCGGATATCGGACTCGACAAGGCTGGCATTGCGCTGACCGCGCGCGGCTTCATCCAGGTCGATGAGAGATTGAGAGCCACCGCCCCCGGCGCATGGGCGATCGGAGAGTGCGCCGGCAGTCCGCAGTTTACCCATGTTTCGGTCGACGATTTCCGCATCGTTCGGGACAACATGGCTGGTGGAGATCGCAAAACCACGGATCGGCTGATTCCGTACGTGATGTTCACCGACCCTCCGCTCGCTCGCATCGGCCTGTCCGAAGGCGAAGCCGAGAGCCAGGGCATCGCCGTGCGCGTGGCAACACTGCCGATGCGGCGGGTGCTGCGTACCTTTGCGACCGACGAGTCCGAAGGGTTCATGAAAGTCGTCATCAGCGCCCAAAACGATCAGATTCTCGGCTTCACGATGATCGGCTCCGAGGCAGGCGAGGTGATGGCCGCCGTTCAGACAGCGATGCTCGCCGGATTGCCCTACACGAGGTTGCGCGACGCGGTCATCGCGCATCTTACCTTCGCTGAAGGCCTGGGACCGCTGTTCGAACGCGTGGCCGCGCGGTCGGCCTGAGGGCGGCCCGTCCGCTTGCATGACGCGAATTGATCACAGGTGAATCCCAGTGTATCAAATCCGCTTGCGTCACCTAGCGGGAAATAGAGAAACATGGCCGAAGCGGATCTGGATGGTGTCATTCGGTCGGTGGCGAAGAAGCAGATCAAGGTGCTGGCCGATGCCGCCAAGAAGCGGCATGGCCGGCTGATGGGGCAGGCGGCGAAGGCCAAGGACAAGGGCGCCAAGGCCCGCTTCAAGGACCTCGCCAAGAACACGCTCGAGCTTGCGGCCGCGGCCGCGCGGCGGCTGGAGATCACGGCCGACAACGCGGCCGATTCCTACATGCGCTCGATCAAGCGGGTCATTGAGGAGCAGGCGGTGGCCAAGGCTGCCAGCGAAAAGGCTGCCAGCGAGCAGGCGGCCAAGGAAAAGGCGGTAAAGGAGAAGGCCGCCAAGGCGAAATCCAAAGCCAAGCCGGCGAAGAAGGCTGCAAAGAAGAGCTGATCCCCTCCGTCCAGCCGCAGGCCGTCCATGACCATCTCCGTTGATCCCATCACGCGTTCCGTCGTCCAGCACCGGCTGAGCTCGATCGTGGCCGAGATGGGCGAGGCCATGCTACGCACCTCCTATTCGCAGATCCTCAATTCCAGCCGCGATTTCTCGCTTGCGATCTGCGACGTGCAAAGCCGCCTGATCGCGCAGGCCGACCACATCCCGGTCCATGTCGGCGCGCTACCCTGGGCGACGCGTGCGGTGGAGGAACGCTTCAAGGATGTCGCGCCGGGCGACGTGATCCTGATGAACGATCCCTATCACGGCGGCAGCCATCTGCCCGATGTCACCGTGTTCGTGCCCGTTTTCGACAACGGCCGCCGGCTGTTCTGGACCATCGTCCGCGCCCATCAGAGCGACATCGGCGGCGCCACCCACGGCGCCTACAACCCCGATGCCACCGAGATCTGGCAGGAAGGCCTGCGCATTCCGCCGATCAAGCTCTATGAAGCGGGCAAGCTCCGCGACGACATCCTCGACATGATCGCGCTCAATGTCCGCAATCCCCATGATTTCCGCGGCGACCTCGCCGCGATGATCGGCGCGGCGCATCTCGGCGAGCGGCGCATGCAAAAGCTGTTTGCCGAGATGGGCGGGCCGGTGGTGGAGGCCGCGGTCGAGGCCGTGCTCGATGCCGCCGAAGCGCAGGCGCGCGCGGTGGTTGCGACCTGGAAGGACGGCGTCTTTCATGGCGAGGCCTTCCTCGATGACGATGGCCGCGGCAATAACGACATCCGTATTGCGGCGAAAGTCACCAAGCACGGCAGCGACGTCGAGATCGATCTCTCGGAGAGCGATCCGCAGGTGACGAGCTTTGTGAACTCCTCGCATGCCAATATGCATGCCGCCGTGGTGATGGCCTTTGCCTATCTGATCGACCCGGAGACGCCGAAAAATTCCGGCGCGATCCGGCCGCTGAAGGTGATTGCGAAGCAAGGCACCATCGTCTGGGCCGATCCCGGCCGGCCGGTGACGCTCTGCACCAACCATCCTTCCAACGAAATCGTCGAAGCCATCATCAAGGCGCTGGCCGCGTCCTGCCCCGATCGCGTGATGGCCGGCTGGGGCCGGCGTTTCCGCATCGCGGTGAAAGGTGAGAACCCGAAGACCGGCCAGGGCTTCATCTGGCACCTGTTCCATGCCCGGCCGGGCGGCGGGGCCTCGCCGAATGGCGATGGCTATTCGTCGATCGGCGAGTGGAATGCGGTCGGCGGGCTGAAATTCGGCAGCGTCGAGGTCGCCGAAGCGCGTTTCCCGCTGCATTTCCGCAAGCACGAGTATGCGCCCGACACCGGCGGCGATGGACAATATCGCGGCGGGCTCGGCGTCGCGCTCGAACTCGTCTTCGAGACCGAGAAGCTCGCGCTCGGCAATACCGCCGGCGAGGGCGTCCGATACGGCTCCGCCGGCATGCTCGGCGGCGAAGACTCCACGCCGCATCGCTATCGTCTGTTATCCGAAGGCCGCCCGCCGCGCGAATTGCGCACCAAGGAGACCGGCATCGAGATCCGGCCCGGTGATTGCCTCGACGCTCGCTCCGCCGGTGGCGGCGGCTTTGGTCCGCCTTCGAAACGCTCGCAAGCCGCGCGCGAGCGCGACCGGCTGCAGGGCCTCGTCACCTCTGCGAAGGCGAAATAGCAGATGCTCACTATCGGAATAGACGTCGGCGGCACCTTCACCGACCTCGTCGCCATCGATACGTCCGGCCATACGGTGTTCGCGAAATCGCTCTCGACCCCGCAGGATCAATCCATCGGCGTGATGGCGGGGCTCGATGAGCTTGCGCGCCGGCTCAATCTTTCCCGCGCCGACATGCTGGCGCAGACCCAGCGGCTGGTGCATGGCACCACGGTCGCGACCAATGCCTTGCTCGAACGCAAGGGTGCCAAGGTCGCGCTGCTGACCACCGAAGGCCATCGCGATGTGCTGGAAATGCGCGAGGGGCTGAAGGGCGATCGCTACGACCTGCGCACGCCGCCGCCCGAGCCCTTGGTGCCGCGTGAGCTGCGCTTCGGCGTGCGCGAGCGCTTGAGGCCGGGCGGCGAGGTGCTGACGCCGCTCGACGAAACTTCGCTCAGTGAGGCCATCGCCGCGATCAAGCTGGCCGGCGTCACCTCGGTCGCGATCTGCTTCCTGCATGCCTATCGCAATTCTGCGCATGAGCTCGCAGTGAGCGAACGCCTGGCGCGCGAATTGCCCGATGTCAGCATCTCGCGTTCGTCCGACGTGCTGCCGCAGATCAAGGAATATGAGCGCGTCTCGACCACGGTCGTGAACGCCTATGTCCGGCCCATCGTCCGGCACTATCTGGAGCGGCTGGAGCAGCGGCTGGTTGAAGCCGGCTTCAAGGGCTCGCTCTTCATCATCCTTTCCCATGGCGGCATGGCGCCGGTGGAAGAGGCCGCGCGCCTTGCGGCGGCCACCGTGCTATCGGGCCCGGCGGGCGGGATGTCCGGCTGCCGGCGCTGCGCGGCCATGCTCGGTATTCCCGATCTCGTCGCTTTCGACATGGGCGGCACCTCGACCGATATCTCGCTGATTGCCGACGGCAGCGTGACCTTGTCGGCCGACGGCGGCCTTGCCGGCGAGCGCATCGCGCTGCGCAGCCTCGATATCTCCTCGATCGCGGCCGGCGGTGGCTCGATCGCCTCCGTCGACACCGGCGGCATTTTCCATGTCGGTCCGCAAAGCGCCGGCGCGATGCCGGGGCCGGCCTGCTATGGGCAGGGCGGTGCGCAAGCAACCGTCACCGATGCCAATGTCGTGCTCGGCTATCTCGATGCCAAAGCCTTCATGGGCGGCAAGCGGCCGCTCGACACCAATGCGGCGGAAGAAGCGGTCGACCGGCTCGCGACGGCGCTGAAGATCTCCCGCGACGACGCAGCGTTCGGAATCTTCCGCCTGGTCAATCTGAAGATGGCGGACGGCATCCGCCTGATGACCTTGCGCCGCGGCGTCGATCCCCGCCGCTTTGCGCTTCTGAGCTTCGGCGGCGCCGCCGGGCTGCATGCCGCCGAGGTCGCGCGCGAGCTGGAGCTATCGCGCATCATCGTGCCGACCACGGCCTCCGTGCTGTCGGCCTGGGGCATGCTGACCAGCGATCTCCGCTATGAGGTCAGCCGCACCCATTTCGAGACCGGCGCGCACTCGACAGCCGCGGAAGTGCGCGAGATCTTTGCGGAGCTGGAGAAGCGCGCGGTCGAGCGCCTGCGCGGCTGGTTCGATGGCCCGATCACGGTCGAGCGCTCCGCCGAGATGCGCTATGGCGAGCAGATCTTCGAGATCGACGTTCCCCTTGATGGCATCGACCTCAACTCGCCTGCGCTGATCGCCGACATCGAGGATCGCTTCCATGTCAGGCATGAGGAACTCTACACCTACGCCTCCCGTGAGCAGGAGGTCGTGTTCGTCAACGCCCGCGTTGCCGCCGTCGGCGCGGTGGCCGCGGGCGAGGGCGGCGTGCGGGCGGCGCAGGCCGCCGTCCCCTGCAAACCGCGCGGCAAACGAAAGGCATTTTTCGGCGCGTGGCGCGAGGTCGATGTCTATGCGTTGGATGATCTCCGGACCGGCCATACCATCGTCGGCCCCGCGATTGTCGAGGCCGAGACCACCACGGTCGTGATCAATACCGGTGACCGATTGACGGTCAACGCACTCGGCTGGCTTGATATCCAGCTATCCAAGGGGCGCGGTACATAACCCCGCGCGTCTAAGTTCGGGACGATTTGCCATGCATGTCACGCACGATCCGGCCGCGGCCCCGGCCGAACAAATCAGCTTCGATCAATTCCTCGCCGTCGATATCCGCGTCGGCACCATCGTCTCGGTCGAGCCGTTCCCCGAGGCGCGCAAGCCGGCGTTGAAACTTGTGATCGATTTCGGCGCCGGCATCGGCACCAAAAAGTCGAGCGCGCAGATCACAGAGAACTATGAGGCAAGCGCGCTGGTCGGCCGGCAGGTCGCCGCCGTCGTCAATTTCCCGCCGCGCCAGATCGGCAAGTTCATGTCGGAAGTGCTCACCCTCGGCTTTCCGGACGAGGCGGGCAATGTCGTGCTGTTCAAGCCGGACAAGACCGTGCCGAACGGCGGCCGCCTGTTCTGACACAACGCTGTTGCGACAACACTTCGATTGATGCCGAAGCATGGACGCTGATGGCGTGCTAGGATCGCTCCTTGAAAATCCGGATAGGAGCGTCCATGAAACGAGAAGTGATCCGCGTCGAACCGATTTCAAGCTGGCTGGAGCGCTGGAAGGCGCCGGCCTCGGCGGTGACGCGCGCCGGCAACATGATCTTCGTCTCCGGCCTGCCGCCGTTCGATCCGGAAACCGGCGAGATGAAGCCGATGCCGATCGAGTGGCAGGCCGAGCGCGTCATGGCGCAGATGAAGCAGTGCCTGGAAGCGGCCGGGGCTTCGCTCGACAACGTCATGAAGTGCAACATCTTCTGCACCTCGTCGAAGCATTTCCAGGCGGTCAACGCCGTCTATGCGCGCTATTTCCCGAAAGACCCGCCGGCGCGCATCTATGTCTGCATTCCCGAATGGACCGGGCCGTTCGACATCGAGATCGACTGCATCGCGATGCTGTGAACGGCGAGGGGGCATCCGGCTCGTTGACAGCGGTGAATGCGCCGCCTTATTTTGTATGATATATATCATTCAATCGAGGCGAAACCCGCATGAAACCGCTGGCCATCATCACGGGCGTGGGCCCCGGCACCGGTGCCGCCATGGCGCGGCGCTTTCACGACGGCGGCTACCAGATCGCCATGATCGCCCGCAATGCCGCGCGCCTCGGCGCGCTGGCGAGCGAGCTGGCGGATGCCTTTGCCGTGCCTTGCGATGTCTCTGATCCCGCGAGCCTCTCGGCCGCGCTCGAAGGCATCGAGCAGCGCGCCGGCGTGCCGAAGGTCGTGATCCACAACGCCGTCGGCGGCGCGTTCGGCTCCTTCCTGGATATTTCGCCCGACATCCTCGAGCGGAATTTCCAGGTCAACGTCATGGCGCTGCTGCATCTGGCGCGCTGGGCCACGCCGAAGATGACGGCGCAGGGCGGGAGCCTGATCTGCACCGGCAACACCTCGGCGTTGCGCGGCAAAGCCAGCTTTGCGGGCTTCGCGCCGACCAAGGCCGCACAGCGGATTCTCGCGGAATCGATCGCCCGGGAGATGGGACCGAAGGGCGTCCACGTCGCCTATATCGTGATTGACGCGGTGATCGATCTCGCCTGGACCCGCGAGCGTTTCAAGGGCAAGCCCGACGACTTCTTCATCCAGCCCAAGGCGATCGCGGACGAAGCCTGGCACCTCGCGCACCAGCCGCGATCGGCCTGGTCGTTCCTGGCCGAGATCAGGCCGTTCGGCGAGAGCTGGTGATCCCTGTACTCAGGCCGAGACGTCCACGACCTGACCGGTCGTCCCGGCATTCTTCTGCAGCTCCTGCTTGATGATCTGCTCGATCTTCTGCTCGACCGCCTTCTGCTGCTCGGGCGACATCTTCTTCAGATCGTCCTCGGTCAGGCCCATGCTCTTGAGGATCTGCGCCCGCATGCGTTCCATCGGGCTCATCTTGGCGTAGTCCATGAATTGCTTGGCTACGTCGTCGCCGCCCGTATCCAGCCCGTTCGTTACGGACGTCGCTGTCGGAGAGCTGCCGGTGGTCGCGGCCGTACTACCAGTGGCATTGGAGGCGCCGGTACCCGACGTCAAATTGGTGAGGTTCGGCCCGAAATAGGGAGTGAAGGAAGGAATCTGCATCTTGGCACACGACTGATTTGCGCCATTACCCAAGCAACCGGCATGCCATTACCGCGATCGCGCGCAACGCCTGTGTTTTAAGGGAAATGCGCGCTCGCGCTGCGGCTGTTGGAAGGGGCTGCCCGGTGAAATTTTTGCCGGGCGTGCAATTTCTGCCGCGGCAACGTGTCGCCGAAAGAGGTTCCTCGGACGCCGTCCTGCGCCGCCGCGTGGATACCGGCATGCCCAAGACGCAGTGCTCTCGGCCTAAAAATGGTGTATCCGCTGGATTGGTCCTGCGCTGGCCCTTGGCCGCGCGACCCAAACCCACTTCCGGAGGAAATCGTATGTCGGCCCTGCCGCTCTCAGGCATCAAGATTCTTGATCTCACCCGCGTGCTCGCCGGTCCCTTGTCGGCGCAGATGCTGGGAGATCTCGGCGCCGACGTGATCAAGATCGAGCGGCCCGGCACCGGCGACGACGCACGGCAGTTCGGCCCGCCTTATCTCGTCGATCCCGAGGGCAAAGAGAACAACAACAACTCGTTCTATCTCTGCGCCAACCGCAACAAGCGTTCGGTCACCGTCAATATCGCGTCTCCCGAAGGCCAGCAGATCATCCGCGATCTCGCCAAGGACGTCGACGTCTTCATGGAGAACTACAAGGTCGGCGATCTCAATCGCTACGGCCTCGACTATGAATCGATCAAGGCCATCAACCCCGGTATTATCTATTGCTCGGTCACCGGCTTCGGCCAGACCGGGCCGTACGCGCCGCGCGCCGGCTATGATGCGATCCTGCAGGCGATGGGCGGCCTGATGAGCGTCACCGGCCATATCGACGGCGAACCCGGCGAGGGCCCGATGAAGGTCGGCCCCTCCATCGTCGACTACATGACCGGCATGAACACCTCGATCGCTATCCTCTCCGCGCTTTATCATCGTGACGCCAATGACGGCGAGGGCCAGCGTCTCGACGTCTGCCTGTTCGACACCGTGATCGCCTCGCTGTCGCATTGGCTCCAGATCTATCTCGTCAACGGCAAGATCCCGCCGCGGCGCGGCACCTGGGGCAATGGCGGCATGCCGGCCGGCGTGTTCCGCGCTACCGACGGCGAATTGATGGTGGTGGTCGGCAATGACGGGCAGTTCGCGCGCACCTGCCAGGTGCTCGGCGCGCCCGAGCTCGCGACCGATCCGAAATTCATCAAGAACAACGACCGCGTGAAGCACGGCAAGGAGATCATGGCGATCTATGCCGGCCTGTTCCTGAAGAAGCCGGTCGCCTATTGGCTGGACGAACTGGAGAAGGCCGGCGTGCCCTCCGGCCCCATCAACGATTTCGCGCAGGTGTTTTCGGACGAGCATGTCCGTTCGCGCGGCATGGAGGTCAAGGTCGACCATCCCTTCGAGCATTCGCTGTCTTTGATCCGCAACGCGCTGACCTTCTCCGGCACGCCCGTGAAGGAATATCGCTACCCGCCGCGGCTTGGCGAACACACCAAGGAAGTCCTGTCGTCGAAGCTCGGCTTTGACGAGGCCAAGCTGGACGGGCTGAAGAAGCAGGGCGTGATCTAGCTCCGAGTCCGCTTTACCTCTCCCCAGCGGGGACCCTACGGGAGAGGTGAAGTCAGCAGCGCCTCATGCCCGCTGCTCCTGCTCCGAGGCCGTCGCACTGATGCCGACGCCGGCATTCGGCAGCTCGGCTCGCAGATAATCGACAAAGGCGCTGATGCGCACCGGGCGGTAGCGCGAGGGCGGGTAGGCGACCGACAGCATCAGGAGTGGCGGGTGCCAGCCCGGGCAGATTTCGATCAGCCGGCCCGAGTCGAGGTCCGGCTGGATCAGCCAATAGGGCAGGATGCCGTAGCCGACGCCTTCGCGCACGGCCTCGATCGCCGCATAGATATTGTCGGTGTCGAACGCCGGCTTCACGCGCAGCGTGACCGTGCGGTTGCGCGGGCCCGTCAGCGGCACTTCATCGGGTACGAAGGTGAATAGCCGCACCGAGCGCTGCCGCTCCAGTGCCTTCGGATTGCTGACGAGGCGGAACGATGGCGTTGCCACGATGGTGCGTTCGATCTGCCAGAGATGGCGCACGATCAGCCCGAGCTGCCGCACCGGACCTGCACGAATCCACAAATCATAACCGCCGGCGACGAGATCGCCGGGCTGGTCGATCAGCCGCCAGTCGATGGTCACGCCGGGATGCCGCACCAGGAAGCGCGATGCGATCGTGGCGAGGACGGTCTGGCCGAGCGCGACGGGAACGGCGACCCGGATCAGCCCGGTGAGCTCCTCGCGCGCATTGCGCAGCGTGTCGATCGAGGCTTCCCAATCCGCCAGAAGGTCGCGTGCGTCCTCGAAGAAGCGCTTGCCGGCGTCCGTCAGGCCCAAGTCGTGGGTCGAGCGGCGCACGAGCTGCACGCCGAGCATCTGCTCGAGCTGCTTGAGCTGGCGGCTCGCGGTCGGTTGCGACACGCCCAGCGATTGCGCCGCCGCCGACAGCGAGCCGGTCTCGGCGATGCGCACGAACAGCCGCATGAACTCGAAGCGGTCGACGGTCTTCATCGGAACCCTGTTATTCGCATTACGAATAACCGCATTTCGCATCATCCGTCTACCGCTTGACGGAAAATTGGCGAACACTGATGCCAAGCATCAAGAGAGCCGGCCATCACAAGGTCCGGCCGGGGAACGACGGGGGCATCATGTCAACGACAACAGCCGTGAGCAGCGACCTGCGCTGGTATCAGGGCATCGACCGCAAGCTGTGGATCATCCTGGCCGTCACCTATGTCGGCTGGCTGCTGGATTCCATGGATCTCAATTTGTTCACGGTCGTGCTGGTGCCGAGCCTGAAGGAGCTGCTCGGGCCGCAGGCCACCCCGCAGCTGATCGGCTATTTCGGCGGGGTGATCGCGGCGGTGCAACTGCTTGGCTGGGGCGTCGGCGGGCTGATCTTCGGCATTCTCGGCGACTATTGGGGCCGCTCGCGGACACTGTGCCTATCGATCGTGGTCTATGCGGTCTTCACGGCGCTGTCGGGCCTTGCCTCCACCTGGTGGGAGCTTGCGATCTTCCGCTTCCTGATGGCGGCCGGCGTCGGTGCCGAATGGGCGATCGGCACCGCGCTGATCAACGAGACCTGGCCGCAGCGCTCGCGCGTTGCCGCGAGCGGCGTCATGATGTCGGCGTTCGGCTTCGGCTATCTGCTCGCCGGCCTGATCAATCTGGTCGTCGGCGCCTATGGCTGGCGCTATGTGTTCTTCACCGGCGTGATCCCGGCGGTGCTGGTCGCGTTCGTCTGGCGCGAGGTGCCGGAATCCGAGCGCTGGAAGAATGCGCAAAGCCAGCGCAACGATGCGCGTCAACGCATCCGCACCGATGCGGCCTCGCAGGAGGACAGGAAGGTCGCGGCCTTCACGTTTGTCGGCCTGTTCCAGCCGCCGTGGCGGCGCAACACCATCGTGGCGACCGTGATGTCCTTTGCGGCGACCGTTGGCTTCTGGGGGACGCAGACCTGGATCCCGGCGCGTGCCGCCGAGCTTGCGCACGCCGGCGGCGCCAACCCCGTGCAGGTGATCTCGATCGCCATCATCATTCTCAATTGCGCCGCGGTCGTTGGCCTCTTGATGTTCGCCTGGCTCACCGAGCTGATCGGGCGGCGCCCGGCGTTCGCCCTTGGATGCATCGGCAACATGATCGTGCTGCCGATCGTGTTCCTGACGCCGCAGGATTACCAGACGCTGTTCATGCTGCTGCCGCTGATGGGCTTCTTCACCAACGGTATCCTCGGTACGTTCACGCCGTATTTCCCCGAGCTGTTCCCGACGCGCCTGCGCGCGACCGGCGTCGGCTTCTGCTTCAACATCGCCCGCATCTTTGCCGCGATCGGCCCGTTCATCGCGGGCTCGCTGGTGGTGTTCTTCGGCGGTATCCCGAAGTCGGGGGCGATCATGGCGCTGAGCTACGCGATCGGGCTTGCCGCGGTCTATTTCGCGCCGGAAACCCGCGGCAAGCCGCTGCCGGAATGAGTGTGATGCGCGTCGATCTTCTGATCCCGGGTTTGCCGGCCAAGGCCGATCACTTCCTGTTCGGCATCTGCTCGTTGCTGCTGCTCCGCGACGGCAAGCGCAACATCCTGTTCGATTGCGGGCCGTTCCGCGTGCGGCGGACGCTGGTGAAGGCGCTCGACGCGCATGGGCTTGCACCCGATGATATCGACACGGTGTTCGTGTCGCATCTGCATTGGGATCACATCGAGAATATCGACCTGTTTCGTCACGCCGAGATCCTCGTGCCCAAGCTCGAATACGACTACGCCGCAGCGATCCGCCCGACTGATTGGGGCACGCCGCCTTACGCGCGCGAGATGCTCGAGGGGATGCGCATGACGACGCTGGAAGACCGCGAGCAGGAGTTGTTTCCCGGTGTCCGGACCTTGCTGTTATCAGGCCATTCCGTGGGCCTGCAGGGCCTCGTCGTGGAAACGGGGCAGGGCCGTCTCGTGCTCGCGAGCGATGCGCTGTGGTCGGCGCGCGATGCCGTGCGCGGCCATCCCGATGTCGCCTTCTTCGATCCCGCCAAAGGGCAGACGAGCCTGGAGCGGGCGCTTGCCGCGGGTGATATTTTCTATCCCGGCCACGATCGCCCCTTCACCTTTCGCGACGGCAAGGTGAACTATCTGATGCAATACACCTACCATCTGCGCTTCTCGTTCCAGCCCGATGGCCGCGACATCACCACCATGATCTCGACCGAAGACCGGCCGCTTCAGGCGGATGCGAGCGTCTAGCCATGGCCGACATCGAGCTCTTGTTCACCGGTCTTGCCGCTGAAGCCGACAAGTTCCTGGTCGGTGCTTCCACCGTCGCCGTCGTTCGCGCCGGCAGCGAGGTCATCATCTTCGACACCGGCCCGTATGCCTACCGGCCGATCCTGCAAGGGCGGCTTCGCAACGCCTGGATTGACCAGGCGACAGTGACCAAGGTCGTGCTCTCGCATCTGCACTGGGACAACGCCGCCAATGCCGACCTGTTCGCCAATGCCGAGATCATCGTGCATCAGCGCGAGCTGGAAGCGGCCGAGGTGGGCGGCGATCCCGATACGCCCGAATACACCGTGCGGGCGCTGAAGCGGCTGAAGCTCCGTCCGATCGCAGGCGAAATCGAGCTCGCGCCTGACGTGCGCGTCGTCGAGCTGTTCGGCCATACGCCGGGATCGATCGGCCTTCTCGTTGGCGGCCAGTTGCTCGCCGGCGACGCCGTGCGCGATGCGAGGGTAGCCGTCGGCGGTGGCGAAGCGGGCGAGGCAGAAAGCGTCAGGAAGGCGCTTGCGATCGCCGACGTCATCTATCCCGGTCACGACCGTCCATTCCGCCATGCGCCAAAGGTCGCCTACATCTCCGACTACGATCTGCGCATCCGCCTGTTCGTCGATCCATCGGGGCAGGACGAGGAGCTGCATTTCGGCGCGGCCGCCGCGAAATCATTTGCGACCTGGCCGGGAGCGAATTAAAGCGGCGGGCGACAAGGGGATTTTGAGATGCCAGCCAAGTTCGACAAGACTTTCCTCACCTGCGCGATCACGGGCAATATCACCAAGCCCGAGCAGTCACCGTACCTCCCGATCACGCCGCAGCAGATCGCCGACAGCGCGCTGGAAGCGGCGGAGGCGGGGGCTGCGGTGGCGCATATCCATGTCCGCGATCCCGCGACGGGAAGGCCGTCGATGGAGATCGACCTCTATCGCGACGTGATGGACCGCGTCCGCGCCAAAAACCGCGACCTCATCATCAATCTCACCACCGGTCCCGGTGGCCGCTTTGTCCCGTCGGAAAATGATCCGAAGATCGCCGCTCCCGGCACCACCCTAACGCTGCCGGAAAAGCGCGTCGAGCATATCGAGCTATTGCGTCCCGACATCTGCACCCTCGATCTCAACACCATGAACTCCGGCGGCGAGGTCGTGATCAACACGCCGCGCAATGTGCGCAAGATGGCGGCCATCATGCGCGCCGCGCGCGTGCTGCCGGAGATCGAGCTGTTCGACAGCGGCGATTGCCATCTCGCGCGCGACATGTTTGCCGACGGCTCGCTCGAAGGGCCGGGCCTGTTCTCGCTCGTGCTGGGTGTCAAATACGGCTTCAACCCGTCGCCGGAGACCATGATGTATGCGCGGGGCCTGTTGCCCGAGGGCGCGATCTGGTCCGGCTTCGGCCTCGGCCGCACCGAATTTCCGATGGTGGCACAAGCCTGG
>Ga0210401_10000756_pt1 | contig 39022 bp, 37 predicted proteins | sample IncBWH32MmetaG_FD_150866 | JGI IMG/M metagenome (GOLD analysis project Ga0210401, IMG submission 150866) | Forest soil microbial communities from Barre Woods Harvard Forest LTER site, Petersham, Massachusetts, United States - Inc-BW-H-32-M | ecosystem: Environmental > Terrestrial > Soil >... | reverse complement strand
CGCCGCGCATCCTGTGAGTGAGAGTAAGCGCGGTGAAATGGCTAAACGCTACCTCACAGTAATTTCGATTTCAGCCGCACTTGCATGCAGCGCGTGCGGCGGTCGTCCTTCTCAGGGCGTTCTCATTCCGCTGGCCGCCGGCGCCAGGGCCGAAGGCACAGACCGTGTTCCCATCCTGATCGCAACAACCCGACAACGCACGACGGCAGATGCAGGCGAGATGTTTGGGAGCGAGCGCGCTGCCGATGTGTCGTATGCCGCGATCACGGTTTCAATTCCGCCTGACGCCTCACGCAAGATCGGCGAGGTTCAATGGCCCGCGACGCTTCCCGGCGATCCGCGAACGGACTTCGTGACCATTTCGGCAGACTATACCGATAAACAGAGCTTTCTTGCCACCATCACCGCTGTCGCAAAACAGACCGGCCGAAGCAAAGTGCTTGTCTTCGTTCACGGGTTTAACAACCGGTTTGACGACGCGGTTTATCGATTTGCCCAGATTGTGCACGACTCGAAAGCCCCGGCAATTCCGGTGTTGTTTACATGGCCTTCACGCGGTGAAACGAAACTGCGTGCGTATACCTATGACAGGGAAAGTGCGAACTATTCGCGTGATGCTTTGGAGGACTTGCTGAATTCGCTTACCGGCCTCCCGGCGATTACGGAGGTTAATTTGCTCGCCCATTCAATGGGAAACTGGGTCGCGCTAGAGGCGCTCCGCGGCCGATCGATACGACGCAGCGCCTCCGCCGCGCTTTTGAAACCCGACAAACTCAAAAATGCACTGCTGGTGGCGCCGGACGTGGATGTGGATGTCTTTCGCACACAGATCCTGAGAATGGGTCCGGCGCGGCCACGCATTGCCTTGTTCGTTTCTCAAGACGATTCCGCGCTGGGTTTGTCAAAAGTTATCTGGGGCGACATCCCTCGGATGGGCGATATCGATCCGACCCAGGAGCCATATCGCACCGAACTCGAACGCGACAAGATTACCGTCTTCGATCTGACAAAGGTTGGCCCAGGCAGCGATGCTCATGATCGCGCATTCGAAGAAATCACTCCCGTAATGCAGATGATAGCGCAGCGCTTCAGACAGGGGCAATCGATGAGCGATCGCGGCCCCGACATCGGTAATCAAATTGAAAATGCTGCCACCAGCGCCACTACCAGATAGCTGATGGTGCGGCAGTTCTAAGAAAACGCATATCGATCTAAAAAGATCGAAATGCGGTCCAGCAGCGAGGCTTGGGCCGAAACTGCATAGCCACCTCGAAATCCGGATGCAAATGTTCGAGCAGCGAACAATCCGGATGCGGGGAAGCCAGCCATGTTTAAACAGTTCAGCGCGTCGGTGCTGATTGCGCTTGCCGTAACATGCGCCTTGCCCGCAGGTGCGCAATCTCCACAAGGAACCAGTGTCGGTTCGCTAACGTGCAAAATGGCGCCTTCGATCGGTCTGATCTTCGGTTCTAGGCAGCGGATGGCCTGCCGTTTTGTGCCTGACGGTCCATATCCTCCCGAAGCCTATGTCGGGGTCATGAATTCAGTTGGCCTCGATATCGGCATCACCGCTGGCGGGGTCATGGGGTGGGGTGTTTTTGCCCCCACAGCAGGTCCGAAGCGGGGAGCGCTCGCCGGCACCTATGCGGGAGCGAGCGGCGCCATAGGTGTCGGCGTCGGGGTCGGTGCCAATCTCCTGTTTGGCGGGACCGGGCGCTCGATCGTACTGCAGCCCCTCTCAGTTGAGGGGTCGGTTGGGGTCAATCTCTCTCTTGGAGTCTCGGCTCTCACTCTCGCATTGGCGCAATGACGATTGAGGAGCGCAACCTCTTCCGTGAGCCGGGCCCACATAACTAATTCAGCGAAGCCGCTCGATAACGAGCCAGTCATCAGAGGACGATCGATGAAAATCTCCATGCACCCGCTGGCCAGGCTTGGATTTCTGTCTTTGCTGCTTGCTATCCCGGCCGGATCCGCTTTTGCGCAGGCAAATATCGGAAAAGCCATCATAGATAAACTTTCGGCCAAGGTCGCAAAGCTCGAAAGCGCATGCGCTAACGATATCGAAAAATACTGCACGACCGTAACGCCGGGCGAGGGGCGTATGATCTACTGCATGCAAGCCCACGAGGACAAGGTAAGCCCCCAGTGTGCTTTTGAATTGGAGGAATCGGCCTCCAGCATCCAAGACCTGACCGAAAGCCTGAAAGACGCGGTCCTGGCTTGCAAGGCAGAGATCGCGGGCGTGTGCGGGAAGACGGTACCCGGCGAGGGCCGGATAGCGGCCTGCCTGATGGCAAACAGATCGACGGTCTCCAAGGGTTGTGAAGAATCGATCCAGAAAGTTGAATCGCTAGCGAAATGACGAGCAGCTGCCCGTTCCATTTTTCAGATAGCTGACGTTCGGAAAAGAAGCATCGCTTCTCCCCTCGTTGCGCCTTTGACTCAGGGGAAGGGTCTCGCGAGCTCGATACTTCCCCCGAGAGACCCCGTTCGCACGGCGCCATGCGAATGGGGTTTTTATCAGGGGTCCTATTAGAAATACGCGGGGAATTCGGCTCTGTAGCAATCCCGGCGTTCTACGAGCCCAGTGGCGCCAGGGCGCTGCTCAGAGGTGCACTGGGAATAGCCATCAATCCGGAGAATGGATGGCTTAGATCAAGGATCAGAAAAACAGCCGCCGACGCAGAGAAGGCACTAGCTAATAGTGCGGCAACGATCGTCAGGTTTGGGCGTGCGAACAGACCGAAACTAACGAAGATTAGCGTTAGCCAGAACACAAGTACCGCGATGAAAGGCTTGGGAATTCCGCTTCCGGATTCTGCAAGGAGAACGCGCGTCTGCGCCAAATCGATGCCGATTTGAATTGCGCGGGTCTGCATCAGACGTTGAGCGTCATTCTGCGGCGAAAGTTCGAGGAGTCGATCGAAAAATAGGTTGGCGGACGCGCTGGCTTCGAAAGGAGCGGCTTTTGTCTCGACGGAATCTCGCTCACCCCATATCCGTTCGATCAATGTTTTGACACCGCTCCGCAGCAACACGCGGACAGGCTCGGCCTGTGCTCCCGAGCGGGCAAGGATATTATCAAGCAAGACGACGTTGGCGGTTATCTGTTTGATCTGATTGCTCTGTGCCTGAAAAGTGCTCTGTGCCGATGCGATTAGAAGGCCGAGAACGAGGGCTGACAATGTCGCGATCAATCCGGTGCTCAACCTGATCACATCCTTCGTATCTGAGCTGAGGTGAGGCTCAGGCAGCACCGAGCGAAGCAGCATACCCAGCAAAGCGCCGCCGAAAATAAAGATGAATGCAACTTCTGAAGTATACAAGGCGGCTATTCCTCGGCGGCTATAAGTGCGATCGGTCGTGTTGAATGGCGACCATAAACACTCCAATGGCACACGGGACGGCCATGGTGTTGCGATCACCAAAAGAAATACGGCGCGCGTAGTCTACTTTCATTCACCGCCACCGCTGGCACCGGCTAAGCATCGCACGCTTCATCAGTTGCCTCGTAAGCAAGTAAGCAATTGAAGCAAGCTTGAGAGGGCGTCTAACGTTTTACGGTAGCGAGCCAAACAGCACTCGCCTATGCAAAAACAGGCAGCCATCGCCCACATGTCTCGGAAATTACCGTCAATAATGGGACACGAGCCGGTGACGTCGCATTCCAGGGTTGACCTCGACATCTTTCATCGTGAAACTTGTTGCAGCTGCCACCCAGACGAATGTGAGACTAAATGCGTAGTGTCGTGATGCGATGCGGAATACTCAAGATGGTCGCCTTGCTGACGATGTTGCCGGCGTATCCGGCGGTCGCGCAAACTCTAAACGCTGTCAAGCAGCGGGGCACGCTCAATTGCGGCGTGAGTCAGGGTTTGCCGGGCTTTTCGAGCATGGACGAAAATAATACATGGACTGGCTTTGACGTTGATTTTTGCCGAGCCATCGCCGCTGTCATTTTCGACGATCCTAACAGGGTGACATTCATGTCGCTCGATACGGCAACTCGTTTTACGGCGCTGCAGTCGAAAGGGATCGATGTCCTGTCGCGTAATTCGACGTGGACCATGTCAAGGGAAGGTTCGCTTGGCCTGATGTTCGCGGGTGTGTCGTACTACGACGGCCAAGGCTTTTTGTTGCGGCGAGAAGCTAACATCGATACGGCGTTGGAGCTTAGCGGCAAGACGGTTTGCACCCAGACCGACACCACAACCGAGCTAAATCTGTCGGACTATTTCCGGGCTAATAACCTGAATCTAAAGGTCTTGGCACTTGCCACGGCGGATGAGACCTTGAAGGCCTATGAAGATAGTAGATGCGACGTTCTGACCAGCGACGTCTCGCAACTTTACGCCGAGCGTCTCAGGCTTAACGCACCCGACAGCCATATTATTCTCCCGGAAGTGATTTCGAAGGAGCCGCTTGGGCCCGCGGTACGGCAAGGTGACGACCAGTGGTTCAATCTGGTCAAGTGGACACTGTATTCGTTGATTAATGCCGAAGAGCTAGGGATCAAATCAAATACGATCGACGATGCGTTGAAATCGGCCAACCCCAATATTCGGCGGCTCGTCGGCAGCGAAGGCGAATTTGGCGAGCAGATCGGACTCACGAAGGACTGGGCCACGCGCGCGGTTCGTGCGGTGGGGAACTATGGAGAGATCTACGAGAGGAACGTGGGAGCGCAATCCAAGCTCAGCATTCCGCGTGGGCTGAACGCGCTCTGGACAATGGGCGGCATCCAATACGCGCCACCGATCAGATAGTTATTGAGGCCAGACCATGATCGTGGATTACTATTCGCTGATGACGAAAGCGGTGTCAGGTAAAGGTGTGGCCGCTCGCGAGAAAATTTACCAGGACGCGCATGCGCTCATTGTTAGGTCCAATCTTGCTCGTCGGGTCACGGCGTCTCACGCCGCCGCCTTGGATGACGCCATTCGTCGCATCGAGGACGAGATAGCGGCCGCTCAAGAACAGCCCGGCGAAATATCCCCTGAAGCAATCAGCAGAGTGCTATCAAGCGGCACACATTGGAGGAGCATAGCTTTCAGCGCCAGCGCAGTCATCGCCGTCATCGCGCTGTCGGCATTGCTCTATGAATATGCCGCGACCACAGGTCTGCGTGCGGTGGGTAGCGGCGTGACCGCGTCATCGACGCCAAAGCAGCGTGGGCGCGAAGACGTCGTGATGGCGGACTTAAAGCCCGGCGTTGACGGCGGCTCCTCAGGCGCCGACTTGCCTTTTTCGTTGCAGCGGCAAGTCGTGTTCTATCGAACCACGGTGGTTCCCGGATCAATCGTGGTCGATCGGGAAAACCGCTTTCTTTACCTCATCGATTCGAACAATTCCGCGCGTCGCTATGGAATCGGAATTGCGCAAGAGTGTCTGAAAGAGGGAAGCCTCTTTCGGGTAGCGAACAAGCTAGAATGGCCTGATTGGCGGCCTTCGACCGTCGAAACTGCTAAAGACGCGGGCAGCTTGCTGGAGCGGACTGGCCGTCCCGGCAGTCCTTTAGGCTCTCGTGCTCTTTTGCTGGACAAGCCCGGGCTGATCATTCATGGAACGAATTCGCCGAAAACGATTGGGCATCTCGTCGCCTCCGGATGTATTCGGCTTGTGAACGACGACGTCGAGGACTTGTACCGACGCGTCTCGCTGCAGTCCCGCGTGGTATTTGTCAGCTAGGCGATGAGATAGTGTCGTTAAAACATCAAGTTTTAAGGCGCTTTCCCTTCATCTTTCTATCTTCTGCAATGACGGTAAAGTCTGGTCCTGTGCGGGTATCAGCGCTCGCAGCGAAGTCGGTGACGACCATGGTTGTCCCGGGTTGCAGCGACCGGGCAACTTGCTTGACGCCGGCACCATTAAGATAATCGATGCGCCCCAAAACGGGATCTGACCATAGATCTGCACTCGTGCTGCTGTCAGGGTCGCCGCCGATATCGAATGAGTTCCACCTAAGAAAATGGCCATCTTCAGATGGACCAATCAGGGAGTACAAGTGCGTCCCGAGTGGTTTTGCTTCATCGAAGATCGCTATCGGTGTTTGGAATGCGACGGCACCGTCTTTGAGGAGATAGGCCTTGCGATCGGCTCCTGATACCAGAATGGAAGCAAAGTCATTTTTCGACATTGATTTATCGGCAGCACGAGCTTTCGTCCGAGGGGTTTTGTTTTCGGCCGTTTTTGCATCTGCTGTTAAGTCATTCGGCAGCACGAGCCCGGGTTGTACAACGGAACTGTGGGCGCTTGTCTGGTCTGCGATGATGACCGACGTACCAAGTCCTGTTACCGAAAATAGCAGCCGGGAAAATTCTACCGGGAGCCGAATACAGCCCTTTGATGCAGGATAACCGGGGAGATGACCTGCATGGAGGGCTATGCCGCGCCAGGTCAATCGTTGCATGTTCGGCATCGGCGCATTGTTGTATGTGCTGGAATAATGTTCTTCGCGCTTCTGCAGGATCGTGAACACCCCCGTCGGGGTACTGTGCCCTGGAGCTCCCGTCGAGCAGGTTGAGACTGCGATCGCGAGGCCATTTCGATAGACGTGGACTAACTGATGCGGGATTGAAACGACGACCACGACCGGCCCCTTTGGAGACAGTTCGGGCCGCCAAATAAATTCACCGATCTTCATCTCTTTAATGGCGGCGATGCCCTTTGCGAACGATCGACCTCCGCTAACCAGCAGTGAGAACGTTGCAGCGCCGAAAACAAACTCCCGTCGTAACATGCCGCCTACCTCCTGATCGACATTGCAAAACGAATTGCGCAGATGGGTAGGCAACGTTTTTCTGCCTGCGTGCGCCCTGAGTCGCGGCTTTCCGTTTCGTTCTGCGTTATCACAGATCAGCTCCTAATAGCCGAGCTGTCTGCGCCAACTAACCGCTCGGTTAGGCCCGGCGCTGTTAGCGTCATCTTCCAGCGTTGGGCCGCATTGAACGCGCTCAAAAGCCGAGGCTATCCTGTGTGTGAGCACTCATTGTGCGTGTCAGGGTTGAGGACGCTTGAGATAATGTCTGAGAGGGACTTTCGCCGAATAGTTTTCGGTATTCGACCGAGAAACGCCCGAGTTCTAAGAAGCCGAAGTGCATTGCGATTTCGGTCACGGTCGTCAGTTCGCCGTTCGCGCCCTGCAAAGCCCTTCTTGCCCTTGAAAGCCGCAACATTCGAAGGTGCCGGCATGGCGGAAGGCCGTGAATCGTGTGAAACGCCTTGCGAAGCGTTCGTTCGCTAACGGCCAGTGCCAGGCAAAGAGCCGAAATATGAAGCGGCTCGTTGACGTCCGAGAGGGTCAGTTGTTCAGCTTCGTCGACGAGTTCACGGCTCGTCCTTTCGCGACGCGCAAGCGGTATTTCCGCCCCGCCCGCGATCAACCGATGAAGTGTCATCGAGCCGCCCCCCGCATCGCAAGACACACAAAGGTCTTGTCGAATGCAGCAGGCCACAATCCTGCACTCCGGCGATATTGTCCTTTGGGGCAAACGGAAGCTTCCGGCGGCCCGGCTGTTTGGGGGCGGGACAGATTCGTCGTAAAATTGTTATACGAGGAGGCTGGCGTCGGGTGAGGGTGAGGCGGTGAGTAAGCCTACCCGCTCTGCGATAGATACAGTCTCCGCAAATGACTGGACCTGCAACTTCTGCATCACCATAGCGCGGTGCGCTTTCACGGTCCGCTCAGATGTCCCAAGTTGATGAGCAATTTGCTTGTTCGGCTTTCCCCGGACCATCAACGAGAAGACCTCAGCCTCACGCGGGGTCAGCGTGGAGATCAGCGATTGAAGGAAATTGAGCTGTTCAAGGCTCTGCTGCGTTGCCGCATGTCGGGCAAGTGCGCGCTCGATTGCTTCCAGCAATATCTCTTTGGATACGGGTTTGGCGAGGAAGTCCTCAGCGCCGGCCTTGATGGCGCGCACGCTTGTGGGAATGTCGCCGTGGGCGGTCATGAAAATGATCGGCCAGCCGCGCGACAATTTCGTGAGTTCTTCCTGAAGCTGCAGACCACCCAAGCTTGGCATTTGGACGTCGAGCAGGATGCAACCGGGTCTGGCGGTCGCGACAGCATTCAAGAACGAGGCTGCCGAGTCATAGGCCGCGACCTCATAACCGGAAGCGTGCAGTAAACGAAAAATCGATGTTCGAAATGACGCATCGTCGTCCACGATATGAATCACGGGAGCGCCCGTCCTCATTCGTTCACCTTTCGTCAAAGGAGGCTCGGAATCAGATCTGAACGTAGGCTCTTTGTGTCGGAGCAGGCAACCTCGTCCCGAGAGCATAGAAAGAATAAAATTTCGATGAGCCGAGGAATATTTCGGCTTTTGGGACCCGCCACCACAGATTGTTGTCCGGCTGGCCGCTAGCCCCATCCACTATACCAAGGCGCTCCTTGGGAGGCGTTAGAGATAGGCGGTATATGAGTTGATCCACACGAGAATGGAGGAAATGAGCCCGATCACGCCAGCATTGGAGGCAAACGCTGTCGCATTTCCGGACATCCCGAGCAGGAGCGAATCCCGGCTCATATTGTCTGGAACGGAGATTTCTGCGGGAAAAGTGGACGCCCCGCCAATCGCATTGGTACGCGCCAGCGTGCCGGATACGGCAATCTGGCCTTGGCCGACGCCGCGGGGGATGCCCTCGACTTTTGCCCGATAGATCTGCCCCGGGGCATTATCGAAGACGATGTCGACGGGGGTTCCGATCTGGATCGTCTGGAACCCGTTCTGCGAAAACATTCCGACAATCGTAATTTCTTTTTCGACAATAAAGGACATCGTCGAGCGCGCTTGCAGTGCGCGAGCACCGATAGACAGCGCCATTGCCGTCACATAGCCGTCGGCGGGGGCCCGGATGGTGGTTTGCGACAACTCCCATTCGGCGTTTTCCAGCTGTGCTTGAATCTGGGCAACCGTTGTGTTGGTGCCGCCGATCTCGGAGTCCAGCGCCAGTTTGGCGCTCTCCTGCGTCGATTTGGCGACGTTGAATTGTGCCGCCGTCGTCTCGAATTGGATCTGGGTGTCCTGTTGCTTGAACTCGGAATTCGTCCCGCTCGAGTAAAGCTTCTGAATATCCTCAAGACGCTTCGCGTTGTACTTAAGCTGGGCTTCAAGGCCGGCGACATTTGCCGTGGCCTGTTCGTAGTTCGATTTCAATATCTGGGCTTGCTGCCGCGCGGCGGCCAGCGATGCCTTTAGCTGCGTCACCTTGAACTGGTAGGGCAGGGGATCGATCTGGAACAGGACGTCGCCCGTCTTTACTGGGGCGTTCGGCTTGACTGGAATGTCGATCACCTGACCCGTCACGTTCGGTGTTACCTCGACCACTCTTCCGATCACCGTGATCCTGCCGGACGGGGTCAGGTAATTGAACAGCGCGAGGAACGTTGCGAGTATCAATGCACCGACAAGAACCGAGACCGTGCCCGACAGCCAGCCCCAGCGAATCAGTTTGAATCTCGAGAAGATCAACCACAGCGCGGCGAAGTAGAGACACAGAATGATCAGCACGTTGGAGCCCCATCGTTTGCAAATGCTAAACGAGCGTTTGTAAGACGTTGCTTGGCCGGCGCTATGCAAAATCGGTGCGGCGACGGCACATTTCATTTTAGTGACGCATCGTTGCATCACGTGAATCAATAACGGTCCGAGCGATGCATCGTCGATATTCGGTCTCGCAGAAATCCCACCGCATATTTTTTTTATCGCTGCTGGTTTTTGCATAGCGGCTGCTCCGGCGCTTTTTCATAGTCGCCAATAAGCGCGGTCCACTGTTGCTGCGCCGATGCGAAGATATTCGTAGGGGTGCCGTGACCAAGCCAGTGTGAAAATGAAAATGGAGAAAGCTATGAGGCTCGCTTCAATACCGAGGATATTAGCAAACGATCAGAGAGGGCGGGTCTCCGCTCTGGTATTGGCGCTCACTCTGACCGTTTCGATCGCGGGCAGCGCGCGCGCGGAAGGTGACGACGCTACGAAAATCCTCAAGACGATGTCTGACTACATGGCTAGCCAGAAATCGATCAACGTGAACTACGATACCGACATCGAGGTGATCACGGCTGATCTGCAGAAGATCCAGTTCACAAGTTCAGGCCACGTCTTGATGGTTCGCCCCGACAAGCTTCGGGTATCCAGGACCGGCGGGTACAGCGACGTTGAGCTTGTCTTCGACGGCAAATCGACCAACGTCCTCGACCACGATCACAATGTCTACACCGAGATAAGCTCCGCCGGGACCGTCGAGCAGCTAGTCGAACGCATGCGGGACGAATTTCAGCTGCCCGTGCCCGGAGCGGATCTATTGCTGGCCAGCAGCTTCGATCGGCTCATGGATGGTGTGATCGACGCCAGGCACATCGGGCAAGGCGTCGTTGACGGCGTTGAATGTGAACATCTTGCTTTTCGCAACATGGACACCGATTGGCAGCTTTGGGTCGAGGCCGGTCCGCATCCCGTTCCCCACAAGTACGTGATCACGAACAAGGGCATAACGGGCGCTCCACAATACACCCTTCACGTCATCAGCTTGGTCACGGACAGCCCGATTGCCGCCGACGCTTTTGTCTTCAAGGCGCCCGCCGGAGCAACGAAGGCCGAGATGAAAGATTTGCACGATATCGACGAGGTTCCGTCAGGCGTTGTCGCGGGAGGATCGAAATGACTAGTTTTGTTAAAATGGGATTGCGCTGCGGAGCTGCTTTGATCTCCGGCGCTGCATGTCTTCTGGTGAACGAGCAGGCAATTTTTCACCAGGGTGGCTCTCTCACGACGAGCGCCGAGGCGCGGATCGGTCGTCCGCTCACGCCGCTGAGCTACGCGGGTGTCGCGCGGCGCACCACGCGGCGTGCTGTTGCGGTCGGCGTGGGTGTTGGCGTCGCCGCGGGAGCGGTATACGCCGCACCGGTCGTGGTTGCCCCCGCTGCTGGATGCGTTCAGGCGGTGGACCCCTACGGCCGGGTCTACACGCGCTGCTATTGAGCCGTCACCTCAATCCCGAAGCCGCTCGCTAGGACAAAAGCTTCCGAGCGAGGACTACGCGCCAAGGGAAAAGATTCGCTGGTGCGGCAGTGATGCCGCACCGGGATGCCCCAATTGGGCACGGCCAAAGGGGCAGATCATAGCTGCCCGTAATTGGAGTTACAGACTCATGTCAACGATAAGCCGGAGAGCTTTTGCCAGCGGCATTGCACTGCTCCCATCGCTCCATCTAACCGCTGCTCACGCCCGCGGCGGCATTAGTCCGGCCGAAGTCCGCGCCATTGCCAAAGAAGCTTACGTCTACGGCTTCCCTTTGGTTGATAGCTACCGGATCCAGTACAAATACTTCGTTGACAGCAAAAGTCCCGAGTTCAAGGCCCCGTGGGGTCAGATTGCGAATACGCCCCGCGTCTACACACCGGTAGACACCGCAATTCAGACACCGAACTCGGACACACCGTATTCCTGGCTGGGGCTCGACCTCCGCACCGAGCCCTTTGTGCTCACGGTCCCCGAGGTCGACAAGAAGCGTTACTACAGCATCCAGTTCACGGACGCCTATACCTTCAACATCGATTATGCCGGCACCAGCACGACAGGGAACGACGCGGCAAACGTGCTGGTCGTGGGTCCAAGCTGGAAGGGCGAGACCCCCAAGGGCATCAAGAAGGTCATTCGTTCCGAAACCGACATCCTGATGCCGATCTATCGCGTACAGGTTTTCGATCCTGACGACCTCGACAACGTGAAGAAGGTGCAGGCTGGGTTCAAAGTTCAGCCACTGTCGTCTTTTCTTAGAAAGCCGGCGCCCAAGGCGGCACCGGAGATTGATTTCATCCAGCCGCTTACCGTGGAGACGCAGAAGACATCGCTCGAGTTTTTCAACATCCTCAATTTCGTGCTGCGCTACTGTCCAACCGATCCTTCCGAAGTGGCTTTGATGAAGCGTTTCGCCAAGATCGGTGTCGGCCCTGGAATGACTTTTGATGCGAGCAAGCTATCGCCTGAGACGGTCAAGGCCATCGAGGACGGCAGGGCCGATGCCTGGGCCGACTTCGCCGCGCTGCTGAAAAAATTTGACTCAGGCAAAGTTACATCGGGTGACGTTTTCGGCACGCGGAAATTCCTGAGGAACAACTATTTATACCGCATGGGCGCCGCCGTCCTTGGCATCTACGGCAATTCGAAAGAAGAGGCGATCTATCCGATCTATGGCGTGGATGATGCGAACCAGAAGCTGAGCGGTGCCAACAAATATACGTTGCGTTTCGCGCCGGGGCAATTGCCGCCGGTCAACGCATTCTGGTCCCTTACCATGTACAAAATGCCGGAAAGCCTTTTGTCAGACAATCCGATCAATCGCTACCTGCTCAACTCCCCGATGATGCCGAATTTTGCAAAGGACGCGGATGGCGGCTTGACGTTGCTGATCCAGAACGAAAGTCCCGGCAAGGATAAGGAAGCCAACTGGCTACCTGCGCCGCAGGGGCCATTCCGCATGTATTTGCGCCTCTACTGGCCGAAGCCTGAGGCGTTGAATGGCAAGTGGGAGAAGCCGCCGCTAAAGAAGGTGGCGTGAATGCTTCGCAACCGCGCTCGCGCGATTGCTGCTCATCTAGATCCAGTAAGTGAAACAACCCCGAGGATGGTCCAATGTCACGAATATTGCGTGTAGCTACACTTGCTGTTCTCGCACTGGCGGCTGCGATGCCGGCGCGGGCGCAGAACACGCCGAAATATTCCGCCAAGGTTCCGCCCTACATCACGACGCCGGACGAAGTGGACACCCGGATCGGCAAGCTGAAGTTCTTCGACGGCCTTCCTGATTCTGAGACCGTGAAGAAAGTCTACGACAACCTCGACTTTGTGCGGGGGGTTGAAACGTTTCTCAGCGGTATACCCGCTTCGTCCGTTTACGCAGCCTGCGAGGGCTTGAGCCAGGCAGGCGCCAAACGAAACGGCGGCATCACAATCTCGGAAGACTTGCTGGATGCACGCACGTTGATGCTGACGCCGAACTCGACGACCGTGTATGTCATCCTGTGCCTGGATCTCAAAGACGGTCCCATGGTCGTGGATATTCCGCCGGGCGTCCTCGGTCCCGTCGACGATGCGTTTTCCCGTTATGTCATTGACGTCGGACTGATCGGACCAGACAAGGGCAAGGGCGGCAAGTATCTGTTCGTCCCGCCGGGATACACCGGCACGCTGCCGTCGCGGGGCTATTTCGTCGCAAAGCCGCAGACCTACGGCATTCTCATGTTCTTTCGCGCCTTCGTGAAGGACGGCGACATTGCCGCCGCCGCCAATGGCGTCAAAGCCAAGGCGCGGGTTTACCCCCTGGCTGCAGCTGCGAACCCGCCACCGTCGACTATCGTCAATATCTCAGGCAAGCAGTTCAACACCGTTCACGCCAACGACTTTCATTTCTACGAAGAACTTAACACCGTTGTTCAACACGAACCGGCTGACGCGTTCGACCCCGAGATCGTTGGGCTGTTTGCCTCGATCGGTATCAAGAAGGGCAAGCCGTTCGCGCCCGATGCTCGGATGAAGGGTATTCTCACCGACGCGGTGGCGGTCGGCAATGCGACCGCTCGCTCCCTCGTATTCGCGTCACGCGATGAACGTGTGAAATTTTATCCCGATCGCCAATGGGGCACGACCTTTGTTGGCGGTAGCTATGCATTTCTCGACAACGGCGGACGCTTGCTCGATGCGCGCGCGCTGTTTCACTACTACGCCGCCGGTGTTACGCCCGCGATGGCTTATTCAAAGCCGGGCACCGGATCAGCCTACGCCTACGCCGCGCGCGATGCGAAGGGCGAATATCTCGACGGCGGCAAGACCTACAAGATTACACTGCCTGCGCCGATCCCCGTCGGTCAGTTCTGGTCGTTCATGGTGTACAGCGATCAGACACGCTCGATACTGGAAACCGACCAGAAACTCGCCGGCCTCGACAGCAATCAAAAAGGCATCAAGAAAAATGCCGATGGCTCGGTGACGGTATGGTTCGGCCCGAAGGCTCCGGCCGGTCAGGAAAACAATTGGGTGCAGACCATGCCGGGCAAGGGCTGGAATTCGCTGCTGCGCCTCTACGCGCCGCTGCAGCCCTGGTTCGACAAGAGCTGGAAGCCGGGCGACTTCGAGTTGGTGGAGTAGCGGAGGAGGTTCGGGATGAACCCGATCCAACCTCCCAAACGTAATTCGGCGAGGCGGTTAAATGCAAATAACGAAAAGGAATATCCCATGATCGCGAAGAAATACATGCTGTGCTGCGCGGCTGTTATTGTCGCCGCACCGGCCTTCGCACAGGTCGAACTCAAAACCTATGCAGGCCCCGACGGGTATATCGATGTTCAGGAACTGACCTGCGCTCAATTGGCAGGCACATTCCAGGAAGACGCGGATTATTTGGCTGCCTGGTATAGCGGCTGGTACAACGGTCTCGCCAAGAAGCACGTCATGCAGGTTAGCCGAGCCAGATCGTTGCAACACGAGGTCATCGTTTATTGCCAGGCCAATCCGGGCAAGAAGATCATCCAGGCCATCGACGTCGTTTTCAAAGACTACCGGGCGGATCGGGGCATCAAGCTGAAGAAGTGATTTCAGCTTGAGCGGAAGCAGGCAAAGGACAGGCGACATCTTGTCAGCCCGGCGACCGGGACAGGGATGAACTGACGTTGAGTGGCAAGTATAGAGCTGGCGTCCGCTGGGGAAAGTTCGTTTTGGAACCCCGCGAATGCTACGATTATTCAGGAAGTCGGCCGCTTCAGCCGATATGAGGTCAATTCATGTGGCGCTCGGCTCGCATCGTTCTACTCGCTACCACGGCCTGCATCACGAGCCTGTCGGTACAGGCGGCCGACCTTCCCGCTCGCGTGGATCCGGCTGCGCCGGTCGCCTATGTGCCGGCGTTTTCGTGGACGGGCTTTTATCTCGGTGGCGCGCTCGGGTGGATACAAACCAACCCCGAATACACCACCGGCGCGCTTTTGCTAGGCACGCCTTTCGTTGTCACACCCGGGTCCAGCAAGAACGGCCTGAGCTACGGAATTTTGAGCGGCTATAATTATCAGATAGGCCAATTGGTGCTCGGCGTCGAAGGTGACTTTACGGGTTGGACCGTCGGCAAAATACGCTACACGGCGGTCACCGGCGATTTTCTTACTGCGCAGAGCAAATGGGGCGGCTCGATCCGCGGACGTCTCGGCTACGCAGCCGATCGCGCGTTGTTTTATGTGACGGGAGGCGCCGCGTTTGTCTCCAATGAGACCTCGATTCCGTTAACCGGCATCTCAATCGGTGGCGACGACACGCGGCTGGGATGGACGGTCGGAGGCGGTTTTGACTACGCATTCCCGAATAACTGGTTCACGGGTGTCGAATATCGCTATTCGCAGTACGAGTCGAAGACCTTTATCTATCCCATACCGGTCCTGAATCTCGGCCTGGTCGGGTTCAAACAGGAATTGAGCAGCAACCAGGTCACTGCGCGACTTGGCTATAAGTTCTAATCCAGCACGCTGAACGTCCAGAAATTGACCTGCCTGCAACTGGCAAGCACCTTCCAAAATGATGCTGATCTGCTCGCGAGTTGATACAGCGGCTGGAAAACGGGCTCGCCAAAACGCATTACCTCGACATTGACAGAGCAAAACAGGCGGAGCACGAGGTCATTGTTTATTGTAAGTCCAACCCGGACAAGCTGATCATCGAGGCCATTGCTGTCGTGTTCAACGACATGCGCTCCAAGCTCGGGATTACGCTGAAGCCTTCGGATTGAGCCCCAGGCGGGGAAATAGCTATTTGCGCGCGAAATCAATAGTATGCTGGGTATTCGCAGCGCGGCTAACGAGGGCCAGCGAGCGCATGCCTCCCTCGTGTTCGAATAAACCGGCATATGTTATAGAATTGCCCAGTTGCATGATGGGCAGGATAGTTTGTTCGAGGTGGCTGAAGAACATCAGTTACTGTTAGCCACCTTGATGCCTTCAAAGGGGCAAATCCGGCTGGCGCTTGGCGTTGTGCTGGTTATTGTCGCTTCAACCGCCTTCACGCTAGTCTTTGCGAACATTCAGCTTCCGCGCGCCGCCGCTTTTATTCCCGCGCTTCAGACCGCTATCGCATTTACCGACGCCGTCACGGCAGCTTTGCTGTTTGCCCAGTTTTCTATCATGCGGTCTCGCGCCCTTTTGGTGCTAGCCAACGGCTTCCTGTTCACGTCGTTGATCGTTATTCCTCACTTACTCACCTTTCCGGGGGCGTTTACACCAAGCGGTCTGCTGGGTGCCGGGCTACAAACGACCGCGTGGCTCTATTTTTTCTGGCACGCTGGATCGCCCTTGGCGGTGATCGGCTATGCCTTGCTGAAGGACACCGGAAAAGCCGCCCCCCGATCTTCAGCGAAAGCTGTAATCGTTTTCAGCATTATCCTCGTGCTTTTGATGGTGTGCGGATTAACTTTTGTCGCGGTTGAGGCGGACGCACTCCTGCCGAGACTCATGGCCAGCACCATTGAAGCGAACAAATCCAATCTCGTGGTGAGTGGTGTGTTCCTTGGATCGTTATGCGCCATTGCGATCGTGCTGCTGGGGCGTCGCCGGCGGACCGTGCTGGATCTCTGGCTTATGGTCATGTGCTGCGCGTGGTTGGCCGAACTTATGGTGACGAGTTCAATCAGCACTCGTTTCTCGTTCGGTTTCTATGCCAGCCGGCTGTTTTCCTTCTTCGCGGTTTTTTCGGTTCTGCTGATACTTCTTTCGGAGACGATGTCGCTCTACGCGAATCTGATCTATTCGACATTGAGACGGCGCAGCAGCAGAGAGGGACGGCAGATCGCCATGGATGCCATGGCCGCCTCCGTCGCGCACGAGGTCAATCAGCCGATTGCTGCAATGACCTTCAACAGCGAGGCAGCGTTGTTATTGCTTGGGCAAAAGCCGCCAAACCTCGATGAGGCGCGCGCCGCCCTGGAAGCCATTGTCGCAGATGGTGCCCGCGCGGGTGCCGTCGTTGCAAGCCTTCGGGCGATGTTTAAAAGAGACACCCATCAAAGGGTGGGCATCGACGTGAACGAGCTTCTTGAAGATGTACTTAAAATAGTTGACACCGATATACGGTCTCAACAGATATTGGTCTCTACTGAGCTGGCCGGGTCGCTTGGGCGAGTGTTTGCCGATCGAGCTCAGTTGCAGCAAGTGTTTCTGAACCTGTTTGTAAACGCCATCGAAGCAATGCGCGGCATCACTGATCGGGTACGTCTTTTGCAGATCAAGTCGGACGTTATTCAGGGCAAGTCTGGCATACTCGTTACGATTGCTGACTCCGGTCCGGGAATAGAGTCAAAAGACAAGAGCCGCATCCTTGAGCCGTTTTTTTCAACGAAAGCCACAGGTACGGGGATTGGGCTGGCCATCTGCAAGTCGATCGTTGAAGCGCACGGTGGGCACATAAGAGTATCGGACAACCATCCTCGCGGGGCAATCTTTCATGTCGCGCTGCCGGATGATGCGTTGTGAAGCAGATGATTTTGAGTGCTTTTGCCGGTTTCTGACCGCATGTCGGTTTTCGCATAGACGGTAACTGTTACTCATTTTACATTTGCCCGCACCCCAGACGACTCACCACGTGCGTCAGGTCGAAGCGGCGTGACTGCTGGCTTTGGTTGAGAATTCCAGACATACGGCGCTTGTTGTTGGATATTGCATAGCGGCCAGGCATCGCGTGCTGCAGCATTCTCGTTTGCAAGGGTAGGGGAGACCGCCCGCCAACTCTGATTGGGATGAAGATGTATTGCAACCTGACTTTGTCATGTGAAGTCGGGCGTCTTCAAGCCGCCAACGATTGCATGTCATGCGGACCATAGCTATCGTCGATGACAATCCAAGCATGTTGCAAGGCCTCAATCGCCTCTTGTTGGCGCACGGCTTTCGTGTCCAGACGTTCGCATCGGCAGAGTTGTTTCTCGACGGCATCGCGAATTGCCAAGCGGAGTGTCTTGTCCTGGATATCCATCTTGTCGGGATGTCGGGCATCGAGTTGCAGCGACAGTTGATTTCATCGGGTCTGGATCTGCCCGTCGTTTTCATGACAGCCATCGACAATGAGGCTACTCGCGAAGCTGCCTTTGATGCCGGTTGCGTCGCTTATTTGAGAAAGCCGTTTCTGGCGAAATTACTCATCGATGCAATCGACAGCGCGATTGCCGGGTGAAGAATGGATCGGCCAAGCTCATCCAAGGGCGCATATTTTGGGTTGTTCATGCTTCAGATAGTGGGAGCGGCGCTCCTGACATGGATTGCACTGCCGGAGTTCAGGTTGTTATTGAGTCATCTGGGTGAGCAGCTACGAACGCCGATCAGAAACGATTTGCTGTCGTTAGCTGCCGTGGCGATCATGCAAGGCGCCTATTGGGTGCGGCTGCTGCACGTTCCATCGATTTCGTTCGGAAAGCCCCGCATATTTGTAAGTCATTTATTTCTTTTTTTGAGCCGAATAAGTTTCATTTTTGGCTCTTCGGTATTTTCGGTGGTGTTCTTCCGTCACGTACCCGAGCTAGGACCTGGCACGGACACGCTTCTGCTGATGTGGCGCGCTGTATTGCTGAGCGGCTCACTTTTTGCGCTATTCTGCCTGTCTTTAGAGCTCGATCGCTTTGCGAACGCGCTCGCGGCAGGAGGCGAGCGAAAATAATGATCCGGACAGACCAGCTTCCGACCTTTAGCTATGTCAACCTGTTGATCAGGGCTTGTAATTACCTCCCGCTGGTGTCTTCAATTCGAATAGGATGAGAATACGATACTAGGCTGGCGGGGTAATTTCTGAACGGCTTCACCAGAGCATGAAAGTCAAGGCATTTTTCAGCGCGGTTGTATTGCTATTTGCCCTGACGAGCGAGGCACTCGCCGAACCGAAGCGGGTTTTGATTCTGAATCCGCACGGCCGGGAATTTGTACCTTGGAATGAGTACGGCAGGAGCTTTCGCGAAGAGTTGCTTCGCCGATTTCCTGAGGGTGTAGATCTATACGAGACCGCGCTTGCCACCGCACGGTCCGGTGATGCGGAAGAAGGACCGTTCGCGGATTATCTGCAGGCTCTTTTTGCCAAACGGCAGCTGGATCTGGTTGTCGCTGTCAGCAAATCCTGCGATCCGCTTTGTTCAAAAATATCGACAGCAGATATTTCCATCCGTTCCCGCCGTATTCATGGGGGTAGAGCAGCGTCGAGTGCCGCAGGATACCCTGACGAAGAACGATGCATTGGTTGTAATAGCCAATGATTTTATCGCGATCGTCGATAATATTCTAACCGTGCTTCCAAACACCAAAAATATCGTAATAATTTTCGGTAACTCGCCCAACGAGCAGTATTGGTCGGAGCGGGTGCGAAATGAGCTAAAGCCCTTCGAAAGTCGGGTGACCTTTACGTCGTTCAACGACTTGTCGCTCGAACAGATGGTTCAACGTGTTGCCGTACTACCACCTAATTCGGCTATTTTTTGAGCTTATGACCGTCGATGCGGCCGGCATTCCACACGAGGAGGGCAAGGCACTTGCCCGTCTTCGCGCCGCTACCAACGCCCCGATATTTAGTTATACTGATGCGTTTTTTGGGTGAGGGGATCGTCGGGGGCCCTTTAATTGCGATTTCTTCTGTAGGCCGGAAGGCTGCCGAGGCTGCCGCGCGCATTCTGGGCGCGGAAGTTCCAGGCGATATATACGCCACCCATCGTTTATACAGCGCCGAGGTTTGACTGGAGAGAGTTGCAGCGCTGGAACATCAGCGAAAAGCGATTGCCTCCGGGCAGTGCAGTTGAGTTCCGATCGCCTAGTGTTTGGGAGCAATACTGGCCGGAGATAGCCGCCGGATTGACGACGCTGATACTTCAGGCCGCGATCATTTCCTGGCTGATTATAGAGCGGCGGCGGCGTCACGTGGCGGAGACCGAAGCCAGTGGCCGGCGCCGCGAAGTCATCCGCTTGAACCGGGCTTCGACAGCGAGCGTGCTGTCGTCATCCATCGCACATGAACTCAACCAACCGTTGGGGCTATTCTGAGCAATACGGAAGCAGCTCAGATGCTGCTCAAAGTCGAGCCTCCCGATCTTGCCCAGATCAACGAAATTCTCTCCGATATCGTGTGGGACGAACAGCGTGCGGGTGAAATCATTCTTGGTTTGCGGAATTTGCTGAACAACAGAACCGAAGCCGATCTGCGGCCGTCCGACGTCAATGACACCATTCGCGATGTGGTCAGGATTGTCAGCCCCGAGGTCGCCGGCCGGGGCGTGCTGTTGCGAACTCTCCTGGCATCTGAAGCGTTGCTGGTGCGATCCGATCCGATCCACCTGCAACAGGCCATCATCAATCTGGTGATGAATGGCATGGAGGCCATGGAGGAGGCAAGACGCACCATTTGACGATCAGGACCCGTCAGAATCCAGAATCTGGCACCGTTGAAGTGAGAGTGTCGGATTCGGGGAAAGGCATTCCCAAGGACAATATGACCAGCATCTTTGATGCATTCGTCACCACGAAGCCGAAGGGAACGGGTTTGGGACTTCCCATCGCGCGCACCATCGTCGAAAGCCACGGCGGCGACATCTGGGCGGAGAACCGCCAGCGCGGCGCGGTTTTTTTGCTTCAGGCTGCCCATAGCGCAGGTTGGCGCGGCGTAAAAAGCAACGGATATCGGGCAAGGTGATTTCATCGATTTCTGGTCAAGTGTCGGGTTTCGCATAGACAGCTGTTCTGGCCGCCTTACGCTTGTTGCTGACCCAAGACGCGGCGTGCCGCCTCAAACGATGGAGCCGACCCTATGCGTACCATCCTAATCGCGACATTCGGGATTGCAGCTTTCGCAGCCTCTATGGCTATCGAAACCCGTGAAGCCAACGCCGTAGTCTGTGCCGCCGGCGTGGTTCGCGCCGGTTGTGCTGGGTATCGCGGCGCCGTCGTCGTCAGAAAGCCGGTTGCTGTTTGCCATTATGTGATCGTGAACGGGATTCGCGTACGGCGCTGCATCTGATCTCTCCGGTTTGTCGGTGCTCTGGTCAGGCATGTAACAAGCAAAGCTCTGAAGTCAGGAAAGTGGATCATGAAAATACTAACCCTGCAGAAAACAAGTCTCGTCGTCCTGCTTTCGATCGGCCTCGCTGTACGGGCGTTCGCCGCCGAACAAGCTGTAACCACCGACATCGGCACACTCGACCAGGGCACCGCCGAAAAGGTGTTTCCCGCCAAGCCGCCTTACTCGCCCTATGCAGGCCGCAACTTCCCCACCCGCCCCTTCTTTGGCGACACGCATCTGCACACCTCGTTTTCAATGGACGCCGGTGCCTTCGGGGCCCGGCTCGGTCCAAAGGACGCCTATCGTTTTGCCAAGGGCGAGGAGGTTATCGCCTCCAGCGGACAGCACGCGAAGCTTTCACGCCCGCTGGATTTTCTGGTTGTGACAGATCATTCGGACGGCATGGGATTTTTTCCGCAACTGATGGCCGCCGATCCCGTACTGATGGCAACGCCGCAAGGGCGCCGCTGGTATGACGAGATCAACTCTGGTCAGGGAGCCAAGGCGGCCATCGATATCATCACCAGTTTCGGCAAAGGCAATTTGCCGAAGGGATTCCCGACACCGGGCACGGCCGCCTATCGCAGCGCCTGGCGCGAAACGATCAAGGCAGCCGAAGAAGCCAACGATCCGGGCCGCTTCACCGCGTTTATCGGCTATGAGTGGACCTCGAATGCGGGCGGCAACAATCTTCATCGCAACGTGATCTGGCGCGACAACGGCGCCAAGGCCAGCCTGATCGAACCATTCACCACCCAGCCGCCGCTCGGGAGCCCCAATCCGCGCGACCTCTGGAAGTGGATGGCGATGGTCGAGGAGAAGACCGGCGCCGAGATTCTGGCGCTGGCGCATAACGGCAATCTCAGCAACGGCCGCATGTTTCCGATCATCGAATCGTTCAATGGTAAACGGATCGACCGCGAATATGCCGAGAACCGCATGCGCTGGGAGCCGCTCTACGAAGCCACCCAGATCAAAGGGGATGGCGAGACGCATCCGTTTCTTTCGCCCAACGACGAATTTGCCAACTTCGAGCGTTGGGACAAGGGCAACCTCGATCTGACCGAATTGAAAAAGCCGGAGATGCTGGAATTCGAATATGTCCGCTCCGGTCTCAAGAATGGCCTGAAGATGGAGGCCGAGCTCGGCGTCAATCCCTACAAATTCGGTCTCGTCGGCAGCACCGACGCGCATACCGGGCTTGCGGCCGTCGAGGAGGATAATTTCTGGGGCAAGACATCATCCTCGGAGCCAAGCGCGGAACGTGCGACGCATCCGTTCGTAAAGACCGAGAAGGCCGTCATCATGGGCTGGGAGCAGACGGCTTCCGGTTACGCAGCTGTCTGGGCCACTGAAAATACCCGCGAGGCGATTTTCGACGCCATGAAACGCCGCGAGACCTATGCCACCACCGGCCCTCGCATGATCGTTCGCTTCTTCGGCGGTTGGGACTTCGAAGCTGCCGACTCCAACAATCGCATGCCAGCGAGGATCGGTTACACCAAGGGTGTGCCGATGGGTGGCGACCTCAGCAATGCGCCGCAAGGCAAATCGCCGACGTTCCTTGTCGCTGCACTAAAGGACCCGATCGGCGCCAATCTGGATCGCATCCAGGTCATCAAGGGTTGGCTCGGCAAGGACGGCCAGACGCAAGAGCGAATTTACGATGTGGCCGTCTCCGGCGGCCGCAAGATCGAGGCGGATGGCCGCAGCAGGATACCCGTTGGCAACACGGTCGATATCGCAAACGCAACTTGGACGAATACCGTTGGCGCGGGCGAGATGATCACGGTCTGGAAAGATCCTGATTTCGACCCCTCACTGCGTGCGTTCTACTATGTGCGGGTGATCGAAATACCGACGCCGCGCTGGACGGCTTATGACGCAAAATATTTCGGCGTCACCATGCCGAAGGAAGTCCCGATGACCACGACCGAACGCGCCTATACGTCGCCGATCTGGTACACGCCCTGATTTGATGCCCGTCTGTAACATGGGACGCGTTTTGAAATTCCCGCTGCTGAGAGAGCCGCTGTTCCAGTTTTTCGTGCTGGGCGCGGCTCTGTTTGGCCTTTTCCATTTCGTCGGTAACAAGAAAGCTGACGCGCCCGAACGGATCGTGGTTTCTTCTGCCCGGATCGACAATCTCGCGGACGGTTTCGCCCGAACGTGGCGGCGCCCGCCGGGCAAAGAAGAATTGCAGGGTCTTGTCGACGACTACATTCGCGATGAAGTGTTTTACCGCGAGGGCAGGGCAGCCGGCCTCGACCGCGACGATGTCATTATCCGCCGCCGCGTGCGGCAGAAAATGGAATTTTTTGCGGAAGACGCCTCTGTCCCGGAACCCAGCGAGGCGCAGCTTGCCGCCTATCTTGCGGCCAACCCGGAGCGTTTCAAGACGGAGGACCGTCTCACATTCCACCAGGTGTTCCTGAGCGCGACGCGGCGCGGCGCGGCGATCGATCGCGATAGCGAGCAAATCTCGAACGCCCTGGCGCTCGCAGACAAGGCGGTGGACACGACGGCCATCGGCGATCCCTTCCTGCTTGGGGAAGAATTTCAGGCGGTATCTTTGACGGAGTTGGCGGGGATATTCGGTGACGTTTTTGCCAAACGCGTGTCCGTTCTAGAACTGAATCGCTGGCAAGGTCCCATTCCCTCGAGCTTCGGTCATCACTTCGTCTACATCAGCGAACGGATACAAGGAGGCGCCCCGTCTCTCGACGCCGTTCGTGATGCCGTCCGCCGCGAATGGTCGAATGCGCGCCGGCTGGAGGCGGAACAGAAGCTTTATAGCTCGCTACGGGAGCGTTACGAGATCGTGGTGGAGCAGCCGCCGTCCCCGTCAGCGCATGCGGAAGCCAGCCGATGAAATCTTTGTTTGTGCTTTTTGCTGTCCTGGGCGTGCTGGTGGCGCAAGCCGCGCGCGCGGATGAGCTTCGGCCCGGCTATCTTGAGCTACGCCAGACCGCTCCGGACACTTACAACCTGCTTTTCAAGATACCGGCCCATGGCGAAGACCTGCGGCTCGCGATTTATCTGAATCTGCCTGAAGGCACCCGGGATGTTCAGCCGCCTCGGGCGGCGTTCGGCGACGGGGCCTATGTTGAACGCCGCACCATTCGCCGCGATGGCGGGCTGATCGGACACTCCGTTACCATCGAGGGCCTTTCAGCTACATCGACGGACGTATTGGTTCGGGTCGAAAGTCTTGCGGGCGCTGTCCAGACCGAGCGGCTTTCGCCGACAAGGACGGCGTTCGTTGTTAAGGCCGCGCCGGGCGCAGCAGAAATCGCCGCGACTTATCTTGGCCTTGGCGTCGAACACATCCTGTTCGGCTTCGACCACCTGCTTTTTGTCCTGGCGCTGGTGATTCTTGTCCGGGACTGGCGGCGTGTCGCCGTCACGGTGACGGCATTCACCATTGCCCACAGCATTACGCTCGCGGCAGCTACACTCGGTTTCGTGAATGTCCCGGGGCCGCCCGTGGAAGCAACCATCGCGCTCAGCATCATGCTGGTTGCCGTCGAGATTTTGAATGCACGACGTGGAAAGCCCAGCTTCACCGTGCGGCTCCCGTGGCTCGTCGCCTTCAGCTTTGGTCTGTTGCACGGCTTCGGTTTCGCCGGGGCGCTGGCCGAGGTTGGATTGCCCCAACATGCCATCCCGGTCGCGCTGCTATTTTTCAACATCGGTGTGGAGGTCGGACAACTGCTCTTCGTGGCCGCGGTGCTGTCGCTGATCTGGTTATCGCGATACGCTGCGTTACAGTTCTCGGACGCGGCCGTCGTCAAGCGAGCATTCGACCGGCTCGATGTGACCGTCGCCTACGGGATAGGCGGCGTCGCCGCCTACTGGTTGATTGAGCGGACGACCGCCTTCTTCGCGTGAATCCAAGGCGGAGCGCGCAACTTCAATATGCTGGTAAGATCGTCTTTTTTGAAAGACGAAAGGGGGATCGATTTGTGAGCATCGCGAGGGTACACGGTCGGCCACAATCAAATGCGTCTAGATAAGGGGTTCTCATGAATGCGAGAATCCCCGCGGGCCGGAAGCGGCGCGATAATGCCGTCTTGGCCGGCCGCGCGATTTTTAGTGCTTGTCTTGCCGTTGCTACAATCCTGCAACCAACCGCCTCCGCTTCGCAAGAAGCTCCACCAGCAGCTCAACCTGCAAATACAGGCGACGACTTCTTTCGGCCACCGGCGAACCTGTTCCAAATGATGTCGCAATACAGGACGGCTCCTGGCAGCGGCAGCACACCTGGCTCATTTCGCGACGTCACGACCGAGACACTCAATCTGCGTTTTGACCACTCGTTGGATCTGGCGCCTGGCTGGATACTGGCATTGCGATCCGACCTGCCGCTTCTCGCCAAGAACCCGCTTTCGTCGAGTAATCCCGATGGGGACTACCTGAGTGGCGTTGGCGACGCCGATTTCCAGGCCGTCGTTATCCGCAACCTGAGCGAGCGCTGGGCGGTCGGTTTTGGCGCTCGCCTCGTCGCTCCCACCGGTGGGGATACTTTTGGCGCGGGGAAATGGCAAGTCCTGCCAGTTGTCGGCGCACGTTACGGGCTGTGGGAGATCAATTCAGCCAGCTATTTCGAACCGGTGGTTCGATACGACATCAGCGTTGCCGGTGATCCAACAAGAAAGAACATCAGCAATCTGCAGTTCGCCCCAACGTTCAACATCGGCCTTCCGAACCGATGGTTCATCACATTTTTTCCGAGCACAGACATCAGGATAAATCTGGGAGACCCGATCACCGGTCAGACCGGGCGGCTGTTCCTTCCCTTTGACGCCAGGATCGGACGCAAACTGTCGGATAACATCGCCCTCTCATTTGAATTCGGAGTGCCCATCATCAAGGATTATCCGGTCTATAACTTAAAGACGCAAGTGAGGCTCAATGTGACTTACTAGAGCTCAGTGACGAAGCAGTCCGTTCTCGTCACCCTGTTTTATTCTGCTCGGTACGTTTTTGCATAGCCGGCGCGGAAATAACGGCGCATTCAAAGGCGCAGTGCTTCATGGCAAACCTCACGAGGACATCCGAATGAAAAAGAATCGAATTCATGTGGTTCGAGCGCTGATTTGCAGTGCAGTTCTGGGGCTTGTGTTGGTAGCGGTCGGTTCGACCGCGTCACATGCGGAAACCGGTCTAGTTCGTGTCGTGTTCACCAAGGCAGGATTTATTTTGGGTGTCGGAGGGGGGCGGGGAATCCTGACCTTCCGCGGTCACCATTATCCGTTCGCCGTTTCGGGCATGAGTTTTGGAGCCACCATCGGCGCATCAACCAATCACCTCGCCGGACGGGCGTTGAATATGCACGCTCCTGGCGATATTGCCGGCACGTATAGCGCAATCGGTGCTGGTGCAGCAGTGGCCGGCGGCGCCGGGGGAGTGGCGCTTCAGAACGCCAGGGGAGTGGTCCTTGAACTACACGGCGTCAAAGTCGGCGTGGAGCTGTCGGCTGCCGTGGGTGGCGTCACAGTCACGATGAACTGACGAAATTTCGGTCGGCGGAGAAAATCGAATGAAAAATGTGGTGCAGGGTGCGATCGGCTTGGTCGCCTTGGGATACAAGCGATCCAGAAGCCTCTCGAACGTCGATCCATCCCGTGCAATCAATGCAAAAGAGAGCGTCATGAAAAACTATTTTTCTTCATTCGCCGTCGCATCAATATTGCTGACGACCGTGGTTTCAGTGCAAGCCGCTGAACTATCGCCGCAAGAAGCAAAGAATATCGGCGTTGACGCTTACATTTACGGATATTCATTGTTGACAAGCGATATTACTGGTAGGGCGTTCACTAACGTAGCTGCGCCCAGCCCGGCGACGCTTCAAGCTCCGATAAATCAGTTCGTGAGCGTCCCAAAGTATCCACCGGCTGACTACAAGGGAGTTACCGCTCCCGACGCAGACACTCTCTATTCAGCAGCGTTCCTCGACGTGTCGAAGGAACCAATCATGCTTTCTTACCCTGACATGCGAGGCCGGTACTTTCTCTTTCCGATCTATTCGCAATGGACGAATGTGATTGCCGCGCCGGGCAAGCGAACACTTGGTACGAAAGCGCAGACCATCGCCATCATTGGCCCCAACTTCGGCTATCGAGAAGGAGATATGGCACGCTCGAACGCTTCATCCCACACAGGAAGCGGGTACACGTGGTGAAAATAGTCGAAACAACGGAACATGGCCTTTGGACTTTCTGGATAACGAGTCGCTACATCTAATATCAGGTGTTTGATAAAAACGGCGTGCTTAGCGTCCTCCGTTGCATGCTCGATAATGAAGCGAAATCCATCTGTAGGCAGATCGCGGGCCTTGATGAGAGGCAACAAAGCTGCAGTAACTAGCGCTGTGAGTTCCTCAAAAAGATACTCTGCACCCAAATATCCTAAAGGCTCTTCCAGCATCGCCATGCGCCACCAAACCGCGGCGACCGCAAATGTGGCAGGTGAGGGCTTCGGAATCTGTGACTGGCCGCCCAGTTTCTGATGGTCTTCCGCCGCCCAAATACCGTGCTCTGCCTCTTCCGCCTTGTGACCACATAGAGCCTGGATCAGCCGGACATCGCCTTTCGGCAGGCGGCCAAACATATGGAAACCTGCTTCTGTCGTGTGAGCCTGGTACATGACCACAGAGCGGAATATCTCTCTAATGAACCTTACAATATCTTCACGCGGGGTATTAGGATCGTGAAGAAATTTCCATCCGCGCCACTCTTTGATCTGCAAAAATACTTTTTCGACCCTTGCATCAAGCTCGCGAAAGGTCTTGTGGGCTTCGTCCGAGTACGTTTCTGCACCTTTTGCCACTTTATTCATGCACCCACCTTAACCTTTCTGCGGGATGCGAAAGCATCAAACACCCTTAAGAAGATCGAGCGAACAGCGGAAAGCGCTTCTCGATTCCGTAGATCCAATACCAGTACAATTAAATCAGCAGCGAATTCTTCGTGGTAACTGTCACCATGCTGAACCCAACCAAGTTTTTTGAAAAGCCGGACATGGGTTGGCCTCGTAGACATGACGGCATAATCAGCCCCACTAATTATTGCTATTCGAAAGGCCTCTTGAAGGAGGGGGACCAATTGAAGGCGCGCTCGGATGCTATTTGCCAAAACCAGTTGCGAGCAGAGTACAATTTTATCGTAATTTGATGGCGCGAAAGGGATGTGTGAGCGCAATCGCAGTAAGGATTCATCCTCGAGTGGATCGTCGGCTTTCGTCAGGCGAACGCCGCCTACGCACTTTGTGCGCACGGTCGCAATAATATTCACGCTGTCCAGGTCGATTGGCTCGAGAAAACAGCGGCTCGACGAGTCGGCGTAGGGAGACAATTTCTTGTCTCTCTCGAGATGCATCGAATATCGAAGCTCGCCTATCTTTCGCAGGTCCTGTGCCGTTTTTACTAACGAGATGCTATATTTGAATATCGAGGAACGAAACCGTCTGCCCTCTTCATTGAGTATCGGCCACACGGCCGCTGTTCGATCGAATGAAAACGCGCCGACAATAGCATTCATCTTTGGCTGAGGCCTGTTGCGGAATGTAAGTGCGTCATATACTCGTAGGAATAAGGAACGAGTGGCGGAAAGAACTTCTCTGTTTCGCAGATCCAATATCAACACGCTTAAATCGCCGGCTATTTTTTCGCGGTATCCTTCGCCAAACGGGATGAATCCCATCTTCTTGTAAAGCGGAACAAGGGCTGGACGCGCAGATAAGACAGCGTAATCAATTCCGTTAGTAAGCGATATTCGGAAAGCCTCCTGAAGAATACCGGATATTTGAAGTCGCGCGCGTATAGAGTTTGCCAAAACTAACCGCGAGCATACGACCACTTTCTCGTATTCGTTTGGATTGAAAGGAGTATGCGAAAGCAATCGAAACAAGTATTCATCGTCTAAAGCGTCCCGAGCTTTGGTCAGCCGAAGGCCTGCTATACACTGGCCGCGTAATGTTGCTGCCAAGTTCACACTTCGCAGGTCGATTGGTTCGAGGAAACAGCGCTTAGAAGAATCTGCGTGCGCGTATGGTTTTTTGTCTTGTTCGATATACATCGAATATCGGAGTGCGCCGATCTTTCGCAGTCCTTCCGATGTTTTTACAATCGTTATGGCTCTTTTGAGCGTCCAAATACGCCTCTTATGTTTGGCGTTGCTTTTGAGTACTGGCCAAATCGATGCGGTTCGATCGAGTGAAAATGTCTCGGCCACGTCATCCATTGACGATCTCGTCTATCAAAACTTTTGCAAATAACGGCATCCAATAAAGCGAGTATGAAAAGCGTAGCGACCTAGCCTGATGGTATCTTTTCTATATTGTTTCCGTCAAGCTTCGGCCGTATTCTTAACGCTCGGCGAGATCGGATTGCGCTTCGGGCAGCACATCAGAACCGCAGCCGGCCCACGGGTAGCTAGCCCTTCGGACCCAAAGCTCGATAGCGAGCCGATTATCAATATGGGTTCGGAAATCTTCGCGCATTTAGCCAACCGTGCGCATAGTTCACTGCATGCCGCAGGCGTCGCTTCCGCTCGGATTGGCTGGCGCCCTCCACGATCGCGTTCCTGAAGTCCTGGATGGCAGAAAAAGCCCCAGCTCTAAAATCGTCGCTTTGCTGGCAAGGGCCGCGGACTTGGTCGAAAATGCCCCCTTTCGGACATTGACGATCCCAAAATATAACGCGTTCTCCGCTCCTTGATCCCCATGCGGCGAAAGTACCCGACTATGATGTCGTTCCAATCGTTGGATGCAACTTGACGGGATTGCTGGCGAAGATCAAACCCGAAATAGACGCCCCACCTATGCCGGCGAACGTTCGGCGAAGAACTACGCCTTCGTCGATGCTGTCGCGCGAAAGAACGTCGAGATGACCGTGGCTGGAATCCGCCAGGACAACTCCGTCCTTGCTGAACTGGAAGCGAAGGGCGCGGTCAAAATGGCTGGTGCCATGTACAACTAGGAGACGGGCGCTGTAGAATTCTTCAACTGAGGCTCCGGAGATTTCGGCTCCTGAAGCAGGCCAGTTGCGTCGGGTGACCGCACAGTCAAAATGAGCCGTGTCGGTGCTGCGGCATCAATTGCGCGGACCGCGGTTGGCTCGGCAAGGGCCTTGGGCTCAACTGGATCTTCGACTGTCTCGCATCATGCACGATGCAGAGATCGATCTATTGGTGGGGGATCGGCATGGCTGTGGCAGGGACGGCTCGGTGGACGTGGATTTGGCCTGCGCTCGCGTGGACGATCCTGTTGATCGCACTCGTTCTCGGCGGAGGCGGAGCCATCTACGCCGCAGCCGGAGCAGCTTTGTTCGGCACCGTTTTTGCCGCAGTCTACCATGCGGAGATGGTCGCACACCGCGTTGGCGAGCCATTCGGTACGCTTATCCTCGCCTTGGCCGTAACGGTGATCGAGACGGCCCTCATCGTCTCGGTCATGATCGCAGCGCCTGCCGAAAAAGCCGGCCTGGCACGTGACACGGTCTTCGCGGCGGTCATGATCGTGTGCAACGGCATCGTCGGTGCATGCCTGCTGATGGGCGGCGTCCGTCACCGCGAACAGGGATTCCAACCTCAAGGCGCGAGCGCCGCTCTGGCCGTCCTCGTTGCGCTGACCGGTCTCACGATGGTCCTTCCGAACCTTGCGGCCCAAGAACTCGGTCCGTTGTACAACAAGCCGCAGCTCATCTTCGCCGCCCTTGTATCGTTGGTACTGTATTTCGCATTTGTCTTCGTTCAGACTGTTCGCCATCGCGACTATTTCCTAGCCGTCCAGGGTGCAAAACCGGAGGAACATTTGCCTCCTCCGGACAACACAACCACTGCCGTGAGTGCAGTTCTCCTCATCGTCTCGCTTGTAGCCGTCGTTGGCCTCGCCAAGGTTCTGACGCCTACGGTGGAACAAGCAATCGATTATCTCCAAGTGCCAAAGGCGGTCGTCGGCACCATCATCGCTGCGTTGGTTCTACTGCCCGAGGCGGTGGCAGCCATCAAGGCAGCCCAAAGCGATCGGTTGCAAACCAGCCTGAACCTCGCGCTGGGCTCGGCGCTCGCGACCATCGGTCTGACTATCCCGGCGGTTGCCGCGGTATCGATCGTGTTGGGTTACCGCCTCGAACTCGGTCTGGACACCAAAGAGCTGGGCTTGCTGGTGCTGACGCTGCTGCTGAGCGTGATCACTCTGGGCACTGGCCGGACGACGGTGCTTCAGGGCGTCGTTCATTTAGTCATCTTCGCCGCCTTTTTGTTTTTTGCTGTGGTGCCGTGAGCTACCGCTCCGAGAAGGCAGGTCGATTGTCAGCCTTCGGGCAACACTACGGGGAAAGCCGGCAATGATCCGACAACTCTGGCGATTTGCGATATCGGCGGCGCTTGTCGTCGCCTTGCAAGGCTGTGGGGATAAAAAACAGGAAGCAACCGAACAACCGGTGCGCGGTCTGCGGGCCTACAAGGTCGCCGCAAATGCCGAAAGCCGGGCGCGCCGTTTTCCCAGCGTGCTGCAGCCCGAAGATGTCAGCAGCCTCTCGTTCGAAATCGGCGGGCAATTGAAGGCGGTCACCCTCACCGTGGGCCAGAAGGTACAACTGGGCGACATGTTGGCCGAAATCGACCCTCGCTCGCTGCAGACCCAAGTAGACCAGGCCAGCGCGGGGGTGCAGCAGGCGCAGGCGCAGCTCGACAACGCGGAATCCGATTTCCAGCGCAAGGAAGAGCTCTTGAAGCGGGGCGTCGCGACCCAGGCGGTCTTCGACCAGTCGAAGGCCACTCTGCTCAGTTCCAAGGCTCAGCTCGACCAGGCGAGCCGTCAGCTCGACTTGGCAAATCACAACCTGGACCGAAGCAAGCTGCTGGCGCCTTTCTCTGGCACTATCGCCCGTGTCGAGGTCAAATCCTTTGCCCAGGTCGCCGCCGGGCAGCCTATTGCCACACTCTACAGCGATGACCGCTTCGAAATGTCCTTTCTGGCGCCCTCGCCGACGTTCCAGAGCCTTAAGGTCGGACAAGCGGTCGACGTCAAGATTGCCGACATGCCCGAGGTTTCGCTCAAGGGCGAGATCAAAGAGCTCGGGTCCAAAGCCGAGCAGGTCTCGGCCTTCCCGGTGGTCATCCGGCTCGACAACAGCGTCCCCGGGTTGAACGCGGGCATGTCCGTCGAAGTCATAATCGAAGAACCGTTGATCGGCGGGGGAAGTGGCTTTCTGCTGCCGCTTAGCGTCCTTGCACCTGAAGGAGGCAAGGAGCTCCAGAGCGCGGGCATGGTGTTTCTCTACGACAGCGCAACCTCAACCGTCAAAAAGCACTCCGTTACGGTCGGCGGAGTTCGCGACAACCGTCTGGTCGTCACGAAGGGTATTGCCGTGGGCGATATCGTCGCATCGGCGGGGGTCTCCTATCTGGTCGACGGACAGAAGGTGAAGCTTCTCCCGCTGGAGGAGCAGGCGCCGTGAATCTCCTGACGCGATTTGGCCTGGCGCGTTCCCGATTCACCATCGCGGCCATGATAGGCTTGCTGGTCGCAGGGATCGGCCTGTATCCGAACTTCCCGAAGCGCGAAGACCCCGTCATCGTCATCCGCACGGCGGTGGTATCGGCACTCTTTCCGGGCATGGCGCCCGAGCGCATGGAGAATCTCGTTGCCGTCCCGATCGAACGCAAGATTCGCGAGCTCCCCGAAGTCAAGGACATCAGGACGCTCGCCGGCGAAGGCTCGCTGACGATCTACGTCGACCTGAAGGACGAGATCGGCAACGTCAATGCCACTTGGCAGCGGCTGCGCGACAAGATGGGCGACGTCAAGGTCGAACTGCCCGACGGCGTCGTCGGCCCTTTCGTCAACAGCGACTTCGGCGACGTCGCGATCGCGACCATCGCGATCACCGGCGAGGGCTTTTCACAACGGGATATGAAGGACGTCGCCGAGGACTTCCGCAAGAAGCTCTACCAGCTCTCCGGAATTTCGAAGGTCGAGCTGCTCGGCGTGCAGGACGAACGCGTCTGGCTGGAGCTCGACACCCGGAAGCTGGCGGCGGTCGGGGTCCAGGTGAATAGTCTGATCAAGGATCTCCAGGGGCAGAACGTGGTGCTGCCATCCGGAAACATCAATGCCGACGGCACGCGCCTGCTGCTGGAGACCTCCGGCGATTTTCCGAACATGCGCGCGATCGAAACGATGCTGACCCGGGTCGGAACCACCGACAGCCTGGTGAGGCTCGCCGATCTCGTCACCGTGCGCCGCGACTACGTCTCCCCCAAGGTCAAGCCGATCTATTTCAATGGCCGTCCCGCCGTCGTGCTCAGCGTCGTCATGCAGCCGGATCAGGATGTCACGCAGCTTGGCGGTAAGCTCCGTGCGGCGGCGCGCGACTATGAGGGCCGGCTTCCGATCGGCTACGCGATCGATTTCGCGAGCTATCAGGCTGATCAGGTCAGCGCCTCCGTCAACTCCGCCCTTTCGAGCGTGGCGCAGACCTTCATCGTCGTCGCCGTGCTGGTGGTGCTTTTTTTGGGCTTGCGGGCCGGAACCGTCGCGGCCATGATCGTTCCGTTCGCCGTGATGTTTTCGCTGATCGGCATGCGGGTGCTCGGCATCGCGCTCGAGCAGGTGTCAATCGCCGCCATCATCATCGCGCTCGGCCTGCTGGTCGACAACGGTGTGGTGATCGTCGAGGACATCGTCAGCCGGATCGGCCGCGGCGTGGCGCCTCAGGAAGCCGGCTTGGCCTCGGGCGAGCAGTATGCGCTACCGCTCCTGATTTCCTCCGTCACCACCATCGCGGCGTTCCTGCCGCTGCTGCTGCTGTCGGGGTCATCGGGCGAATATGCGTTCTCACTGGCGGCCGTGGTGGCGTTGACCCTCGGTGGCTCTTGGATCACCGCGCTTTACATTCTCCCGGCGCTGACTGTTTGGCTGATCGGCCGGCGGGGCGCGTCCGGCAGTGAGGATGCGGCTCCGTCTCGCATACAGCGCCTCTATGCCTCCGCGCTCGGCCCCGCCTTGCGCTTCTCGCCCCTCGTGCTGGCTGCCTGCATCGTGCTGGTCGTGTTGGCGCTGACGCAGTTCGCCCGCCTGCCCAAGCAGATGTTCCCACTCAGCGAACGCAGCCAGTTCCTTGTCTACATGAACATGCCTGACGGGACCGACATCTCTCAAACCGAACTCCGGGCACGCGAGATCGAGCGGTGGCTCGGAGACAAGGCAGCCAATCCCGAAATCGCGAGCGAGATCCTATACGTGGGGGATGGCGGCCCAAGGTTCTATCTGACTCTGACCCCGGTCTCACCTGATCCGGCATCCGCCTTCTTCCTGGTCAACACGAAGGACTATGAGGGCGCGGTGCGGGCGGCCGATCGCGCCTGGAAATATCTCTATGCCAATCATCCGGAGGCACGGTTCAAGATCAAACGGCTGGCCATGGGAGCCGTCGAATCAGGCATCGTGGATGTGGAGATATCCGGACCCGACGGGGACCGGCTGCTTGCGCTCAGCGAACGCGTTCGCTCCTTGCTGCAGGCCGCTCCGGACGTTCGCGACAACGACGACGACTGGGGCAACAAGGTCGTCAAGGTCGTCGTCGAAATCGATCAGGACCGGGCCCGCCAGTTGGGCGTGACGTCAGAGGAAGTTACTCGGCTGCTCAACACCTATTTCACCGGCACCGCGGTCTCGATCTATCGCGAAGGCGACAACGCCATTCCGATAGTTCTCCGCGCCGGGGCGTACACCTCGCAGAGCCTCGAAGGCCTTACCAGCGCTACCTTCGCGAAAAATGGCGGCCTGATCTCCCTGGCACAGGTCGCCAGGTTAAAGCCCGGATTCGATCTGGCCCGCATCCGCCGCAAGAACCAGGAGCGGACGATCACGGTCACCGCGCGCAGCACCTCGCTGACGGCCGGGCAGTTGCTGGAGTCGATTCAACCCGGCCTGCAGGAACTGGATCTTGCCGCCCCGTATCACGTCACTATCGGCGGCGAGATTCAGAAGAGCGCGGAGACCAATCAGAAACTGGCTGCGGGATTCCCCATCGCGCTTGCCGTCATGGTGTTGGCGATCATCCTGCAGTTCAACTCGTTCCGTCGCACGTTTCTGACTTTCATGAGCATACCGCTGATCCTGATCGGCATCCCCTTCGGTCTCTTGGCCACCGGACAGCCGCTCTCGTTCTTCGGCACGCTCGGCATCATCAGCCTTTCTGGCATCATCATCAACAACGCCATCGTGCTCATCGACCAGATCGATATCGAGCGGGAGATGCTCCCACTGCGCGAAGCGGTCGTGGCAGCGTCGCAAAAGCGCTTGCGTCCGATCCTCCTGACCTCGGCAACGACGGTGCTTGGACTTGCACCTATGGCGATTGCCGGCGGCGCGCTGTGGCAGCCGATGGCGGTGCTCATGATGTCAGGGCTTGCTGTCGCGTCGCTGCTGACGCTGTTCTTCGTTCCAGCCGGATACTTCCTGCTGTTTTGGTTCGATAAAGACCCTCAAGCATCCTGGCGTGAACCTTGAACGCTGCAGCGGCATGGCCTCGCCTCGCAACATCCATCCGCAGAAGAAACCCCGTGGTTACTCCCGGTAGGGATTAGGCCGCTCGAACGCTATCCAAAAATTTCTCAACCTCGTCTCTGAGGTGGCTGCTTACTTCTGAGAGATCGCGTGCTGATTTCAACATTAAGCCCGACGTTGCCCCTGTTTCTTGTGCATTTTTCGCTACATGCTCGATATTGTCTGCAACTTCGAGGGTCCCACCAGCAGCAGCCTGGACTCCTTCGGCGATGCTTTTTGTCGCCGCGCCCTGATGCTCGACAGCCAAGGATATGGAAGTCGCGATTTCGCTTATATGCCCGATCGTCTGACCGATGGTCTTGATCGCTCCCACGGACTCGCCTGTGGCGCGCTGCATGTTGGCGATGTGCGCGCTGATCTCGCCCGTGGCTTTTGCGGTCTGGCCCGCCAAATTTTTGACTTCTTGGGCAACCACCGCGAAGCCGCGACCGGCATCGCCGGCGCGCGCCGCTTCGATCGTGGCATTAAGCGCCAGGAGGTTGGTCTGTTCTGCGATAGACGTGATCAGCTTTACCACGTCTCCAATCCGATCGCCGGCGATCGATAGTTCCGCCATCCGGTGGTCCGTTGCTTCAGCCTGCTTGACCGCATCGGCAGCAACACTGTTGGAATCCTGAACGCGACGGCTGATTTCGATGATCGATTGGGATAATTCGTTGGACGCAGTCGCGGCTCCCCGTACATGCTCGGAGGCTTGTCTCGACGCTTCGGCGGACTGACCCGAAATTTGTGCCGTCGACTGGGCCGTGACGGAGAGTTTGTGAGCATCCCTCTCAAATTGACCCGAAGAATTCAGGACTTGCTCGATAATTCCCCCAATTTTTGTACGGAAAGCTTCGACAAATTGATTGAGCTCCGCCTTGCGCTGCTCCATCGCCTGCTTTTCAGCGGTGATGCGTTCGGCCTCGAGCTGGCGTCGCTCGATGCGGTTATTTTTAAATACAGCGACTGTCCGGGCGATCACCCCGATTTCGTCATGGCGATCGGCGTACTGGACCTCGACATCCGTCCGTCCTTCGGCCAAAACGGTCAGCGTTTCCGCCACGGCCCTCAGCGGCTTTGTGACGCGTCGAACCAGCACCACCGTCATAACGAGCGCAATCAGGGCGGCGACGCCGGCAGCGATCGCCATCGCGCCGATCGCCTGCCACAGCATTGCGTCAAGCTGCGCGGTGGCGATGCCGACGTAGATGATGCCGATCACCTTGCCCGCTGGGCTGAACACGGGCTGATACGCCGTGTAGAAGGGGCGGCCGAACAGCATGGCCGGACCCTTGTAGGCCTGACCACGGCGAAGCACGGCTTGTCCCGGATGATCTGCCGCGAGCTGCGTGCCGACCGCCCGATCCCCATTTTCCTTTTTAACACTGGTACTTTTACGAACGAACTGCTGCGATCCCTCATCGTAGACAAAAAGAGTAGCGTTGCCTCCGACATACGAAGTCGCGCGGTCCACGATCCTGTGATCGACGAATTCAGGCATCTGCGGAATTTCGATTCGGCTAACGATGCCGTCATGAATGATGACCTTCGCATCCGGGAACGCTTCTGCAAAGGCCAGACTCATGGTCCGCAAGTTCAGGTCGATGTCTCGCTCCGCGCGAATGTCAAAGTCGTGCGTTAAGGACCAGTAACCTGCTCCAACCAGTAGCGCGGTATTGATGGCGATGAGGAGGGCCGCGCTTAAAGCGGCCTTCGGCCCAAGATTCAAGCGCAAGACAGAGAGGAGGCTTTCCCGCAATCTTATCGCCATCGGAAAACTCGCAATATCAAATGATTATAAAGGTTTATTTTTACCTATTTGCTTTACAATCAGGTTAATGACGCGCGACCCTCGCAACGAAGGGCTCCTTTCGAGGACACTTAGTCGGTGACCAGCCGGGTCCATCCATCCCAGCATTCCAGTTTTTTACTCGGTAAAAACCTCACCAGTCGGTTTGCCTAAGGAGCGAGTGATCCGCGTACGGCCGGTCACTTTTATCGTTGCTGGCACGGACGGCGACGATCAGCGCCGGGAGCTTTTCCTTCAAGCCGACGACGCTGCCGGCCTTTTGCTTCCCGTTGACGTTTTGTTACCAAGTCCGTAGTGCCGGTATCTCCTGTCTTAACCGACGACGAGTCTGCGCTCGGGCGCCAGCAGACACTGCGCCCCTGGCCGGACCGGATGTTCGTTGGTTGCTGCTTTCACTCGAGGTGATAGGTGCTTTCGCGCCTGTCGGTCACTATCCTGACCCTCAGCGGGTCGCAGAGCGATATGACGTAGCTCACGTCCCCGAAGTTCATCGTTCGGGTCGTTGACCAGGACGCAGTCGGGGCGGCCGTTGACGGTCACGTCCCTGATCGCGACCGGCTCCTCGCCCAGCGACTGGACCTTCAACCGCTGAGCTTTCGGCCGCTGGCATCGGCCGCCCGGGCAGTCCACAGCCGGGATCATGAAGTACCCGTACTCGACCTTGAACTTCGGCCCGGTAGAAGATGCGAACGATCCGGCCAGACCGTGTATCCCGTCGCGCAGGTAGCTTATCCCGAATAGGCTCACCAGTATCCCGACCAGCGTGAGCGTGGCCCCGAGCTTCCTGGGCGCCGTCCTAATAGCCATCCTTACCCCCCGTTCTTGATCTAGGTGGCAAGCGGCGTTGGCTAAAAACCAAAAAGTCGATCCTTCAATTGGTCGCACGCTCCATCTAGGCCGGGAAACATAATTTGGTCCCCAAATAGGACCCGGTTCGGGGTGAACAGTGCCGAGCGAGCCCGGATAGACGGGCCGGTGCTGATGCGGAGAAGCGCGCCGCGATTGTGCGGCTTCCGCCACGACGCTCCGCGCTCGAACTCATCTTCGAAGGAGGTATCGTTCACTGCGGCCATGTCGCCCGCTGCTTAGTCTGAATTGCTTTCGCCGCGGTGGCGATCGTGGTAAGCGCTTTTGGCAGGTGGTGACCGGCTTTCAAGCCGTGCTTCGTATTTCGACGCTAGATCGAGCAGTCGCCTCTTTGTGAATTCGTCCGCTGTGCCGGCCATAAGCCTGCACCGGCTGGCCATTTCTTTTAGGTCTTCTTTCCTCATCGCTGGACCCGTGCCACTTTTTGTCGAAGCCGCCGCATTGGGCAATGCGGCGGCCTCTCATCGCGGAAACGGGTGGGGGTCTGTGTTCGCGACTAGCGAACTTTTGGGCGCCAAAAAACGGCGGCACAACTAAAGTCGTTCGTTAAGCTGAATAGCCATCACAAAGGTTAAATCTGGAACGCATCCTGCGGCCCGCGCCGTAGCGCCCTTGGTCCAGCGACGTTCCAGCGACGCGATTTAGGCCTAGCGCCTTGGGCGGGTCGCGTCGCGTCGGATCGATCGTCCTGGCGTTCCAGACTTGGCGGCCGTGTCGGCGGTGA
>Ga0210401_10000755_pt1 | contig 39070 bp, 20 predicted proteins | sample IncBWH32MmetaG_FD_150866 | JGI IMG/M metagenome (GOLD analysis project Ga0210401, IMG submission 150866) | Forest soil microbial communities from Barre Woods Harvard Forest LTER site, Petersham, Massachusetts, United States - Inc-BW-H-32-M | ecosystem: Environmental > Terrestrial > Soil >... | reverse complement strand
ACAATTTCTTGCATTACACTGCTCCCCCAGGATCGTTCATCACGTGCTTCCTCGCAGCGCTCTGGGTGAGTCGACGGATCGAGTCCCGTTTCATCCTACATGGGACGTTGGTCGGAGCGGTCGCAGCACTGATCTACGTCGCCACGACGCGTGCGCAGCCTGAACCCTTTGTATACATTGTGGCCCACGCGCTGAAACTCGCGGGTGGTGCGTGCGGCGGCTTCATCACCCAACGGATCGACCGCGTCAGGAAGATAGAGTTTTAAGCCATCCCGCGAATCGCGCCCGATCTTCCCGTTCCATGGCTACGAACTTCACACCCATGCCTTGACTGGGCTACTTCTTTGCACAGCGGCACGAGCCCGAACTTCCCCTGTCGGCGCATCGAGCAGGAGCTGAATGAAAGTTCCGGTTGCCGGCGGATCTGGAGTACGGATGAACAATCCGCCCAACCCAAAGTTGTCCACTGCTGAAACCACTCTCCTGTTGGAACTGTGCCAAGCGACAATCGTCCCTTTCGGGGCTGGGAGGCGAGGATAAACGCGACGTTCGCTGCCCTGGGCTGACATTGACGATCCTACCGGGTATGACGGCGATCCTACCACTGACCACTGATTGCTTCACCCGTTTCTTGCCGCATTACAATTTGAAGAAGGAACCACCACAAAAACAGTACCTTCCGGACCAGCTTCAGACAGCCGGCATCAGTCCAGAAGAATCGACGGCTTGTGAACGCTGAGGAATGAGGTCTTTTGGACCATCGGCTCTCTGAGATCGACAACAGCTGCTTCGAAGGGTTATAAGAGTGCCTTATTCGCTAATCATCCTGTGGCAAGCTCGGGCGGCGGAACGTCAACCTCGAAGGTTCCGAACCGCACAACACGCGGAAGCTGGGACTGTGGAGGCATAAGCCTCGGGGTAGAGGAAGTCTACACCGGCCAGGAATTCTCGTCACTTTCCAACGTAAGTGATAGGTGCGAAGCAGTTTAGCTCGTCACCTATATTGGTCTAGCTCGCAACCGCGGGAGCATTGAGGTACCTGCCCGCGGAAAGTTGAACAACTCACTATTCTTTCGCGCGAACCAGACCAGCGCCTCGCCCGCCTCCGGGACCGCGGGTAAATCGCTGGGCAGCGCAATCTGCGTTGCCTTCGCGAAGGCAGACAATGTGGCTCCCGCCGATTCGCCCGTCGCTATCACCACGTCCACGATTTAGCTAGCGAAGCCGCGCGATGCGGCCTTGGGTTGGAAACTTCTTGAATGGGAGGGCGTCGTGGCCGGGGATTACGCGGTCTGGCGAGCCTGCTAGTTCGATCATGCGGTTTTGCGCGGCTACGTTTGCGGCGTGATCGGCCTCGGTGAACGTGGCGCTGGCGGCGTGCTCCGCGAGATTGCGGTACAGGTAGACGTTGTCCGACGCGAGTACAAATGGTGGATCGCCTGCGATGCAGAGATATTGCGACGCGTAGGTGTGCCGGCCGCCGGTGTAGGCGCGAATCCCCGGAAAGAGCTCTACGTTATCGCCGTCCACCAGCCGCAGCCGGCCTTCCGTATTTAGCTTCACCAGCTCTTGCACGTCTTCGGGATCGATGCCGCCGGGATCGCCTCCGGCCTGCCACGCCTCGCCGGTGTAATAGCGGAATTCGTCTTTCTGGATCCAGACGGTCGCGCGAGGGAAGAGGTCGATGCCACCCATGTGGTCCCAGTGGGCGTGACTGATCACTACGTCGGTAACGTCTTCGGGTTTGATCCCTGCTTGGCGCACGGCTTCGTCGGGGCGCAGGTAGTCCTTGATGGTCCAGAGTTTGAACCAGCGGTCGCGGTGGAATCCGGAGTCGAAGAGAATATTGTGCCCGCTGCCTCGGATCAGCCAGAGAGCGTAGATGGTGTCGATCTTTTGGTCTTTGGGAGCGCCCATGACCATGTCGGCGACTGAATCACCCGGTGAGTTGGCGAGCCGGATGGCTTGAATGGAGTAGTCCTGCGCATGCGTGGCGGGGAGCGTTGCGGCGAACAGTGAGAGAAGTGCGGGGAGCAGATGCTTCATGGAGCGCCCTTAAAAGCGGGGCTATCTTAGCGCGAGTGCATGTTGTTTGTGCAGTAAGGCGTGGCGTGACTCAGCACCCAGCGGCTAAAGCTTGTTGATTTGGCGTCAGTTACGGCACGGCTGAACGGGATACGGAAAAAGGCGCATTTGTCATCCCGAAGGTACGAGGATTTTTATCCGTCCCGCACCGAACAAACTTCCCCTTTTCCCGATCGCTCTTCCAAATGCCTCGATAACACAAAATGCAACGGTACCTAGATTTTGCGGCTTCGATGGTCCGTTCGTAAGTCCTTTGAAACGACCAGTCATCAGAGCAGAAACTTTGTTACTTCCCCGTAAGTCCAGCAAAACGAGCCCATTAGCGCCCTCGCATCGCTTCCGCCACCTGGCTGTCGCTGGTACCTATTATATTGACTGGTGGAAGTGATGGACCGGTGCCCAAGGCCTGGACCGGCCACCGGACTCTTGGAAGCCGAGAAGAAGTTCCGAGGTATCAAAGGCTATCAAGAAATCTTGTTGCTGAAGGAACGCCTAAATCCGTCGCGCATTCAGCAGAAGGAGGTCCGGGCAATAGAAGTCGCTTGAACTCGGTTGCAGGTAGCCTTACAGCGCCGAACATCGAGAGTCGCTGCAATCAACTAAAACTCGGACATCCTCTGCCTCCGTGCCGAAGTGTCATCGCGTCGCTTAATGCACTTCCACGAGCACGAGTGACACGTCGTCGACCAGCGGGCCGTCCCGCCACGCAGCGACGCGATTGAGAATGCCCTGCTTCATTTCGTTAAACGGCAAAAGCGCCGTTTTGCGAACGAAGTTCCGTACGCCCTCTACCGTGAGCATTTCGCCATGTGAGTCGAACACATCGGTGATGCCGTCGGTGTAGAGCACGATGCGATCACCAGACTCGAGCTCTGTGTAAAGCGTGGCATTGGCGTCCACCGCATCCGGCAGCGAGCCCAGAATCATGCTGCGGGACGGGAGTAAGCGAGGCTCGGCCCCTGGCTGGACGATCATCGCCGGTGGATGTCCAGCTCCGGCAAATTCCATACTAGTTGCGCTGCGGTCAAATCGAGCCGCCGCCACCGTGAAGAAGAACCCCGACACTCCAACATTCTGAATCACAAGTGAGTTCAATTGACGGAGCATGTCCGCGAGCGGTGCACGATTGCCCAGCAGCGTTAGCGCCTCCGAGTATATTCGGTTGGCCACGAGCGCGGAGCTGATGCCGTGCCCCGAGACATCGCAAAGCAGTATATTCAGGTGTTCTTCCTCTAAAGGGGTTACCAAGCCGAAGTCGCCGCCGATTCTGTGCGCGGGTTGATAGAAAGTATCGACCCGCAAGCGCCCCCACAGGAGCGGTCTCGGTGCCAGGCTCTGCTGCACTCGGATCGACAATGCCAGGTCTTGCTCAATCTCCCTATGACGCTCTTCGAGCCGTGCATTTGCTTCGCGTAGCCTCTCCTCGGTACGTTTTTGTTCCGAAATATCGGCCAGCGTCACGATCGCGAAGCGTCCTCCCTCAGGCCCGTATATTGCGCGGACACTGATCACGACAGGAAGGCGCCCGCCGTCCTTCGTGGCTAGGAAGAACTCCTCGCGGCCTCGCCCCTTCTCAATGGTTTTGTCTCGAAACGCCCGGGCACGGGCATGGTCGTCAGCCCCGTCAGCCCCAAAAATCAGCTGCAGGGCATCGTGGCCGATGATTTCGTCGCGAAGAAACCCGGTCATTTCCTCGAAGACCGTGTTGACAAACAGAATCTCGCTGGAATCATTTCCGATGACAACACCGTCATTCAGTGTTTCGAGAATGGGCTCCATCTGTTGGAGCCATTGCGGCCTTTCGCTGTCCACGAATCTCTCTTCCCAAATACGTATGAGCGGAATTTCCGATTTGGATCTCTATCTCCCACATCATGGCGCAGACGTAATATCTTTCGACATCGATGGCCAGCTGATTGTGTCGGAAACTCCAGCTCCAATGCGAGCACGATCGCCGACACAACGTCAACCAAAGACGTCCTGAGCGTGGAGACTCCCTTTGAATAGGTCCCGATTAACGGTGTCCGGAAACTGGACCGCGCTCTGACTGTCAAGACAACCTGTGGTCTCCGGGTGCGGTTCGGCGGGCGACGCGGATCATCGACACCATCACCAAAACAACCATCGTCAAAACCACGGCGATGCGAACATAGTTGCCCATGGCCCATTCTGCGCCCGCCCGATTCAAGTCTGCCGGATTCGTAAGCGGAGCGTTAAACAGGATAGAGTTCCGAGGATAGTGAAATTTGAACGTAATCACGTCGGACAAAATCGCAAGTGCCAGCGCTCCAGCTAGCCTCCACCGTGTACCGGGACGCTTCCAGTTGCACACTAACGCCACCAGGAGGAAGAGTTGTACGGCGGGCGATAGCACTCGGAAAAACATCCCTGGGTTTGTCGCGTGGTAGAATCCGCGCGCATGTTCCAAAGAAGTCGGAGCACCCTGGAAATTCGGCGCAACCGCAACGGATTCGTAAACGCCCGCGCCCAGTAACATTGCCGACAGAACCAGCGCGATAGCCACGGATAAAAGACGCAGATTCACTCGGAGTTCCTTTCGGCCAGAATTTCCGGCAACGACTGTACAGCCAAATTGCCTCCGTGGAGCCTCTTCTTTTGATTCTAATAACCGCTATCAGTAGTTACACCGCCCGGTGCCGTTGCCGGCGCTTTCCTCGTCCATCATTGCGACAAGACGCTCTAAGATGGCTCGCTGCTTCTAAGGCCACTCCGCCGAGCGCGAAATCGTCGGCGTGAAGAAGCGCCCAGTCGGCTGCTGGCAGAGCCGCGATTGCCAGGCGGCGAAAAAACGGTGGGCAAAGGCCAGAGCACAGGCCAAGAAAGCTGTAGCTTAGATCGCAGTTCGGGTGCTTGCTGGAGGCCAGACGGCCTGAAGCAGACCTTGACGTTGGATTGCGGAAAAGCACGTTAGGTGCCGCCAGAACTCAACAAACACGACGCTGAGAGTAACGTAACCGGGTATAACCCAATTTAAGGTTACAAATTGGGGGTGACGAGGCCCGGAGGCGACTCCAAACAAGACACTTAGATTTTTCTACCTTCTTGTTAGAAGGCAAACGCTCTATCCGACTGAGCTACGGGCGCATGCGCTTAGTCGCGTTGTATCACTGAGTTGCAAGCCTTTGTTCGCGCTCGCCTTCCTGCGGGTTTTGATTGTCCCTAATTTTTTGCCTCGCCGCTGTCAGTCACTAACATGGTAACGTCTGCTCCTGCCGTGCGCAAAAAGCATTCCAATTCGTCTTCAATGTGTCAAGTAAATGGAAATCGGGGGGCAACCCTTAGTCTGTTTAGTTGATGTAAACTTCCGTCGAAGCGCCGTCGGACCGAGGATGGCCCGTGCTGATCACTCGAATGCGGAGCAAGGAATGCCGCGAGCTGCTGGTGCGTCTTGGCTTCGGCAGGCTGGCTTGTGCTTCGAATGACCGGCCTTACATCGTGCCCATCTATTTCTGCTACGACCGGGATCGTCTCTATTGCTTCTCGACCGTGGGGCAGAAGATCATGTGGATGCGGCAGAATCCTCTTGTATGCGTGGAAGCTGATGATTTACGCGCTCACGACGACTGGGAGAGCGTTGTGGTACTCGGACGCTACGTGGAGATTCCGCATGGCCCAGAGGAGACCAAGGCCCGGGATCACGTGCGGTCCTTACTAAAGAAGAGGCCCCTTTGGTGGCAGAGCGGCTATACCGTCAGCCAAGTTCGTCGCCGGAGTGAACCCGCGGCGCCGGTCTACTACTGCATACTGATCGAGCGGATGACGGGACTGCACGCTTCCCCCGACCTGTCGGAATCACGAAAACGCCGAGCGCAATCGCTGACGTCCAAACGGTGAGGTTCACCTGGGCCCCTGCTAAAAAATTGTGGACGAATTGAGGCTTGGTAGAGGGCATTTTCAGTGATTCTCCAACATGGATTGCTGCCATTACCGTTCTAGCCAGATCCGGACATCGATCTAATTGACACATATGGACCATTTTGGGACTATTCTGCTACGTAAATTATTGGGCCCGTATTGCCTTTGTCGCACGACCAAGGCTCTTGGGGAGCCAGTTGGCCGTGTGACAAGATTTCATCCGAATCGCAAAGTTCCGTTTGTCATGACTGACCCTCTCCCTTCCAACCAAGTTGGCCTCGACTCCGTTGGCCCAAGCCTATTTCTTGAGCCCAGAGGCACGGGTGTGATTTGAAGAAGCTGGGCAAATACGAGGTTCTCGCAGAGTTAGGCCACGGCGCGATGGGCGTGGTCTATCGTGCCCGGGACCCGTTCATCAATCGCCTGGTAGCCCTTAAGACAATCACGACCGGCGTAGCCGATGATCCCGCGCTGCTCGAGCGCTTTTACCGCGAGGCGCAGTCAGCGGGGGGACTGCAGCATCCCAACATCGTAACCATCTATGACATGGGTGAGGCAGGGGACCTTCCGTACATCGCGATGGAGTTGATCGAGGGAGAGAACCTTGAACAGGTGATCGCCCGGCGCGCGTCGCTGCCTATGACTGTGAAGCTCGTTTATGCGACGCAAGCGTGCCGCGCATTGGACTATGCCCACAAGCGGGGGATCGTTCACCGTGATATCAAACCAGGAAATATCATGGTGGGGAAAGATGGCACGGTCAAGGTGGTGGACTTTGGCATAGCCCGGGTATTGGAGGCTTCGCGAACGCAAACGGGAATGTTGATCGGTACGTTTGCGTATATGTCGCCGGAGCAATACCACGGGGAGCACGCGGATGAACGCTCCGACATCTGGTCCTTCGGAGTTTTGCTGTATGAGTTGCTTTGCTACGAGAGACCCTTCACGGGGCCCACTCCGGCGAGCCTGATGCACAACATTTGTGAACAGAATCCGAAGCCGCTGAAGCATTTCGTCGAGGACTGCCCCGCGGAGCTGGAAATCATCATGTCGCGTGTGTTGCAGAAATCCCCTAAGGAACGATACCAGTCCATGGAGGATTTGCTGCTGGAACTGGATCCCGTCCGTAACAAGCTCCAAGCACAGTTTGTGGCCGAGCTGGTGGAGCAGAGCCGCAACCTGTTGGAGCAGGGCGAATTCGCACAAGCTCGAGAACTCCTGCGGCAGGCGCTGCATGTGGAGTCCGGCAACCACCAGGCCAGAGCCTTACTGGAGAGGACGAATGCCGAGCTGAAGCGTCTTCTGAATCGGCCCAAGGCGCAACAATATATCGAAAAGGGCCGCGCGCTGCTGGAAGAAGGAAAGATTCAAGAAGCGAAGACGGCCGCTGAAAGCGCTCTGCAGCTGGATTCCACCTTTGGGCCCGCTCAGGAGCTGCAACGCGTCGTTGAGGAGGAAGTCGAACGTGCTCGAATAAGAACAGAGTACCTGGAGGCGGCGAAGCAGCGCCTGGCCGAGGGATTGCCCGACGAGGCAGAAAGTTTTTTGGCGAAGGTGTTGCAAGCCGAGCCCGCCAACAAGCAAGCACTCGCTCTGGAACAACAAGTCAATGCGGAAAAGGCGGAGCGGCAAAAACGCGCGCGAATCGTTGAGGGTTTACGGCAGGCACGGGAGCTCTGGACACGCCAGAACTACAACGAGTGCATCCAGCTTCTGGTCAATTTGGAAAAGGAATTTCCCGGCGAGGAGGAGATCTCTAAGCAGCTGGAAAGCGCCCGCGAGGATCAGATCGAGCAGCAGAAGCAGCAGGGTTTGCTGGAATCGCGAAATCTGCTGGCCATTGGGCGCCATGAAGAATGCCTTGCGCTGCTGGCTGGGTTACAGAGCCAGTTCCCACAGGACGAAGAAATACCCCGGTTGTTGGAAGATGTCCGTAAAGACCAGTTGAACCGGCGGAGGCTGCAAGGGCTGGCGCAGGCAAAAAGTATGCTCGTGGCCGGGCAGTACGACGCATGTAGTGCGCTGCTTACCTCGCTGCGCGAGGAGTTTCCGGGAGAGCAAGAAATTCCGAAGCTTTTGGAGACTGCCGCACAGAATCAGGCGGAGGAACGCCGGCAACGGCGTGTGGCAGAAGCGCGGAAGCACTTAGCCGCCTGCCATTACGAAGAATGCATGTCGTTGCTGGTGGCGCTGGAGAAGGAATTTCCGCGTGATGACGAGATCCTGAAACTCCAGGATGCCGTCCGCGAGGAGCAAGCGGAACAGCGGAAGCAGCAGCGCTTACAAGAGATCCGGAACCTGCTGGCGTCCAAGGATTATGAGAGGTCGCTGGCGCTTCTAGCTTTAGTGCAAAAAGAGTTCCCCGGGGAAGCCGAGATTCAGAAGCTGCAGGGAATCGCTCGAGCGGAGCAGGTGGAGCAGCGCAAGCAAGAGAGGCTGGCCGAGGCTCGCGGTCTTCTCGCGGCGAAACGCTACGACGAGTCCATCGCGGTTCTGGGCAAACTGCAAGCAGAGTTTCCCTCTGAAACCGAGATTCGCCGACTGCTGGAGTCGATTCGAGCGGAGCAGGCGGAGCAGCGGAAGCAAGAGGGCCTGGCCGAGGCTCGGGGTCTTCTGGCAGCGAAGCGCTACGACGAGTCCATCGCGGTTCTGGGCAAGCTGCAAGCGGACTTTCCCTCTGAAAGCGAGATTCGCCGACTGCTGCAGTCGATTCGAGAAGACCAAGCGGAGCAGCGGAAGCAAGAGGGCTTGACCAAGGCTCGCAGTCTTCTGGCGGCGAAGCGCTACGACGAGTCCATCGCGGCTCTAGGTAGACTGCAAGCGGACTTTCCCTCTGAAACCGAGATTCCCCGACTGTTGCAGTCGACACGAGAGCAGCAAGCAGAGCAGCGGAAGCAAGAGGGGCTGGCGGAGGCTCGTAGTCTTTTAGCGGCGAGGCGGTACGATGAGTCCATCGCAGTTCTAGAGAAATTGCAAGCCGACTTTCCCTCGGAGATCGAAATTCGCAACCAGCTCGCAACCGCCCGCGAGGATCTCGCGGAGCAACAGAAGCAACAAAAACTTAGCGAAGCCCGGAGTCGCCTGGCAGCGCAGTCCTTTGGGGAAGCGCTGACCGTGGTGGAAAGCCTTGCCCGGACCTATCCCAAGGACGCCGCGGTGATGAAGCTGCGCACGCTGGTGGAACGTGAGCAGGAGAAACACGCCAGGGCAAAGCGAATAGAGCGCGAACTGGAAACGCTGAAGAAACTGATGTCAGAGAAGCAGTATCCCGAAGTCGTCTCCAGGACGAAAGCGCTTCTCAGCGAGTTTCCGGCGGAAGCAAACTTTGTTCGCCTTGCGAAGTTCGCCGCGAGCCAGCAGGCGGCCATCGAACGGGAGCAGTTACTCCATAACACCCTGGAAGAGGTGAAAGCGATGTTTGGCTCGAATCGCTTCGAGGAAGCGGCGCGTACCGCGCAGAATGGCCTTCGGAATTTTCCCGGCGACGTGGACCTCCTGAATCTGTCCCAACAAGCCGAGATCCAGCAGAGGAAATTGGAAATCCGGCAACAGATTGAGATGCGAATTCGTGAAATCAGGGTCAAGATCAACCGGGAAGAGCTCAGCGAGGCGATCGACCTAGCGAAGCAAACGCTGGTAACGCTGGGACCAGATACCGATCTGACCCAACTGTTGAATTCCGCGCAAGTCGAATCCAAAGCTCGGGAGAAAAAAAGAGAGCAAGAAAAAGCGATAGGGACAATTCGCACTCTAGTGGAGTCCGGGAAACTGGATGCGGCCACTCTGGTGGTAGAGGAGGCGCTGAAGACGAATATTGTGGAGGCGTTTGACCCCCGCATTCAGCGGCTAACGGAGCAAATCAAAGATGCCAAATCGGTGGCCGAGCGGAAATCGGCACCCACTTCATTGCCAGCGGCCCCTCCCAGCGTTTCCCGAGAGTACGCTTTCCTGCAGGCGGCACCATTGCCAAGCCCTCCCGCGCCCGCCGAGAAACCTTCCTCTCTGGCTCCTCAAGCTCCTCAGGGTGCGCTGACGGAGCAGGTCTCGGCGGCTGAACCGACGCTTTCGACTCAGCCCGTTGTGCCGGTTGCTCCGTTGGATGTGGTGCTCCCCCGTCCCGCTACGGTTGCGCAACCGCCGGGGGCCGGTGTCGCTGAAGCGGCAAGAGAATCCAGCGTCACACCGGCCATCCCCGCACGTCCAATGGAGGCCCCGAAAGATCGGCCGTCGGCGGCCGCGCCCGCGAGCACTCGGGTAGCACGCCCAGCACCGGTCGAGCTCCCAAGCTGGAGGAAGCCCACCATCCTGGCTGTGGTGGCACTCGGGTTGGTTGCGGCTGTTTGGGCGGGAGTGCACTCGATCCGCTCAAAGGCTCCGCAAGTGAGCGCACCGGTCGCGAAGACAAACCCAGAACCACCGGCGCCCCGCGTCGATCCGCTGGAGTTGCAACAGCGCGATGCGTTGGACGCCGCCAATAAACTGATCGCCGCGAACGATCTGGATGGAGCCCTGCAAAGACTGCAACAAGGTGCTGCGCTGAAGGGTCCGCTGACATCGGAGATCGACAAGAAAGTATCGGCGATTGCAGAATCGATGAAGGACGCGAATCTGCGCGCGCTGCGACAGCGTGAAGAAGTGCTCTGGCAGCAAGCGACGAACCGCCTGGCAAGCGGCCGGTTCACGGACGCTCAAAAGGAACTTCGACAGATTCTGGCTTTGCCTGTGGGGGGTGTCCACAGAGACGAGGCGCAGAACTACCTTGATAAAGTCATACCCCAGCGCATGCTACAGAATGATCTGCTGGGCCAGGGTCGGCAGAGCTTGAAGCAAGGCGACTTTCCGTCTGCCCGACGCGCCGCCGGCCAACTAAAGCAGAATGGCGGCGATCCGGCACCGCTCCTTGGGGAGATCGACCAAGCTGAACAAAGCAGGCTGGCGCAACTGGAAAACCAGTTCAACCAGTTCAAGCAGCGCGACGACGACGCTGCGGTTCAACAACTCAAAGCCTTGCAGCCAAAGTTTCAGGCGCTGGCGAGTGATGGCGGATCGCAATCGGGCGAAGCGCTGAATTACGCGAACAACATTCCGGGGGCAATCGCTGACGTGCAGGCTCGCGTTCAGAAAAAAACCGCTGACGCCGGGTTTCAGCAAATGGTGCAAAGGTATCAGCTGGCGGCGAGTGCGAACGATAAGAATGGACTTGCGGCGGCTCGGACCGACTTCGAGACGGTAATTCAGAGCGGGGGACCTCATGCGGAAGAGGCTCAGAAGCATCTGCTTGACGTTAACAATAGGCTTGCGGCGTTAAACCAACCTGTCGTCCCTGAGTCGAAGCCCCCGGCAAAGCCGGAGAGTCCTGTGGCGGCGACCGTCGACAATGATGCGGCCGTCCGCGCCGTGATCCAAAAATATGTGCAAGCGTTTGATCAGAAGGATGCAGACGCCCTTCGGCAAATCTGGCCCAATATGGGCCCGCTCTACGCGAGATACAAACGCTCATTCGAGGGCGCGAGTTCTATTCGGGAACAACTGGACATCGAAAGTGTCGATCTCAGCGCCGACGGCACAAAGGCGGTCGTAAAGGGGCAGTTGTCCCAGCTCTACACGCCAAAGGGAGCCAAGACGAAAGGTGTTGTTAACAGCGCCGCTACCTTCCATTTGGCGAAATCGAATTCCGGTACTTGGGTCATCACCGATGTTCAGTGAGCTGTGAACCCCGAGAAACCAATTCTGCACCTTGACAATTTGCGTCTGGGATATAAACTCGCCGCAGGCAGCGCGTGCAAGCTGAACCTCAAGGTTCACTGAAACCGAAGACCCAACTTTCCAACGCTTAGTCCGGAGGCGTCTCATATCCAAGCGCCCGTTTTTGGGGTTAATTCTCGTCGACAACGGGTTGCGATCGACGACGGTGCCCCTGGTTGGGGCTTCTTATAACTTTTAGCCATTCGCACGTCTGTTCGACGGCTAGCCGCAAAACCTTGGTCCGCAATGCGTATCACCTGTTCCTATCGTGACACCAAAAATGTCTGGGAGACTCCCGAGACAGAAGTGTTCTTTGGCCGAGCCGAAGAGAAGTGGCCGATTGTCCTGGACCTTTCACCGGACCAAAGAGTCTCGAGGCTGCACGGGCGAATCTGGGAGGAAGATGGCCTTTGCTGGATCGAAGACCTAAACAGTTCGCGCGGCACGCTATTGAATGGGATCGACATCAAAGGAAGAGGAAAGCAACAGCTTCGGGCTGAGGACTCCGTGGTCGTTGGGCAGACCACTCTACGGGTTGAGTTTGGCGAGATTCGCAACGCCGCCGGGACGAACTATCTGGAGCACGGCACTATCCTTTTGCCCGAGAAGCATGCTGCTGAGTCCTGCGTGGCCATCGCAAAAGATGTGGACGCAACAGCTGTAGAAGCTGTACCGACTGAGGGCACGGAGGAGAACTCCACCGCGCGGCGACTCAAGATGGTGTGCGATCTTCCTTTCCACTTTGCCACCATGACAAAACTGGAATCGCTCTTGCCTGCTATCGTGGACCACTTGGCCGAGGTAATTCCGACCGGTGAAAGTTGGGCGCTGGTGCTCCGTGAGCCGGAAACGGACACTCTCTTACTCAAAGCCTACCAGTACGTACAGAGGCCGTACTTAAGTGAGACTCTGTTGCGGCGGGCGATGACCGACCGCAAGGCTTTCGTCTGGGAAAGAAACGCCGAGGTAAACATCAGCGGAAGCATGGCGCAGAGCGGTATCGAAATGGGAATGTATGCGCCGCTGTTGTGGCAGGGGGAGGCGCTGGGGGCGATATGCGCAGGAGCACGAAGTCCGACAGCGGTGTTTACGGACGAGGATGTGCGGCTACTGGTGGTGGTTGGACAGTATGCGGCGATGGCTGTCGCCACACATCGGCTGCAGGAAAAATTGCGTCTGGAATCCGTGATCAAAGCCAATTTGCTGCGGCAATTCTCTCCGAAGGTGGCGGACCAATTGTTGGCCCATCGCGGCCGCTTACGATTGGGCGGCCGACGAAGCGAAGTAACGATCCTGAACTCCGACATCCGGTGTTTTACGAAATTCGCCCAGGAAATGGATCCTTACGACGTCGTGGAAATGCTCAACGACTATTTAGGCGTCGTTGTGCCTGTAATCTTCGCGCACAATGGAACCATCGACAAATTTATCGGGGACGCAATCCTGGCGGTTTTCGGAAGCCCGGAGCCTGATCCAAAACAGCACGAAAATGCCATCCGAGCCGCAATGGAAATGCAAGCGGTGGTAACGAAGTTAAACGAAGCGCGCGAGCTTCGCGGTGCGACCTGCCGCGACTTCGGCATCGGTGTTCATTGCGGCGAAGTTGTGCATGGCTTCGTTGGTACCTCAGACCGCATGGAATTCACGGTGATTGGTGACGCCGTCAATCGGACGTCGCGTTACTGCGCGGGCGCAGCGGGAGGCGAAGTTCTGATCAGCCCCGAATTGCACGAACGCGTGTGGCGATTCGCCCAGACGGAGCGAACCACGATTCAGACCAAACGTGAAGGTGATTTTATTGCGTACCGAGTGAAAAGCCTGAAGGAAGGATCCGGCTCGGCTGGCACTCCCAGGCCAGCAAGTGAGCAGGCTGACGGATGACTTGCCGGTCCGTTCCTCGAATCAGCCGCGGGCAGTTGGCGAGTAGCTAGGCCGGTTTTGAGCAAGTCTCAGAAAAGATTTCCCTGACAAAATGAGTAGCAGGTTTGCGCATTTGGGGGTCGATAGGGCACAGGCCCATCTGCCGTGAGTTGCGCGGGATACTCCAAGACAATGGGGATCTTTCAATCAAGAGGAGAATTATCTGTGAGAAGCTTCTTGTCTCCGGAGTTTTGATCCAACTTTGGGGTGTGGGAAATGATGGCTCCGGCACAACTTTTCGGTTTACTGTTAGGAGGTACTACCAGGAGCCCATTTGCCAGAGCCTGACGCGATTGTGTGGGTTGTGGACGACGATGCGTCCGTTCGAGAGGCTTTGAGAAGCCTCATTCGGTCGGCGGGGTTGCGGGTCGAGACCTTGGCATCCGCGCAAGAATTCCTGGCTCGCCCCCGGGTCGAAGCCCCGAGTTGTTTGGTTTTGGATGTACGGATGCCGCGCGTGAGCGGACTGGACCTGCAGAAGCGGATGGCCGAAATTAGCCTTCAGATTCCAATCGTTTTTATTACCGGGCATGGCGACGTGCCGACCTCCGTGCGCGCGATGAAAGCCGGAGCCGTTGAATTTTTGACGAAGCCATTCGACGACCAGGATCTCTTGGAGGCGATTCAACAGGCGATAAAACGCGACCGGGAGGCGCGCCAACGCCAAGCGGAGTTGGGAGAGCTGTGCGCCCGGTATGAATCGTTGACGCCGCGCGAGCGTGAGGTGATGGGGCGGGTGGTCTCAGGACTGTTGAACAAGCAAGTGGCCGCAGAACTGGGCACGAGCGAGATCACCATCAAAGTCCACCGGGCTCAGGTCATGCACAAGATGCACGCGGGCTCTCTGGCCGACCTGGTGAGAATGTCGGAGAAGCTGGAGATTCGCCGCGAGAAAAAATCGTAGGAGAGAGCACAACTCGTCGATCCGGCATGCGAAAAGTGAACACAAGAACGGTCGCCCGCGGAAGCCCGATAGAGGTTATGCTTCGTGTTGAACTGCCCTTGGGGACGAGCTAAGGTTGAGCCTTCCGAGATCAGCGAGTTGCAAGATCCGTCATGTTCGACCACGGGCTCGAGAGCAATGAAGATTGCCGGAATATTGGGGATTTTGCTGCTCTCTTTGGCGCTGGATGGGTTGAACCAAGCGTCGCGCGAACGCGTCACTGTGACGTTTCTGGATGTTGAGTACGACGCACCCGATCTCTTGCCTGTATTATCGCAAGATTTGCAGGCCTTCACGAAAGAAACAGGAATTCAGATTAAGCGTATTCCTGGTCCTGATGGCTCTCTCAATCAACTCGCCTTGTGGCGACAGTTGCTCCAGAAGGGCGCCCCCACCCCCGACCTGTACAGCATTGACGTGATATGGTCGGGAATATTGAACCCGTATCTCATGGATCTAAAGCCCTACTTTGCCACCGAGCTTTCCTCACAACCTCCAGTGGTGCTTGCGAGCTACACCGTAGATAACAAATTGGTGGCTATGCCACATCACGCTTATGTCGGTGTTTTGCTCTACCGCACCGATCTTCTGCGAAAGTATGGCTATCGAGAGCCTCCCAAGACATGGGATGAACTTGAGACGATGGCCTCGCGGATTCAGGCGGGCGAACGGGCAAAGGGTCAAAAGGACTTTTGGGGCTATGTATGGCAAGGGGGTGTCAGCGAAGATTTGACCTGCGCCGGTTTGGAGTGGCAGATTGGCGAAGGCGGCGGACGAATCATTGAAAATGACAAGACGATCAGCGTAAATAACCCGCACACGATCCGGGCATGGCAGCGCGCAGCACGGTGGGTGGGGTCCATTTCGCCACCTGGAGTGGTGGCCTATTCAAAATGGGACGCAGAAAACGTCTTTGGCTCAGGAAAGGCAGCCTTCTTTCGTGGTTGGGAGGGAGATTTTAGTCTCATCGACTGGGTGCCCTTGCCAGGAGGCGTAACCGACGTAGGCATGACCGGCATACCGGGCGGCCGAGATGGGCGGGCAAGCACGTTGGGAGGAAACGGTTTGGCGATTTCCAGAACCGCGGCGCACACCCGTGAATCACTGGAGCTGATCCGGTTTCTCCTACAAAGGGATGTTGAGCACAAGCGTACCCGGGAGCATTCCCAACCACCTCCGGTTCCCGAACTATACGAGCTGCCGGCAGTGTTGGAGCCGTATCCTCAACTTGCTAGATCGCAACACGCCACGGGGGTGGTGGCGCGTCCTTCCGCGGCTTCTGGCCAGCGTTACGAGGATGTCAGCAGGGCGTATATCAGGACGTTGCATTCCGTGCTCACGGGCGAAGTGGCTCCGTCGGCGGCGGCGGCCGCGCTAGAGAAAGAACTGATGGAAATAACGGGTTTTAAGCCGGGACCGCCCTCCAAGCGGGATTGGTGGTCCCCTGAAAAAGGTCTCTGAATAGGTTCACCATGTCTCTTTCGAGACGCTTTGGATTCGCGCTTATGCGCTAGCCATAGGGCCCCGCCCTTAATCCGAAGCTAGGGAGTCACAGATTGGTAGCGAAACTTGCCGGACGGGCGAAACAAGCTGGCGAGAAGATTTTTCACCTCTATCGACTCAACATCGGTCCACGTTTAACGCTCTGCTTTATCGTCATCATCCTGGCGATGTTGGTGGGATACGCGGTCTTACTGTGGCAATTCCAACTAGTCCGAGCGCAAGCGGAGCGTCTGAGCGGTGTCGACCAGGAGTTGATTACCGTATTGCAGGCTCATACCAAACTCATGTCGTTCTATGAGAGGCTGGACTCGCTGGCGCATTTCGAAAACACTGCCGGACTGGTGATCGAAGCGCAAGATCTTCGTGACGCCCTCGTTGAGGATAACCGGCACAGCAGAAGTGTCCTCAGTGGCTTGCCGCCGGAGGTACAACTGGATCCGGCGCTGTTGCCTACCCTTGTAGCAATTCAGGACGCACTCCCCGCGCAGCTTGAGGTCATCACAGCATTGGCTAAGTCGAAGGAATGGGATGCCGTGCGTTTGCGCCTGGCCAACCAAGTCCGGCCGCTGGAATCTAGAAGCGCGGCGTTGGTAGAGAATATCGACCGCGAGGTCGGCCAAGTGCGAGCACAAGCCGTCTTGAATATCGGGCAGGCGCAACGGCGGGTTCTTCTAGTTGTGCCGATCACAGCGATTCTGACGCTGCTATTCGCGGCCTTTCTCGGCTGGGCCATAACGCACAGCATCACGGAACCGCTGGGGCGCTTGTTGGGGGGCTCCAAAGCATTGGCACGGGGTGAATTTCAACATCAAGTTTCGGTGATCGGGAAGGATGAGCTTGCTCACGTCAGCGCGGTGTTTAATGAGACGGCCGGAAAATTGCGAGAGCTTTACGAGACGTTGCGTGACCGGGAAGAGAAGCTCCGGCAATCGGAAGACAGCCTCCGCACTACCATCGACACAATCCCAACGTTGGCATGGGTCTGTGGACCGGACGGGGCCGCCGAAATTCAAAATCAACGCTGGCTCTCCTATACGGGGCTCTCTCAGGAGCAGGTAGCCGGATGGGGTTGGACGGTGGCAATTCATCCGGAAGATTTACCCGAGTTAGAGAGTCACTGGCGCGCAACGTTGTCCGCCGGCGAACCAGTGGAGCACGAAGCACGCATGCGACGCTTTGACGGGGAATATCGCTGGTTTTTGTTTCGGGCCACTCCGCTGCGCGACAAGCTTGGAGATATTCTCAAGTGGTACGCGACGAATACAGATATTCACGATCGCAAGCTCGCCGAAGATGGGTTGCGGAAGTTCGCATCGCTGATCGAAAACAGCACGGACTTTATCGGGATGGCTTCGCTTGAGGGCGATGTTCTCTTTATCAATCCAGCTGGGCAAACCGTTGTGGGGTTAACAGGGAACGAACAAGTACGTGAGACCAAGATTCTCGAATACATAGCGGAGCAGGATCTGGAAAGATTCGAGAACGAGGTTCTACCGGTCGTCTTCGGGGATGGCCGGTGGGAGGGAGAGACGCTCTTTAGACATTTCAAGACGGGTGCATCCATATCAATGTGGCAGCACATTTTCTTTATCACCGATGAAGGGGGTGGGCGGCGTCTTGCTTTGGCCACGGTCTGCCGTGACATTACCGAGCGCAAGCGGTCCGAGGAAAGGTTTCAGCACGCGCAGGCCCAACTGGCTCATATGGCTCGACTGACCACGATGGGAGAGCTCGCGGCCTCGATTGCGCATGAAGTCAATCAGCCCCTGGCCGCCATAGTCGCGAACGGCAACGCGTGTCTCCGCTGGCTGCGCCGAGCCGAGCCGGACCTGGATGAGGCGCAAACTGCCGTGGACCGGATTGTCAGAGATGGGAGACGGGCGGGTGACATTATCTCTCGGATTCGAGGCCTTTCGAAGCAAACCAGCACGGAGAAGGAGTCTTTGGACGTAAACGGAATCATTCAAGAGGTCGTCGCTCTGGTCCAGGCGGAAGTACGAAGAAACCGGGTGGCGCTTCGGACGGAATTGGCAGACGACCTACCGCGTGTGCTGGGTGATCGCGTGCAGCTGCAACAAGTACTGCTTAACTTAATGATGAATGGAATCGAAGCCATGAGACGTGTTGAGGATCGACCACGGGAGTTGGCGATTCGAACCCAAAAAGGTGACGAAGGCCAAGTATGTGTTGCCGTACAAGACTCAGGCATGGGGCTGGATTCGGCGAATATGGACCAGATCTTTGATGCCTTCTACACGACCAAACGCGAAGGCATGGGCATGGGGCTATCGATTAGCCGCTCCATTGTTGAGAATCACGGTGGACGGTTGAGGGCCGCGGCGAATAAGGGTCCGGGCGCCACGTTCGAGTTCACGCTTGCCGAGCACCACTGACAGAGTCTGGAGCGTCGATTGATAGCGAGCGAGTCCTAATTTCCGAAGACGTTCATTTGCGGGCGTGGAGACAAGAGAACTTCGCCCCCTCGTTCTCACAGAGGCAGAGGCAGTAGCTACTCCCAAGTTGTTAAACGATAAGGCTTTACCGAATTTTGGCGCAGCGGTCCTGAGCTCGAAATAACCGCCCAGAAGCAAGAGTCGCCGGCCATTTGTACCTATACCAAGGTTCAATAGACATTTCCTTGTGCGCTGCTAAATTGGTCCAATGGGTAGTCTCCCTGTGATTTCGGTTGTGGATGACGATGAGTCTATCCGTCAGTCCCTTGGCGGATTGATGAGGTCAGTCGGATTTGGCGTGAAGGTGTTCTCATCGGCTGAAGAGTTCTTGAATTCAGGTGATCCGCGCAATACAGGCTGCCTGATCCTCGATGTGCGCATGCCGGGCATGGACGGGTTCGAGCTGCAGCGGCGCCTGGAGGCTAGTCAGTACGAGATTCCAGTTATTTTCATCACCGCACACGGAGACGAGGAATTGCGCCGGCGCGCTCTTATAGCCGGCGCCGTCGACTATTTGCTGAAGCCGTTCAGTGAGGAGGCGCTGCTTAACGCGGTCCAGGCGGCTCTGAAGAAATAGCATCAAACGAAAGTGAATCGAGATTTCGAAATGGAGGAAAAGTTAACGCAGAAACATGGGTTTTTAGGCCGGATGAAAAGGAACACAGGTTTCCTGGCCAAACTTGCAATAGTGGAGGAAGTCCCATGAGCTTATCGAGTTCTCCCGTCTATGTCGTGGATGATGATGTGTCCGTGCGCGAAGCGGTGGGAAGTCTGATTCGGTCCGCAGGATTGAGGGCGGAAACGTTTGGATCGGCGCAGGAGTTCTTGGCCAGCCCTCGAGCTAAGGTACCGAGCTGTTTGGTGTTGGATATGCACCTTCCCGGGTTGAGCGGACTCGACCTGCAACAAGAGCTTGCGAAAGCGGACGCTCAGATCCCGATCATTTTCCTCACCGGCCACGGCGACATACCGACGACAGTGCGAGCGATGAAAGCAGGCGCGCTGGAGTTCTTGACCAAGCCGTTTAACGATGAAGATCTATTGAATGCGATCCGTCAGGGTATCGCCATCGCTAATTATCACACTCCGCGGCAACCGTGCCGAAGCGTGGCGCAGCAAGGGCTTGAAGGAATCATCGGAATGAGCGCCGCATTACAGTCTGTGCTGCATCAAGTCGAGCAAGTGGCCGCGTCGGAATCGACAGTACTAATCTTGGGGGAAACCGGCACGGGGAAGGAACTCATCGCTCGGGCCATCCACAAGCGGTCTCAGCGCTCCAGCCGTGCTTTTGTGGGCGTGAACTGCTCTGCGATACCCCCGGACTTGCTCGCTTCAGAACTGTTTGGCCACGAGAAGGGCGCCTTTACGGGAGCAGTTCAGCGGCGCGTGGGCCGCTTTGAATTGGCCCAAGGAGGCACGCTCTTCCTCGATGAAATCGGAGAACTTCGTGCCGCGACCCAAGTCGCTTTGTTGCGGGTTCTGCAGGAGCACGAATTTGAACGTGTGGGCGGAACTGGATCCATCCGAACGGATGCTCGTGTGATTGCTGCCACCAACCGTGACTTGCAGGCAGCTATTGAGGCAGGTACGTTTCGTAGCGACCTGTTTTATCGCCTCAACGTTTTCCCGATCGAGATGCCCCCTCTGCGCAAGCGCAGAAAAGACATTCCCTTATTGGCTGAATACTTCATCGATCTCTACGCGAAAAAGGTGGGGAAGAGCGGCCTCCGGGTGAACCAAGAGACCCTGGACCTCCTTCAGTCACAGTCCTGGCCAGGCAACATTCGCGAACTCCAGAACGTCATTGAGCGTTCTGTGATCCTGTGCGGAACAGAGAATTTTTCGTTGGACGAGAACTGGCTTTCGACACTGCCTCCTGCAACCGAGCCGAATGGCCGGCTGGGCCTCTCCGAAACCGTTGCCGCTCAGGAGAAGAGGGTCGTGTCAGCGCCGCGAGAAAGTGGACGACAGCCACTCGGACCGTCAGGTGCGGCGATCAAGCTGGGTAGCTGACTTCGTCGAGGGCACAACCCTCGATCCTTACGAAATCCGATTGGTGCTGGGCGCAGGCGGCGTGGGGTGCGATTTACCTTTTGATTGGTTGCGAACGAACTGATGCTGAGCGAGGTGGCCGCCTTCACGGTATGGGGCACGGAGACTATTTCTGAGAATCAACTTTAGACTGCGAGACCCTTTCGGAGACTTGCGCGGGAGTGGGAAGTTGCGAGAGGTCCCATCCGCCGCCGAGAGCTTCGATTAACTGTACCGAGGCGGTCATCGCTTGGGTGCGGAGAGTAGCCAGTTGTTGCTGTTCTGTGAGCAGAGTGGTTTGCGCCACAAGCACGTTAAGGTATTGATCGACGCCGGTATAGTAACGTGCTTTGGCCAGCTCTAAGAAACGTTCCGCTGACTGTTCGGCTTCCAACTGTTGCCTGATCTGTGTGGACAAGATTCGCTCGGTGGCCAGAGAATCTTCCACTTGTTGGAACGCGGTCAGGACGGTCTCGCGGTAGCTGGCAACGTCCGCGTTGTAGACCGCAGTGAACTGCTGCACCGTGGCGCGGCGGAGGCCGGCGTCATACAGTGTCTCAGAGACCGAAGGCCCGACGGACCAAAAGCGGCTCGAGAACGAAAGAAGCTTCTTAAAAACCGAGGTCTCGAATCCTCCATCGGCACTCAGAGTGAGAGTCGGATAGTAGGCCGCGACCGCGATCCCGATTTGGGCATTGGCTGCGGCCATGTTGCGCTCGGAAGCCGCGATGTCCGGTCTGCGCTCGAGAAGCTGCGAAGGCACGCCCAGTGGGACCGCGGGCGGGATCGCGTTCAGGGGCTTGACGGGAATCGACAACGTGGAAGGAGTAGTGCCGATGAGTACCGCGATGGCGTGTTCGAACTGCGCGCGGGCGATGCCCAGATTGGTGCCAGCGGCCTGGGCGCTCTGCAACGCGTTTTCGGCTTGTACCAGGGAGATCTGATCGTCCACACCGGTTTCGTAGCGCGCGCGTGTCAGATCTACGGACTTCTGGTCGGCTTCGACGGTCTCGTCGAAGACTTTCTGCAGGGCATCCTGGCCGCGGAGTTCGAACAGGAAAGTGGCTAGGCTGGCCTGTTCGGTCAGGCGTACGTTCTCAAGGTCGGCGGCACTCAGCTGCGCGTTGTATTGCGCTTGATGGATGGTGTTGCGGACTTTGCCCCAAAGATCCGGCTCCCATGAGACCGCGCCGGGAAGAACGAAAAGCTGGGTCTGCTTACCACCTGATGTGGAACCGGTGGCGCCCGTCGAACCTGTGAGATTCGCCGAGCCACGAGACCGCTGGTAGGAAGGGGTTGCCCCGATGGTAGGATAGAGTTGCGAACGAGCCTGCGCAACGAGGGTTCGCGCTTCCATGAAATTTTCAAAAGATTGCTTGATGTTCTGATTGTTGACGTTCAGTTGGTCTTCCAGCGCATTCAGTTCCGGATCGTTGTAAATCTCCCACCACTTGCCACGAAGCATCGCGTCTTGGGGATCCGCAACCTTCCATTCGCCGGAATTGGGGAATTGTGTAGGGGACTCTTTGTAGGTGGATGCGGGCGGCTGAACCGTGGCCGCCGGTTGACGGTACTTTGGCCCGACGGTGCAGCCCGCAATCGCGAAAGCTGTGACTGCGGTGGCCAGTATAGTTTTGAGTCCAACTGTCTTCATCGTTTGTCCCCTCCTAACTACCCTTCGGCAGTTGCTGGAGTGTCCGCTGGGTTAAATGTGTCGCGCTCTTTTCCAAGAAAGCGAAGCCGAATACGATCGAGCGTGAGATAGACGACCGGGGTGGTGTAGAGCGTCAGAAGCTGGCTCATGATAAGTCCACCAACAATGGTAATCCCCAGAGGCCGTCGCAGTTCTGAACCTGTGCCGGTTCCAAACGCCAGTGGCAGCGCGCCGAACAACGCGGCCATCGTGGTCATGAGAATCGGGCGGAAGCGCAACATGCAGGCTTCGAAGATGGAGTCTTCGGTGCTTTTGCCGCCTTCGCGCTCTACTTGCAGGGCAAAATCGATCATCATAATGGCGTTCTTCTTTACTATGCCAATCAGCAAGACGATTCCGATAATGGAAATGACGTTCAGATCCTGCTTGAAGAGCATTAGAGCGAGCATGGCACCGACGCTGGCGGAGGGTAGCGTCGAGATAATCGTCAGCGGATGCACGAGGCTCTCGTAGAGGATGCCAAGAACGATGTACACAGCAAGAAGCGCGGTCAAAACCAGGATAGGTTCGGTGCTGAGCGATTGCTGGTAGGCCTGCAGAGTTCCGGCAAAAAAGCCACGGACCGAGGTGGGCACGCCCAGACGCTGCTTCATCTGGTCGATGCGCAGGGTGGCCTCGCTCAGGGAGACGCCGGGTGCGAGATTGAAGGAGACGGTGACCGAGGGAAACAAGCCAGTGTGGTTGATCGCGAGCGCTATCGTGTTGCTTTGAGGTGTAGCCATAGTGAAAAGCGGCGTGTTGCCCGTGGCGGTAACGCTGCTGCTTCCGGTCGGATGAAAATATATGTTCTTCAGGCCCTCCGGGGTTTGTGAATATTGGGGATCGACTTCTAAAACAACGTAGTACTGATTCAATTGGGTATAAATGATCGAGACTTCGGACTGGCCAAAGGCGCTGTAGATGCCGCCATCCAGCGACGTCGCGGTCTGCCCAAGTTTCGCAGCGGTCACGCGGTCGTAGTTCAACAAAATGTCCAAGCCGCCATTTTGCTGGTCGGAATTTACGTCCTGCAAGCCCGGAATTTTTTTCATCTCCGCGAAAACCTTGGGTCCCCAAGTGACGAGATCGGGAATATTGTCGGTCTGAATGGTGTATTGATAGAGAGCGGCGCTGGAGCGTCCGCCGATGCGAATGTCTTGCGCGGCTTGAAAGTAAGCCGAAGCCACAGGCAAGCGGTTTATTTGCGGGCGCAAGCGGTTGATGATCTCGGCAGCCCCGATTTTTCGCTCGTTCAGCGGCTTCAACGTAATAAAGATATTTCCGGTGTTGGTGGCGCCGTTGCCTCCAGTGAAACCAATCACATTCTGAACCGCCGGATCTTTATTAATGACCGCCTGCAGCTGTTTGATGGAATCGTTGATGACAGCGAAGGAGGCATCTTGAGGGCCTTGTATAGCTCCGGCGAGGGAACCCGTATCTTGTTGAGGAAAAAAACCCTTGGGGATCTTGAGGACCAACGCGACGTTGAGCGCGATGGTGAGCGCGAGAACCGTGAGGGTGAGCCCGGCATTTTGCAAAACCCAGTGGAGGCTGTGCCGGTATAAAGACAGGATCCGTTCGAAAACTCGCTCCGATGCCATATAGATGCGGCCGTGTTTCGCCGCATGTTCGTTTCGCAGCAGATAGGCGCACATCATCGGTGTGGTGGTGAGCGAAATGACCATCGAGACGAGAATCGCTGTGGAGAGCGTGATCGCAAACTCGCGAAAGAGCCGTCCGACGATTCCACCCATCAGCAACAACGGAATGAAGACCGCGATCAGCGAAATGCTGATGGATAGGACGGTGAATCCAATCTCCTTTGCGCCCTTGAGAGCGGCGGCGAACGGCTCCATGCCCGCTTCCAAATGCCGCGTGATGTTTTCCATGACCACGATGGCGTCGTCCACAACGAAACCGGTGGAGATGGTCAGGGCCATGAGCGACAGATTGTCCAGGCTGTAGCCGCAGAGATACATCACCGCGAACGTGCCGATGAGAGAAACGGGGACGGCCACAGCGGGTACCAGAGTTGCGCGGCCATTTCGCAAAAAGATGAAGACTACGACGATCACGAGACAGATCGAGATCATCAGGGTCCGCTCGACGTCATTTACGGAAGCGCGAATGGTGGTGGTGCGGTCCAGGACGATGGTGGTGTCGATGCCTTGGGGAATCGATGCCTTGATGGAAGGCAATTCACTACTAATGCGGTCGACCGTGTCAATGATATTGGCGCCGGGTTGTCGGAAAACGATGAGCACGATGGCGCGCTTGCCATTGAGATATCCGGCGGTCCGAACATTTTGTACGGAGTCGACTACGTCGGCGACGTCCGAGAGGTGAATGGCCGCGCCATTGTTATAGCCAACGATGACGGGCTTGTAGTCTTCCGCGTGGGAAATCTGGTCGTTCGCGAGGATGTCCGCGGTGATGTTGCCATCGGTAATCTGTCCTTTGGCGAGATCGGAGTTCTGAAGACGCAGCACGGACTGGACGTCGGTCATCGTGAGGCCGTAGCTGGCGAGTTTTGTGGGGTTGACCTCCACGCGCACGGATGGCAAAGCGCCACCGCCTGCGCTCACCTGGCCGACGCCTTGAATTTGCGACAATTTCTGCTGAACAATGGTGGAGGCCTCGTCGTAGAGCTTGTCTGGACCGTATTTGTCGGACGTCAGGCCAATGATCATGATGGGTGAGTCGGCAGGATTGACCTTGCGATAGGTGGGATTCGCGGGGAGGTTGGCTGGCAGATAGGTGCGCGCAGCATTGATAGCCGCCTCGACGTCGCGCGCAGCTCCGTCAATGTTCCGGCTAAGGTCGAATTGAATGGTCACTGAAGACGTCCCCAAACTACTGGTCGAGGTCATCTCCGTGACTCCCGCGATGTGGCCAAACTGGCGTTCCAGAGGAGTGGCGACGGAAGAGGCCATGATCTCGGCGCTGGCTCCGGGCAGACTCGCGGCGACCGAGATGGTCGGAAAGTCAACCTGCGGAAGTGGCGAAACCGGCAGGACTTCGAAAGCGATCGCGCCCGCAATAGCGATGGCAATCGTCAGCAACGTGGTCGCGACCGGACGATGGATGAAGGGCTCGGATACGTTCATGACAGGCCCGCTGGTTGCGGCTCCGCGCCGGCTTGCGGCGCTCTCGCACGCCTTGAGAATCGATGCGCAAGGTTATCGAAAAATATGTAAATGACAGGAGTGGTATAGAGGGTGAGCACCTGGCTCACCAAAAGACCGCCGACCATCGCGATACCCAGTGGGCGCCGCAGTTCGGAACCAAAACCGGTACCGAACGCAAGCGGCAGACCGCCCAGCAGTGCGGCCATCGTAGTCATCATAATGGGCCGGAACCTCAGCAGGCAGGCTTCGTAAATCGCGTCTGTTGAATTTTTCCCTCGGTTGCGTTCCGCATCCAGCGCAAAGTCCACCATCATGATGCCGTTCTTTTTGACGATCCCGATGAGCAGCACGAGGCCGATGATGGCAACGACACTCAGATCCTGCCCGAAGAGAATCAGTGCAAGAAACGCCCCGACACCAGCGGAAGGCAGCGTGGAAAGAATCGTGATCGGATGAATGAAGCTCTCATACAACACGCCAAGCACGATGTAGACCGTGACCAGCGCGGCAAGAATGAGCAAGGGCATGTTAGAGAGTGAGTTTCGGAAGGATGCCGCCGTGCCCTGAAAATCCGCCTGCAAACTGGCGGGCATGTTCATATCTTTTTGCACTCTGGAGATGGACGAAATCGCGCCTCCGAGCGCCGCGTTGGGAGCGAGGTTGAAGGACACCGTGATCGCCGGAAACTGCCCTTGATGATTGATGGAAAGCTGCTCTGTCCTGGTTTCAAAATGCGAAAATGTGCCGAGCGGCACGGCATTGCTCCTTACCGAACTCGTCGTACCCGCCGAGTTGGCCCCCTTACTGGAACTTGTGTTCGAGGTGCTCGACGTGAGCGCATTGACGGGCGGAGCCAGCGAATTCGCGGAGGGAGTGAAGAGAGGAGAAGTGGTCAGCGCATTGGAGCCCGCGGAAGTCGAACCGTTACCCGTTGTGGACGCAGGCGCGCCGGTCGTGCCTGCCGCCGAGTTCGCTTGAATATACAGTTTATTCAGTTTGTCGGGATCCAGTTGGAATTGCGGTTCGGCTTCCAAAATGACGTGATACTGATTTAACTGCGTGTACATCGTGTTGATCTGCCGCTGTCCGAAGGCGTCGTAGAGCGTGTTGTCAATGGTCGTAGGCGCGATTCCCAGCCGCGATGCCGTCGGACGATCAAAAAGCAGCGAAACGGCCAATCCGCCTGGTTGTTCGTCGGTCGCAACATCTTCGAGTTCCGGCAACTGTTTCAGTTGAGTTACGAAGCGGCCTGTCCAATCGCTCAGTTCATTGGGATCCGGGTCTTCCAGCGTGAACTGATATTGCGTGCGGCTGACGCGATCATCGACGGTAATATTTTGGACGGGCTGCATGAAAAGCTGGATGCCTTGCACGTCTTGCAGTTTGGTCTGAAGACGCCGGATGACGTCGGAAGCGTTTATCTTGCGCTGCTCGAGCGGCTTGAGATTGATGGACATTCTCCCGCTATTGGTGGTGATGTTGGTGCCATCAGCGCCGATGAACGAGGACAGGCTGTCGACGGCGGGATCGTCGAGAATGACATTCGCCAGCTCTTGCTGCTTTTCCCCCATGGCTTTGGGTCCGATGGTCGGCGAAGCTTGCGAGATGCCTTGGATAATCCCGGTGTCCTGGATGGGAAAGAAGCCCTTGGGAATGATGATGTAGAGAAAGATGGTGAGCAGCAGCGTGCCGAGAGCGACGAACAGCGTAATGGTCTGGAAGCGCAGAACGAACTTCAGGGTGCGGCCGTAGAATGCGATCATGCTGTCGAACGCGCGCTCTGAGGCTTGGAACACGCGGCCTTGTTTTTGGTTCGAGTGGGGCTTCAGGATGCGCGACGCCATCATCGGCGTGAGCGTCAGGGATACCACCGCGGAAACAACAATGGTTACGGCCAACGTTACCGCGAACTCTCGGAACAGGCGCCCTACCACGTCGCCCATGAACAACAACGGGATGAGCACCGCGATCAGCGAGACCGTCAGCGATAGAATCGTGAATCCGATCTGCTCCGCGCCCTTCAGTGCCGCCTGCATGGGCGGCTCGCCTTCTTCGATATACCGCGAAATGTTTTCGACCATTACGATAGCGTCGTCCACTACGAAACCGGTCGAGATGGTGAGGGCCATGAGCGAGAGGTTATCTAGGCTGTAGCCTAGTGCGTACATGGCGGCAAAGGTGCCCACCAGCGACAGCGGCACGGCTACGCTGGGAATGATCGTTGCGTAGAAACTGCGCAGGAACAGGAACATGACCATGACGACGAGCGCGATGGTCAGCATCAATTCGAATTCGACGTCGTCTACGGAGGCTTGGATTGGTGTCGTTAGGTCGGTCAGCGTGGCAACGTCGATCCCCTTGGGAAGGTTGGCTTCCAGCTGCGGTAGCAGGGCTTTGATGCGCTTCACAACACTGATCGTGTTTCCGCCCGGCTGGCGCTGGACGTTCAGAATCACCGCGGGGGTCTTGTTCATCCAGGCGGCCTGATTGGTGTTCTCTACGCCGTCGATGATTTTTGCCACGTCGGTAAGCATGACCGGCGCGCCGTTACGGTAGGCAACCACAACGTTCCTGTAGTCCTTGCTGGTGACGAGTTGATCGTTGGCATCGATTTGGAAATCCTGGCGGGCGCCGTCAAAGTTTCCTTTGGCGGCGTTGACGCTGGCTTGCGTAACGGCGGTGCGAAGATCTTCCAGATTAATGCCATAGGAAGAGAGCGCCGCGGGGTTAGCCTGAATGCGAACCGCGGGCTTTTGACCGCCGCTGATCGTAACGAGGCCTACGCCGCTCAACTGCGAAATCTTAGGAGCTAATCGCGTGTCCACCAGGTCTTCGACTTGAGCCAAAGGAATAGAACTCGACGTAATCGCCAACGTCAGCACCGGGGCATCGGCTGGATTTGTCTTGCTATAGATGGGCGGCGCAGGCAGGTTGGCCGGCAAAAAGCTCTGTGAAGCGTTGATAGCCGACTGGACCTCTTCTTCGGCGATATCAATATTCAGACTCAGGTTGAACTGCAGCACGACGACAGAACACCCGCCTGAACTGCTCGAAGTCATCTGACTCAAACCCTGAAGCTGGCCGAACTGCCGCTCCAAAGGCGCGGTCACCGTCGTTGCCACGACAAACGGGCTTGCTCCCGGATAGAAGGTCAGTACTTGAATGGTGGGATAGTCGACCTGCGGCAACGCAGAAACCGGCAATTGGGTATAGCAGACGATACCCACGAGCAGGATCGCTGCCATCAGCAGCGCCGTCGCGACCGGTCTCAAAATAAAGGGACGCGATGGACTCAAGGAGCCGAACTCCCAGCGGTATTTCCAGACGGGTTGTTTCCGGATGAACTGCGTCCCGGTGGCGGCGCTCCGGCAACCACAACCTTGGCGTTGTCCTGCAGCTTATCGAAGCTGCTGTTCGCCAGCACATCTCCCGGGTTGATGCCCATTACCTGCGTCAGCCCGCTATCTGTGACCCCGGACTTGACCACACGCATGTGCGCCGTGTTGTCCTGCAACACGTAAACAAAAGCGGTTTGACCGTTATGTTGAATGGCGGATGCCGGGATCAAAGTGGCGCCGTGGAGGGTATCCACCAGCAATCGGACATTCACAAATTCGTTGGGAAAAAGCGTCAAGTCTTTATTCTCGAACGAGCCACGGGCCTTCACGGTGCCGGTGGTTGTGTCGATCTGGTTGTCGAGCGTCAACAGCATTCCCGTCGCTACTTTCTTTTGCGCGGCGCGGTCATACGCATCCACAGCGAGTCTTGCGCCTTTGTGAATACGCTCTTGCACCGGCCCAAGATTGTCCTCGGGAATCGTAAAAATTACGGTGATCGGCTGCAATTGGGTGATCACGGCCAACGTCAGCGTCCCCGACGACTGCACGACGTTGCCCGGATCGACCAGTCGCAGACCGACTCTGCCGGTAATGGGAGCGATGATGCGGCACCACTCAACTTGAATCTGATCAAACTGCACTGTGCCCTGATCGATCTTTACCGTGCCCTGATTCTGCAGCACGATCTTTTCCTGATCGTCCAACGTTTGTTTCGGTATGGCGTTGCGATTCCAGGCTTCCTTATAGCGCTCCAGATCCATCTTCGCTTGCCCCAGAATGTTTTCGTCACGCTCAAGCGTGCCCTGCGCCTGCAGGAGTGTCGCCTGGTACGGCCTTGCATCTATATCGATCAATGCGTCGCCCTTGCGAACAATTTGTCCTTCCGTGTAATGAACCGCCGTGACGATTCCATTCACCTGGCTCGTAATCGACGCGGTGTACACCGGCGTGACCGTCCCGATCGAGTCCAGGTACACCCCGATATCACCCTTTTGGGCGGTTGTCGTCGTCACCGTCGCCACTCCCCCACCTCCCTTGGGGGATTTCGCCGCCTTTGTGGTGTCATCGTGATGGCGTAAAACCCAAAAGAATCCAGCCCCGAAGATCAAAAGCAATACAATCCATACGATGGCCCTCACTCCTTTGTGCTGGTGCGCCGGGGAAGCGGGCAGTTGATCTTCGGGCCCAATGACCTGGTGTTCATTCTGATCTGTCGGCAAGTCGACCCCTCGTCAAGATTTTAAGCTCGGACGGTCGCGCAAGTGTCCGTAGCGTGCGTACTATATTGACGGATTTCAGCCCGATTTCGGATACGGCCCAGAAACCTTAGATTCTTCTAGACATGCGTCGGTCGCAGGGGAACCAGACAGCCTTTGAGGCTATTAGGGTAAATAATATACCGTCTTGGGGAGCGTCGCCATGCGCTCAATCCCCGGTCTTGATGGGAATATAACCCCAGCGATGATCCTGGTATTTCGCCGCGGAACTACACACGAAACTCCCGACCTCCGGCCATACGGTCGACGCGTGGTTTCGCGGCACACTACCATTTGTCGGAGAGTGCAGCTCTCCCCCGGATAGGAATGGAGCACGCGTTCATCCAACTACGCTTTAGACTCCGGCCACGAGTCAGCAAAACGTCAGAGAATCAATGAATTACAAAATTTGGGGGATGTTGCGGACTGCATTCCAGCCGAAGAAAAAAGCCCGAATGGAACTATCGGACCATTATGAAACGCGAGGGATCGGGATGAACCTCCTTCACCAAGGCCCGCCCTGGGTGCCTACAAGGGCGAGTCGTAGGCCGCCGCAGCAATTTCGCCGAGCGCCTCTCCTACGATCTTCTGCGTCGCTTCCGGATCGTCAACTGGTACCGCCACCATGTTGGCATAAATCGCCAGAACTAGATGCTGGCCGCTCGCCGTATCCATGTAGCCGGCCAGGCCTTTTCCGGTGACCATTAAATTTTTGTTCAGCGCATCGTAGACGCCAAATGTTCCGGTCTTCGCGTGCACGTGCCCGGCAGCAGGCGAGTTCGCCTGAATCTTAAACAGCGTCCCGTCTTTCCCCAGAATCGGCAAAGCTCGATAAAAATCGGCGAAATCTTTCTGCTTCGACATGTACAAGAGATAGTGGACCATGAAATCCGGGGAATAATACGCGTTACCGCCTGCGCCGTCGCTTTGCGCCGCGCCCCTGAGATCGAGCCTTCCCTTGGTAAGAAACTCGTTCTCCAGATCGAAGCCCCCCTGGTCGATCTGCGCCGTTCTGTGAGCGATCAATGCGCCAAGAACGAACGGCGTCATACTGGCATGCAGATTTTGGCTGACCTTCAGAGTGATTTTGACCTCTTCCTTCAGCGGTGGCGAGACGTGTTCCGCGACCACATTGTCCTGCTTATAGTTTGCCGAAAGCATTTTGAAATCGGTCCTGTCTCCGGGACCCGCAATCGCGCATCTCACGCCTTTTTCTCTTAGCGCCTCCATCAAAAGTGTTGCGGCGTACCGGCTTGGTTCCGGTACCGGGTAAGCAACCATCGGTGACACCGCGCCAAGCGCCAAGTTCCCCGTGAGGGTCGCGCTGTGCGTCCCGTCCGGATTCACTTTCTCGTCCGTATATTCCAGGCTCGTTTTCGATCCCGTTGCGCCCGTCGTCGCCTGATTGACGATCGTCACGTAAGCCGTCTGCGGCGAGACCTTCAGTATCACCGGCGCGCCAACCGTCGCTCCCGGCGTAGCGATCACGTCGATCAGGTTGTCATTCACGACGATCGGCGAAATGACCACGCCAGTACCAAGCTCGCGGTCGCCTTCGGGAAACAGCGTTGCATCTACCAACAGCTTTCCCTTAACGCGCTTGATTCCTTTGTCTGCAATCTGCTTGGCGAATTCGCGCACGACAAGCAGTGTGTCGCCCGCCAGACCCTTGCTGTCTGGACCTCCGTACGAGTGGTCCATATTTTCAAACGTGAGCGTGCCGTCCGGTTGAATGCGATTCGAAAGATTGTAGTCGCCGCCCGCCAACAGGATGAGATCGCCGCTCAGCGTTCCGTCCTTCTTGACCGGCCCCGTCCGGTAGATTTTGGTGTGAAAGTGATAGTCCCCCCCGAGAAGTTCAAGCGCAGTGCCTTCTGTGAGCAATTTTGTGGTCGATCCCGGAACGAAAAGCTGCTGTGAGTTCAATTCGTAGACGCTTTTGCCGGTATCGATCGAATAAAATTCGACTCCGAGTCGCGAGTGCGCAAATTCGGGCCGGTCCATAATTTTCTTAATCCGCTGCTCCAGCGTCGCTTCCGACTGCGCGACCAATCCGCCGTTCACCGATCCCGTCAGAAAGAATGCAGTGACGAGCGCAAAAAGCCTTACAGGCTGGGTCTTTTTCATTGAGCGCAGAACCTCGAATCCTCAGATTAGCTTTGATTCAAATTGCCCAGGGTGCCGCACCTTGGTTTTTTAAGGGTGCGGGTTTTGATGCTTCGTTCTTTGGGCCGAATAAACCCTGCCATTAGGGCTGGACAGGTCTCTTTGCTTTAGGAGGTCGGGGCTTCAGCCCCGACGTAAGCCACATGCAACCGATGGGCTTTAGCCCCTGAAGCAGGGTGTCACAGTTCGCTATACCGAACCGGGACATCTGCCTCAGGAGTTATACCGCTGCCAACGCGACCGTGGCAGCTAATTTCTGCCTGGTTTTCGCCCGGTTTTGACGCTTCGTTCCTCGACCCCACCCTTCGAGATTAGCAACAAAAACTTCGCGGCGATCGTCGATTGCCAAAACGGGCGGACGAACTCACACAAACAGGAGATCCTCGTCCTCCGCTAGCAGTCAACAAATAAAATGGCTCAGCTATTCCTTGTCGGGGCCAAACGGTTTACCGTAGCTGGCGAAATCATCAAGCAAAAAAACAGCCCGCAGTTCCAGCGACGGCTTTCCGCAACACGCACGATATCAGTTTCAGGAGAAATCTTGGCCGGTCAACCGAACACCCTGGTCCGCACCATCGGCCGCTGGAGCCTCACCGCCCTCGTCATCAATTCAATCATTGGCAGTGGTGTCTTCGGCCTGCCCTCAGTAGTTTCAAGCCAGCTCGGCCGCATGGCGCCCGTCGCGTACTTCATTGCCGGTGCAGGCATGGCGGTCATCGCCGGCTGCCTCAGTGAGGTCGCTTCGCAATTTCGAGAAACCGGTGGCCCTTACCTGTACGCCCGCGAAACCCTCGGCCGCTTCTGGGGCATTCAAATCGCCTGGATGACCTGGCTCTCCAGAATTGCCGCTGCGTCCGGCACCGCGAATCTGTTCACCACCTATCTGGGCCAAATTTTACCCCGTGCCACGCAGCCGCTCTATCGCCTTGCGATTTTAACTGTGCTGGTCGGCGTCCTCGCGGTTGCAAACTACGTCGGCGTTAAATCCGGAGCCCGTGTCAGCGACTTCTTCACCGCCACAAAACTCCTGTTGCTCGCCATCTTCATCGCCGCGGGACTGTGGTGGTTGCGCATATACGGTGCCGTGCTACCAACGCCGCTGCCGCACCCGGTCGAAGCCAAAAACTGGCTCGAGGCCGTCCTGGTCCTCGTGTACGCCTACGGTGGCTTCGAAGCCGTCCTCCTCGCCACCGGCGAAATGCGTGATCCACGCCGCGACGTCCCGGTAGCCCTCATGATCGGTATCGCCACCGTCGCCGTAATCTATACCCTCGTGCAAGTCGTAGTCACCGCTACCCTTGCCGACCCTGCCGCGACACAGCGCCCCATCGCGGATTCCGCCGGTCGCATCCTGGGCCCCGGGGCTGCCGCTGCCATCGCGGTCGGCGTCCTGCTGTCGATCTACGGTTATCTCAGTGCCAACATGCTGCACACCCCGCGCCTGACGTTCGCGTTGGCCGAACGCGGGGACTTCCCCAAAATTTTCGCGCGCATCCATAAACGATTTCACACCCCGTATATCTCAATCCTGTTGTATACAATCCTCCTGCTGGCCTTCACGCTCGTAGGCAATTTCCGCTGGAATATCACACTCTCGGCCATCGTCCGCCTCTTCACCTACAGCTCTGTGGCCATAGCGCTTCTGGTGCTACGAAAGCGCACACCGGATGCCAACGCATTTCGCCTGCCTACCGGCAAGGCACTCGCTATCGTCGCCATTCTTTTCTGCGTAGTGCTGCTCGCCCGCACCCCGCTCAGTAATTCCACGGCAGTCCTCATCACCGCCGCCCTGGCAACCGCAAATTGGGCTGCAGTCCGCCACACTCCACCCCCAAACCAGACCGATTTGGAGGTCGTTCTCCACCAAACAAATCGACCCGCCGACAACGATGTGTAGAAGAATGTAGGAGATAGTCAGGGGTAGAGTTTCAACTCGGGTTCAAACGTTTGTCGCGAACCGCAGATACTCAACATTTACAGACGTCCCTTAGCGTGCAATTTTGTATCTCAATTAACCTTTAGTCCGTCCATTCGATTGCTGCTCGCATCTATTCCATGGGTGTTCGCACTCACCAGATCGGCGAAGGTTCGGCGAAGCTCCATCGCCCCTCGTTGGGACGAAAAAGTCACGAAGGAATCCATGTCTATGCCACTACGCATCAGCCTTTTTTTTCTCCTGCCCCTGCTGTCCGCCTCCGCGCTCTCCGCCCAACCCCAAAGTTCGCAATCGCAAGCGCCCGCCGATAAAATCTACCTCGACGTCGTTGTCACTCGGAAATCCGGACCGCCAATTTCCGGTCTTCAACAGCAAGACTTCACTCTCCTCGACAACAAGGCCCCCCAGACCATCTCGTCGTTCAAGGCCCTCACCGCCACCCAGGCTCCCATGGAGATCCTCATAGTTGTCGACGCGGTGAACATCGATTTCGAGAAAGTCGCGTACGTTCGCGAGGAGCTCGACAAATTCCTCCGTGGCAACGGAGCTCACCTCGCCGTGCCTACTTCACTTGCCTTTTTCACAGACCAAGGCACTCAAATTCAGGAAGGCCTCACCACCGACGGCAACGTACTCAGCGATGTATTGGATAAGCAAACCGTTAGTCTCCGTAGCATCCGGCGATCCTCGGAGTATCAGGCCTCCGACCGCTTCAATCTCTCCATCCAGGCCCTCCACGAACTTGCGGCGCGCGAGGCGTCGCGTCCTGGACGCAAGATGATCCTTTGGATTTCCCCTGGCTGGCCCTTACTCTCCGGCCCGTCGGCCGTGTCCTTCATCGACTCCAAGCAAGAGCAGCAACTCTTCGCGAATGTTGTGGACCTTTCGACCCAGCTCCTGAGGGCTCACATTACTCTCTACGGCATCGATCCTCTCGGGGCCACCGAGAGCGAGTTGCGCGCTACTTACTATGAAACCTTCCTCAAAGGGGTCAAGGAACCCAGCCATGTTTTGCCTGCGAATTTGGCGCTGCAGGTACTCGCCATACAGAGTGGTGGCCTTGCGCTCAACTTCAACAATGACGTGGCGAGTCTCTTGCGACAATGTCTCGCCGATACGCAAGCCTACTATCAGATCTCCTTCGATCCGCCCCCCGCTAGTAAGCGAGACGAATATCACCAACTGGAAATCAAGGTCGCAAAATCCGACGTTACTGCGCGCACCCGTCAGGGCTACTATTCGGAGCCTTCGCCCCACTGATGTCGCGCCACCTCGTCGCAGGTCCTCCGCAGCGTCGTAGTTATGGATCGCCGGTCCTCCCCAGATGATCAATCGCCCACGACGCTGGGGATTCGGACGACAGCCCCAATGGCACAGCCATTCCTGGCTGTGACATTGAGCCATTTCCCGTGGATTCTCGTCTTGTGCCAACCCGGCCATGAACCGGACCGTTCCTGTCCTTAATCGAATCGTTGGCGTTCCGCGAAAGCGACATCGCATTTCTCCGCCGCTTGGAATCGAAGCGGAATCGTGACATATTCACCCGCTGGCAGGCTTACTACCAACGCGCCTGACACCACGAGAGGACGACCAAACAATGAAGCGGATCGGCTTGCGAAGCGGCTTGGCAGCCGCGGCACTCATGCTGTGGTCCGGCAGCGCATTCGCGCAGCAGGCAGCGAAGCATCACATCACGTTTGACGACATGATCCGGATGCACCGCGTCAGCGAGCCGCAAGTTTCCCCGGACGGAAAATGGGTCGCCTACACAGAGGCCACACCCGACATGGACGCCAACCGCAACGCCAGCAACATCTGGCTCGCGTCCACCGAAGGCGGTGCGCCGATCCAAATGACGCAAAGCGGCCACGATTCGTCGCCCGTATGGTCCCCGGACGGCAAAACGATCGCTTTCCTTTCCTCGCGCGCGGGCGAGTCGCAGGTTTACCTTCTGTCAATGGAAGGCGGCGAAGCCCATCCCTGGACACATGTCTCCACCGGTGCGGACATCGTCAAATGGTCTCCTGACGGCAAGACCATCGCGTTCACCTCCTCCGTCTACCCGGATTGTAAGGACGATGCATGCAATAAATTGCGTGACGACGAAAAGGAAAAGAACAAAGTAAAGGCTCACGTCGCCGAGCAGCTCCTGTACCGCCATTGGACGCACTGGTCTGAAGGTAAGCGCAGCCATTTGTTCGTGCTGCCCGCTCCGAATGCGCCAGACCAAACGGAAACCAGCGCAGCTCCACGTGACCTGACCGAAGGCGCGATCTACGACATCCCTCCCGACGAGCGCAGTGGCCCCGAGGACGTGAATTTTTCTCCAGACGGAAAAGAAATCTGCTTCACGGCGGTCACCGACAAAGTTGAGGCCATTAGCACCAACGGAGACCTTTTCCTGGTTCCGGTAGCCGGCGGTGCCGAGCCCAAAAAGATCACCACGAATCCAGGCTTCGACGGCAATCCGGTTTATTCTCCCGACGGGAAATACATTGCCTATCACGCCCAACTAACGCCCGAGTATGAATCCGACCGCTGGCGCGTGATGCTCTACGATCGACAAAGCGGCAAGAGCGAAAATCTTTCGGAAGCCTTCGACCGCAGCGCGGATCAGCTTGCATGGTCGGCGGACAGCAAGAAGATTTTCTTTGTCGCCGAAAACGAGACTCTCCAGCCGGTCTACGCCATGGAAGCCCGTGCGGGCGCGCAGCCGCGGAAAGTTGTCGCGGAGGGATTCAACGCCGGCTTGTCGATCAGCACCGATGGCAAGACGCTCACTTTCGAGCGCACCAGTCTGACGATGCCCGCGGAATTGTTCGCAGCAAGCAGCGATGGCACCGGCGCCCGCCAGATCACCCATCACAACGATTCCATCCTTGCGACCCTGGAGATGAACGCGCCAGAAACATTCTGGTTCGTTAGCGCCGACGGAACCCGCGTCCAAGCCATGATCGTGCGTCCACCAAATTCCGACGCCGACAAGAAATATCCGCTCCTGGTGCTGTTGCACGGCGGACCGCAGACGATGTTCTCGAACGCCTGGGGCTACCGCTGGAACCCCCAGGTCTTTTCCGCGGCAGGGTACGTCAGCTTGATGATCAACCGCCGCGGTTCCACCGGCTACGGCCAGAAATTCACCGACGAAATCACCAACGATTGGGGCGGCAAAGCTTACGCCGACGTGATGAAAGGCATCGACGCGGCGATCGCGAAATACAAATTCGTCGATGGAACGAAAGTCGCCGCGGCCGGCGGATCCTACGGTGGGTATATGGCGGACTGGCTCGCCACGCACACCGGCCGCTTCAAGGCCATCATTAGCCACGCAGGCATCTACGATAAAGCCGCGATGTTCGCCACCGAAGAACTGTGGTTTGAAGAACACGACATGCAAGGCACTCCCTGGACGGCGGCCGAAAACTATAAGAAGTGGTCGCCATCCACGTATGCCGCTGACCTGGGCAAATACAAAACCCCGACGCTGATCATTTGCGGGGAGCGCGATTACCGAGTGCCCTACACACAGTCCCTGGAATTTTTCAGCGCCCTGCAGCGCCAGGGCGTTCCTTCCAAGTTGGTGGTCTTTCCAGACGAAGGCCACTGGATCCTGAAGCCGCAGAACGCCCAGTTTTGGTACAAGACGTTTCTCGATTGGCTGGCGGAATATTTGAAATGAGCAAAAACTCTTGGGGCAGCACCCTGTAGCCGCGGTCTCCGGGACCGAGGTGTTTAGAGTACAAGGCAACCCAAATCTAGGCCGCCAGCAACCGCCGCAAAGCGCGGCGGAGAAAACGGAAAAGGTGAAAGAGGAGAAAGACGGCAAGGGCGATGAGCAGCACAACGACAACAATGGTCGCGCGGGGATGAACTGTGGCCATCCACGTCAACCAGACGGCAAGGACGTCCTCGCCCAAACTCAGAGTCCAATTGCTCAACGGCTCCGGGCTCGCATTGGCCGCGGCTCTCGCACTGGCTTTGGTGCCGTGCGAAGTGAGTGCAACTCCCCCGGCAAGCAGCGCCGCTGCCCAGCGCCATTCCGGAGGTACTCCGCCGGCAGCGCCATAGGCGAGCAGCGCAGCCGCTGGGGGACGAATCACGGTATGAATCGCGTCCCAAACACTATCGACATAGGGGATCTTATCGGCGAGGAATTCGATCACGTACAGTGCGATCGCAATGCCTAGCACCCAAGTGTGCGCCAGAACTTGCAGCGGCACCGGCAGCTGAATCACTCCGAAGCGCTGCAGCAGTCCCAAAGTGGCGATTGTGGCGTAAAGGTTCAGGCCGGATGAGAATCCAGCGCCAAGCGCCAGGCCGAGAGTTTCGACCGGGTTCATGGAGGTAGTCTAGCACCAAGCGTGGCGAGTGGCCGCGCAATCCCAGAACCTGCGACGCTCAAGCGTTGGCGGTTCTGTAGGCCTGTTCCGAGCGCCGTTGTAGGGGCGCAGGACTCATGCGCCCCAGCTTGCCCGGTCCATAACCTCAACGACGAAGGCCCGTTTAGGGACACTTTTTGCGGCGCCGTGGCACTAGCTCAGCGCGCCGGCTGCGATGAGTTCTTTTTTCATTCCGGCCCAGCTTTGACGGGACGATGCCTCGGGAGTGCCGGCGCCGCGCCAGTGAGTTTCCAGGCTGACGACGTAGTGGTAGCCGTCGCGTTTGAGCGCCGAAAATTGCCCGGTCCAATCGATGATACCCTCGCCCATTGCGGCCCAGTCGTAGCCCTTGCCATCCGATTTTCTTGTGACGTCTTTGCAGTGGCAATGGCCAATACGCTCTTTCGGTAGTAGTTTATAGCCGTCGGGAAACGGAGTTTCGCCGGCGGCGGCGGCATTGCCGGGATCCCAGTTGAGCATGAAATTTTCGGTTTTGACCTGGGCTAGGACTTTCGCGGATTCGGCGGCGGTCGCGGTGTTGCAGGCCATCTCGTTTTCGAGGATCAGGATAATTTTAGATTTCGCGGCGATACCGGAGGCCTCCCGGAGTTTATCGTT
>Ga0210401_10000753_pt1 | contig 39129 bp, 29 predicted proteins | sample IncBWH32MmetaG_FD_150866 | JGI IMG/M metagenome (GOLD analysis project Ga0210401, IMG submission 150866) | Forest soil microbial communities from Barre Woods Harvard Forest LTER site, Petersham, Massachusetts, United States - Inc-BW-H-32-M | ecosystem: Environmental > Terrestrial > Soil >... | reverse complement strand
CGGTTGGACAGACATCGACGTAATTGTAACAGTTCCTCAAGTAATGGGTAAACTAGGTGCATTAGGTCGTGTATTAGGCCCCCGTGGTTTAATGCCAAATCCTAAAACAGGTACTGTAACAATGGAAATTGGTAAAGCGGTAACCGAAGCAAAAGGTGGTAAAATTGACTTTAAAGTTGATAAAGCCGGAATTATACACGCAGCTGTAGGCAAAGTATCTTTTGATGCGAAAAAGTTAGAAGAAAATGCTAACGAATTGCTTAACACTATCGTAAAACTTAAGCCTTCATCGGCTAAAGGCGCTTACGTAAAAAGCGTTTATATGAGCAGCACCATGAGCGCAGGTATAGCTTTAGACACTAAATCCTTTAACTAATTAGTAAATGAAAAAAGAAGAAAAAACACAAGTAATAGAACAGCTGTTAGAAAAGCTAAATAAAAATAGCAAAATCTATTTGGCTGACTGTTCTTCTTTAACAGTAGAGAAAGTAAACCAGCTTAGAAAAGATTGTTTCGACAAAAATATTTCTATTCAAGTAGTAAAAAACACTTTGCTTAAAAAAGCATTGGAAAGAGCTAACGATAGCCGTTTAGCTGAAATGATACCTGCTTTGAAAGGAAATACAGCTCTTATGTTTGCTGAAACTTCTAATGGCCCTGCAAAGGTTATTAAAGATTTCCGTAAAAAAGGCAACGAAAAACCTTTACTAAAAGCTGCTTTTGTTGAAGAAACCGTTTACATTGGAGACAATCAATTAGATGCATTAGCATCATTGAAATCTAAAAACGAACTTATTGCAGACGTTGTATCGTTGTTACAAGCTCCGATACGCCGCGTAATAGGTGGTTTAGAAAACAAAAAGCAAGAAGCTGCTGCATAAGCAACTGTTAAAGAGAAAAAAATAAATTAAACTTAAGTAAGAACAATTAAATAAAAAATAAAATGGCAGACGTAAAATCAATCGCTGAAACACTTGTAAACCTTACAGTAAAAGAAGTACAAGAATTAGCAACTGTTCTAAAAGACGAATATGGAATTGAACCAGCAGCAGCAGCTGTTGTTGTATCTGGTGGCGGTGGCGGAGAAGCTGCAGCAGCAAAAACATCTTTTGATGTAATATTGCTTGAAGCAGGTGCTGCAAAATTAGGTGTTGTAAAAGTTGTAAAAGACCTTACAGGCCTAGGTTTGAAAGAAGCTAAAGATTTAGTAGATGGTGCTCCAAAAGCAGTTAAAGAAGGAATTGCTAAAGAAGAAGCAGAGTCTATTAAAAAAGCTCTTGAAGAAGCCGGTGCAAAAGTTGAGGTTAAGTAATTTTTCTCATAAAATTAGGATTGGGTGTAGCCTATAAGGCATCACCCTTTCCTTATTTATTGTAACTGCAACTATTGGCATCTTTTTGTAACTTATTGTATAACCTAAAAACTAATAAGCTTTGGCCTCAGCAAAAAAACCACAGAGAATAAATTTCTCTCAAGTAAAATTTCCGGTAGAGTATCCGGATTTATTGGATATACAAATTCAATCATTTAAAGATTTTTTTCAATTAGAAACAACGGCCGACAACAGAAATGAAGAAGGATTATTCCGTGTGTTTTCTGAAAATTTTCCGATAACTGATTCACGAAACCAATTCGTGCTTGAGTTTTTGGATTATTTTATAGACCCGCCTCGTTATGCACTAGAAGAGTGTGTTGAGCGTGGTTTAACTTACAGTGTACCTTTAAAAGCGAAACTTCGCCTTTATTGTACCGACCCTGAACATGAAGATTTTGAAACCATTGTACAAGATGTTTATCTTGGTACAATTCCATATATGACAAGCCGTGGCTCGTTTGTAATAAACGGTGCAGAAAGGGTTATTGTATCTCAGTTACATCGTTCACCTGGTGTATTCTTTGGTCAAAGCCGTCACGCAAACGGAACAAAATTATACTCGGCACGTGTTATTCCTTTCAAAGGAGCATGGATTGAGTTTGCTACTGATATTAATAATGTGATGTACGCGTACATCGATCGTAAGAAAAAACTTCCGGTAACAACTTTATTACGTTCAATTGGTTTTGAAAGTGATAAACGTATACTTGAAATTTTTGGTCTTGCTGATGAAGTAAAAGTTTCTAAAGCAGGATTGAAACGTGAAGTTGGTAGAAAATTAGCAGCTCGTGTGTTAAAAACATGGACTGAAGATTTTGTTGATGAAGATACCGGAGAGGTTGTATCTATTGAGCGTAACGAGGTGTTAATTGAGCGTGAAACTATTTTAGAAGATGTTCATATTGATATGATTGTTGATGCTGGTGTAAAAGACATTATTTTACACAAACAAGATGCAAGCACTACTGATTTTGCAATTATTTACAACACACTTCAAAAAGATCCTACAAACTCTGAGAAAGAAGCAATTGAGCACATCTATCGTTTGCTACGTAATGCAGAGCCACCAGATGAAGAAACTGCACGTGGTGTAATTGATAAATTATTCTTCTCTGATAAACGTTATGATTTAGGAGAAGTTGGTCGTTTCCGTATCAACAAAAAATTGGGAATCGAAACACCAATGAACGTTCGCGTTCTTACAAAAGAAGATATCATCTTAATTATAAAATACCTGATTGAGCTTATCAATTCTAAAACAGACGTTGATGATATCGATCACTTATCAAACCGTCGTGTACGTACTGTGGGCGAGCAATTGTTCTCTCAGTTCGGTGTAGGTTTAGCTCGTATGGCTCGTACAATTCGTGAGCGTATGAACGTCCGTGATAACGAGGTGTTTACTCCAATAGATTTGATTAATGCTAAAACATTATCATCTGTAATTAACTCATTTTTTGGTACCAATCAGCTATCTCAGTTTATGGATCAAACCAATCCATTATCAGAGATTACGCATAAACGACGCCTATCGGCACTAGGGCCAGGAGGTTTAAGTCGTGAGCGTGCAGGTTTTGAGGTTCGTGACGTTCACTATACACACTATGGTCGTTTATGTACTATCGAAACTCCAGAGGGTCCAAACATTGGTCTGATATCTTCACTTTGCGTTTACGCAAAAGTTAACCGTTTAGGATTTATTGAAACACCTTACCGCATGGTTAATGATGGTAAAGTTGAAATTAATAAACCAATAACTTATTTAACTGCTGAAGAAGAAGATTTAAAAACTATTGCACAAGCAGGGCAGTCTTTAGATGACAAAGGAAACTTTGCTGAAGATAAAGTGAAATGTCGTAACGAAAGTGATTTCCCAATCGTTGAGCCTGAAAAAGTTCAAATGATGGATGTTGCACCAAATCAAATTGCATCAGTAGCGGCAAACTTAATTCCGTTTCTTGAGCATGATGATGCTAACCGTGCACTAATGGGATCTAACATGCAACGTCAGGCAGTTCCGCTTATGCGTGCACAAGCTCCAATTGTTGGTACCGGTATCGAAGCTCGTGTAGCTCGCGATTCTCGTGTACTTATTAATGCTGAAGGAGATGGTGTTGTTGAGTATGTTGACTCTAACGAAGTTGTTATAAAATATAATCGTTCTGAAGACGAGCGCTTAGTAAGTTTTGAAGGAGATGTTAAACGTTATGCGTTAACCAAATTCAAAAAAACTAACCAAAGTACTTGCGTAAACTTAAAACCAATTGTAAGAAAAGGTGATAAAGTTACTAAAGGACAAATTTTAACTGAAGGTTATGCTACAGAAGGTGGAGAACTTGCTTTAGGTATAAATTTAAAAGTGGCATTTATGCCATGGAAAGGTTACAACTTTGAGGATGCTATCGTTATCAGCGAAAAAATTGTTCGCGATGATATATTTACTTCATTACATGTTGATGAATATTCTTTAGATGTACGTGATACTAAACGCGGCATGGAAGAGTTAACTCCGGATATCCCTAACGTTAGTGAAGATGCTACTAAAGATTTGGATGAGCATGGAATGATTAGAATAGGAGCAGAGGTAAAAGAAGGTGATATCCTAATTGGAAAAATTACTCCAAAAGGAGAATCAGATCCTTCACCTGAAGAAAAATTATTACGCGCTATCTTTGGTGACAAAGCCGGTGATGTAAAAGATGCTTCTTTACGTGTACCTCCTTCAACCCGTGGTATTGTAATTGACAAACGTCTTTACTCTCGCGCTGTAAAAGATAAAAAAGCAAAACTTGAAGAAAAAGGGTTAGTCGATAAATTAGATGCAGATTATCAAAAAAATATTGGCGATTTAAAGAATCAATTAATCGATAAACTTTTCTCTTTAGTTAATGGCAAAACTTCTCAAGGTGTATTAAACCACTTGAAAGAAGAAGTAATTACTAAAGGAACTAAGTTTACTCAAAAATTACTTGAAAAACTTACCTATAGCGAAATCAATCCGGATAACTGGACAACTGATAAAGACATCAATAACCAAATTAAACGTTTGTTACATAACTACATGATTCGTTTTAACGACTTAATGGGTAAACACAAACGCGAGAAATTCCAAATTACAGTTGGTGATGAATTACCAGCAGGAATTGTTCAAATGGCAAAAGTTTATATCGCATCTAAACGTAAATTACGTGTGGGCGATAAAATGGCTGGTCGTCATGGTAACAAAGGTGTTGTTGCTCGTATCGTTAAGGAAGAAGATATGCCATTCTTAGAAGATGGAACTCCGGTAGATATAGTATTAAATCCACTAGGGGTACCTTCTCGTATGAACATTGGTCAGATTTATGAAACCGTGTTAGCTTGGGCAGGACAAAAATTAGGTTTGAAATTCTCTACACCAATATTTGACGGGGCTACTTTAGAAGACCTTGATAAATATTGCGCTGATGCTAAAATCCCTCAGTATGGTAAAACATACTTAACAGATGGTGGCACAGGTGAGCGTTTTGACCAACCTGCAACTGTAGGTATAATCTATATGATTAAACTACACCACATGGTTGATGATAAAATGCATGCACGTTCAATTGGACCTTACTCATTAATTACGCAACAACCTTTAGGTGGTAAAGCACAGTTTGGTGGTCAGCGTTTTGGTGAGATGGAGGTTTGGGCACTTGAAGCATACGGTGCAGCTAACATCTTACAAGAGTTGTTAACTATTAAATCGGATGATGTAGCAGGTCGTGCAAAAGCCTATGAAGCAATTGTTAAAGGCGATAACCTTGGTACACCGGGCATTCCTGAATCATTCAACGTGTTGTTGCATGAGTTAAGAGGCTTAGGCTTAGAGGTTACCCTAGACTAATACTTTTTTAATTCCTACTCTGCTAAATTTAGTAGAGTAGGATTTTATAATTTGAGCTAAATTTTAAATAAAGAAAAGATAAAACATGGCTTTCAGAAAAGAAACAAAATTAAAATCAAACTTTACAAAGGTTACCATAAGCCTTGCCTCGCCTGAAGCGATATTAAATCGTTCGAGCGGAGAGGTTTTAAAACCTGAAACCATAAATTACAGAACATATAAGCCAGAGCGCGACGGATTATTCTGCGAGCGTATTTTTGGTCCTGTAAAAGATTACGAATGTCATTGCGGTAAATACAAACGTATCCGTTACAAAGGCATTATTTGCGATCGTTGCGGTGTTGAGGTTACAGAAAAGAAAGTACGTCGTGAGCGTATGGGGCATATTAGTTTAGTTGTTCCTGTTGCGCACATTTGGTACTTCCGTTCGTTACCAAGCAAAATTGGTTATTTGTTAGGTTTACCTACCAAAAAACTTGAAATGATTGTGTACTACGAGCGTTATGTAGTAATTAACGCAGGTGCAGCATCACAAGTAAATACTTTAGACTTCTTAACTGAAGAAGAATATTTAAATATTGTTGATACACTTCCCAAAGAAAACGCTTTATTAGATGATTCAGATCCTAACAAATTTATTGCTAAAATGGGTGGTGAAGCATTATATGATTTATTACAACGTACCGATTTAGATTCTTTATCTTTTGAATTACGCCATAAAGCAAATACTGAAACTTCTCAACAACGTAAAAACGAAGCACTAAAACGTTTACAAGTAATTGAAGCGTTTAGACATGCAAACGAAAACGTAGTTAATCGCCCTGAGTGGATGATTATTAAAACTGTTCCGGTTATTCCACCAGAATTGCGCCCACTCGTTCCATTGGATGGTGGCCGTTTTGCTACTTCAGATTTAAATGATTTATATCGTCGTGTTATTATACGTAACAACCGTTTAAAACGCCTTATAGAAATTAAAGCTCCGGATGTAATTTTACGTAACGAAAAACGTATGTTACAAGAATCTGTTGACTCATTGTTTGACAACTCACGTAAAGCAAATGCAGTTAAAACAGAAAGCAACCGCGCTTTAAAATCATTATCAGATTCATTAAAAGGAAAACAAGGCCGTTTCCGTCAGAACTTATTAGGTAAACGTGTAGATTACTCGGCTCGTTCGGTAATTGTTGTAGGACCTGAATTGAAATTACATGAGTGCGGTCTTCCAAAAGAAATGGCTGCTGAGCTTTTTAAACCATTTATTATCCGCAAAATGCTTGAGCGTGGTGTGGTAAAAACGGTTAAATCGGCTAAGAAATTAGTTGAGAAAAAAGAAGCGATTGTTTGGGATATTTTAGAAAATGTATTGAAAGGACATCCGGTTATGTTAAACCGTGCTCCAACACTACACAGACTTGGTATCCAGGCTTTCCAACCAAAATTAGTTGAAGGAAAAGCAATACAATTACACCCATTAGTTTGTACTGCGTTTAACGCCGATTTTGATGGTGACCAAATGGCTGTGCACGTTCCGTTAGGAAACGCTGCTATACTTGAGGCACAAATGTTAATGTTGGCTTCTCATAACATCTTAAACCCATCTAACGGTGCGCCTATTGCGGTTCCTTCTCAGGACATGGTGCTTGGTTTATACTACTTAACCAAAGGCAAACGCAATATTAAAGGTGATGCTGTAAAAGGAGAAGGCATGACTTTCTACTCGCCTGATGAGGTTATTATTGCATTTAACGAAAAACGCGTTGACATGCACGCAATGATTAAAGTGCGTGTAGACAATGCGCTTGAAAATGATGAGTTAGTTAAAAAAATTATTGATACTACAGTAGGTCGTGTAATGTTCAACCTAGTTGTTCCGCACGAAGCTGGTTACATCAACGAATTATTGACTAAAAAATCGTTACGTGATATTATCGGTACCGTGTTGAAAAAAACTGGTATGGCTAAAACAGCTAAGTTCCTTGATGATATTAAAGAACTTGGATTTAAAACAGCCTTCCGTGGTGGTTTATCATTTAACTTAGGTGATATACAAACTCCGGATGATAAGATGAAACTTATCAACGATGCGCACGGACAAGTTGAAGAAGTAATGGCAAACTATAACATGGGTTTCATTACCAACAACGAGCGTTACAATCAAATTATTGACGTTTGGACACACACAAACTCAAAGGTTACTAAAAAAGTACTTGATGCACTAAGCTCAGATAAACAAGGTTTCAACTCTGTTTACATGATGTTAGATTCAGGTGCAAGGGGTTCTAAAGAACAGATTAAACAGTTAAGCGGTATGCGTGGTTTGATGGCTAAGCCTCAAAAAGCTGGTGCTGCCGGTGCTGAAATTATCGAGAACCCGGTATTAAGTAACTTCCGTGAAGGTTTATCAATTTTAGAATATTTCATTTCTACTCACGGTGCTCGTAAAGGTCTTGCCGATACAGCATTAAAAACAGCTGATGCGGGTTACTTAACTCGTCGTTTGGTTGACGTGGCACAAGATGTAATTATTACAGAATCTGATTGTGGTACTTTACGTGGATTAAATGCTGTTGCATTAAAAAATAATGATGAAATAGTTGAATCTCTTTACGATCGCGTTTTAGGTCGTGTTGCTTTAGCAGATGTTTATCATCCATTAACAGGTGATTTAATTGCTACAGGCGGAGAATTAATTGACGAAAAAGTTGCAGATACTATTGCTAAATCTCCATTGGAAACAGTTGAGATTCGTTCGGTACTTACTTGCGAAAGCCGTCAAGGTGTTTGTGCAAAATGTTACGGACGTAACTTAGGTAACGGTAAATTTGTACAGTTAGGTGAAGCAGTAGGTGTTATTGCAGCACAATCAATTGGTGAGCCGGGTACACAGTTAACGTTACGTACATTCCATGTTGGGGGTACAGCAAGTAACGTGGCAGCTTCTTCTAAATTAGAAGCTAAACACGAAGGTATAACTGAAATTGATGAGTTACGTACAGTTGATCGTGTGAATGCTGATGGTAAAAAAGTAACTGTTGTTATTGGTCGTTCTACTGAAATTAGAATTATTGATGCTAACACCGGAATTACTTTGACAACAGGTAACATTCCTTACGGTTCTCAATTATATATTAAACCGGGAGCAAAAGTTAAGAAAGGCGAATTGATTTGCGATTGGGATGCGTACAACGCAGTTATCGTATCTGAGTTTGCCGGTACTGTTGCTTATGAGCATATCGAAGAAGGTTCTACTTTCCGCGAAGAGGCTGATGAGCAAACAGGATTTAAAGAAAAAGTAATTACTGAAAGCCGCGATAAAACTAAGAGCCCGATGATTAAGATTGTAGATAAAAAAGGGGAACCTTTTAAATCTTACAACATTCCGGTTGGTGCACACGTAGTTGTTGAAGAAGGTGAGAAAATTGAATTAGGTAAAGTACTGGTTAAAATACCACGCGTTACCGGTAAAGTAGGTGATATTACAGGTGGTTTACCACGTGTAACCGAATTATTCGAGGCTCGTAACCCAAGCAACCCTGCGGTAGTTTCTGAAATTGACGGTATCGTTTCTTTCGGTAAAATTAAACGTGGTAACCGCGAAGTTGTTATCGAAGCTAAAACGGGTGAGCGTCGTACTTACTTGGTATCATTATCTAAACATATACTTGTACAGGAGAATGACTTTGTACGTGCCGGCGATTCATTATCAGATGGTTCTATAAGCCCTAGTGATATCCTTGCAATTAAAGGACCAACTGCGGTACAAGAATATATAGTGAATGAAATTCAGGAGGTATATCGTTTACAAGGACAAAAACTAAACGATAAACACTTTGAAACTATCGTTCGTCAAATGATGCGTAAAGTTGAAATTGAAGATCCGGGAGATACTATTTTCTTAGAAAGACAAATGGCAAACAAAATTGATTTCATGAAAGAAAACGATCGTTTGTTTGGTATGAAAGTAGTTGTTGAGGTAGGTGATTCAACCGAAGTTAAAGCAGGCCAAATTTTATCGGCTCGCAAACTTCGTGACATTAACTCATCGCTTAAACGTAAAGATCAAAAACGTGTTGAATCTCGTGATGCGGTGCCTGCTACGGCAAACCCTGTGTTACAAGGTATCACGCGTGCATCGTTACAAACAAGCAGCTGGATATCGGCAGCATCGTTCCAGGAAACTACAAAAGTGTTGAATGAAGCAGCTATAAACGGAAAAGTAGATTTACTAAAAGGCTTGAAAGAAAACGTAATTGTAGGACACTTAATTCCAGCTGGAACTGGTATCCGTCAGTACGAAAAGCTAATTGTAGGAAGCAAAGAAGAGTACGAACAATTAATGGCTTCTAAAGAAGAAGTTGAAGAAGAAGCGTAGTTCTTTAAACTAATAAAGTAAAAAGGGTTTCAAAATTAATTTGAAACCCTTTTTTGTTTTTACTATTTACAGATAAGTTTTTGTAGTTTAGTTGTAATAATATTAAATATTTGTGAAATCTGTTTTCTGCTTTTTATTATTTATTATTCTATTTCATTTTGAATCTCTTTCTCAATCAATTAGAGGTAAAATACTTGACTCTAGCCAAACACCTATCCCCTTCATTCCTGTTGCACTTTTAAATAAAATTGATAGTTCTATTTATAAGGGAACCATCACTGATGAAAAAGGAATATATTTTTTCGATAAAATTAGGCAAGGCTCTTATATTCTCAAGATTGAAGGTGTTGGCTATAAAGTAAGATTCTGTTCCGAAATAAAATTAGATAGCCTTAGTCAAATAAAAATACCCGATATTTTTCTTACAAGTGGTGTTAATCTTAATGAAATAGCCATAACGGCTAGTAAAAAAACAGTCGAGTTTAAAAATGGAAACATAATCGTTAATGTAGAAAATAGCCCTTTAGCAAAAGGTAACACTGTATACGACTTATTATCTAAACTGCCAGGGGTTAGTATAGATGATAATAATATATTATTAAATGGTAAATCGGGTGTACTCATTATGATTGATGGTAGGGTAGAGCAACTTACAAATGTTCAGATACTTAACCTGCTAAAAAGCATGAGCACCGAGCTGGTTGAGAAAATCGAATTATTGAAAAACCCACCTGCTAAATATGATGCCTCCGGTACTTCAGGTATGATTAATATTAAAACAAAAAAAACTAAACTAGTAGGTTTTAGTGGAAGTGCTTATACATCAAGTTCACAAGGTTTTTATGCACGATCTATGTCAGGTGTTTTCCTTAACTATAAAGCAGAAAAATTTATTTTATTTTCAAATCTTGATTATAATTATAGTTATTATCAAACTACCGAAAAGTTTAACAAAAAATTTAGCGATAGCTCAGTAACTACGTCATTTAATGGAGTAGGTACTTTAAAAGACTTAGAAAAAAATGTAAACTATAAAATTGGTGCTGATTGGTTGCTAAATAAAAAAAATACAATTGGCTTTAAAGTAGATGGTGGTCCTGGATCTTACTCCTCAAATGGAAATGGTTCAAACACTATTACTGGGTATAATAATTTGAATTTCGATCATTTAAATTCCACGCTATATAATTTAGATAAATGGAATATCAATAACTATAATATAAATGCTGAGCATCGTTTTGATACAATTGGTACTAGTTTAAATTTCACATCCGATTATACAAAACTAACCGAAACCAATACAAGTAATATTCAAAATATTTTTCAAAACGCAGATAACACCCAAGCCTTGCCTTCTAATATTTATGCAAGTAATAATAATAGTCAATCTGACATTTTTGCTTCAAAACTTGATTTTACAAAAAAAATAAATACTACATCTTCATTCGAGCTGGGGGCAAAAATTAATTTCATAAGCACATCTAATAATTACTTATTTCAGCGAAAAAACGACTCTACTGGTACTTATTTTAAAGATACTTCTTTGTCAAATAACTTTACCTATAAAGAAAAAACTTACGCTGTATATGCCAACTATATAAGATCGTTTGATAAAGTAAATATGCAACTGGGCCTTAGGGGGGAGAACACAAATTTAATTGGTAGAAATACTGATAAAGACTTCGAAATAAGCCGACACTACTATAACCTCTTTCCTACAGTTTCGGTAGAATATGCTGCAACAAAAAACAATAACTTTCAGGTAAACTTTAATCGAAGAATCGATAGACCACAATATAGTAACCTTAATCCTTTTCGATATTATCGTGACCAGTATTCTTATTGGGAGGGAAATCCTTTTCTTTTACCTCATTACAGTAACACCGCTGAAATTACCCATAGCTATAAAGAATTTATCACAAATACACTCACCTATACTCGCATTAATAATGTTATGCTTGATTATACTAAACAAAATGATACTACTAAGGTTACCACTGAAACAGTTAAGAATATGAAATTTAATAATTACCTAGCTTATTCATTTTTTTTTCGGTATGATATAAAAAATTGGTGGAATGTTTCAGTAAATGGTTTGGCCGCATATATACAATATGTGGGCGATGTAAATGGAGCCGTATTTGATACAAAAAGTATTTATTATAATGCTTCTCTTACTAATACTCTTATAGTACATAAAAATACTAAATTTGAGATTATTGGAATTTATAGAGGTCCCAAAAATAATGGATTGACTCAGGTGAAATCTCGTTGGATGGTTTCTTTTGCGATTAAAAGAACGTTCTTTAAAGGGAAATTAGACGGAAGCATTGGTGTGAATGATATATTTTATACTTTCATTGGTAAGACTTATGTAAATTTTAACAATCAAAATTGGAATTATTATCAAACTACTGATACAAGAAGAGTATTTATAAGTCTAAATTATAACTTTGGTAAATTGAAAATTCAGGAAAGAGAAGTTAATAGTAATGAGCAAGAAAAAGCTCGTTTAAGTCATTAAATGGAAGAAGCAACACAAAATAATAAAGAGAATGATTTTGGTGTACTAAACTTAATTGTACTGGTACTTTCACTTTATATTTTAGGTGCGTTGGTAGTTGATACATTTTTAGATTTAAGTGCAGAAACAAGTAAAATACTGGAGTATGTTGATAGTGTAATTTGTATCTTTTTTTTAATAGAGTTTTGCGTTAGGTTTTATCGGGCAGAAAGTAAACTAAAGTTTATGAAGTGGGGCTGGATAGATTTAATTGCCAGTATACCAACCTTTAATTATTTTAGATACGCCAGGGTGTTTCGTTTAATTAGGTTGTTACGCATAGTAAGAACCTTCCGAACCACACAACAATTTATTGGGCACATTTATAAAAATAGGGCAGAAGGTGCATTTACTACGGTTTCTATGATTGCTTTTCTTTTAATTACTTTTTCATCTATCGCTATTTTACAATTTGAAACTGCACCTACCAGTAATATAAAAACTGCCGAAGATGCTTTGTGGTGGTCTTACGCAACAGTAACAACCGTTGGTTATGGAGATAGATATCCGGTAACAACAGCAGGGCGAATAATTGGTATGTTTTTAATGACGGGTGGTGTGGGGCTTTTTGGAACCTTCTCCGGTTTTATTGCTTCATGGTTTTTAGCAGGCCCAAAACCCGAAGATGAAGGTACAAAATAAAACCGCTCTTTATTTCTTTCCTACATTATAAATATCAATTGCCTTGTCGTATAATTTATCGCGTTGTTTTTTAAGAATTTTTGAAGTGATAGGAAATGTTAGTGTACCCACAAAACTTAAACCCATATTTACCCATGAACTTGTGCCTATATGCTGTTTAGATTCTTTAATAACAGTTGCAAAAGTACCTATTGAAGCGACGCCTCCTGTAACCGTAGTTGGCCAACTTGTAATACCTACAATTTTTTGAAATGTTTTTGCAAGTTTAGCTACTTTGTAAGGTGCTGCTACAGCAGGATTAGTAGATCTGCTTAATAAACGGTCTACATCTTTTCGCCCTATTTTTTGCCCATCAACAAAATATCGTTTACCGTCAAAAATTATTTTAGACTCTGTACTTATAGGGCCTTTTTGTGGTTTCCCGTTTGAATTTTGATTATAATTTTGGTTAGAACTAATTTGTTGTGTTTGCGGATTTGAAATTATAGTGTTTGTGTTTATTGAAGGGGCATTTTCAGCCTCGGCAAATGTTTGCAGTTTGCCACTTTTATATTTTATAAGTTCGATATCGCTTTTTAAGTCAGTATATGTTTGGTTGTCTTTTACATCTGTTTTTTTATACGATACTCCGTTTGAACCCACCTCAAGCACAGTACATGAAATAACCATTCCATTGGTTTTAACTATGGTATCCTGAGCTTTTAAATCAAGAATAATAAAAGTTAAGATGAATAAAATAAAACTACGCGAAAAATTCATAAGTGCTTTTATGTTATATAATTTAGGTTTATAGATCAAAAAAAATCGTTATTGCGAGAACTTTAAATCTTTTATGGTTCTCGCAATAACGAAAATTAATAGGTTTAATAACCTACGTTAGCAAACGAGCCATTAGTAATAGTAGCCATGCCTCCGCTAGGTGTACCTGCTGTATAACTGAATGTTCCGGATATAAGGTGTGAAGTTGTATTAAAAGTTGTGATATTTAATGTACCTGTACCCGGGTTTGATGAAGGATAGCCTGTGCTATAAACAGGTGTGGCAGTAGAGGTAGCCGGTCCTGCATATAATTGAGCATAATTACCAACGCCTGCCCCGTTAAGCGCAATGGTTCCTGTACCCGAAATGTTTGCATCTATATAAATAGTAATAGGCACAGTACCCGACATAACAGTGCCCTGAATTCCAAACGTACTTGAGCCGTAAGGTTGATTTACAGCAGTTAAACTTTGTGTAAAAGCGGCAGATGTACCCGAATATACCCCTGCTGTATAGCTTGCTGCCATAGTAGCTGGCGGGTTTGACCCTGTTGTTGAAGTACTTGTTGTTGTAGTTGTTGTTGATGTATTGCTTTTTTTACAAGCAAATGTTATTAATGCACCAAGTGCTAAAACGGCTGTTGTTGTAAATATTTTTTTCATTTGATTTTTGGGTTAATTTGTTTGAACAAACTTACAAGACCAAAGAAAGATACTTGTACCCCAATTGGGGGATATTAGAAAATACTCTTTTTGAAGTAGGGAGTGTTTTTAAAAGAGAAAAATCAGCTGATTAAATTATTCTCTATAGCAAAGCGTGTAATTTCTACTTTATTTTTTAAGCCAAGTTTGCTGAGAATGTTTTTGCGGTGACTGATTATAGTAAGCGAACTTAAAAAAACAATGTCAGCAATTTGTTTATCTGTAAGACCTTGGGCAATTAAGGCTAATATTTCTTTCTCTCTTTTAGTTAATGTATCTACTGGATTTGAGGACACTGTTTTATCACTATAATTATTCATTAGCTGATTAACTACCTCTGTACTAAAATGTTTGTCTCCTGCTGCTACTTTTTTTATGGCAGTAATTAAGCCTTCTTTATCTGTAGTTTTAAGGATATAACCTGATGCACCTGCAACCAGCATTTTTTTTATATAAATGCTTTCGCTAAACGTTGTTAAAGCAATAACTTTTATTTTAGGAAAACGTTTGCAGATTTCTTTAGTAGCTTCTATGCCATCTTTTACAGGCATTTGTATGTCGGTTAAAACTACATCAGGTTTATGAAACTCAACCTGTTTAATTAAGTCTTCGCCGTTTTCTGCCTCAGCTACAATTTCAAAATCAACAGTCTTTTTTAATAAAGCTTTTATTCCGTTAATAAATAGCGGATGATCATCTGCAATAATAATTCTAACCTTCATATTATACAGGAATTTCGGTTGTTATGGTAGTTCCGCGCCCAGGTGTAGAATCAATATTAATATTTCCTTTGAGCCATAAAGAGCGAGTTACAATGTTTTTTAATCCTCTACCGGTTTTTTGCGCTTCTGTATCAAAGCCTTTTCCATCGTCTTCTATCATAATAGTAAAATGAGTATCCTGCCCTATTAATTGTATAGTAATTTCTTTTGCTTCGGCGTGTTTTAAAATATTATTTACGGCTTCTTGCACAATACGATATATATTGAATTGAGATTGTTTTTCTAAATTAAAATGATTCATATTGTGTACATGCACCTGAATTTTTACTGTACCTGAATTACTGACTTTAGCAGCCAACTCATTTAAGGCAGGTACTAAACCCTCTTCTTCAAGTGTACGTGGCATTAAATTAAAAGTAATATTTTGTAATTCTTCTGAAGCTTGGTTTAACAGGTTCATGGAATTTTGAACGGATTTCTTCTGACTTTCGGGCAAAGTTTGCAGGTTTAATTTTACAGTAGAAAGCAAATGCCCTAAACTATCGTGTAAATCTTCGGCAATTCGTTTCCTTTCTTGCTCTTGTGTATCCATAACGGCTACTGCTAATTCTTTTTGTTTCTCATTTAAAAGTTGTTGATGCTTATTTTTTTGTTTTAACCTTATTCTATTTAATAAAAGCAAAGAAGATAAAAGAACAAGGCTAGATAAAATAATGACCGACCAATTAATAAGCTTTTGTCTTTTTATTTCTTCCTGTTGAATTACTTTTAATTCTGATTCTTTTTTCTCAACTTCAAATTTGGTTTTTAAATCGCTAATTTGTTTGCTGTTATCAGCATTAAATATACTATCGGTTAGTTGTTTAAATTTAACGTGATACTCATAAGCTTCTTTATAATTGCCCATTTTGCTATTTGCCAGAGCTAAGTTTTCATAAACTAAACGTTCATTCTCAATATCTCCTATTTCTTTAGCTAGCTTACGGGCAGAATCACTATACTGTATAGCACCTTTGTAGTTTGAAAGGTTAATGTCTAACGAGCCAATATTAATATAGCAAATTACTATTCCTTGTTTATCATCAACTTCTTTTCTTACTTGCAAAGCTTTAAAAGCATAATTTAAAGCTTGGGAATAATCAGGTTTAGTCTGTTTAATATAAACAGTTGAAATGTTACTAAGACTACGCCCCATACCATTTTTATTACCTATTTCTTGGTTTATTTTTAAATCCTTTAGGTAATAAGCTAAAGCCTGGGGATAGTTTAATTTACTAAAATACACGACCCCCAGGTTATTATAACACTCTGCTATTAATTGTTTATTATTAAATTCTTCAGCTAATGGGAGGGCTTTCAAAAAATAATCTGAGGCTTTATCATAACTCTGTTGACGAAAGTATACAGCCCCAAGATTAAGAAAACATCTAGAGGCTCCTTTCTTATTACCTATTTCTTCAAAAATACGTAAGGAATTCAATAAACTCTCTATCGCTTCAGGGTAATTACTTTTGGCTATAAATGCCCCGCCAATAATATTTAAAGCATTGGCGGCAAATCTTTTGTGGTTAGCTGCCTTTGCCAGCACCAGTTCCTGTCGGGCTAAAATAATGGCAGTATCGGGGTTGTTACTGGTATAACTGCTTGCAATAATATGTATAGCCAGCAGGCGGTTGGTATCAGGTTGCTCTTTATTATTGTAAACCGTCCATAAAGAATCAATCTTCTGATTCTGACAAATAACCTTTTTTATTAATAATGTAAATAATAGCCCTAAGTAAAATTTCTTCATACTTATTAGTTATCTGATATACTATCTTTATCAAATATAATTAATTTATTAATTTCCATGATTTAAATTAAGTATGGGCGAAAATATTTCACACGAAGAAAATCCTTGGATAACTAAAACAACCGAACAGGTTTATGAGTCAGCTTGGATAAAAGTTACCAAAAGCGATGTAATAAATCCTGCCGGCAATGATGCTATATATAGTGTAGTGCATTTTAAAAATTTAGCCATTGGTGTTTTACCTTTAGATAAAGATTATAACATCTGGTTGGTTGGTCAATACAGATACCCAACTGATTCATATAGTTGGGAAATCCCGGAAGGTGGTGGCAAGATGGATACCGACCCTGTAGAATCAGCTAGCAGAGAGCTGAAGGAAGAAACAGGCATTATAGCTAAAACCTATACCGAGTTTATGCGAATGCACCTTAGTAATAGCGCAACGGATGAACTAGCCATAGTATATATAGCCACCGGACTTTCTTTTACGGAGGCTGAGCCAGAAGAAAGCGAAGTATTGCAAGTAAAAAAACTGCACTTAAATGAGGCTTTTGATTGGGTTATGCAAGGTAAAATTACCGATGGTATAAGTGTGGCGGCTATTTTAAAGGCCAAATGGCTTTTAGATAATGGTAAACTTTTTGTATAAACTATTGGTTATAATAAAAGCAATTATGTAAGTTTGTGTAACACAATTTAAAATTTATGATAGCAGTTGGACAAACTTACTCGCACGAATTTAATTTTTCTCAAGCTGATGTAATTGCATTTGCAAATGCTACAGGCGATAAAAACCCTGTGCATTTAGATGCAGATTTTGCAGCTAAAACTCAGTTTAAACGCCCTATTATGCACGGCATGTTAAGTGCATCTTTATTCTCTAAAGTATTTGGCACCCTATTTCCGGGCGAAGGAACCATTTACCTAAAACAAACACTTAACTTTTTAAAACCTATGTACGTAGATACTGACTACGTTGCTGAGTTTGTAGTTAAGGATGTTGTTAAAGATAAAAACCGCGCAACTATTGAAACGCTAATTAAACAAAAAGCACCGGGTGGATTTGTTTGCACCAGTGGTGAAGCTGTTATAATGAACGTTGATAAAATCAAGTAATTCTCTTTACGGGTTTTCTATCAACAAAAAATATTTTTTTTGTATTTGCTAATAATTTTAGTAATTTGCGCTAAAATTATTAGCAATGAGTGATGTAGCCACAAATTTTAAAATTCTGCGAAAAATAAAAAATGTTTCGCAAGAAGTTGCCGCAGATGAACTTAAAATTCCGCGCTCGAGATTTGCATCGTATGAAGAGGGCAGAGCAGAACCCCCTTATGCCATGCTGGTAAAAATTGCCAATTATTACCAAGTATCAATTGATGCTTTATTGCGTGGCGATTTTTCAAAAACAGATCCCGATAATTTATTAAAGATTGGCAAGAACCGTTTTTTGTTTCCTATACTGGTTGACCGTCAGGGAAATGATTATATAGAAGTTGTTCCGTTAAGGGCTTCGGCAGGATATTTGAATGGCTATGCCGACCCTGAGTTTATAGAAAATTTACCTATTATGACTTTACCTTTTTCTGTATCAGGCAAACATCGTTCGTTTCCTATTAAAGGAGACTCTATGCCGCCTGCTAATTCGGGGGATTTTGTAGTGGGTAAATTTGTTGAAACATTAGCTGAGATTAAGGATGGTAAAACATATGTGCTACTTACCAAAGATGAAGGCATTGTATACAAGCGTATATATTCAAAAGTGTTTAGAGGCGCTGGTTATTTAGAATTACATTCTGATAACCCACAATATCAACCTTACAAAGTAAAACCTAAAGATGTTTTAGAAGTATGGGAGTATGTTTGTCTGTTACGAACTAAAGATGTTAAGCCTGATGAAATTAATGTAGATAGCATGATTGGTTTTTTACGGCAAATGAAAGTAGAAGTTAAAAAAGAAACAAATGATTAGGCTAAAATAAGTTTAGCACGTAGTGCAAACACCTTAGCATTTATTTCAGCAAGCATTTCGTCGCTCATAGTACTGTTATCAGCAATTTTTTGGTAGCTAACTAATAAATCTTTTAATCCGTCTAAAACAAAAGCACCATCGCCTGTAACTTTTGCATTTTCAAGTAAAGTAATTAAATCACTAAGCGATTTTTTTTGCTGACTCATTTTTTGAATCAATTTTTTAGTTTTTGCTTGCTCGGCAACTTTACCTGAAAGATATAAGCCTTCAATCCATCCACCGGCGACCATTAAAGAAGATGTGCCAGGGCGTTGATTTTCTCTTAAAAATTCATCGGCTTTAGAAAAAGATTTTGATACAATAGATAATAAAGAATCCTTATTTTCTTTATTATCTTGTAAACGCTCACCAGTTTTTTCATCAAAAGCACCTGTAATGCCTAAGCTGCGACATAATGAGTTTACACATTTTAAGTATAACATACTCTCTTGTGCTTGTTCATATACATTGGTGTAAACCATATCTGCACCATATAAACCAAGGTTAATGGCTTTAAAATTATCAGAAGTATATTTAGATAAGTTGTCGGGATTATTTAATAATGAAGCATCATAATCTAAATTGGTTTGCGCAATTAAACTTGATAATTCTTCAGGACCAGGTATAGAGGTAAATACATTTTGAGCGTTTATTTTTTGTTGCTCAATTACCTGTGTTGTTTCGTTTGAATCAGCCAGTGTTTCTTCATCATTGTTTTTGTTTGACGAGCAGGCAAAAAACAATGCACTTGTAAAGGTTATTATAAAAAAACTTCTAAAATTCATACCCCGCAAATATAATAAGAAAGATATAAGTTTTCATTATTTTTTTAGACCAAATCACACCATAAAATACTTACTTTTGCCACACATTAAATCACAAAATTATGTCGCATAATTTATTACAAGGTAAACGAGGTATCATTTCAGGGGCCTTAGACGAAAATTCATTAGCTTGGAAAACCGCTGTAAAAGCTCACCAACAGGGGGCTAAAATTGTTTTAACCAATGCACCTATTGCTATGCGCATGGGCGAAATAAAAAAACTGGCTGAGCAAACAGGTAGTGAAATTATTCCGGCAGATGCTACTAATATGGATGAACTGACCAATCTTTTTAGCAAATCGCAAGAAATTATGGGTGGTAAAATAGATTTTGTGTTGCATGCTATTGGCATGAGCACCAATATCCGTAAAAATATTGCCTATCCTGAATTGAATTATGATTTTTATAATAAAACCTTAGATGTGTCTGCACTTTCTTTACACCGTATGCTAAACGTGGCTTATAAAATGGATGCTATGAGCGAATGGGGCAGTGTGGTGGCTTTATCATATATAGCGGCACAACGTGCTTTTTCTTTTTATACTGATATGGCCGATGCTAAAGCATTGTTAGAATCTATCGTACGCAGTTTTGGGTATCATTATGGAAAATATCGTAAGGTGCGAGTAAACAGTATATCTCAGTCGCCAACCAAGACGACTGCCGGAGGTGGAATAAAAGGTTTTGGCGATTTTTACGATTTTGCCGAATTAAACTCTCCTTTAGGAAATGCCAGTGCAGAAGCATGTGCAGATTATTGCGTATCTCTGTTTAGCGATTATACTAAAATGGTTACCATGCAGAATTTATTTCATGATGGTGGTTATTCGTTTACTGGTATGACCGACGATTTAATGAAAGCTTTTGCTAAAGAGTAATTAATCCTAAAATTTTTCTTACTGTAATTAATGTTGCACTACGATTCTTTTTGTTGCAAATGTTTGTTGTTGCTTATCTTTTAATGTAACAAAGTAAACCCCACTTTGTAAGTTACTTACATCAACATTTATTTTATCAGATACTTGCTTGTAAACAATTTCTCCCAAAGCATTATAAATAATAATTGCACCAAGTCCTTTATCAGTTTGTATTGTAATATTTGTATTCGATGGGTTTGGATAAATTGATACTTCATTACTATTACTTATTACCTGGCTAATTCCTGTAGTAGTAGTCGCCCCCTTTAAAATAATAGCTGTAGTTGATAAGGCAGGTAAAGAAATACTTAATGAGTTAGAAGTTACAGTTACCGTACTTGTATGTAATGCATTATTAGTATGTGATACAAATGTTTCGGTACTAGGTAAATTTGCTAATTGCAACGTAGTATAAGTTCCATTTGAAATTGAAAAATTTGCAAGACTAACATTTGTAGTATGTGATGATGTCAAATTTCTATTTACAAGTATAATAGTTACTGAATCATTTGCGGCACTTATAGATGAATAGGCAGAAACATCATTTTCGTTAGAGGAAATTGATTGAATACTATTGTTTTTTGCATATCGGCTATATAGATGTAAAACTTCCCACATGCCTATATTCCATGTCCATGGCGAAAAAAATTCAACCCCATTATCAGCAAATGTACCTAGCGTAGAAGCGTAAGCATTTGCTACTATATTGGGCGTTGTACTATTAATGGCATATTCTGATACAGCGCAAGTAACTCCATGATTTGCTCCCATGTATTGAGTAAGCCAATTATTAACTCGCCCAAAAACATACTCTTTTGTGATACTATTGTCCCAACCAGAAGGGCTTGTTGTTTTTACGCCATTTGCACCAGGGTAACTATATGAAGTATCAAAATAAACACGATGTCCTTGAACAATATCAGAATTGTTGCTTTCGTTTGGATAACTATGTATATCAATTACATCAAGTAATCTTATGCCGGATGCAGTTTGTTCTTCGGCACAGCGTTTAATAAAAAACTCAAGCCAGTTGTAACTCTGTCCGCTAACGGTAATTTTGCTGTTGTTCCAGTTATACCATTGCCATTCAGATTCCGGTACCGGACCCGTTAGTTTTATGTTTGGAAATTTAGTTCTTGCTTTTTTTGCTACAGCAAAGTATAGCTGCATAAAACTTTCGGCAGTTGGTAGATTACGCATTACATCATCATGTGTGGCGTTCCATCCATCTGGTTCGTTATCCATGCTCCAATATATTTTGTTGTTAGAAGTATAACCTAAACTTCCACTTCCAAACCAATGAGTAAGTATATTGGTGGTAGAATCGGCTGTCCAGTTTTCTAGATATAAGGTTGTATCTCCGTTTGTTGTTGCAGCACAACCACCGCTACCATTTGGAACTCCGCCACCTGCTAAATTCTGGCAAGTTCCGCTCCACCAATTAGACCCATTATAAGCATAATCATTAAAATTATTATTTAAGTTAGATGCTGAAAAACCTATCAACTGAAACGCCCACATACCCTGTGTATTTGGCATACTATCTTGCAATGTTTTTGCGGCATAATCCCAATCGTGATTATAATTATTATTATACCAATCAGGATGCGACGATATTTTTTTTCTCCAGTTATATTTTGTGGCATTATTGCCACCGTTTTCGCGGGTATATCGTAAACCCGCATCACGCATTAATTTCCATGTAGATGCAGTGGTAGGAGAGCTTGGATCATCAGAAATACTGTTATTTCTACCATATAAATAAGGAGAGATAGTTTTTCTGCCTGCGGCAGCATCCACTTGTATGTTTACGGTTTGCGAAAAACCAAATTGACTAATTGCTAAAATTAGCAGGCTTATATATATGTATCTATTTTTCATGGTTTTATATTATATAACAAATGTAGAATAATATTTTTGTGAGCCTAATTCTGTTTTCTTCATTAAATTTACTCTTTTAAAAGTATAAATGCAATTATTAAATAGCGATATAATTTCTGAATTCATTTTTCAAACCTCGCGGAGCGGGGGTAAAGGTGGACAACATGTAAACACAACCGAAAGTAAAGTTGAGTTTGCTTTTCATGTAGCATCATCTAAATTTTTAACCGAGGAGCAAAAATATTTGATTACTCAAAAACTAAAAAATAAAATTGATAGCGAGGGCTTTTTGCATTTGTATGAAAGCACCGATAGGTCTCAGCATGCCAATAAGGATAAACTCATAAAAAAGGCATTGAAACTTTTAGCGGCTGCAATGGTTAAACCTAAAAAGCGGGTACCAACTAAAGTGAGTAAAGCTGCCAAGCGAAAACGAGTAGATGCCAAGAAACATAAAGGCAAAATAAAAAGTACCCGCAATAAAAAAATTGATTTTTAAAGCTCTTTTATCAATTCTTCAAAATAATCAAAAGCATACAGTAGGCGAGAGCCGTACCAGCTAAACATTTCACCATCTGCTAAAATAATTTTCGTGCTGGGTAAGCGCAATTGTAATTCCAGTATATGTTTTTCTTTAAAGGGATAGGGCTCTGAAGAAAGAAAAATAAAATCAAGGTTTTCTCTTTTCAAATCTTCTACATCTATTTCGGGATATCTGTTTTTATGGTTTTCAAACACATTTATAAAACCACATTCATGTAACATATTAGTTATAAAAGTGTTTGAACCAGCTGCCATATAAGGGTTTTTCCAGATAAGATAGGCTACTCTTTTTTTGGTTTTTGCTTCTGAATTCTTGCTTTTAAAAAGATTGTATTTTTCTTTAATAGTACTTGCAAGTTCTTCTGATTTAATTTTTTTATCTGTAATTAAACCAACTTGCTCAATCATTTTTAGTGCATCATTTACGTTGTAAATATCACTTATGTAAACGGGAAAATGCTTGCAAAGCTCTTCAATTTGTTCTTGCTGGTTTTCTTCTTTATTGGCAATAATTAAATCAGGTTTAAGTTTTTGTATCTCATCTAACTTAACTGTTTTTGTACCACCAATTCTTTTTACCGATTTAAACATTTCACTTGGGTGCACACAAAACTTAGTTATGCCGACTAACTCTTTTTGCAAACCCAAATACCATAACAATTCACTTTGAGATGGTACAAGTGAAATTATCCTCTTAGGCGGAAAGTTAAATTCAATAGTTCGGTTTAGTTGGTCGGTTATAGTCATTTTATAAGCACAAATTTCGTCAATTAAATTAATACATTTATCGCAATTATGACCGACGCCAGAAAAGCCCATTTATCTTTATTAGCTGCACAAATAATTTATGCACTTAATTATAGTATAGCAAAAGATTTAATGCCAAATTTTATTGGTCCGGCGGGTTTGGTAGTTATGCGTGTAAGCGGCGCCTGTTTTTTATTTTGGACACTTTCTTTCTTTTCTGAAAAGGAAAAGGTGCAAAATCCTCACCTTATAAAATTTATGATACTGGCTGTTTTTGGGGTAGCCTGTAATCAGCTTTGTTTTATATATGGCTTGCATTTATCGCGCCCTATAAACTCGGCTATTATAATGACGATAAATCCTATAGTGGTTACTATATTTACCATCCTTATTTTAAAGGAGCGTTTTTCTATCTATAAAGTAATTGGACTGGCTTTGGGAATAAGTGGCGCACTTACCCTTTTATTAAGTAGCGGCAGGTCGTTTCAAATAAATAGTCAAACGGCTTCAGGAGACATTCTTACGTTAATTAACGCCTGCTCTTGGGCAGTGTTTGTGGTAATGGCTAAACCATATATGCAGCAGTATAAAACAGTAACTGTAATGAAATGGATTTTCTTTTTTGGCTTCTTTTTGGTGTTGCCCTTTGGATTAAATGATTTGAGTAAAGTCGACTTTACTACCTTTACCTTTCATGCCTGGGTTGCTATTTTATTTGTTATTATTGGCACCACCTTTTTGGCCTATCTTTTAAATACATATGCCTTAAAAGCGCTAAGTGCTTCAACAGTAAGTGCCTACATTTATTTACAACCTTTTTTGGCTATTACATTTGCTTTGTTGCTGAAAAAAGACGAACTTAGTATGATGAAAATAATTGCCGGAAGCCTTATAATTATGGGGGTTTACCTAGTAGGCAGAAAAGCTAAAAGTAAAACTACCTAACCTCTATAATGAAAAAAAACGAAACCAAAAAATTTTTTTTGTCTAAAAACAGGAAGAAGAAAAAATAACAAAAACAAGTGCTAATAAATTTTTTTTTACTGAATTTTTAGTATTTATTTGTTTGCTGGTTTGTAGAGAGCGTATATTTTTGCAAACATGTTAATGTGAATAAAGTATTATCAAATTATATATACACTATTAATAAATGAAATTAAGTATGGAGAAGAAAACAGCAGAATCTGTTTGGAACAATTGCCTCAGTGTTATTAAAGACAACGTAAACCCGCAAAACTTTAAAACATGGTTTGAACCTATTAAAGCCATTAAGCTGCAAGAAAAAGTTTTAACCATACAAGTACCCTCTCAGTTTTTTTATGATTGGTTAGAAGAACATTATATTACATTACTTAAAAAAGTTACCCGTAAAGAACTTGGTGCTGATGGACGCATTGAGTACAACATTGTTTTAGAAAATTCATCAAAAGGCGAAAGACCTCTTACAATAAAAGTACCTTCATTATCAAAAGATTTAAAAAACTCTCCGGTATCTATGCCAATAGATATCAGCAGCAACCCTATCAGAAACCCATTCATTATTCCGGGTTTAAAAAAGGTTGTGGTAGAATCTCAATTAAATTCTAAATATTCTTTCGATAATTTTATTGAAGGAGATTGTAATCGTTTAGCTCGTTCGGCTGCCTTTGCAGTTGCACAAAAACCGGGCGGCACTGCATTTAACCCATTATTGATATACGGAACTAACGGTGTTGGAAAAACTCACTTAGCACAGGCTATTGGAATTGAGTGCAAAAACAATTTTCCAAACAAAACTGTTTTATACGTTCAGTCAGAAATATTCTCTCGTCAGTTTGTAGATGCTATTAAAAATAATGCACAAAACGATTTCGTTAATTTTTATCAGATGATTGATGTGCTGATAATTGACGACGTTCAGTTTTTAGCAAATAAAGAAAAAACACAAGATGTTTTCTTTCACGTGTTTAATCATTTACACCAAAGCGGTAAACAAGTTATCTTAACCTCGGATAGACCTCCGGTTGATTTACAAGGCATTGAACAACGTTTATTGTCTCGTTTTAAATGGGGGCTTTCAGCCGATTTACAACCACCGGCATTAGAAACCCGTATTGCTATCCTAGAAAAGAAAGTTTATACCGAAGGAATTGATTTGCCTAAAGAGGTTGTAGAGTATTTGGCTTATAGCATTACAAGTAATGTACGTGAGTTAGAAGGCGCATTAACTTCATTATTGGCACAATCTACTCTTAACAAAAAACTAATTACGCTTGACCTTGCCAAACAAATGATTGACAAGTTTGTTAAAACAACGGCTCGCGAGGTTTCTATTGACTATATACAAAAAGTAGTTTGCGATTATTTTGACTTGCCAATAGATACTATGAAATCTAAAACCCGTAAACGCGAGGTGGTTCAGGCGCGTCAAATTGCTATGTATTTTTCTAAGAGCATGACCAAATCTTCTTTGGCAACTATTGGAATGCATTGTGGTGGTAAAGACCATGCAACTGTTTTACATGCTTGCCGTACAGTAAACAATTTAATGGATACTGATAAGCGTTTCCGTTTATATATAGATGAGTTAGAGAAGAAAATAAGCCTTCCATAGATGTTATCTTTTTGATATTAAGCCTCATCTTTTTTTAGAGATGGGGCTTTTTTATTATATTAGCTGAACCAAAAAATATATATGCTTAAAAAACTTTCTACTATTTGCTTAATTGTTATAACAATTAACATAAATGCCCAAGTAATTAATAAACCGGTTAAACAAAGAAAAACAGACCCGAGCAATACTGAAAGGGGCAATCAAAACAACTCCTATAATAATCAAAACAATTCAAACAATAATCAAAATAGCCCCTATAATACAGAAAAAAAACCTATAGAATTTAAACGTAGTTTACTTCAGGTAAATATTTTTGAATTTATATTTACTAATGTAGCAGTATCATATGAAATATTTAGTAAAGATGGTAAAAGCGGTTTTCAAATTCCGTTTACATTTGGTATAGGAGGAAAACCTGATAACAATCCTTATCCTGGAAATAATCAAGGATTATTTATTGTGTCTCAAAACCGTATTTTCGAATCTGGCTTGCATTATCATTATTATTTTGTAGGACAAAGAAAGGCTTCTCCTTTTATGGGAGCCGGATTTAACATTGGAGCTTTTAATTATTGGGGACCATGGCAATATAGTAACACTTATCCTTATAATCAGGTACCAGGCGATAAGCAAGTTGGTACAAATTATGCAGGCTCTTTGTTTGGCGGTATTTTAATTAACCCGAACGAAACAATTACATTTAGTTTAAAAACCGGTTTAGGTTTTATGGGACGTTCAACTAATATTAGTACAACTAACTATCAAGATTATACCCGTCCTTATGGGCTTTTAGAAATAAACCTTGGCTTTAAGTTTTAATAAGTAAAACTTTTTTTCCAGATATTGTAATTTTCTTTTTGTTGCACGGTACTGTTTTCTTGCTTAACAAGTTTGTAGGTATAAAAATAATCTCCTTCGGTTTTTAAGTCAATAGGAATTTCTTTTAAGCAATTACTGCTATTTACTGTAAGTACACAAGCACCTTCTTTTTGATGAAAATAATTGAGCCAAGGGTTTAAATCATTTTTAAGCATAAAACCATTTATGGCAATAATTTCATCATTAATAGAAATATTAGCTTTCCATGCCGGAGAATATGGAGCAACCATATTTACTTTTTTGTGATGGTTTACTTCGGCAGCTTTTAAACCTAAATATCTTTCGTAAAATGTAAGTGCATGATGCTTATGCAATTCTACTCCTATATAACCTGCGCATTCATGCAACATAGGTTCGTAAGCTTCTAAACCATAAACGTATTTGGTAAAAAAATCTTGTAAATCTATACCGGCAGCAGCAGAGCAAGCATGGGTAAAATCCTGTTCAGTGTAACCTTTTTGTTTTTTATAAAAATTGTCGTATAGGTTTTTCATTACAGTTTGCAGATTGTTCTTATTAGATGAATGTTTCATAATTAAAACATCCAACATAAAAGCAATCATACAACCTTCATCATAAATATTTGTTTTGCGGTAAGGTGCACCGGGTGTGTAACCGTCCAGCCAATTATCAAAACTGCTATCGCCTACAGAAAGATTGTATCTTCCAAAACTATGCAGGTGCTTGGTCAAACGATCTTCAAAAGCTTTAAAATAAACATCCTCAGTAAAGATGTTTGAAGTAAGCAATAATTTATCTCCATAATAAGTGGTAACACCTTCGTAAACAAAACCCGTACGGGCATAGTTCTCTTTAGTATAATCATAAGGGAACATTTCAGCCGGACGAATAGTTTTTATATTCCATGTATGAAACAATTCGTGGCAGCATAGACCCAAAAACTCATTGTAAACCTCATTATGCATTAAATGATAACTTGGTCCAAATGCAATAACGGTATTTTTGGTGTGCTCAACTCCATGATGAAATTTTTGCGGCATCATTTGAATCAGAAAATGATACTCTGTAAAATGCACTTCGTTAAAAAAAGCAATTTGCTCAGCAATAAATTTTGAAAAATCAGTTTTTACTTTTTCTCTATCGGGGTTACACTCACCATTAAAATGCAGGTAAAAATTAATGCCTTTTACAGTTGTTAAAATGGTTTTAATGTTTGGTGCAGCAATAAATGGAGAATCAGCCAGCTCATCAAAATTATCCGCAGTAAGTGTTTTATTTTCTTTTTTAAAAGATGTGGCAATAATATAAGTATCCGGAATTTCTAAGGTAACAGTATGTTTATCGTGCATTTTGCTGGGCACATACATTAGGCAATTGCAAGGATTAACATATAATTGGTTTTCATCGACATAAGTAGAGCCTGCATTTAATTCAGCAGCGTAATAGCTATAAGTAACCTTAATTTGCTTATTGCCTTGTGTGTTTATTTGCCAACAATCTTTACTTGTTTTTTTGTAAGATAACATATTGTTCTTCTCACCAAAAGCGTCTAATTTTTTTATGTTTTTAGCAAAGTTGCCAAGCTCATATCTACCGGGGCGCCACGCTGGTAATTGAAGCGTTAATGTGTCGGTATCAATGTTATCAATTACTAAATCGATATACAGATAATGCGAAGACGGGCTTTTAATAAATAATTTGTAATGCATGTTGTCTAGTTAAGTGATGCAAAATTAATATTTAATTCATCGTTATTTACTAATAATAAGTTTACTGGTATAAACTTTATCTGCATTTTTTATCTGTATAAAATAAGTGCCACAGGCAAGGTTTTGCAAGTTTAATTGTTTTGTAAACTCTGCGCTTGTGTTTTCTTCGTGTGCAGTATAAACAAGTTCACCTAAAATATTTGTTATGTTTATATTTACTTTATCTGCGTTAGTATTAGTTAAGGCAATTGTAAACGTGCCACTGGTTGGATTAGGGTAAATATTTATTCCTTCGTTTTTAATTTTTAATTCGTTTACACTTGTTGTTACTGTATTTGTACCAACCATCATACCATTACCAAACGCGCTTACCCAAATTTCATGATTATTATATGGATTATAAGTTACACGAACCGGACCGGCAAATGGATAAGAACTTACTTGAGTAAAGGTTGGTGAAGCAGAGGAGGCATTATTGCTATACCAAAGCCCTCTTGTTTCAGTAGTAAAATATAACTCGTTAGCATTAGTTGGATTTATAGTAACCGAGTTTACTCTAAATGAGTTTGAAATTTGTGTCCACGATACACCTTTGTTAGTTGTTTTATATACCCCACCTGTTCCGCTAGGTACGTTGCCCCATCCACCAAATACTGTAGCGTACCAAGTACTTTCAGTTGCATCGTTTGGGTCAACAATAACATCTTTTGTCCAGTAATGCATGCCTAAATCACTTCTGTCATTCCAACTTGCAGTAGATATATCATAAAAATAAACTCCCGAACTGTCGGTAAAATTAGAACTTCCTGCTGATGTTGGTTTACGTGCGCAGAAACTTGTTACTAAACTTCCGTTACTTAATACATTAATATTGAAAGGATGTCCATTACTTCGAGGCGGGGCAGCCATTTTAGTCCAGGTAGCTGATGCGCCAGAACTTAAATTATTGGTCACATAAATTCCTCCCGTATTTGTACTGCTATTTAAAACACTTGCATACATACGGTTTGCATTACTAGGGTCTAGCGCTACCCAAACAACAGGGTGAGAGAAATTATGCATTAAAGAAAAGGAAGTTCCTCCGTTAGTAGAAAAATAAACAGCACCCGTTCCACCATTAATTTGCAAATCGTAAATACGTGTACTTTGAAACATATCGTGCACACTTGAAGTAGCGGCATACATATTTCCTGTACTGGCTTGTTTTACTATTCTGTATGTACTGTTTTGTGTAAGTCCTGGAATAAACTTCCAACTTTGCCCTTTATCGGCACTTGTTACACCAGTTATGTCAGAGAAGCCTGAAAAAATATGCATAGAGTCTGTCCACATAACTTGCCAGTTAGTAGTATTTTCTAGTCCGACGCTATGATATGATTTTTCCGTAGGGGTAGCTGCATTGGCAGGATTTTGATCAGCAGTTGACAAATATTGTTGATGCCAACTTGTACCTGCATCGGTAGTTGAGTGTACAAAACCATAATCACCAACCATAACTATTTTTGAACTGTTAGGACAAACCTGAAAACCAAAAAATGCTTCTGCGTAACTCCATTGATGGTCGCCACTTTGTCCGCACCATCCGGTTGTTATATTTTGATTATTAGTTGTGTTAAAAACATATGCCCAATTTGTTGTAAAGGTTGCTTTCATTATAATTGGGTTTCCTGCATTACTTCCTCCTGCTAAATACATGGTGTCAACATCATTATTAGCCAAGCCACAAAATACTGGATAATCGTTAGCTGTATTTATACCCCCCATTTTAGAAACCCATGTTCCGTTTGCATTATCCATTGTATAAACGCCAACCAATGCGCTATTATAATCGCTGCCATACTGAAAACCAGAATATACATTATTAGAATCTGCTGTTAGACAAAGAAAACGTACTGTACTGCCCTCATGCGCGCCACTAAACGAAAGCATTTTTTCGTTTGCACCCATTCCGGTAACAGGCATTTTACTAAAAGTAGCTCCGCCGTTGGTCGAATAAAATAATCCATCATAACTGCCTATGTATATATTATTGCCATCAAAAAAAACGCCTGCAATATGATTGCCTACACCAGTGTAATAACAAGTATGTATAAGATTAAATGACGTACCCCCGTTAGATGAAAAATAAATAGTGCTATAATCAGCTAATATAACATGGTTAGGATTGTTATAATCGGCAAACAAACGTTCAATGCTGCCATCAGGATTAGATGCATATGGGTCATTTGCTAAGGCTGTCCAAGTGGTGCCTCCATTTGTAGATTTCATGGGGCGTACATAACTTGCACTATCAAAGTTAGTGTAATCAACCGTATAAAGTATACTGGCATTATTGGTAAATGAAACATAACTATCGTGCCCGCCTTGTACTTGCATAAAATTTACTTCACCCCATTGTTGCCCGGCATTTGTACTATGAAAAAGCTCGCCCATATCGCAAGCCAAATAAACTTCGTTATGATTGGAAGGATTAATAGAGGGAGAAAATAAAGCCCCGCCACCACCAATGCCCCTGCTTTGCCAACTGGTTGGTGCTTGCGCCATACAATTAAAAGTTAATAATGAAGCGCAAATAATTAAGGTTAAAATTGTATTTAATTTTTTCATAGGGTTTGTTTTATTTATAGTAAATATATACAGAAACAAATACCAAATAACATTAAAAATAGGCTAATTTTTACTTAGCTAATTATTATATTTGTTAGCATAAATAAGACATGAGTAAAAAGAACAAAAAGGATAATGAAGGTGGTTTGGTTTACTCAACCAATAACAATTTACAGTTTAATAATTTTGAAGATGATGCTGAAGAATCATTGACTGCCGGAGAACAGAATTTACGAATACATCTGGATCGATTAGGTGGCGGGAAATTATTGACCAGAATTTCGGGTTTTGTAGGCTCGGATGATGAAATAGAGAAATTAGGTAAAGAATTAAAGCAAAAATGTGGGGTAGGTGGAAATGTTAAGGAAGGAAACGTGCTTATACAGGGCGACCACCGCGATAAGGTTTTACAACTTTTATTAAAAGCCGGTTATAAGGCAAAAAAGGCCGGTGGGTAGTAAACATAAGGGATTTAAATACTATTCCGTAAACAATTTGTACATTTATTTCTCGTTATAGTACATTGTGCGGATTTACTTTTTTATAGCATTTTTAACAGTGTTTTTTTCAGCTGGTATGATGGGGCAACAAAACCTTTATCGTACAAAAAAAGTCGTGCCGGTAAACGACACTCTTACTCTTGATACCCTAAGTTTAGTTACCCCAACTATTAAATTATATAGTAACGGAAATTTAATTGATTCATCGCTTTATAAAGTAATTCCTGAACGAAAACAAATTGTATTTAATCATAAACGCTTAGCTGCACAACATATTGTATTAGATACTATAAATGCTTCATATCGAGTTTTTCCAATAGATTTTTATAAGGAAGCATATCATAAAGACATTAAAGAATTGCAACGAGATATAAGCATTCCACAAAGGCCTTTTACCATTAAATATAATAATGATAAGGATGCTCAGAATTTTTTTGCTTCAGATGGGTTAACCAAAAATGGAAGTATATCGAGAGGGATAAGTTTTGGAAACAATCAGGATATGGTTGTAAACTCTAACTTAAACCTGCAAATTTCGGGTAAACTAACTAAAGATATAGAGGTTTCGTTAGCTGCAACTGACAACAATATACCTGTGCAACCTGAGGGAAACACGCAGCAATTACAAGAGTTTGATAAAGTTTTTATTCAGTTAAAAGATAAAAAATCTAAACTTATTGTAGGCGATTATCAAATGCAAAAACCAAATGGCTATTTCCTTAACTTTTATAAACGTGCACAAGGACTTTACTTTACCAACGACTACGAAATTGCCAAAGGTGCTGTTTTAAAAACAACCGTATCAGGAGCCATAACTGGTGGACGTTTTGCACGTAACGTTATTCAGGGAACAGAGAACAATCAAGGGCCTTATAGATTAAACGGTGCAGATGGCGAATTGTATATTGTTGTACTATCGGGTACCGAGCGCGTATTTATAAATGGTTTGCAATTAAAGCGAGGGCAAGAAAATGACTATGTAATTGATTATAACTCGGGGCAAATTACGTTTACAGCCAGACAATTAATAACAAAAGATAAAAGGATTGAAGTGGAGTTTCAGTATTCGGCAAAGAGTTACTCGCGTTCGGTATATTTTATTAATGAAGAGATACAGACAAAAAAAGTACGTGTTGCTTTCAGTTATTATGATGAACAGGATAACAAAAATAAATCGCTGCAACAAACGCTTAGTGATACTGATAAAGTTATTTTATATAGAGTAGGCGATACTTTAAGTAAAGCATTTACCAATGGATATAGCATGCAACCTTTTAATAGTACGGATGTTTTTTATAGACGAATAGATAGTACAAATATTACAGGGCTCTATAAAAGTATTTTTGTTTATACAAATTATCCTTATGCAAACGATTCGGCGTATCATGTAAATTTTAGTAATGTAGGTTTAAATAATGGTAACTATGTTCAAATACAAAGCCCGGCAAATGGCGTTGTATATCAATGGGTGCAGCCAATTGGAGGGGTAAAGCAAGGAACTTTTGAACCGATTATTCCGTTGGTGGCACCAACAAAAAAGCAAATGATTACGGCACTTACCGAAATTAAAACATCTGAAAATGGAGTGTTTGGTGCCGAAGGAGCTTTTACTAATTACGACGTAAACACCTTATCTCCATTCGATAAAAAAAATGATAACGGACAGGGAGCTAAAGTTTATTATAGCGATAAGAAAAAATTAGGTGCAGAAGATACCACAGGTAAACAATGGGTAATAAATTATGGGGGCAATTATGAGTATGTGCAAAAAAACTTTACACAAGTAGAACGTTTTAGGAGTGTGGAGTTTTTCAGGGATTGGAACAGAACAAGCGATACAATTCATAACGATCAACAAATAGCTTCTTTAACAGCAGGTCTTTCTAAAGGAAATATCTTCTCTACACAATATGGTGCAAATACTTTTTTAGAGGGAAGTAATTACCAGGCCATTAAGCAAAATACAGCAAACTCTTTAAATTTAGGTAACACGCATGCTTTTTATAATTCATCATATCTAAGTTCGGATGATAATGTATTGAAGACAAATTTTTACAGACACAAATCAAAATTAGCTCAGAAGGTGGGTAAAATAGTGCTTACTTATCAAGATGAATTTGAAAACAATCAGTTTAAAAATAAATTGAAAGATTCGTTACTAGGAAAAAGCTATCAATTTTGGGAATGGGAAGCAAATATTACAAAAGCAGATACAACTAAAAACAGATTTAAAGTTTTTTATAGAGAGCGTACGGATAAATTTGGATTCAATAACTATTTAAAACGAGCTGCTTATGCACAAAACATTGGATTTTCAGCCGATATATCTACAGTTAAAAATCATCCGATACGAACAACTTTTACTTATAGAAAATTACAAATTTTAGATAGTAATCTTATTCATGTAAAACCTGATAATAATTTGGTTAGTCGTATAGAATATTCGCCTAAGTTGATAAAAGGTTTTTTTCAGGCAAATTCGTTTTATGAAGTAGGTTATGGTTTAGAACAGAAGCAGCAATATTCCTACGTAGAAGTGGCAGCGGGGCAAGGACAGTATACCTGGAAAGATTATAATGATGATGGCATTAAACAGTTAAATGAGTTTGAAATTGCTCAGTATTCTGACCAAGCGACTTATATTAGAGTTTATACACCTACCAACACCTATATAAAATCTGTAAGAGACCAGTTTAGTTTAAGTGTTTATTTACGCCCTAAGGTTTTTTTAAAAGAAGATAGTAAAAAGTTTACAAAATTTGTAGCTAAGTTTGTTTCGCAAACAACCTATAAAGTAGATCAAAAAAATGTGGCAGGTACAACTAGCCTTTCTCAATACAACCCATTTAAATCAAACATAAACGACACCTCTTTACTTTCATCTAATTTTTCGTTTAGGCAGGCTTTATTCTTTAATCAAACAAGTCCTATTTATGGTTTCGATTATACGTATGAAGATAATCGTACCAAGCAATTGCTTACTAATGGTTTTGAATCGCACAGGTTGCAAAACAATCAGCTTAACACCCGTTGGAATATAACACGCGCTTGGGGATTTTTTGTTACTACTATAGCCGGAAATAAATTTAACACGTCTCAGTATTTTAATAATAGAGACTACCAAATACAAACCATCCAAACACAACCAAAAATTAGTTATCAGCCAAGTACGGCTTTTAGAATTAGTTTAATTTATCAATATTCAAATAAGCAAAATGTCATTTCAGGCGGAGGAGAAAAGGCTATATTAAATGATTTTGGGGCAGAGTTTAAATTCAATAAACTATCTAAGGGAAGTTTAACCTTTAAAGCAGATTATATTAATATTATGTTTAATGGCGACCAAGATACACCCGTTGCTTTTGATATGCTTAACTCTTTACATGCAGGACAAAACGTTACATGGAGTGCAGGTTTTCAACAAAATATGTCGGGCAACATACAAATTAGCATTACTTACGAAGGGCGAAAAACACCCGGCTATAAATTAGTAAACATTGGTGGCGCACAAATACGTGCGTTTTTTTAAAGACTTAGTATAAATCTTGTGCCTCTATTAAATCTTGTACGTCTTTTATTTTCAGATTACTTTTCTCTTTGTTTTTTGTTTGATTTGGAATATTTCCGTCTCCGGTATTTGTATTATTATCTCCAACATCAATGGTGCTGTTTAAATTAAATGTTTCGTATAAATTGTAATTATTGTAAATGCTTTTAGCTCTGCCAATTCGAATGGTAAATCCAACATCAACAAACAATCCACGAGAAATTTTTTCATGATAAAAATCATTTAGAACAAGTCTGTTATTTTTGTTTTCCGTTTCGGAAAAAAATGATAAATATTTGACACCTGTAAATCCTGTACTTACAAAAACAGAAACATGTTTATTGAAATTTGCATCAAGCCTAAAGCCACTAATTAACTCATATCTCCCATAAAGTATAGTGTTGTCTTTGTTTTTTGTATAAATGCTGTCATTATTAGCCATATTAAATAAACCGCCCATCGGTTTAAAATAAATACTTCCTCGCAAAAATCTACCCATTGGAAAACTAAAGGTTACATTGCGCGGAAATTGCATGCTTAAATAAATTTTATCTAAACGTCCTATGCGTATTCCGAAATAGGGTAAAAAGTTGCGATTACCTAAAACAAAGGTGCGGGTAACTCCAAACCTAAAACTTAAGTAGGGGTTGGCCATATAATCATAAAGAAAAGTGCCTCCCCAACGATATGCAGTATTGCTATGAGCCGATAAATCGGTACTCATAAAAGGACTTATATCAGCAAACCAAATACCTTTTCTACCTGAGTTATATATACCCCTAATGCCTATACTTGCTTTTAATAAATTATGGTTGCTGGTACCTCCAAATCTGGGCATTGCCATCATATAACTACCCGTGCCTAATAAATGAAAGTTACCTGTGCTGCCATCGGCATGGTCGTAATCTTTGGTTATAATAGGAAAATAGAAACCACCTACTAACTGACTATACTGATAGTTTTCGAGACGTTTTCGTATGGCAAGGTCTTCAGTTCCTTTTCTAAATCTTTGGTCTAAGTTTTTTTGCGGAGTTGTATAATAGTCAGAGAATAAGGTTGGGGTAAAATAATGTTTAGGGGCTTTTATTTTTTTAGTACTATCGGTTTGAGAAAACGCGTTAACCACTGCTATTAAAAAAATAAATAGCAGCGTATGTTTCAAAACATATTGTTTTTGCCCCTCAATCACTTTATCAATCGTTAGATTTTCCCTGCAATTGTTTTAGCAACTCTTTCTTAAAATCTTCTTCAGCTTGTCGTAACTCTGCTACCTTTTTTACAGGAAGTGTTTTTTTTATTTTTTCATAATATTCTTTATACAAGTTAAACTCTCTTTGTTTTAAAAGTAATTCGGCATCTAAATAATCTTGAGCTTCTTTATCGTTTGTAAAAACGGCAGACTGTTTTCTAAATTCTTGTCTGGCGGCTCTTAACTTATCTTGATACTCGTTATAAACCGGCCAAAATTTTTGCGATTCATCTACGGTTAAATTTAATTTTTGCGTAATAAAGGCCACGCGTATAGCCTCAATCTTTTCTCTTTTATTGCCACCTTGCGGGAACATCTTTAAGAAAGCAAACAGCACAAATAAATAACAAAATATGTATCTTTTATTTTTCACTTATAAATTATCTGTTAATGTGTTTATGTCTACATTATCCGAAACATCACTCATGTCAACTTTTTTAGTTTTGCCGTTTTTCTTTAATAATAAACTATCACTTAGCTGTTTTTCATCAATCAAATCTATAATATTGTCATCACTGGCGTGCAGCACATAACCACTATTTAAAATATCTTTTTTATCTAAGCAGGCAAAAGTGTTGCAGTCATTACTATAAACAGGTTTAGTTTGTTGTTTGTAAAATAAAATACTTAAACCAACAACTAAAGTAACTGCCGCCGCTACTTTATAAGATAAATTAACGCGCTTATAAAGTGGTACAACTTTACTTGTTTTTTCTACAGTTATCTCAAAGTTTTCAAAATAATTTTCTGAAGTAGCAAAAATATTTTCGTTTCTATGCGAATAAAGTAATGGGTAAGCTTCTTTTTCTTCCTCTAAAGAAATTGAATTTATAATCCTTTCGGATAAAGTATCAAAGTAAACATCAGGTACAGTAAAATTTGCGGTTTTATTTTCTGTCAGTAAAGGATACTGCAATAAATCTTCCTTCAAATCAAAATAACCCGCAGGAACTGTGAACGGATTTTGTTTTTGTAAAGAAACAAGCAAAGGATAACCTTTCAATTCTTCATCTTCAGCTATTTTTTTAAATAACCTTGAGCTGAAAGAATCAAAATAATTTTCGGGCAAAGAAAAACCATCCCCTTTGTCAGAAAAATTAAGATTATCTTTATTTATATCCTCTTCGTTCATTATTCTATTAACATTTAGATGCCATTTATTTACTAAGGTTTAAATGCTCTTTTAAATATTCTTCTACCTTTTTTGCCGCTATATGAAAGGATGCTTTTAAGGCTCCTACTGATGTTTCCAATACTTGAGACATCTCCTCGTAAGGCATTTCATCATAATAACGCATGTTAAAAACCAAGCGCTGTTTCTCTGGAAGTGTTAAAATAGCTTGCTGTAATTTTAGTTGTAAGCCGTCGCCGGTAAAATAAGGGTCGGTTTCTAAGTTTTTACCCAATTGCTCTTCTAGAGGGTGGATTGATTGAATAGAAACCCTGTTTTTCTGTCTCAAAAAGCCCAAAGCCTCATTGGTAGCAATACGGTATAACCAGGTAAATAACTGAGATTCTTCTTTAAAATTATCTAAGGCTTTCCATGCTTTTATAAAAGTGTTTTGCAGCACATCATCTGTATCATCGTGGTCTAAAACTATTTTACGAATATGCCAGTAAAGCCTTTTTTGATACTTTTTTACAATAATGGCAAACACTCCATCTCTTTGGGTATCTGCCTTAAAAAGGGCTATCAGCTCGGTATCGGGTGTGTTTTCGTTGATAGGGTAAAATTATAAAAAACAATTGTAATTATATAAACCCCAAAAGCTGCAAATTTTGCAGCTTTTGGGGTTTGATAGTTTAGTTAAAATTGGTGTAATGTAACAGAATTATTTATACTGCTAATAATTATTGTTGTTTAACCATTTTTTTTGTGTCAATTACTTTGCCATCAACAATAAGCGTATAACTATATATGCCATTGCTTAAATCATTGGCGTAAACATTTAAAGCACCTTTGCCTTTAGTGTTTATGGTAACATTATTTATTTGTTTGCCATTTATATCATAAAACAAAATTTGCGCACTATTGGCACTTTGTGGTATGTTATAAGTTACTAAAGTTTGTTCAGCAAAAGGATTTGGTTGGTTTTGGTTTAACACAACTACATCAGCATCACTTAGATTAACATTTTGTGTGCTTATAGCTGTTGTAGAAGTTGAGTTTGTACTATTGGCTGTTCCTCCATTATTTAATATTTGGCTTACTTGTTTTTGAATAGCAGCTATAGCAGAATCTTGTTTTTTTATGATTGAATCTTGTTTTTCAATTATTTGTTGTTGTTCTTGCATGCCTTTAACCAATGGAACAACAATTTCAGCATAAGATAAAGAATACATATCATTACTGTTAGATGGCGT
>Ga0210401_10000751_pt1 | contig 39144 bp, 36 predicted proteins | sample IncBWH32MmetaG_FD_150866 | JGI IMG/M metagenome (GOLD analysis project Ga0210401, IMG submission 150866) | Forest soil microbial communities from Barre Woods Harvard Forest LTER site, Petersham, Massachusetts, United States - Inc-BW-H-32-M | ecosystem: Environmental > Terrestrial > Soil >... | reverse complement strand
GACTCGATCTGCTCGGCCGACAGCAAGTCCGCCCGCCCGCGCCCCGGGCCCAATCCTTCCGCTGCCAGCTCGCGAACTGCTCGCTCGAAATGCTCGACGACTGGGTATTTCATTTCGAAGACATTTACGTCGAACCAGAAGGACTGGCCCGGCTCGATGGCCTGCCGATCCAGATGAGCGGCACGCAGCACGAACGGCCGCGGCCTGTCGGCCAGCCCACTGGGCCCGATTCCTTTGGCCCCCGTTGGCAGAGCGGCCGGCTCGAATATCCGGGCATAAGCGCACTCTATCCGTCGATCGCATTCACGCACGTCCCGGCCGGCGTGCCCCGGACATTCCGGCACACAGGCGATCCTGCGCAGCACGCTCCCCAGGGCCCCCCGCACAATGTTTCCGGGCATTCCCGCCGGAAAGCAGATGGTATTGCGCGCAGAGAAGGTGAACCGGAAAGAGTAAAGATCGAAGGTCACAATCCGGAGCTTGTCCTTACGGTGCCTCTTTAAACAGCTCGCGGATCTTGCGTGCCAGTTCTGCGGTGGTGAAGGGTTTTTGCAGGAAGCCCGAAGTTGTGTCGGATTCGACCGGTCCGCCGTAGCCGGAAACGTAGAGAACCTTGGTTTCCGGCCGTTGTGCGGTCAAGGTCTCCGCCATGGCTCGGCCACTCATGCCCGGCATTACGACGTCGGTGATCAGCAGATGGATGCGGCCGGCGTAGCCCTCTGCGAACGCCATTGCTTCCTGACAAGACGCGGTGGAAAGTACGTTGTAGCCATGGCGCGTCAGCATGGTCTCGACCACGCGCCGCACACCTTCCTCATCTTCCACCAGCAAGATGGTTTCCGCTCCGCCCGGTACAGGGCTTCCACGCAGTGCGTCGACCGGTTCGGCTGGCTCGTCGGCCACCGGCAAATAGATGCGGAAAGTAGTGCCTTGGCCCGGCTTTGAGTCCACCCAGATGTCGCCGCCGCTTTGCTTTATGATCCCGTAGCTGGTGGATAGCCCCAATCCAGTGCCCTTCTCTTTGGTCGTGAAAAACGGCTCGAACAGGCGCGAGAGCACCTCGCCATCCATGCCGAAGCCGGTGTCGCGCAGCGAGAGCATCACGTAATGGCCCAATTTTTGAGCCGGATGTGAGCGAGCGAGCTCTTCGGTCAGGTGCAGGTTGGCCGTTTCCAGTGTTAATTTGCCGCCAGTGGGCATGGCGTCACGAGCGTTGACGGCAATGTTCAGAACCACCTGCTCGATCTGCCCGGGATCGGCGCGCACGGTTTTTAGGTCGGGAGCAAAACTTGCATTCAATTCGATGTCCTCTCCGATCACGCGGCGCAGCATCCGATCCATGTCGTGTACCAGTGAATTCAGGTTGAGGATCACCGGGCGAACCACCTGGCGGCGGCTGAACGCGAGTAACTGGCGCGTCAGATCGGTGGCGCGCTCCGCGGCTTTTACTACCTGTTTCAGATCGGCGCGCGCGGGGTCGTTTGCATGCATTCCATCCAGCAGCATCTGCGAATATCCGCTGATGATCATGAGCAGGTTGTTGAAGTCGTGCGCCACTCCGCCGGCCAGCCGGCCCACCGCCTCCAGCCGTTGGGAGTGGTGGAGCTGTTCTTCCAGGCGCTTGCGGTCGGTTACGTCCCGCGAGTTGACCACCAGGCCCGCGACGCCCGGCACGTGCGACAAATTGCGCCCAAAGGACTCCAGCATGCGCCAGGATCCATCCTTGTGGCGGAACCGGAATTCCAGGGAGGCCGCCCCGTCATGGGCCGCGAAGGCTTCCTTCACGCCGGCGATATCGTCCGCATGGACGAATGCGAACACGTTCCGGCCCACCAGGCCGTCGGAGGGATAACCCAGAACCCGTTCGTGCGAGGGGCTTACATAGCGGATAGTCCCGTCGATATTGAGAATGCTGATGAGATCGAGCGAATGCTCGATAAGGGAGCGATAGTGTTCTTCGCGCCGCTCCAGCGCTTCGACCGCGCGCCAGCGTTCGGTGGCGTAGCGCATGGAACGGACCAGTAGATCGCCATCCACGCGGCCTTTGACCAGATAATCCTGGGCGCCGGCCCGTACCGCCTTAACCGCTACAGCTTCATCGTCGAGCCCGGTGAGGATGACGATGGGGACCTTGGGAGCATGTGCGTGCGTCCGCAGCAGCGTGTTGAGCCCTTGCTCGTCGGGGAGCGAGAGGTCGAGCAGGACCACGTCGAAATGCTCGCTGCTGAGCCGCGTCAGCGCTTTATCGAGCCGGTCGACGTGCTCGAGTTTGAGGTATCCGGCGCCGGTTTCGCGGACCAACTCCAGAAACAGGCGTGCATCGCCGGGATTATCCTCGACGAGCAAGGCGCGGATGCCTTCCAGGTTCATTGGTTACCTAGAACCCTCATGCCGGTCAGTCAACCTGAGATTCTATCACTGTGGTCGGGATTGGAGATGAGGACGCAAGAGCGAAAGCCTACGATTGTATGCCGCATTGCGGTATACTCGAATTAGTTGGATCATGCGCCGGAAATAACGGTCCTGCAGATGCCGAAGTTCAAAGCCGAAGCCACGGGGTTGATTGGATCAGGCGGCATCGACGCCCTGGCGGATTATCTGATTGACCATCCGGACGCTGGAGATGTGATACCGGGCGCGGACGGAGCGCGGAAGTTGCGATGGGCGGCGAAGGGCAAGGGAAAGCGTGGTGGCGCACGGATCGTTTAGCTCTACGTTGTAATCGCCGCACGCATCTATCTGCTTCGTTGCTATACAAAGAATGTCAAGACCGATCTAACCGCGGATGAGAAGAGAGAATTACGGCGAATCGCGGTTTATTTGAAAGGAGCGCATTAGAATGCCAAAGAAAGCAGCCGCGAAAAAGACTACCTTCGGAGCAGACCTGATCGAGGGAATGAAGCTAGTCCTGGCGCATCAGCGCGGAAAGATTAAACTGGAGCAGGTCTGGCCTAGGCCGATCGATGTCAAGGCCATCCGCAAACGGGTGAAAATGTCGCAAGCTGAATTTGCGAGGACATATGGCATCAGTAAACGCGCCTTGCAGGAGTGGGAACAGGGTGGACGTCAGCCTGATTCAGCCGCGCGGGCATACCTGACGGTCATCGCGAAAGAGCCAGCCGTGGTGCGCCGCGCTCTCGCCGGCGATTGAACCCACGGCCCAGCGCATTTGCGCCGGCCATCCCGACTGTCGTATCATAGACCTTTGCGGCTCTAGCTAGTACGGCAGTTTTGCTCTGATCCGTCTGATTAGCCCACAATTCAAGCTCAACGAAGGATAGTTATGTACGCAGTGATTGAAACCGGCGGCAAGCAGTATCGTGTCGCCCCCGGAGATGTGATTGAAGTGGAAACGCTCGCTGGTGATGTCGGCGCCGAGATCGAGTTCGGCCGCGTGCTGACCGTGGTGAACGATTCCAACGAAGTTCTGACCGGGGCCAGACTCGGCGAGGCGCGCGTCAAAGGCACCATCGCCGCTCATGGACGCGGCGACAAGATCCTGGTGTTCAAGTTCAAGCGCAAGAAGCAGTACAAGCGAACCATCGGTCACCGGCAGAATTACACGCAGGTGAAGGTGAACGAGATTCTGGCATAGCCGGAGATTCTGGCATAGGTCGATATGGCACATAAAAAAGGTCTGGGAAGTTCTAAAAACGGGCGCGATTCTAACGCGCAGCGCCTGGGCGTCAAAGCTTTCGGCGGGGAATTGGTGACCGGCGGCTCCATCCTGGTGCGGCAGCGGGGGACATCGTTTAAGCCTGGCGAGAACGTCGGCCTGGGCAAGGACGATACGCTGTTCGCCAAAGTAACCGGAGTTGTTGTCTTTCGCGACCGCGGCCGTTCCGGCAAGTTCATTAGCGTAGATCCGATCTAACCAGCTTCTGGTTTCTAGATCGCCCTACAGTCCGGGCTTTTCCTGCCCACCATGTTCATCGATGAAGTCAAAATCCGCGTAAAGGCCGGGGATGGCGGTAACGGGTGTCTGGCTTTCCGTCGCGAGAAGTACGTGCCTCGCGGTGGACCGAGCGGCGGCGACGGCGGCCGTGGCGGCGACATCACCATGGTGGCCAGCACGCACTACAACACACTGCTTCACTTCCGGTTCAATCCCGAGCACACCGCCCAGCGGGGCCGGCATGGTGAAGGCAGCAATCGAAGTGGGAAGGAGGGCGAGTCGATTGAGCTGCCGGTGCCCGTTGGAACCATCGTTTACGACGCCGACACGGGCGAAATGCTGCACGATTTCACCCAGGCCGGCGACCGCTTCCGGGTAGCCCGTGGAGGCCGCGGCGGCAGGGGCAACCAGCACTTTGCCACGCCCACCCACCAGGCTCCCACCGAGCACGAGCCGGGCAAGCCGGGCGATGAAAAGCATCTACGCTTAGAGCTGAAGCTGCTGGCCGATGTCGGACTGGTCGGGTTCCCGAACGCGGGTAAATCGACGCTCATTTCGCGCATCTCTGCCGCGCATCCCAAGATCGCCGACTATCCGTTCACAACGTTAGAGCCCAATTTGGGCGTGGTGAGCGTGGACGACCGGACGTTCGTCGTCGCCGACATTCCGGGCCTTATCGAAGGCGCTCATCTCGGCCACGGCCTGGGCACTCAGTTTTTGCGCCATATCGAGCGCACCCGGTTGCTGGTGCATCTGGTGGATGTATCGGAATCGAGCGGGCGCGATCCGGTGGACGATTTCCAGGTGGTAATGGAGGAGCTGGCCAGCTTCCGGGAAGACCTGATCAGGAAGCCCATGCTGGTGGTGGCTTCGAAAATCGATGTCGCGCAAGACCCGGACAGGATCGCTCGGCTAAGGTTGCTTGCGGCGGCTAAAGGCTTGCCTTTCTATGAGATATCCAGTGTGACGGGGCAGGGGATCGAGGGTCTTAAGTATGAAATGGCTCAAATTCTCTTCAAACCCGTCGAAGAGGATATTAAGCAAGAAATCAAGCAAACAGACTAGGAGGCAGGTCGTGCAGATTCCAGCGATGTCATCCGCTTTGGAAGGAATGTCGCGAGCCGAAACGCAGTTGAACCAAGCCGCCGGCGATATCGCCCGCGCAGCCACCACTGATCCCGCGATCCCCGTCCCGCGTGTCAACGGCGATATCGTGGATTTGAGCGCGTCGATGGTGTCGCTGTTACAGTCGCGCAACAGCTTCGACGCCAACACTAAAGTGCTAAAAGTAGCCGACGAGATGCAAAAAAGCCTGCTCAACGTTGTCGGGTGACAAGAGCTGAGCAGGCTGCGAACTGTCGTGCGCTGTTAGTTCGCGCTGTTAGTTGGGATAGTTAGGATTCACCTGGCAGCCCGGGTAGTATTGGTAATTCCCGTTTTGATCGTACGCGCCCGGAGGGTTGCAGCTGTTCGGAGCGTTATTCGGGTAGCCCTGGTTCTGGTCGTTGTAATACCCACCGGAATTGTCATAATAGCCGGGGTTCGGAGCTGGAGCCGCCGGGTAAGCGTAGCCGGGAGCATAGTAGTACGGATCGGCATAGCCGTAAACGTAGGGCGCGCTGTAGAAACCTAAACCGATACCTCCGCCATAGTAACCGCCGCCGTAGAACCGGCCTCCACGATAGTAACCGCCGCCTCCTCGATAGTCCCCGCCACCTCGGTAATAGCTTCCCCCGCCCCCGCGATAGTAACCACCACCGCCAGAGTAGCTGCGTGCGCCGCCAGAGTAGCTGCGTCCACCGCCGGAAAAACTGCGTCCTCCGCCGCCGGAATAGGCGTGGCCGCCTCCGCCTGAAAATCCTCGGCTGCCGCCACCACCACCGCCGTGCCCGCGTTGCGCGAACACTGCCATTGGGGCGAGTAGAGACAACGCCGCCCCTAGAACCAACGCCCTCACTCCGGTTTTGTTGAACATTTTAGTTTCCTCAACCTTTTGGATGTGCCGGGGGCTAAAATCGTTGTATAAATTACAATTCTTAATGGTTAACGGATGTTACTTGATCAAAACGCTGGCACTTCGCGCGAAGTTGAGCAGTGTGGAAGGGAAGATTCCCAGGATCAGAGTCCCCAGGGCGGATACCCAAAGCGCGGTCCTGATCCCGAGACCAAGGGGCTGCAGCGTGGCGGTGGCTTCGCCCGGCTCCTGCATGTACATGACGACAATGACGCGCAGGTAGTAATAAGCCGCCACCGCGCTGTTGAGTAGGCCCAAAACAGTCAGCCAAACCAGGTGGGCGTCGAGTGCCGCTTTAAAGATGTAGAACTTGCCGAAAAAGCCGCCTGTGAGAGGCACGCCGATGAGAGACAGCAGAAAGATCGAAAACAAAGCCGCCGTCACGGGCTGTTTCCAACCGAGGCCCGCCAGGTCTGCTACGTCGACATACTTCTCGCCTTGCCGGGCAAAATGCGTGATGACGGCGAAGGCGCCGATGTTCATCAACGCATAGGCAGCCAGATAAAACATCGCCGCGGCGATACCGATCTCGTTGTGGGCCGCCACGGCCACCATCACGTAGCCGGCATGCGCGATCGAGCTGTACGCCAACAAGCGTTTGATGTTCGATTGAGCGAGTGCGGCGAAGTTCCCGACAATCATGGTGAGCAGGGCCGAGGACCAGACGAACGGCTCCCAGCGGTCGGTGATCGGAGCGAAAGCGGTATTAAACACCCTCAAAAAGACCGCAAAGGCAGCGGCTTTCGGGCCCGCCGACATAAATAACGTCACCGGCGCGGGAGCACCCTGATAAACATCCGGCGCCCAAACCTGGAACGGCGCGGCGGACACTTTGAAGGCGAACCCAACGAACATCAGCGCGGCGGAGGTGCTGGCCAGGATGACGTTGCGCTGCGAGCCGGGCGTGAGCAGATAGGTGCGAATGTCGCTCAAATTCGTGCTGCCCGTGGTCCCATAGATCCACGCGATGCCATAAAGCAGGAACGCGGTGGCGAACGATCCCAGCAGGAAATATTTCAGGGCCGCTTCGTTATTGCGCTTGTCGTCGCGCAGGTATCCCGCCAGAATGTAGGTGGCGATGGAAGAGATCTCCAGGCCGATGAAGATCATGATCAGCTCGTTGGCGGCCGCCATCACGCACTGGCCCGTGACTGAAAAAAGCAGCAGCGCATAGTATTCAGCCGAGGCGGCGTGCTCGCGTTTCAGATATTGTGCGGAGCAAAGCACCGTCAGGATGCCCACGCCGATCACCAGGACGCGGAAAAACGTCGCGAAACCATCCACGATCAGCATCTTTGAAAATGCTGTCCCAGGATTGCTGTTGGCCATGACGGCGGCCACCAGCGCGGCCAGGAACGCTACCACGGTCAGAAAACTCAAGCCCTCTTTTCTTTTCTCGCCGAGCAGCGGCTCGATGAACATGATCAACGTTCCGGCCACGATCATTATGATTTCCGGCAGGAACCGCAGATAATCGGCTGCCGAGGGCGCGAAGTTAACGGGCATCGGCAAGCTCCCTCGAATTGTTCACGAATGGCTCCCCCGGCGGCGCTCTCAGCACGTGGACATCGCGACGGGCATCGATGGGGCCGAGCAGCACGCCATTGGATGCCGAGATGGGAGGAATGAAGCTTTGGGTAAACGTGCCCATCCAGAGCATCAGCGCGATCAGCGGAACGATGATGGCGTACTCGCGAATATTCAGATCCGGCATGTGATGCGTCAAGTCTTCGGTAGCCGGGCCGAAAAACACGCGCTGGTAGAGCCACAGCATGTAGCAGGCTGAGAGGATCACACCGATTGCAGCAAATACGGCCCAGCGGAAGTTGACAATCGAGACGCCTTGCAGCACCAGGTACTCGCCGACAAAATTGTTCAACATCGGAAGGCCGATACTGGCGAGCATGGTGATCATGAAAACGGTCGAAAGCTTAGGAGCGGGCGTGGCCACGCCACCATATGCCGCGATCTCCAGCGAATGCCGCCGTTCATATAAGAAGCCGACCAGGATGAAAAGCGCGCCCGTCGAGATGCCGTGATTGAGCATTTGATAAACGGCGCCATCGAAGCCCTGCTGCGTAAAGCTGAAGATTCCCAGAACGACGAAGCCCAAGTGGCTGACCGAAGAATAGGCGACAAGTTTCTTCATGTTCGGCTGTACCATGGCGACCAGCGCGCCATAGATGATTCCGATGATGGCCAGAGCGCTGATCCAGCCGGCAGCATTGCGGGCGGCGGTGGGGAACATCGGGACGCAAAAGCGCAGCAGTCCGTAGGTGCCCATTTTCAGCATCACGGAAGCGAGCATGACCGAACCCGCGGTCGGCGCCTCGACGTGCGCATCCGGCAACCAGGTGTGCAGCGGGAACAGGGGCACCTTGATCGCAAAGGCGATAAAGAATGCCAGGAACAGCAGGAATTGCTCGGGATAAGTTACGGCGATCGACCTGTTCTGGAGCCCCGCGAGGATCTTGACGTAATCGAACGTACCGGCCTGATTGTAGAGATAGATGATGGCCACCAGCATCAGCATCGATCCGACCATGGTGTAGATGAAGAACTTGACCGCCGCGTAGATACGGCGTTCGTGCCCCCAGATTCCGACCAGGAAGTACATCGGCACCAGCGATACTTCCCAGAAAACGAAGAACAGGAAGAAATCGAGCGCGCAGAACACGCCCACCAGCCCGAATTCGAGCAGCAGGAGGAAGGCGAAAAATTCCTTGACGCGCTTATCGATGGAGCGCCAGGAAACCAGTACACAGATGGGCGTGAGCAGAGTCGTGAGTATGACCAGCCACAGGCTGATGCCGTCGATGGCGACATGGTAATGGATAGCCGGCGAATCGATCCACGGAATATCGGTCTCGAAGACGAACTTGCCCGGGCTCGCGAACCAGAACGGTCCGATCAGGCCGAGCGAAATCAAGAAAATGGCAGTCGAAGCCACCAGGCTGAAAGTTCGGATCGCATTCCAGCTATCTTTGGGAAGAAAGAGAATGATCAGGAATGCGGCCAGGGGCAGGAAAATGACGGCGTCGAGAAGCGTCATCGCGTAGCTCCTCCGAATCCGATAGCCAGCAGCAGCAGCACCGAGCCGAGCACGACCCAGGCCGCATAACTGCGAATGTTCCCGGACTGCAGAAGCTTCAGAATATTGCCCACGCCGCGCGATCGCGTGCCGGCGCCATTGACGATGCCATCGATGAAACCGGCATCCACGCCGCGCCAAAGAAATATTCGCGAACCATTAACAACCGGCTTCACAACCGCCGCGTCGTAGACTTCGTCGACGAAATATTTGTTATAGACCAGCGTGTAGAGTCCGTTGGCAGCCTTTGCAAATGCGTCGGCCCTGCCAGGCCTCGCGATGTAGAACATATACGCGAAGCCAATGCCGATTACGCCCGCTGCCACTGAGGTGTACATCAGCCACTCGTTGCCTCCGCCTTCGGCCTTGGCGGGGAACATTGGCTCCAGCCAGCGCGGGACATTGATGAATCCACCGCCGGCGGAAAGCAGCGCGAGTACGACTAGCGGTCCGGTCATCACCCACGGAGATTCGTGCGGATGCGCATGCCCGCGATATTCACCAAAGAAAGCCAGAAACAGCGCGCGGAATACGTAAAAGGCGGTCATCGCCGCCGTGAGTACGCCGATCCAGTACATCCAGGGCGCACGGACGAACGCCGCGGCCAGAATTTCATCCTTGCTGAAAAATCCGGCGAACGGCGGAATGCCCGCGATCGCGATGCCGGCGCACATCAACGTAATGAATGTGATGGGCGTGTACTTGCGAAGGCCACCCATATTGCGCAGATCCTGCTCGCCGCTGAGTGCATGGATCACGCTGCCAGCGCCCAGGAATAGCAACGCCTTGAAAAACGCGTGAGTCATCAGGTGGAAGATCCCGGCTGAAAACGCGCCCACACCCGCCCCCAAAAACATGTAGCCGAGTTGGGAGACCGTGGAGTACGCAAAAACTTTCTTGATATCGGTCTGCGCCAAGCCGATGGTCGCCGCGAAAAATGCCGTCGCCAGACCGATCACTGCGACGGTATCCATGGCGATGGGCGCATGCGTGAATAAAGCAGCCGAGCGCGCGGTCATGTAAACGCCGGCCGTCACCATGGTCGCGGCGTGGATCAAGGCCGACACCGGAGTAGGACCGGCCATGGCGTCGGGAAGCCAGACATACAACGGAATCTGCGCGGATTTCCCGGCGGCTCCAACTAATAGGAGCAGGCAGATAGTGGTCAGGATGCCGGCGCTCGCCTCCGTCGGCATGGGTTTAGCCGCGTCAAAGACCTTGCTGAAATCGAGCGAGCCAAACTGGCGCACGATCAGAAAAATCGCCAGCGAGAATCCGAAGTCGCCGATGCGATTCACGATGAACGCCTTGTTACCCGCGTTGGTCGCAAACTGCTCCAGGAAGTAGTAGCCAATCAGCAAATAGCTGCACAGTCCGACACCTTCCCATCCGACGAACAGCACCAGAAAATTCTGAGCGAGCACCAGAACCAGCATGAAAAACATAAACAGGTTCAGGTAGGCGAAGAAGCGGTAGTAGCCGTCTTCATGCGCCATGTAGCCGATGGAATAAATGTGGATCAGGAGCCCGACGCCGGTGACCACCATCAGCATGACCGCGGTCAGGCGGTCGACCGCGAAATCGACACTGATGTTCAACGTGCCGCTCTGAATCCAGGTGAAGTAGTGCTCGATGTACTTGGTTTCGAGGGGACTAAGCCCCGTTAGCGTTTTAACGGCCCATAGGAAGGAAAGAGTCACCGAGCCGATGGCGAAGAGATTGACCATCGATTTCGACATGCGCCGGCCGAACAGGCCATTGATCAGGAAGCCGAGGAAGGGAAGGATAGGGATGAGCCAGAGGTACATGTTATTTGGCACCGTGGCGCACGTACTCTAGCGTGCAGCGCCGGCACTCTTGCCGGCGGGTTTGTTCAAAGCATTCACACGAGTGTGAATGCGGTACGCATGAGTGCGTGCGCCACAGGTAGGTCAATGACATTGCGTCCATGTCAGTACTTCATCGAGCTCACGTCATCGACCATCAACGTCTCGCGATTCTTGAAGACCGTCAGGATAATGGCCAAGCCCACCGCGGCCTCGGCCGCCGCGACCACCATCACAAAAAAGCTGAAGATGTGGCCGTCCACCTGCCTCAGTGTGTAGGAGAACGTGATGAACGTGAGATTCACCGCGTTGAGCATCAGCTCGATGGACATGAAAACCGTAATGATGTTGCGGCGATAGATAAACCCCGCCACTCCGAGCCCGAAAAGAATGGCGCTCAGAATCAAGTACCAGCTTATGGGTACGCTGGTTGGCATCAGATCTCCTTCCGCGCGAGCACCATAGCGCCCAGAATCGCAATCAGAATTAGAACCGACGTAACCTCGAAAGGCAACAGATATATAGTGAAGAGTTTCCGCCCGATGTTCAACGCCGTACCGCCCTGAAAACCGCCGAAAACCACTCCTTGTGTCTTGGGCAGCATGGCTTGGATAACGAAGCTGATCAATCCCAGGAACGCCGCCAGCAACAAGATGCCGACGTATTTTGCAAAGTTCGACACCTGGAGTGACGTGCCCTCGGCGCCGGCATTCAACAGCATGATGACAAAGACAAACAGCACCATGATCGCTCCGGCGTAAACGATCACCTGCGCCGCGGCGATGAATTCCCCGCCGAGCTGCAGATACAGGATCGCGAGCGATCCCATCACGCCAATGAGCGAAAGCGCGCTAGCGATGGGATGAGTCTGGGCAACCAGGCTGATACCGCAGACCACCGCGATACCGGCGAAGAGGAAGAAGATCAGCGCAGTCATAATCTATTTGGAAGACAGAGCCACGATCAGGCCCGTGAGAAGCAGGTTCACCATAGCCAGCGGGAACAGGAATATCCAGGCGAAGCGCATTAACTGGTCATAGCGGAAGCGCGGTAGCGTGGCCCGAACCCAAATGAAGACAAAGAGAAGTATTCCAACCTTTCCGCAGAACCAAAAGAGCGCCATCAGGATCGTTTTCAACACCGGGACCAGGAAGGAGACGCCGAATAGAGCAGCAATCCCCAAGAAAAGCAAAGCGGTGGCCGGCAGCGTGAACCTGTCCATTCGGCGCGCCGGATGCAAGCCATGATAGAGCGCCACCAAACCACCCGCTAAAAAAATAAGGATGGGAACAAAATCGGAGTACGGCTCCGGGAAAGGCGGCTGCCAGCCACCCAGGAACAGGAGCGTGGCGACCGACGTGACCGTCACCATGTTGGCGTACTCGGCCATGAAGAACGCCGCGAACTTCATGCTGCTGTATTCGACGTGAAAGCCCGCCACCAGCTCGTTTTCCGCTTCCGGCAGATCGAACGGGACGCGATTGGTTTCCGCGAAGCCGGCGATCATGAACACCACGAATCCCAGGATCTCAGGCCACACATTCCAGCGCGGGATGAATCCCAGCCAATATCCGCTTTGGTAGTTCACCATGTCGCGGAAGCTGAGCGTGTTGGCGAGCAGTAGCGGCGAAGCGACCGCCAGAGCCAGTGGCAATTCGTAGCTGATCATTTGCGCCGAGCTGCGCAACCCGCCCAGCAAAGCATACTTGTTATTAGACGCCCAGCCTCCCAACGCCACGCCATAAACCCCCACCGAGGAAACCGCCAGCACGAACAGGATGCCGATGTTGAGATCGGTGAGCTGCATCCAAGTGGTGACCGGGCCAATCGTAATTTGGGGGCCAAAAGGAATAACGGCGATCGAGATCAGCGCCAGCGTCACGGCCAGAAACGGTGCCATCAGGTAGAAAGTCTTGTTGACGTGCGACGGCACCACACCTTCCTTAGTAATCAGCTTCACCACGTCCGCCAGCGGCTGCAGCAAACCGTGCGGTCCGACGCGGTAGGGTCCGACGCGAAGCTGGATGTGCGCGATCACTTTGCGCTCGATCCATTGCAGGTAGGCCAGCGTGGTGAGCAGCACGAACGCGATGATCGCCGCCTTGATCAGGCTAAGTATGAGAAAGTCCATCGGTGACCTTACGGTCGCTCTTCGGAGTACAACCCGCCCGGCGATTCGATCACCGAACTCAAGGCCTGGGAATAGCGCCCCAAGGTGCCGGAAGTGAATAGCGTGTCCCGCGCGGACTGAATCAGCTCCGGTCGCGAGCTCGCCGGCACGTGGCCGTTCACTGGAATTGTTTGGGCTGCTCCTCCCGTTGCGACTATAGGCAAAGGAATATTATAACCACGTACGTTCGCGCGAATCTCGGCAAAAATCTTATCGGGCGTCCAGATACCGATGTTCACGCCCATTTCTTTCGAGAGCAGGCCCATAATTTCGAGATCGGATTTGGAGCCCATCACTTTCAACGCGGCTTTCAGGTGCTGCACCTCGCCGCAGACATTGGTCACGGTACCGGTCTTTTCGTAAGCGGAAGCGGCCGGGAAGATCACGTCCGCGCGCTTAGCCGTCTCGGTGAGAAACATATCGTTCACCACCACGAAGGCCTGTCCGGAGGCTAGCGCGGTACGCTTCAATGGATTCGCTCCGACCACCCACAGGACATCCAGGTCAGCCGCCGCGAGTATCTCGTCGTAAGCCAGGCCTTCGCCTTCCATAGTTGTCGCTGCATAGCCAGGCGCCAGGCCGGGCAGCAGGCCCATGTCCGACGCGCCCCGCGAATTCGAATAGTCGACCAGGCAGACATATTTCACCGGTATGCCCAGCGATTCTCCGAACGCCACCAGCTTACGTGCCGCATCGCCTTTGATTGCGTCGCCGAACACGATCACGAGTTCGGGCTCGGCCTTCAGTTGATCGCGCAACGATTCCACATCGGCCAGCTCCCGGCCCGGAACAGTAAAAATGCTGCGGACGGCCTGCTTCTGCTCGCGAACGGGACCGGGTGTGACGGTGTAAATGTGCGCGGCATGATGCCGGTAATTGGCTCGGATCTGGAAAGCCAGGAAGGGGTGCTGCTGCGAGAGATCGCTCGATACCACCAAAATGGCCTTGCGGTTGTAAAGATCGGCGCTGGTCGCCAGGGCGTCCGTTTTGCCGCTCAGCGCGTCCAGCAAGGTCGGCAGATCGCCGGTACGATGATGGTCGATGCTCTCGGTCGCAAGTACCTCGCGGGCGAATTTCTGCAAATAGTAATTTTCTTCGTTGGTGGTATGGTTGGAGCCGATCACCGCGAACTTTCCGTTGCGGCCCAACAGGTCTTGAAACTTTCGCGCGACCGTCGTCAGCGCCTCCGACCACGAAACCGGATGAAGCTCGCCGTTCTTACGCAGCATCGGCGATTGCAGCCGCTCGACATTATGCACAAAATCGAAAGCATAGCGGCCCTTCATGCATAGAAATTCGCCGTTGATGCCCGAATGATCGCGATTGTTGCCGCGGATGATCTCGTTGTTCCGCACCCCCAGCGTAGTCTTGCAGCCGTCCGAGCAATGGGTGCAAATAGTGCCGACGTGCTGCATTTCCCAGGGGCGTGTCTTGTAACGATAAGTACCGCTGGTCAGCGCTCCCACCGGGCAGATATCGATACACGCGCCGCACTCGTCGCACTCCAGATGATCGAAATGATTGGGTGCGATCTCCGAACCAGAGCCCCGATTAATGACGCCTAGCGCATTCACGCCCATACCTTCGTCGCAGATTCGGACGCAGCGATAGCATAGGATGCAGCGCGGCTTGTCGTAGAACACCACCGGCGACCATTGCTGCTCGTCGACGTGCTGCTTCTGCTCTAGAAAACGACTCTCGCCCATGCCATAGCGGAAGGTCATATCCTGAAGTTCGCACTCGCCGCCCTTGTCGCATACCGGGCAATCGAGGGGATGGTTGGTGAGCAGAAACTCCACCATGCCCTTGCGCGCGGCGTGCACCACCGGCGTATCGGTGTGCACTACCATTCCTTCCGATACCGGAAGCGTGCAAGCCACCTGGGGCTTGGGCGTCTTATCGACTTCCACCAGGCACATGCGGCAAGCGGCTTGCAGCGTCAGGCCGTCGTAATAGCAAAAGGATGGAATCTCAATACCGACCTGCTTGGCTGCATTGATTATTAATGTTCCGGGCGCCGCCGTCACCGGCTTGCCGTCGATTGTCAGATGTATTGGGTCGCTCATTGTCTCACGCCATCGCCAATTCAGCCGAGTGCTGATAGGGGCAAGGCTTACCGTTCAAGTGTGCTTCAAAGTCTTCGGGAAATTTCTCGACGATGGAGATGGTCGGCATAGCGGCGGCGTCACCCAACGCGCAGAAAGTCCGGCCCAGCATGTTTTTGGAAAGCTCCCCGATCAGCGCGATGTCGCTTTTCTGTCCGCCTCCGTGGTGAAAACGATCCAGCATTTTCTTCAACCAGGTGGTGCCCTCTCGGCAAGGGATGCACCAGCCGCAGCTTTCGTGCGCATAGAACTTCATGATGCGCAGCGCGAACTTCACCATGCACGTATCCTCATCGAGAACGACGGTCCCTCCCGATCCCAGCATGCTCTTCACTTTGGCGAGCGTGTCGAAATCCATCGGGATGTCGCATTCGTCGGCCTTCAAGAGCGGACAGGAAGAACCGCCCGGGACCACCGCCTTCAGCTTCTTTCCATTCCGCATTCCGCCGCCGACTTCGTAAACCATCCTGAGCAGATTAAAGCCAACGGGCAGTTCATAGACGCCCGGTTTATTGATGTGCCCCGAGAGACAGATCATCCGCGTACCGCCGTTTTTCGGAGTCCCCAGTGCAGCGAAAGCCGCGCCGCCATCGCGAATGATGGCCGGAACCGCGGAAAAAGTTTCGACATTGCTCAATAGTGTCGGAGACTGCCATGCGCCGACCACAGCCGGAAAGGGCGGCTTCATGCGCGGGATGCCGCGTTTGCCTTCGATCGAATCGAGTAGGGCCGTCTCTTCACCGCATTCGTATGCGCCGGCGCCGGTGTGGGTGTATAGATCGAAATCGAAACCGGTACCTTGGATGTTCTTGCCCAGGTAACCGCGCGAGTATGCTTCGCCGATGGCCCGGTCCATGGCGTCGATGAGATAACGATATTCGCCGCGAATGTAGATGTAGCCTTTGTGTGCGTCCACCGAACGGCCGCCGATCAGGATGCCTTCGATCAACTGATGCGGATCGTTCTCCATCAACAGGCGGTCCTTGCAGGTGCCCGGCTCGCTCTCGTCGGCATTGATGATGACGTATTTGGGTTTGGGCGACGTGCGGGGCACGAAGCTCCATTTCATGCCGGTGGGAAATCCGGCGCCGCCGCGGCCGCGCAGAGCCGAAACCTTCACCTCTTCGATAATCTGCTCCGGGGTCATCTCCATGGCCTTGAAGAAGGCTTTGAAGCCGTCGTTGGCGAGGTAGGTATCGAGCGACGCCGAGTTGGGAAGGCCAAAGCGGCGGGTCAGAATTTTGACTTCGAGCGGGCTGGGTTCGTTATAGAGCATCGTCGGTGTGGTGGACTGTAATGCCTTCGGGATAATTGTCGTAGCTGTTAAAGGCAGCAATCATTCGTGATTCAAAACCTCGCAGCACCTTCGTCATCGATTCTGTGAAGGTCTCCATGGCGCGAAGTTGTCGACTCGTCCCTGGATCATTGTCTTCCATACTCATTGCGCCTTTCTCAACTCCGCGATCAACCCGTCCAGCTTTTCCTCTGTCACGAAATGATGAAAGTCGTAGTTCACCTGAATCGCCGGCGCCCACGAGCAGGCTCCGATGCACTCCACCTCTTCGAGAGAGAACTGGCCGTCGGCTGCCACCTCCTTGTGCCCCAGGCCGAGCGTTTTCGACGCATGTTCGAGCAACTCTTCGCCGCCGCGCAGCAGACAACTGATGTTGGTGCAGACCTGCACGTGATATTTGCCCATCGGTTTGCGATGCAGCATCGAATAGTAACCGACCACTTCGTCCACCTGCAAGGGCGTCACCTTGCAGCGCCGGGCTACTTCCTCGATCAGGTCGTTCGAGATGTGGCCCAATTCGTCCTGGGCGAAGAGCAGCATCGGGATCACCGCCGAGCGAGTGCGGCCGGCAGGATAGCTTTCCAGCAGCTTTGCGAATTTGGATTCAAGTTCCGGCGAGAAGGTCATCAGCGATCCACGTCTCCTAAAACGAAATCCATGCTGCCGAGCGAGGCGATCGAATCCGCCAGCAGCCGGCCCTCGAGCAACGCTGGAAGCGCCTGCAGATTTCCGAAGCTGGGCGTGCGCATGAAAACGCGATATGGTTTTGAGGTGCCGTCGCTGACCACGTAGTAGCCGATCTCGCCGCGCGGCGATTCCACGGCCTGATAAGCCTCGCCCGCCGGTACGCGGAATCCCTCGGTCACGATCTTGAAATGATAGATCAGCGCCTCCATCTGAGTCTTCATTTTTTCGCGCTCCGGCAGCACGATCTTCGGCGCGTTCGCCTGCCAGGCGCCCTCCGGCATCCCTTCCAGTGCCTGTTTGATGATGCGCGCGCTCTGGCGCATCTCTTCGAGACGTACGCGATAACGCGCGTACACGTCATTTTCGGTTCGTGAAGCTATGTCGAAATCAAATTGTTCGTAACTGGAATAAGGTTCGCTCTTGCGAATATCCCATTTCATGCCGGCGGCGCGGATCATCGGCCCGGTCACACCCAGATCCAGCAGATCTTCGAGCGATGCGAATCCAACACCCTGTGTGCGGCGCTTCCAGATGGGATTGTTATCCAGCAATTCTTCGTACTCGTCTACCTTGCCGGGAAAAGCGTTGATGAACTTGCCGACCACTTGCTGCCAGCCGCGCGGCGGCTCCAGCGCCAGCCCGCCGATACGAATGTAGCTGGTCATCATCCGCTGGCCGGAAAACATTTCGAAGATGCGCAGGATGTCTTCACGCTCGCGGAAGCAATAGAAGAACACGGTCATTGCACCGATGTCGAGCGCGTGCGTACCCAGCCAAACCAGGTGACTATTGAGCCGCTGCAGCTCGGCCATCATCACGCGTGTCCATTGCGCGCGCGGAGGAATCTCGATATCGCCGATCAGTTTCTCCACCGCCAGCGCGTACACCAGGTTGTTCGAGAGGTTGGAAAGATAATCGACGCGATCGGTCAGAGTGACGGCCTGCTGCCAGGTCTTGACCTCGCATTCCTTCTCGATGCCGGTATGCAGAAAGCCGATGTCGGGTACCGCCATGACGATCGTTTCCCCGTCCAATTCCAGCACCACGCGCAACACGCCATGCGTAGAGGGGTGCTGCGGCCCCATGTTCAGGGTCATCCGCCGGCTGCTTGTTTCGGGCGGCGCAGTAACGGAATGCTCCGCGTCCACGGCGGTGATCGTGTCGGTATTGAGTGTTAGCTCTCGCATGTTGGATCCATATCGTGTTGATAGCTGTACTTGTAACCGTGCACCGGATAGTCTTTCCGCAGCGGATGGCCCACCCAATCGGTTGGCATGAGAATCCGGCGAAGGTCGGGATGATTGCGGAAGCGGATGCCGAACAGATCGAAGATTTCCCGCTCGTACCAATTCGCGGCTCGCCACACGCCCGTCACCGAATCGATCTCGGATTCCGATTCAGAGACCCAGCACTTCAGGCGAAGCCTCGAATTGTCCTCCAGCGAGTGAAGCAGATACACCACCTCGAAGCGCGGGTCGGCCGGATGCCAGTCCACCGCAGTCACCGCGCTCAGGCGGACGAATTTTTGCTGGTCCTTAAGATACCGGCACACGTCCACGATGCTGGCGGGCGAGATGAACAAGGTCGGCTCGCCATGCTCCGCGTGCCCGCCGGTGATCGCTTCAGGCAGGCTGGCATCGAGGGCGACGGCGGCCGGATGATTTTTCAGTTGTTCAGGAAGCATTTATTTTTTCGTTGCACTCGGCTCTTCGATCGACCAATCCAGCGCACCCTTCTTCCAGACATAGAAAAAGCCCACTAGGACCAGGACAATGAACAAAAGCATCTCCACAAAGGCGAACATCTTCAGTTCACGGTACACCACCGCCCACGGATAGAGAAAAACCGCCTCGATGTCAAAAAGGATGAAGACGATCCCAACCAGATAGAACTTGACGCTGAAACGCTCCCGCGCGCTGCCTGTGGGAGCGATGCCGCATTCGTAGGGCGAGTCCTTCACCCGATCTTTTACCCGCTTGCCGATAAAATACGAAATGGCGACCAGGGCGGCTGCCACCAGAACGGCGATAGCGATCTGGACTAATACCGGGAAGTACGTCTCTGGATAGGTAGTGGGCATTTGGAAAACGTAAATTGTGAAACCGTAAGCTGTACAATTTGACTATAATGAGATCCGGCCTCGGGCCGCAAGTTCGTTTCTTGTTTCTCGTTTCTAGTTTTTAGTTGCAGAGAATGAGCGCCGGAACAAAAGACATTCAAATTGTTGTAAACGGGCAGCTTCGGGCGGCGCCCGAGGGCCAGAGTGTGATTGAGCTGCTAGCCTGGCTGGAAATTGACGGCGCGCGCGTCGCCGTCGAGCTAAACCGCTCCATCGTCCGCCGTGACGATTGGGAAAAAACCGAAGTTGGCGAAGGAGCGACTTTGGAGATCGTACAGTTCGTGGGCGGTGGCTAAGTTTCCTATTGACTTGCCCGATAGGTCAGGTAGAATTTTAATGGCCGTCCAGTTTAAAACGTTGGCGGGGGGATATGTTCAAAACAAAGAAAACTCGTTCTGAAAGCGAAGATGGGGCTCGGTCGTTCACCAGCAGCGATGTCTCCCGCATTGCCCAGGTAAGCTTGCGGCAGTTGCAGTGGTGGGATGAACGCAAGGTAGTCTCCCCTCGTCACGAAGGGCACAAGCGCGTTTACCAGGCTGCCGAAGTAATCGAAATTACAGTCATCGCCGAGTTGAGACGCAAAGGTTTCTCACTTCAAAAAATCCGGCGGGTGCTGCGATTCCTGCAACGGGAAATGGGCAAGCGCTTGAGCGATGTCCTCGAGTCCGATTCCGATTTGCACCTGGTGACGGATGGCAAGTCCATTTATCTAGAAGACCAGCAGGAGCGGATCATCGACATTTTGAAGAATGCCAAGCAGCCCATGTTCCTGGTGTGCGTCAGCGACCAGGTCCGGCGCCTCAATGAATCCCCGCGCAAGCCCATGAAGGCCGAGGCGGCGGCCGCAGCCTCGCGACGGTCCGTCCGCAGCGCCTAACAGGGATGATCTCTGGCGTTCACGTAATCCTATACAGCAAGGACGCTGAGGCTGACCGAGCCTTCTTGCGGGATATTCTCGGATTTGCTTCCGTGGACGCCGGCCAGGGATGGCAGATCTTCGCGCTGCCACCGGCGGAAGCGGCGTGAGTCTCCATCAGCCCAAGCATCCAATGGCGTTGAACGTTCCCTCAACTGCCCAGTTTTGATCCAGCGGCCTACCCGGAAGTCCGTTATACTGGAATCAGTGAGGTGCTGATTGTCGCGACGACTAAGGCCGCTCTTTTCTGTTCTCTTCGTCATCATTCTCTGTTCAGTCCTGGGAGGTGTTTTTGGGCCGGGGCTGACCGGTGTCTCCGCCGCGTCCAATGGGCCGGAAGAAGACCTCAAGGCCAGCATCAAGCAGTTCACCAAAGTATACGAGGCCGTAGAGAATAACTTCGCCGACAAGGTGACCGCCGACAAAGCCATCTACAAGGGCTCCATTCCTGGGATGCTTCGCACCTTGGACCCGCACTCGAATTTCTTCGACCCCAAGGATTTCCAGGCGCTACGTGACGATCAACAGGGTCACTACTATGGCGTCGGCATGACGGTCGGCCCGCGCAATGGCAAGACCATCGTGATCGCACCCTTTGGCGGATCGCCGGCATACAAAGCAGGTCTTCGTCCCGGCGATGTACTGATCCAGATAGACGACAAGCGCACGGACAATCTCTCGACTTCCGAAATAGCCGACCTGCTGCGCGGACACCGCGGAACGCACGTTCAGGTGACGGTGGGCCGCGAAGGCGCCGAAAAGCCACTGGTATTCGACATCGTTCGCGATGAGATCCCGCGCTATAGTGTCGAAGCGGCGTTCTGGGTTCGCCCTGGCATCGCCTACATGCATGTCTCGCAGTTCAACGAGAATACCAGCCAGGAGATGGAAGACAATTTCAAGAAGCTGGGCGAGAACAACATCAAGGGGCTAATCCTCGATCTGCGCGAAAATCCCGGCGGGCTGCTGAATGAAGGCGTGGCCGTGGCCGGCCATTATCTGCGGAAGGGCGAGGTGGTGGTTTCTCATCGCGGCCGCGCGTCGGCTGAAAAGCCCTACTACGCCCGGGGCAGCGCGAGCGGACAGAATTATCCGATCGTCGTTCTAGTGAATCGCTACTCCGCGTCCGCGGCCGAGATCGTCGCCGGCGCTCTGCAGGATCATGATCGCGCCTGGATTCTGGGCGAGAACACCTTCGGCAAGGGTCTGGTGCAGACGGTGTTTCCGCTTCCCGAGAATACGGGTCTGGCGCTCACAACCGCGCACTACTATACGCCCAGCGGCCGGTTGATCCAGCGCGACTATTCCAACATCTCGTTCCTCGATTACTATTACGGCAAACGGACCGATACCAAGAATTTACAGGATGTGAAGAGCACCGATAGCGGACGCACGGTCTACGGTGGCGGCGGCATTACGCCCGACGAAAAATACGAGCCGCCCAAGTACAACAAGTTCCAGACCGACATGCTCCGCAAGTATGAGTTCTTCAACTTCACGGCGAAATATTTTGGCGGGCGCACCAGCGCGCAGCTGCCCAAAGGCTGGGAGCCGGATGCCAGCGTGCTGAACGACTTTCATGAGTATCTGTTGAAGCAGGGAACTCCCTTCAGCGAAGCGGAGTGGACCGAAAACATGACCTGGACCAAGCAGCAGTTGAAGAAAGAGATGTACGCCACCGGGTTCAGCATCGAGGAATCGCAGAAAGTAACTGTCGAGACCGATCCGATGGTGACCAAGGCGATCGATTCGCTGCCGCAGGCGAGGGCGCTGCTCGACAAATCGAAAAAGCTGGTCGTCCAGCGAATGAATCGCGACGATCGTCCGTAAAGTTTGACCCACAATTCTTCGCCCCAAATTACCGTCCTGGACGCGGGCGGTCAATACTGCCATCTCATCGCCAGAAAGATTCGCGACCTCGGCGTGTATGCCGATGTGTGTCCCAGTGATACGCCGGCATCTGAGCTACGCGGCCGCAAGGGGCTGATAATTTCGGGCGGTCCGGATAGCGTCTATGAAAGCGATAGCTCGCGAATCGATCCAGCCATTCTTTCTCAAGGCGGCGCGGTACTCGGCATCTGCTATGGCCAGCAGTTAATGGCGCACGAATTGGGTGGTCGTGTTCGAAAAGGCACGAAGGGTGAATATGGCCTGGCCGTCCTGGAAAAAACTCGCCCGCATGCGCTTTTTGCGGACCTGAACAGCGGCTCGCAAGTGTGGATGAACCATCGCGACCAAGTCGAGACTGTGCCGGAGGGCTTCGAGGTGCTCGCCAAAACCAATACCTGCTCTGTCGCGGCGATGGCGCACCGCGACCGTCCGTTGATGGCTGTTCAATTTCATCCTGAAGTGGTGCATACGCCGCAAGGACACAAGATCCTGTCGAATTTTGTGTTCGGCGTCTGCCACTGCACCCCGGATTGGGACCCCAAGGATCGCATCCGGCCGCTCGAGGCTGAGATCCGATCTGTTGCAGGCGATCGCAGTGTGTTCTTCTTCGTGAGCGGCGGAGTTGACTCGACTGTCGCGTATACGCTGTGCCTTCGGGCTCTCGGCGCGGATCGTGTGTATGGCATTTACGTCGATACGGGATTGATGCGCGATGGCGAGACAGAGTACGTGCGACGCCTGTTCGCGCAACTTGGAGCAACGGCGTTTCATATCGAGGCCGCCGAAGCCGAGTTTCTCGGCGCGCTGGCGGGTGTGTGCGATCCCGAGCAGAAGCGGCATATAATCGGCGAGCAGTTCGTCGCTGTTCAGGAGCGGGTCTTGAGCACCGGACAATTTCTGGATGGCCGCTGGATACTGGGGCAGGGAACCATCTATCCCGACACCATCGAATCGGGCGGCAGCGCGCGAGCGGACGTCATCAAGACGCATCACAACCGCGTTGCCGGTATTCAGAAGCTGATTGACGCCGGCAGGATTATCGAGCCGCTAGCATCCTTTTATAAGGACGAGGTCCGCGAGATTGGCGCCGAGCTGGGAATCCCCGGCGAGTTTCTGCACCGCCATCCGTTTCCGGGACCCGGTTTAGCGATCCGCTGTTTATGCTCGGAGACCGTCGCTCACGTCACGCGCCGCGACCCTGGCTGGCTCTTACCGATTCGATCCGTGGGTGTCAAAGGCGATTCCCGCAGCTATCAGTCCGTGCTGGCGCTTGACAACGTGCCTGATGAAGATGTCGCTACTGATTTGGTTAACAGCATGCCCGACATCAACCGCGTCGTCGGCCGCGTGCTATCCGAAGAAACCGATATCCCAGAAATGCGATCGAGCCGCGGCACTCTCACTCCTGAACGGCTCAATCGTTTGCGGCGCGCCGATGCAATCGTGCGGCGGTTATCCGAAGAATGGGGCTTTGATCGCCACGTCTGGCAATTCCCCGTGGTGCTAATTCCTCTCGGTGACGGCCGAGATCCGGATTCCATCGTGCTACGGCCCATCCATTCCGTTGATGGAATGACCGCGCAAGTCGTCCGCATGCCGAATATGCTGATGTGGAGTATTGCTGGTGAACTGTCCCAGATCGACGGCATCTGCGCAGTCTTCTACGACCTTACTCACAAGCCGCCCGGCACCATCGAATGGGAGTAGCGCTAGATTCTGTGGAAGCTTTTCAGAATATCCCGCATTGAGTAACGCAGTGCGATCGGCCGCCCATGCGGACAGCTCATGGGGCACTCAGTCGCGCCCAATTGCGTCAGCAGCCATTCCATCTTGGCGCCATCGAGCCGCATGTTAATTTTTATGGCGGCCCGGCAGGCGATGCTGGCGGCCATTGCGCGGCGCAGATCGCCCATAGATACTTTGCGAAGCTCACTTTCCGCGATTTCCAGGATTTCGAACACAAGCTTCTCGATGTCGCCGGGGCCGACGCCGGCGGGCGCTCCCTTCACTGCAATGGTGCGCTGTCCGAAAGGCTCGGTATCAAAGCCCGCTCGCTCCAGTTCGCCCGCGATCTGCGCATATTCGATCTGTTGGCCGGCCGTCAGCTCGATCAGGATCGGCATCAGTAATTGCTGGCGCTCAACGAGGCCGTGAGCCTGTTGGCGCAACACTTGTTCAAACAAAATGCGCTCGTGCGCCACGTGCTGGTCGATGATCCAGAGGCCGTCGCGGCCGGCGGCGATGATGAAGCTGTCGTGAAGCTGGCCCAGTGGCCGCAGGTCCGCAAGACTCGCGAGACTTTGGGGCGGCTCGGCCCCCAGCGGCAATGGCCCGTGCGTGTCAGGAACATGTGGCACAGGCGTCCCTGCCTGGTGTGGCACAGGTGTTGCTTCACTGAAATCAAACCTGGGCGCCGTTGCCGCCCCAGTCTTGAGTGTGAAAACGGGCAGGTCTTCCGCCCGTTCCGTTCCCGCGTCGATGTCCGCGGTCCCCTCGAAGCGCTGATTCTCGATACGCTGCGTGAAATCGGAAAACGGCAGGTCGGCGGCCGGCTGTGGCTGGGTTGAAACGGGGACGCTGGAGGCGGGGCGCGCCGCGATCAGCCGGTTGCGAATGGCGTCGCGGACGAAATCATGCACAAAGGTGCCGTGCCGGAAGCGCACTTCGGTCTTGGAGGGGTGCACATTGACGTCCACTTCCTCGCAATCGCAATCGACAAAGAGCAGCGCGAAAGGGTAACAGGCCGGCGGCATCAGGTTGTGATATGCCGACGAGAGCGCGTGCAGCAAGACGCGATCGCGAATCAGCCGTCCATTCACAAACAAAAAAATCGAATTCCGGTTCAGCTTCTGCACCTGCGGCCCGGAGACAAACCCGCGTAGCGCAAACACACGGCTGCCGCGTTCTTCGGCCTCGACGACTTCGAGTTCGCGCTCGACGAAATCAAGATCGATCAGCTCTTCCAGCGTCTGGTTGCCGAATACCTGGTAGACTCGTTCGCGCAGCGTTTCAACCGGTGTGACGTCCAGCAATTCGTTCCCGCCATGCCGCAATTGAAACGATTTTTGTGGATGCGCCAGGCTGTAATGCGTTGCCAACGACGCGATGTGCGCCAGCTCGGTTTGATCGGAGCGCAGAAACTTCTTTCGCGCCGGAACATTGAAGAACAGGTCGCGGACCGTGACCGTAGTCCCAGCCGGGCCGGGATACTCGTCGCAGCGCAGCAGCTTTCCGCCGTTGATTTCCACCGCAGCGCCAGTGGTCTCGTCCTCCGATCGTGTTTCCAGGACCAGGCGCGATACCGAAGCGATGGAGGGCAGGGCTTCACCGCGAAAGCCCAGCGTCGCGATCGAAAGGAGGTCACGAACGTCGCTCAGCTTGCTGGTGGCATGCCGCTCGAAAGCGAGCAGGGCGTCATCGCGCAACATCCCGCAGCCGTTGTCGGCCACGCGGATGAGCCTGCGGCCGCCGCTTTCTACTTCAATGCGAAGTTCGGTGGCCCCGGCATCCAGGGAGTTTTCGATCAGTTCTTTGACAACGGAAGCCGGACGCTCGACAACCTCACCAGCGGCAATCTTATTTGCGACCGTATCGGACAGGACGCGTATTCGGCCCACTTGGGTCAGCCGCTCATCGAGGCCAGGAACTCGGCGTTACTGCGAGACTTGCCGAGCTTATCGAGCAGCAGCTCGATCGATTCTACCGGCGACAGCGGGCTCAGAACCTTGCGCAATACCCACACGCGGTTGAGTTCTTCGCGCGGCAGCAGCAGTTCGTCCTTGCGCGTGCCGCTCTTGGTGATGTCGATGGCCGGGAAGACGCGCTTGTCCATCAGCTTGCGATCCAGATGGATTTCCATGTTGCCGGTGCCTTTGAATTCCTCAAAGATGACGTCATCCATGCGGCTGCCGGTATCGATCAGGGCCGATGCCACGATGGTCAGCGATCCACCCTCTTCGATATTGCGCGCCGCGCCGAAGAATCGCTTGGGCCGCTGCAGGGCGTTGGAATCGACGCCGCCCGAAAGAACCTTGCCGGAGGGCGGAACCACGGTGTTGTACGCGCGCGCCAAGCGGGTTATTGAATCGAGCAAGATCACGACATCGCGCTTGTGTTCTACCAGCCGCTTGGCTTTTTCGATCACCATCTCGGCCACCTGCACGTGGCGCGATGCAGGTTCATCGAAAGTCGAGCTGATCACTTCGCCCTTTACCGAGCGCTGCATGTCGGTGACTTCCTCGGGACGCTCGTCAATAAGCAACACGATGAGCGTGACGTCGGGGTGGTTGGTGGTGATCGAATTGGCGATGCTCTGAAGAAGCATCGTCTTGCCAGTGCGCGGCGCCGCTACGATCAGACCGCGCTGTCCTTTGCCGATAGGCGTCAGCAGGTCCATCACCCGGCCCGAGAAATTCTCTTTTGTGGTTTCGAGCCGGAAGCGCTCGTTGGGGTAAAGCGGCGTCAGGTTGTCGAAGAAGATCTTGTTGCGCGCTTCCTCGGGCGGCTCGAAGTTGATCGCGTCCACCTTGATGAGCGCGAAGTAGCGCTCGCCTTCTTTGGGCGGACGGATCTGTCCTGAAATCGTGTCGCCGGTCCGCAGGTCGAAACGGCGGATCTGCGACGGAGAGACGTAAACGTCGTCCGGCCCCGGCAGATAATTGTACTCGGGGGCGCGCAGGAATCCGAATCCGTCGGGCAGGCATTCCAGCACGCCCTCTGAAAAGATGAGGCCGCTTTTCTCTGCCTGGGTCTGGAGAATTTTGAAGATCAGCTCCTGTTTGCGCAGGCCCGCTGTACCGGTGACGCCGAGATCCTTGGCGATCTGGTTGAGCTTCTGGATGCTCATGTCTTTGAGCTCCACCAGGTCGAGCGTGCCGTTCTTCTGATTGGCCTGTCCCGCGGCGGCGCCATGGCGACGGCGCTGTCCCGGTTGCTGCTGTGAAGCAGTGGATTCGGGCGCCTTGGCATCGGACTTGGCATCGGATTTTTCGCCGGTGGCCTTTTCGTCCGAAGGCTTGTCCGCGCCTGCGGAGGTATCGCCGGACTTGACGTCCGCGGCCTTGCCGTCGCCTTTGGAGGCTGGCGCCTTTGCTTCGGTCTTAGTCTCCGAGTTTTCTTCGGTGGGAGCAGCTACTGCTGCTGGTTCTTGGTTTTCAAGATCGCTTGCCAAATTTCCCTCACTCCCCGGCACGTCACTGCCGAGAACGGCAGGGGCTCATCATCCTGGAACTGCCGGATGGCGGCCGCTGATTGCCGTTGGTCTTTCTGGGTTCTCAACTTATCTGTCTTAGTGGCGATCACAACGTACCGCCGGTTATGGAACTCCAACCACTTTTTGAGTTCCAGGTCCTTCTCCATCCAGCCCCGACGCGCGTCGAGAATCAAGAAGCAAAGCTCCAACGACCTTCGATGTAAAAGGTATTGTTCGATAAGCTGCTTCCACTGGAATGCAACATCCTTCGGGACACGGGCGTATCCGTATCCGGGCAGGTCGACGAAGTGGAATTGTCCTTCGACCCGGTAAAAATTTATTAACTGCGTGCAGCCGGGCCGAGCGCTCGTGAACGCCAGCCCATTCTGATGGACCAGACAATTGAGCAAACTCGACTTGCCAACGTTGCTTCTTCCCAGAAAAGCGATTTCTGGGAGCGTTTCAGCCGGAAACTGATCCGGCCCCGCTGCACTTACTACAAATTCGGCATCCATCAGGCCCCTGAATCTGGCGGAGCTGCTGGTCCACGCTCGATGGCGGACACGCCCCAGCCATGCCTAATGTGAAATTCGTTCCTCGCTCGGTCCGCGCACCAGTTCCACTGGCGGCGTCGTGCTGGCCAGCGGCAGCGCAATGATTTCTCTTTCCAGAGCCAGCTTCAACACTTCGTCCATCGAGCCCACGAAGTGGAGACTCATGTCTTTTCGAACGTTCTCCGGAATATCGGGGAGGTCTTTTTCATTATCCTTCGGAAGGATCAGTTCGTGAATCCCCTGGCGATGGGCCGCCAGCACTTTTTCCTTCAACCCGCCGATAGGCAAAACCCGACCGCGCACCGTGATCTCGCCCGTCATTGCGATATTACAGCGAACCGGAATGTTAGTCAGCGCGCTGCAGATGCTGGTGGCGATCGTAATGCCAGCCGACGGACCGTCCTTGGGAATCGCTCCCTCCGGCACGTGTACATGAATATCCAGGTTCCGGTAGAAATCCCGCTGCAATCCGAGTAGTTGCGCTCGAGACCTTACGTAGCTCATCGCCGCGTGGGCCGACTCTTGCATGACATCGCCCAGCTTACCGGTGGTTTGCAGTTTACCCTTACCTTCCATCACCGCGGCTTCGGTGGTCAGAATCGATCCGCCCACTTCGGTCCACGCCAGGCCAACCGTGGCCCCAACCTCATTCTCCTTGTCGCATTGAAGATCCCGGAATTTCTGCGGGCCCAGGAAATCGCTCGCGGTCTCGGGATTGAGAATCGCTCTAGCGGTCTTTTTCGACGGTTTCGGCTCGCTTTGGGCGTTGACCACCTTGCGAGCAACTTTGCGGCAGACGTTTCCGATCTCCCGCTCCAGGTTGCGCACGCCAGCTTCGCGTGTGTAGGACTGGATCAAAGTCTGCAAGCCGTCGTCGGAGAATTCCAGGTCGTCTTTGCCGACGCCGGTCTGCTTCATCTGCTTCGGAACCAGGAATCGTTTCCCAATCTCGAGCTTTTCGTGCTCGGTATAGCCGGAGAGCCGGATCACTTCCATGCGATCCTGCAGCGCCGGCGGCACAGTATGCAGCACATTGGCGGTAGCGATAAAAAAGACCTGGCTCAAATCGTATTCGACATCCAGGTAGTGATCCATGAACATATAGTTCTGTTCCGGATCGAGGACTTCGAGCAGGGCGGCCGACGGATCGCCCCGGAAATCCATCGACATCTTGTCCACTTCATCCAGCATGAAAACCGGATTCCGGGTCCCGGCCTTCTTCATCATTTGAAGAATCTGGCCTGGGAGAGCTCCGATGTAAGTTCTTCGATGACCGCGAATTTCGGCTTCGTCACGCACGCCACCTAAAGACAGCCGGACAAACTTTCGTCCGGTGGCCTTGGCGATCGACATCCCCAGCGAAGTTTTGCCCACGCCGGGAGGGCCGACAAAGCACAGAATCGATCCTTTGGGATTTTGCACCAGGCGACGGACGGCCAGGAACTCAAGAATTCGCTCCTTGATCTTCTCCAGGCCATAGTGATCGGATTCGAGCACCTGCTGGGCGAATTTCAGATTCCGGATTTCCTTGCTCTTCTTTTTCCACGGCACCGCTAGCAGCCAATCCAGATAATTGCGCGAAACCGTGGATTCAGCCGACATGGGCGGCATATTTTCCAGGCGCCGCAGCTCCGCGATGGCCTTCTCGTGGGCATCTTTGGTCATGCCCGCGGTATCGATTTTCTTCTTCAGCTCGTCGAATTCGCTTTTTTCGCCGCGCCCCAGCTCTTTCTGGATGGCCTTGATCTTTTCGTTAAGGTAGTACTCTTTTTGTGCCTTTTCCATCTGGCGCTTCACGCGGCCCTGGATGGTGCGATCGACATTCAGCTTCTCGATTTCGATGTCGAGCATCTCGGCTACGCGGGTCAGCCGGTCTACCGGATCGAAGATTTCGAGCAGCTCCTGCTTCTCTTCGATGGTCAACTGCAGGTTGGCGCCCACTGTATCGGCCAGCTTGCCGGGTTCGTCCACCCGGATAGCCGCAATCATCGTTTCATAGTTCAGATTCTGGCTGAGCTTGACGTATTGCTCGAACAGGCCGGTAACGCGCGTAACCAGGGACTCCAGTTGCGGGCCGGCTTCAACCTTGAAGTTGAAGGTTTTCACTACCGCGCGAAAGTAACCTTCGTCTTCGCTGACGGAGATAATCTTGCCGCGTTCCACGCCTTCGACAAGAACTTTGATGTTTCCGTCGGGCAGTTTCAGGCTTTGGACGATATTGGCAACGGTTCCAACACTATAGATCTCATCGGGACGGGGTTCGTCCACTGACGCATCGTGTTGGGTGGTGAGGAAAATCTTCTTGTCCGCAGTCAAAGCTTCTTCCAAAGCCCTGACGCTCGAGTCCCTTCCGACCACAAATGGGGTCATCATGTACGGGAAGATGACAACATCCCGTATGGGCATCATGGGCAAGCGCTTCGTATCGGATTTTTCTTTGGAGGTAAGCATTCGGTTCACGAATCCGGAATTCAGCAGTCGGGATCTGGAAGGCGGCCAAACGGGTGCCTTCTTGATTCTGGCCCCGGATTCTCTTTCTAGCCAGCCTTTTCGAGCAAGGCCATATTGATCTTCTGCGTCATGACCATTTCCTTGGTCACCAGGAATTCCCTGACCTTCTTGTAGGATGGCAGATAATACATCAGGTCCAGCATCAGGTCTTCGAGAATCATGCGCAGGCCCCTCGCACCCACCTTCCGCTCCATGGCGAGCGCCGCAATGGCTTCGAGGGCATCATCATTAAATTTCAGTCTAACATTTTCAAATTCGAATAGTTTTTGGTACTGCCGGATAATGGCGTTCTTGGGTTTGCTGAGGATCTGCACCAGGGCTTCCTTACTCAAGTCTTCAAGAACGGCCACCACGGGCATTCGGCCTATGAATTCAGGTATAAAACCAAACTTGATCAGATCGACGGGCTGCACGTTCTCCAGCATGTCGACGTCCCGGCGGTTCGGACTAGCGCGATGCACGCCTTCGGGGCGGTGTTCTTCCGGGGGGATGAAGCCCATGGATTTAGTGCCGACCCGCTTGGAAATTACCTTCTCCAGGCCGACAAACGCGCCGCCGCAGATGAACAGAATGTTGGTGGTGTCTACCGGGGTGAACTCCTGGTGCGGATGCTTGCGGCCGCCCTGGGGAGGGACATTGGCGATGGTGCCTTCCAAAATCTTGAGAAGCGCCTGTTGCACGCCTTCGCCCGAGACATCCCGCGTAATTGACGGATTCTCGTCCTTGCGGCCGATCTTGTCGATTTCGTCGATATAGATGATGCCCTGCTGGCAACGTTGCACGTCCCAATCGGAATTCTGCAGGAGCCGCAGAATGATATTCTCCACATCTTCGCCCACGTACCCGGCTTCGGTGAGCGTGGTCGCGTCGACGATGGCGAACGGAACATCCAGAATACGGGCCAGTGTCTGAGCCAGCAACGTCTTTCCCGTCCCAGTCGGCCCAATCAATAGGATGTTGGACTTCGACAGTTCCACCTCGGCGCCACGCTGCTTATTCATCTGAATGCGCTTGTAGTGGTTATAAACTGCGACGGCCAGCTTCTTCTTGGTGGGATCCTGACCAATGACATACTGGTCCAGGTATTCTTTCAATTCCAATGGCTTAGGGAGCTTGTGCGGCGCCCCATAAGGTTGATCGTGACGATCGTCTTCCAGGATCGAGTTGCATACGGCGATGCACTCGTCGCAAATGTAAGCTCGGGGGTAATCGTTGGGGGAGGAGATTAACTTACCGACTACGTCCTGACTTTTATGGCAAAAGGAACAACGCAGCGCGTCGTCGGAACCAGCACGTTTCACGCGGATCTCCGTAAACTAAAGGATCTACACTCCATCCTGAAATCGGATGCTTCCTGAAACTTCATTATAACAGAAGGCGTCTAAGCGTGCCCTGGAAACTTCATTTTTCACTCCAACACTGGTACTGGTAATATTCCCAGCCAACGCCCTAAAAACAGTATATCACTGAAAAATCAGGGACAGTGCGCGAGTTTCCTACCAGCCTGTCGTGTGATCCAGATAATCGCAAGTGTGCAGCGGCGGCATCGGGTATTCACGCCGGCGGGGACCTTCGTCAACATTGCCCGCTCGGATCGAGCTCACCTTGGGTATTGCCGGCCTTGCCCGAAACCCCGAGCTCGTGCTCGACAGTGTCGTAGTAGGGTTCGAGCTCGTCTTAGCTGCCCGGCCAATCTTCCAGCGAGAGTCTTTTCGGAATGAAATCTGCGCCGTAGCGTATGGTCACCTCCAAGCGCGTCTTGAAATCCCTCGGATGGGTCGTGCCTCGCCGCGTGGGCGACCCAGGGCTGGTGCGGCCTGGCCACCAAAGTTGCCGGACTCTAAGCGTGCACCTGGATAAATCCGGCCATCGACTTCAAACCTGACGAGATTCACACCAGAGGCAGCATCGCGATGCCGCCCCGCCGCGCCCAAGCCGATCACGGCTACATCGACAGGCTTTAGACTAATGGCCATGGCCGTTTCCATAAGCCGACGAACGAAGTGGCTTGATGGCGACGCCCATTTTCTGGTCTTCAGGCGAAACCGCCAGCCGCGGCCCCGGATAACGGATCAAATCCCAACCTGCGAAGTTACGATTGCCGCCATAGGAAGGATCGCCGAACATCCCTTCCAGCGCCAGCCGGCGCACGCGGCCGAAGAATGCACGCGCGTCCGGAAATCCGGTGGCCGTGCCGTTGTCCATGGCCGTGAGCACGGCATCTTGCTTGTCGGGCGGGAGGTCGGCGAAGGCCTTATCCTCGGTACGGCGGGCGAATGCATCGGTCGCGTCTATTCCGGCGATGAACGCGGCCTTCTCCGGCGCCAGATAATCACCCAGCGAACGATTGATGTAGACCGCCACGCCGCACTCGGTGGCGCCCGGGCCGAGTTCGTCCTTGGGAATCAGCCGATCGACGAAGGCTTCCAGTGTTCGAAGCTGCGTCGCCGAGAGGGCCGATTCGGATGCAGTTTGTGCCGCCGAAGTGATGGCAGCAACGGGCACCAGCGCGGCACTGGCGATCACGCTGCGCCGGGAAATGTTTCCAGTTTGTTGGTCTTCGTCAGCCATCGTCGACGACCTCTTTACTTACCTGTGTAGCTCACGCGCCAGATGGCCTTGTAGCCATCGTCGGTGAAGTAGAGCGAGCCGTCCTTCGCTACGGCGACACCCACCGGCCTGCCCCAGGCGTTTCCGTCCGGAGTGACGAATCCGGTGACAAAATCCTCGTAGACCCCACTGGCGTGCCCGTTCTCCAGCGGCACGCGAACCAATTCGTACCCGCCGCGCGTCGCGCGATTCCACGAGCCGTGCTCGGCTGCGAACAAATCTCCGCTGTAATCCTTCGGGAATTGATTGCCTTCGTAAAACGTGAGCCCCAGCGACGCGTTGTGCGCTTGCACCATAACATCGGGTACGATCACCTTGTCCTTCAGCTCCGGATGCTTGCCGCCCAAACGCGGATCCGGATGGCCGCCAAGGTAGTAAAAAGGCCAGCCGTAGAATCCGCCCTGCTGCACGTGCGTGATATAGTCGGACGGCAGATTATCTCCCAGTTCATCCCGCTCATTCACCGAACACCATACCTCACCCGTCTGGGGATTTACGCCGAGGCCCACCGGATTCCGAATGCCGGACGCGTAGACGCCGACAAACTTTCCGTCCGGAGTGTATTCAAGTATGTCGGCGCGATGTAACTCGGACGGGTGAGTGTCGGGATCATCGATGTTCGATCCTGAGCCCACGGCTACGAACATTTGCTTGCCATCTTTCGAAAAAACCACATCGCGGGTCCAGTGATATCCGCCGGAAGGAATATCGGTCACCAGCTTTTCCGCGAGCCCGCCCGCCTTCAAATCGCCGTTCTTATAAGGCAGCCGCACCACCGAGTCGGTGTTGCCCACATAAACCCATTGCGGATTCGGGCCGGGCGGATAGAAGTTGACCCCGAACGGCCGCTTCAAGCCGGTCGCGAAGGTGGAGACGTGCTCAGGCTTGCCATCGGCACCGCGACCGCGAAAAATCTTGATCTCGCCCGCGTGGCTATCGGCGACGAAGAAATCTCCGTTCGGCGCCGTGCGAATCTGGCGCGGCTCACCGAGTCCCGACGCATAGAGCTCGACTTTGAACCCAGCCGGGGCCTGCGGCCACATATTGTCGGGTTTCGCAACCAGGCGCGGAGGATTGGCCGTCGATTTGGTGGCGAACGGCTGTGGAAGATCGTCGACAGTGATTTTGTGGAACTCACCCGGCTTGATGGAACGGTAATCGGCAAAAGCCGCCTGGCCGGTCAGCACGCTCTTGCTGTCAACCTTGGCAAGGTCGGCGCCGGCGATCCATCCGGCCGCCCCGAGAACCCCAACGATCAACCACGAAAGTATCTTCATTTGAGGCCCATTATATCCTGCACCGAAGTACTAGAAGCAGAGGTTACGCAAGTCTCTTTTGTGCGCTATCTAGGTGGTTCTACTCATTTTCCTCAATGGCGGCTGGTGATACGTTACTTAAAGACTAGGGAATCCTACATATCCTACCGCGAAACATTCCCAAGAATTGAGCATCCACAAAATATCCAACAAGAGGAGGTAATTATGCTAGAAACATTCGGTTGTTATAGCGTTGTGACTACCACGTTCGCTCGACTTTGCAGGGTTGCCTCAATCGCTCTGGTCTCGTCATTGGCCGGCGGCATCGCGGCCGCTCAACCACCCCGATCGCTCGCCATCATCAACGCCGCCAGCGGAGCAGCCGTGGTCGCGCCGGGTTCGATCGCTTCCGCCTTCGGAAGGCAGGTCGGTGGACCGACGGTGTCGGCGCTCTCGCTTCCACTACCCACAACTCTCGGCGGCATGAGCATCGACATCACCGATTCCGCTAACGCGGCGGGCGCCGGGTCGCTGTTTTATGTTTCTCCGAACCAGATCAACTTCGTGGTTCCGAACGCCACCAAAACAGGGACTGCGACGGTAAAGATCCTCGGCGGCGCCAACAGCCCCGAGAGTGCCACAGTTGAAGTCGACACCGTAGCACCGGGGCTCTTCACCGCGAATGGCGCCGGGGTCGGCGTCGCAGCAGCCATTGCTATCCGCCGCGACATCGCCACCCAGACTGACAATCCGGTTCCGGTCTACCAATGCAATGCGAATGGATGCTCATCGATTGGAGTCGATATGGGTTCCGACGCGATGGTTTTCCTGGAGCTTTTCGGAACGGGCATCAAGGGGAGGACCTCGCTGGCCAACGTCACCGCAACCATCGGCGGAGAGAGCGTCAATGTGCTGTTCGCAGGTGCTCAGGGGCAGTTTCCCGGCCTCGACCAGGTGAACTTGTCGTTGCCGCAGACTCTTCACACCAGAGGCGAAACCGATGTAGTTCTCACCGTGGACGGCCAAGTGGCGAATAGGGTGCGCGTGAATCTCAAAGGGAATTAGCAGCTGGCGCCGCCACAAAATCACCGTCCCAATTCCTTGGCAGTCTTGCCGGCGATGCCCCATTGCGACTTGGGGACATCTTGAATCATGATGCGAACATGATCGGGCGGACCGCACCCGGCGTCGACGCAAGCATCCGTAACTTTTTCGATCAGGGTTTTCTTGATCTCGTCCGAGCGTCCTTCCAGCATGTAGATCTGAATAAAAGGCATTTTATCCGCTCCTGTGATATCTTACCCGCATGAAGCGCGCGCTCGCCCTCGTTCTCGCCATTACCGCATTGCAAGCCTCCGAGGCAATCCGCCTCCCCGGGCTCGATCAACAGGTCGAAATCCTGCGCGACCACTGGGGCGTGCCGCACATCTACGCCGCCACCACGCACGACCTCTTCTTCGCCCAAGGCTACATTACCGCTAAAGATCGCCTTTTCCAGATCGATCTCTGGCGCCGCGCCGGCACTGGAAGGCTGGCCGAAATCCTCGGACCCTCGGCCGTCGAGCGCGACAAACTCGCCCGCGCAGTCAATTATCGTGGCGACTGGAACGCAGAGTGGTCCGCCTACGGCCCCGACACCAAAGCCATTGTCACGGCCTTCACCAACGGCATCAATGCTTACATCCGAACCCTCGGCGCAAAGCTTCCGTCCGAATTTGAAATGGCCGGCTACAGCCCCGCGCTCTGGGCTCCCGAGGATTGCTTGAGCCGTGTCGCCGGTCTCACCATGACCGGCAATCTCATGCGCGAGGTCTCGCACGCTGAAGAGATTCGACGCCTCGGTCTCGATCGCGCCCGCCAGTTTATTCGCCTGGAACCGGCCGTCCCGCTGGTGATCCCCGAAGGTCTGGACCTTTCCGCGATCAATCGCGACATTATTGCCGCCTACCGCGAGACGGTCGGCCCGGTGAGTGTGACTACCGAACAAGGCAGCAACAACTGGGTTGTCGATGGCACGATGACTACAACCGGCCGCCCGATTCTCGCCAACGATCCGCATCGCCCTGTTCAGCTTCCTTCTTTACGCAAGACCGTTCATCTGGTCGGGCCGGGTTGGGACGCCATCGGCTCCGGCGAACCCGCGCTGCCGGGCATCGCGATCGGGCACAACGAAAACATCGCGTTCGGATTGACCATCGTCGGGATCGACCAGCAGGATCTGTATGTCGAAACCGTCAATCCCGCCAATCCGGCCGAGTATCGTTATCGCGGAGCGTGGAAGAAGTTCGACACCGACCGACAGAAACTTACGGTCAAAGGCCAAGGCGATCAGAACATCATCCTGCGCTACACCATCCATGGGCCCGTCATCTATGCAGATCCCGCGCATCGCCACGCCTACGTACTGCGCTGGGTGGGCAGCGAACCGGGGACCGCCGGATATCTGGCCGGACTCTCCCTCGCTCGCGCTAACGACTGGAAGGAATTTCGCACGGCTATGTCCCGCTACCAGGTGCCCTCGGAAAATCTGGTTTATGCCGACACAAAAGGCAATATCGGGTGGCAGGTTGGCGGCCTGACACCGATCCGCGACGGATGGTCGGGACTTTTGCCTGTGCCTGGCGAGGACGGGCGCTACGAATGGAAGGGATTTCAGAAGCCGGACGTGTTGCCATTCGAATTCAATCCATCGCGCCACTACATCGCCACGGCGAACAACAACATCCTGCCCCCTGGCTACTCGATCCCGCTCGGGTACGACGGTTGGGCGCTTCCGTTCCGCGTCATGCGGATTCGCGAAATGCTCTCCGGCGGCAAGAAGTTCGACGTCCCCGACTTTGAGCGCATGCAACAGGACGTGACCTCGCTACCGGCCCGCCGCTTCCAACAGATCCTGAAGAATTGGAACCCCGATCAGGGCACGCGCGCCGCCAAAATCGTCGACGAAATTCTCAATTGGAATGGTGTGCTAGGTGTGGATTCACGCCCGGCTCTCATTTACGAGGTCTGGCTCTCGAAGCTCCCGGTTGCCCCGCTCGACACCGAGCCCGATGGCCCGGCACTGAAGAAATCGCTGGATGCAGCGCTGCTTGAGATCGAGCAGCAATTCGGCGCCGACCCAGCCAAGTGGCAATGGGGCAAGCTGCACCAACTCACCCTAGTGCATCCGTTGGGCAAACGCGAATTCCGGCTCGGACCAGTGCCGCGGCCCGGCGATGCCAACACCGTGAATGCCACCAGTGGCGAGCATCTTCAGCAGACCAACGGAGCGTCCTGGCGCGAGATCCTGGACGTCGGCGATTGGGACCGCTCCGTCATGACCAACGTTCCCGGCGAGTCAGGCGATCCATCCAGCAAGCACTACAGCGATCTGCTGCAGGATTGGGCCGCCGGGCGTTATCATCCGATGCCATTTTCGCGCCAGGCGGTTGAAGCCGCTACTGAAGAGCGCATTATGCTGAGGCCTTAACTCTTTCCCCAGACCTCGTTCGCAATCTCGACAATCAAAGACAACTTCGCCCACTGCTCTCCTTCGGCCAGCACATTCCCTTCTTCAGTACTCGCGAATCCGCACTGCGGACTGAGACACAACTGCTCCAGGTCCACATATTTCGCCGCGTCATCTAAACGCCGCTTCAGATGATCGCGGGTCTCGAGCGTCCCGGTCTTGGAGGTCACCAGGCCCAGCACCACAGTTTTGTTCTTGGGCACGAACCGCAGCGGCTCGAACCCACCGGCGCGCTCGGTATCGTATTCCATGAAATAGCCATTCGCATTGATCTTGTTAAACAGGATCTCGGCCACTGGTTCGTACCCGCCTTGCGCGATCCACAATGAACGGAAATTCCCACGGCAGAGATGCATGGTAATGATCATGTCCGCGGGCCGATCGGAAATCGCCGTGTTAATCATCTCCGCGTAGACCAGCGGCAGTTCGTCCGGATCGTCGCCCCGGTCCCGCAACATCTGGCGCTGCTCCGGGTCGCAGAGATAGGCCAAGTTGGTCTCGTCGATCTGCAAATACCGGCAACCGGCGTCTGAGAACGCGCGCACCGCCTTGCGATAAGCGGCGCCCAGATCGTGGTAAAACCCGTCCATGGTTGGATAAATCGACTCCGGCACAGCTTTTCGCCCGCCGCGAAAATGCAGCACGCTGGGCGACGGGATGGTCATCTTGGGCGTGTTCCTGGTGTGCTCCTTCAAAAACTTGAAATGCTCGATCATCGGGTGACCCGAAAATCCGATCTTGCCGGTCACACGCAGAGCTATCGGCTTAGTCTCGCCGCCTTGAAATTTGATGCCGTGACCGCCCGAGTACGACTCGACGCCATCCAGCCCTGCCAGAAAATCAATGTGCCAGAATTCCCGCCGGTATTCCCCATCCGTGACACCTCTCAGTCCGGTCGCCTCTTGTTTAGCGATGACGTCTTTGATCGCTCGATCTTCAATGGCCTTTAGTTGTTCGGCCTTGATCTCGCCGCGCTCCCTCTTGGCGCGTGCTTCTCTCAACTCCCGCGGGCGTAGCAGACTGCCGACGTGATCGGCTCGAAAGGGAGGGGTGTTTCGCAGCATATCCGCACCATTGTGACGCACGCGGCTCACTCACGCAACACCTTTGCTGTATACTCCTCTCACTGGAGGCAAGACGACCAACAAAAGCATGGGCGCCCTTTCGCCAACCAGAATCTGCTATGTCAGACTACGCGTGAGTAGGGTATAATCGCAAGTCGCGGATTCATCGCGGCAATCAAAGGAGAGAAGCAAGATGGTCAGTCTAGCAGACGCACGCAGAGTTATAGCGGCAGCCGAGAAGAAGGCCGCCGAAATCGGCCAACCGATGAACATCGCCGTGGCGGATGAGGGCGGCAACATCGTCTCCCACGTCCGCATGGACGGAGCCTGGATCGGCAGCATCGATATTTCGATGAAGAAGGCATACACTTCCCGCGCGTTCGATATCGCGACCAAGGATCTGGCATCTCATTCGCAATCGGGCGGGCAGTTCTTTGGAATCC
>Ga0210401_10000749_pt1 | contig 39149 bp, 40 predicted proteins | sample IncBWH32MmetaG_FD_150866 | JGI IMG/M metagenome (GOLD analysis project Ga0210401, IMG submission 150866) | Forest soil microbial communities from Barre Woods Harvard Forest LTER site, Petersham, Massachusetts, United States - Inc-BW-H-32-M | ecosystem: Environmental > Terrestrial > Soil >... | reverse complement strand
CTAGCGGTGGTTGGATTCGGATATATCGCACTGCCGAAGGCGTTCACACGAGTGTGAACGCGGCACGCTAAAGCGTGCGCTACGGTTTGTAGGCGATGCAGTCGATCTCGACTTTCATCTTGCGCTCATGGAACTGCGCTTCCACTGTGGTGCGCGTGGGACGATGGTCGCCGAAAAACTCCGCGTAAACTTCGTTCATGGCATCGAACTCCTGGGCATTCGATAGGAACACCGAGCACTTGACGACATCTTTCGGAGTGGCGCCGGCCAGCTCGAGAACTCGGCGGATATTCTCGAGCGTGATGCGCACCTCATGACGAATGTCGCCGAGGGAATACTGCTGCGTGGCCGGATCGGTAGGGCCCTGACCGGAGACAAAGATAAAATCGCCCGCGCGCACGAACGGCGAATAGGGGCCTTTCGGTTTCGGGATCATTGCATGGGGCCGTGGTGGTGTTCAGTTTTCTTTTTGCGGCTGCGGCGCGGCCGGTCGGCGCTATTGCCCGAGCTCGAGCCGCCGACTTTGCGCGATCGCCGGATGGGCTTCGGCTTAACAGGCGGAGGATTGGGCTCCAGCAACGACGGCTGGCCTTCCACAATGGGCTGCTTTTCCTCCTCTTCCTCTTCTTCGGCGTGATGCTCGGGGGGCGCTTCGGGGACGGCCGGTGGATAGAACTCGGCGCCGAGATAGACCATCAGGCCTTTCTCTTCGTCCGGTACGACGCGCACAACCAGCTTGTCCTGCGCGTAATTCAGGAACTCGGAGAATTCCTGGAATCCGTAGGTCGCCAAGTCGGAGGTGGGAACCTCGGCCTGGAACCAGGCAGCCAGGTCGTCGGCAGGGGCGCCGTTCTCCATCTCCAGGCGATGCGTTTCCAAAACGTCACGCAGCGGCGGAAGAGCCTCTTCCGGTTTGGGAGTGGGCCGCTCGGGCTGAGTGGAGGTTTTGCGCTCGATGATATAGCGCCCGCCTTGGCCACTCACATTGACGTAGTCGGCTTTCTTCAGCTTCTCGACGAAATCGGAGAAGCTGCTGGCGCCGTACGCTTTTTCCGTGAAGGCCGAATCGAGCTGCAGCATGGTGGATTTCAGCAAGCCGAGCTGGGGCTGCACGGCGCGGCGCTCGAGCACCTGGAGGGCGCGTTCTACAAGGGGCATGGCCTGGCCAAGATCGAGCGGCGCGGGCCGCATGCGGTGACCGCCTTGCTGGCGATCGCGAGGCGGTTGGCCTCCTTGGCCTATCTGTTGAGGTGGGCGGGACTGGCGATCGCGGGGCTCGTGACGGTCGGAATCGGTAGACAGCAACGATTCGTAGCTTACGAACTCGTGACAGTTTTGCTGGAGGATAGTACTGGTGAAGGCCTTGCCGCCCACAACGAAAACGGTCTTGCCGTATTCCTTGAGCTTATTGACCAGCGGGATGAAGTCGCTGTCGCCGCTCACGATGGCAAAGGCGTTCACATGCGGATGGGTGAAGGCCATTTCGAGCGCGTCGAGCGCGAGGTTGATATCGCCGCCGTTCTTATCGCCGCGAGGCGAAGGCAGGCGTTGGACCATCTGGACGGCGTTTTCGGCCATCGACCGGGCGGCGCCTTCCTGGCGTCCCCAGTTGGCGTATGCGAATTTGGCGACCAAGTCGCCGCGCTCCTTGAGCGCATCAAGCGGGAGCGATACGTCGAACTCGCGCCTTAAAGTAGATTTCACGCCGATCTCGATATTGTCGTAATCGACGAATACGGCGATGTTCAGTTTTTCTTGCATTGGATCTTTCTTAGCTAACAATTTTACAGGCCATAGCCTGGTGCCACAGAATGTCTGGGCGACGGCTTCAGGCGGTCTGCTTAACCGAAGACCGGATGAAGTCTACAATCTCTTCGAGCGAGGCTCCGGGCTGGAACACAGCCGCGACACCCAGCTTCTTGAGCTCGGCGGCGTCCTCGTCTGGAATTATACCTCCGACCATGACCAGGACGTCGTCCATGCCCTTTTCGCGCAACAACTCCATCACGCGGGGCACAATCGCGTTATGGGCGCCGGAGAGGATAGACAGCCCGATGACCTGGACGTCCTCCTGCAGCGCGGCATTCACGATCATTTCCGGGGTTTGGCGAAGGCCGGTGTAAATGACCTCCATGCCGGCATCGCGGAGAGCACGCGCGATCACTTTCGCTCCCCGGTCGTGGCCGTCCAAACCGGGTTTGGCGACCAGCACCCGGATACGATCCATATAAGTTCATTCTAACAGCAGGATTCAGGAGGCAGGAGACAGAAGGCAGGAGACAGGAGACAGGAGACTGAAGGCAAAAGGCAGAAGGCAACTACAGCACGCTGGTTTCGGTGTAGGAGCCGAAGACTGATCGGAAGGTGTCGCAGATCTCGCCGACGGTAGCGTAGGCGCGGACGGCGTCCAGGATATAGGGTATGGTGTTTTCCTTGCCCTCGGCCACACGCTTGAGAGCATCGAGGGTCTTCCGGACGGTTTGGTTGTCGCGCTCCGACTTTAGCTTGGCTAGTTTGGCGAGCTGATGACTTTGTGACGATTCATCGATCTGCAGAAGCTCGATCGGGTCTTCGTTTTGCTCGACGAAGGCGTTGACGCCGACGATCTTCTGCTCGCCAGTTTCGATGGTGTGCTGATATTCGTAGCTGGCGTTGGCGATTTCGGTCTGGGGGAAACCGCGCTCGATGGCGGGGATCATGCCGCCCATTTCATCGATGCGGCGGATGTAATCTTTGGCGCGCTTTTCAACTTCAGCCGTGAGGCTTTCGACGAAATAGCTTCCGCCGAGCGGATCGGGCGCATCGGGAACACCGCTTTCATAGGCCATCACCTGCTGGGTGCGAAGGGCGATGGTCACGGCATGCTCGCTCGGTAGCGCGTAGGCTTCGTCGAGCGAATTGGTATGCAGCGATTGCGTGCCGCCGAGCACCGCTGCCAGTGCCTGCAGCGTGGTTCGCACGATGTTGTTGTAAGGCTGCTGCCAAGTGAGCGAGCAGCCGGCGGTTTGGGCGTGGGTGCGGAGCTTCCAGCTCTTTTCGTCCTTCGCATGATAGCGGTCGCGCATGGTCTCGGCCCAGATCTTGCGCGCGGCGCGGAACTTGGCGATTTCTTCGAAGAAATCGTTATGCGAGTTGAAGAAGAAGCTGAGGCGCGGAGCGAAACTGTCGACGGGAAGGCCGCGCTCGAGGGCCCAATCGACATACTCAATGCCGTCGCGCAATGTGAATGCGAGCTCCTGAACGGCGGTGGATCCGGCCTCGCGAATGTGATAGCCGCTGATGGAAATGGGATTGAAGCGCGGCACGCGCTGGGTGGAGTATTCGATGACGTCGGTCACGAGGCGCATGGACGGGCGCGGCGGGTAGATGTACTCCTTCTGCGCGATGTATTCCTTCAAAATGTCGTTCTGCAGCGTGCCCGACATGCGCGACCAATCGACACCCTGCTTTTCCCCGACCGCGAGATACATGGCCCAGATAACGGGCGCGGGCGAGTTGATGGTCATCGATACCGTGACGTCTGAGAGGGGGATGTCGCGGAACAGGATCTCCATGTCCTGGAGCGAGCAGATGGAGACGCCGCACTTGCCGACTTCGCCTTCCGAAGCCGCGTGATCGGCATCGTAACCCATGAGCGTCGGTAGGTCGAAGGCGACCGAGAGTCCGGTCTGGCCCTGGCGCAGCAGATAGAGATAGCGGCGGTTGGTCTCTTCGGGCGTGGCAAAGCCCGAGAACTGGCGCATGGTCCAGAGGCGGCCGCGGTACATGTCGCGGTGGATGCCGCGGGTGTATGGAAACTCGCCGGGCGGCGGGATTGGGAGACCTGGGACGTGTTGGGGTCCGTAGAACGGTTCGATCGGGATGCCGCTGAGAGTTTTGCGGTCCGGGGCTGTGGTTGTGCCGGTTGGCTTGGCCATCAATTTCATTGTAGGTGGTGGGCGGCGGCGAGTGGGTGATGGCGAGCGTTATGAGGCGCGAACCGCCGTGTTTGCGGGAGAAGGTGAGCTGAATGTTTTTCGATTCCAGAAGATTCTGATGGCGGCGGAGGTGATGAGAGAGGACATGAGGGGTGACGCTGGTGACGCTGATTTCGAGGAGGAGGTCGGTGGCGGTACCGGTCCAAGTGGTTCGGTTTTTCAGGAGCGCTGTGATGGAGTCCAGGATCGGCGTAGTTGGGGTTTCGTTAAGAGCGCCAATGATGGAAACTGCGCGATCCGGGAGAGCGGCCGCTGCCCAATGGGCGGCATCGGCGTGTCGCGGCGTCGAGTTGAGGCGCGTGGAGGCGTGGTTGGCAAGAGCGGCGCCGGCGGCGTTGCAGAGGGCGGCGAGGATTTGGGGGCGTACGGATTCGAGTTCGGCCCAGAGATCGGATTCGGTGCGGCGGGTGGCGGTGGTGAGCGGCGCAAGGCGGACGGTGATAGTACGAGCGGCTAAAGCTTCATCGGGATTCCAGCATCCGGTGGTGGTGATGAGGATGGGGCGGTGAAGTTCAGTAGGGAGTGGCTCGCGGGCGTCACCTTTTTCGTGCAAGAGGAGAGCGGCGCCGGTGGCGAGACGGCACAGGGCGTCGGAGAGGCGCGGGCGAATAGGGCCGGTGTGATCGAAGGCGAGAATCCAATTGTGTTGAGCGGCGGCGAGCAGTTCTCGTACCGAGCCGGGAATGGCGAGGAGCGGAGCGGTGGAGGGATCGATCAAGGAGCGGAGCATGCGCGCGGCGGTGGACTTGCCGCAGGCGGGCGGACCATCGAGAACGAGGATGGGATGCGGTCCGGTGGGGCGGAGGGCGGAGAGAAGCCAGGCGGTGAGCCGAGTGCGGTCGGCATCGGTTGCGAAGTTGAGGGCAGGGGGCAGAAGGCGGGCGGCAGATGGCAGGGGGCAGGCGGCAGCGGGATGGGGGAGCTCGGCGTTGCCGCGGCTGTGCAGGAAAGCGGCGGCTGGGTCGGTAGTGATTTGCCAGCGGCCGTGCGTGATTTCGACGATTTCGCCGTCGGCATTGTCGAGATCGAGAAGGATGGCGTCGGGCTGGCGAGGATTGCCGCGGGGAGCGACGCGTCGATGGACGCTAAAGCGCGGGCCGCTGGAAAGAGCGCGAGCTTCGAGGGTGCGAATGGTTTGGCGAAGCGCATAGCCGGTGGGCGGCTCGCCGTGGCCGCGATAGAAGGCGTCGATGAGCCAGTCGCGGAAGCGGGGCGAGAGGATGGAGCAGATCTGATGGCTGAATGGCCCGAGGGGGAGGCTGACGAAGGCTTGGCCGGTGGTGGAGGCGAAGGGGGAGGCGGTGGCGGAGTGGTTGAGGAGGAATTCGGTTTGGGGATGCATTGGCTTGATTTGTTGATAACATGCGGGGCGGTGGCGGAAGCTAGCCGGTTTGGGACAAGTGATTGCAGGTGCGGGAGAAATATTGTGAAAAGGTTTGTAATTCTCACGGCAGTCAATCGTAAAGAGCAGTTCCGAATAGGATACTTAGCTCCGGGTCGCCGATAATGAAGGGAGCCGGGCACTGCACTCGCGACAAATGGTAGACCCCTTACTGGTCGCGGAAATTCTGACATTTAGCATCCTCTCCAGAAACGAGGTATGCGCTCCGCCGCGACGGGCGCGGCTGCGAACCTTCCCGTAAGATAGGAATGATATGACCGGCCAAGTGGATACTCTGATTCTCGATCTGGTGGACCGGCACACGCTGCTCGACAGAACCTACAAAGAAGCCGTGGGCGCGTGGCGCACATCTTGCCCCGGGATCCCGGTCTGGGAGGAAGCAAACGACCGTAGACTGCTCATGCAAGAAGAGGTCAACGGAAATTCCATGATTCGAGTCAGCTCCTTGGGCCACGCCCTTCTTGACGAACGCAAAGCCGAGCGCAAGTGGCTCTCTGGCAAGCTCGCCGGTCGCGAGCTGATCTAATGAAGCTGCGCGAGGCTCGCCCCGATTTTCGAATAAAGTGAGAGGGGCGCATGCAACGACGTGACTTTCTCAAACTAGCTGGGCTGGCCGCGGCAACGAACCGGCTAGGCGCCCAGCAACCGCAATCCTTTCTGGCCCCGGCCGGCTCCGAAGACATCGCCAAGACCGATTTCACGCTCGAAATCGCCCCGGTCACGGTCGAATTGGCGCCTAATCGCATCGTCAGCACCATCGGATACAACGGCGTCTCGCCAGGGCCGCGGCTGCGGATGAAGGAGGGCGTGCCGGTCACCGTGAATGTGGTCAATAAAACGGACGTACCGGAGTTTGTCCATTTTCACGGTTTGCTCATCCCTGCCGACGTCGACGGATCCGAGGAAGAAGGCACCCCGGCCGTGCCTCCCCATGGAAACCGCCGCTATCAGTTCACGCCCACTCCGGCCGGCACTCGCTGGTATCACACTCATACCATGTCGATGGATGACCTGCATCGCGGCAGCTTTACCGGTATGTTCGGATTTCTGATCGTCGAGGGCGCGAATAATCCGGGCCGCTACGATCAGGAACATTACCTGGCACTGCGCGATTGGGAGCCCTATTTCACCAATCAAGCCATGGATAACGACGATCTCGATCCAGCGGGTGCGCAGCCAGAAAAACCGGCGGTGCTGGATACGCGGCAGCCAGGGATGGAGGTGGCGTCGGATATTTTTTCCATCAACGACAAAGCGCTCGGCGCCGGCGAGCCGATCCGAGTGAATCCCGGGGAACGCGTCATGTTTCATTTTCTGAACGCCAGCGCAATCGAGAATCGTCACCTGGCACTGCCCGGCCACAAGTTTAATGTGATCGCACTGGACGGAAATCCCGTACCTACGCCCGCGGCCGTGGACGTGTTGATGCTGGGCCCGGGCGAGCGCATCGATGCCTGGGTGGAGATGAACCAACCCGGCGTTTGGATCCTGGGAGCACCCGAAGACCCGGTACGCGAAGGGGGGCTCGGCATTGTCATCGAATACGCCAATCAACACCGCACTCCGCAGTGGACGCCGCCGCCTAAATCCGTTTGGGATTACACGCTGTTCGGAAAGCAACCGCCGCAACCGCCGCCTACCGAGCGATTGGACATGATATTTGAAAAGGTGCCGCGCGGCGCCGGAAAATTCAACAGCTTTACCGTAAACGGCAAACAGTATCCTCACGATCAGGAGTTTCTGCTCAAGCGAGGCACGCGCTATCGGCTGACCTTTCATAACCGCACCGACGATTCGCATCCGTTGCACCTGCATCGCCACCAACTGGAGATCGCCGAGATTTATGGCAAAGCTACGGCCGGCGTCGTCAAGGACACGGTGGTCGTGCCCACCTATGGGCGAGCCAGCGTGGATTTTACCGCCGACCAGCCGGGACCAACCTTATTTCACTGCCATATCCAACAGCACATGGATTACGGGTTCAAGGCATTGCTGCGCTACGCGTAAACGAACAGCGCCTTAAAACAACAGCGGCCACGCATTTTTTCTTTACTAGCTGCGGCTGAAAAATTCAGTCCCAGCTCGGCCGCCACAGCAGCGTCGTCAACGTCCAGCAAAACGTACCACACGTCGGTCCCATTCTTCATGTCACCGAGATAAGAAGGAATAGTGATCGTGCCGGCTTGGTCATCCATCGAACCGGTCTTAAGCAATTGCACCGGGCCGATCGGTCCCCGTGCAAAACTTTTTACAACTCAATCCATGGCTGCTTTCGCGTCACCAGGGAATATTGCGTCCCTCGGATCGGTATGCATGGTCAAGAGGATTAGTCAGGTAGTCCCGACTTCGGGAGAAAGCGAACTATGCATAGCAGACGTATTTTGTTAAACCTATTCTTTATTGTTGTTTTCGCCGGCATCGCGCCGTTCGAAGCAAGACTGCGAGCACAGGCGATCAGTGGCGACCTGGTGGGTAGGGTCACAGATGCCAGCGGAGCGATCATACCGAACGTTTCGGTTACCGCCACCAATACTGCGACTGACGTGAAAGCGTCGGCGAGCACCAACGCGGGCGGCGAGTACCGGATTTCGAATCTTCTGCCCGGCAATTATGACGTCTCGGCAGGGGCGCCGGGCTTCAGCACCTTCAAGCTTAAGGGTGTTCCCGTGCAACTCAATCAAGCCGCGACGGTCGATATTACTTTGACCGTCGGCTCGGTCTCGACATCGGTGGAGGTCAGTGAAGCCGCTTCCGTTATCGACACCACGACGGCGCAGATCCAGACCACGTATGCCGTAAAACAGATTGCCGATCTGCCCACCAATACGATTGGTGTTGGCGTGATCAACATGTCACTGTTGCAGGCGGGCGTCGCCAGCGCCGGCGGCATCGGAGTGGGCGCGGGTCCATCGATCGGCGGGCAGCGTCCGCGCAACAATAATTTTACGGTCGAGGGCGTTGACAATAACAGAAAAGACATCACCGGGCCAAACACATTCGTGCCCAGTGAATCCGTCGCTGAATTCACTCTGCTTCAGAACCAGTTCCAGGCCGAGTTCGGCCACTCTTCCGGCGGCCAGTTCAACACGATCGTGAAGAGCGGCAGCAACCAATTCCACGGTGAGCTATACGAGTACCTGGAGAATCGGGATCTCAATGCCGAAGATCAGACCTTCAAGACGCAAGGAATCTTCACGAATCCGCGATTTGATCGCAGTCATCTCGGCGGCAACTTCGGCGGCCCCATCATCAAGAATAAGTTATTTTTCTTTTCGAGCTTTGAATACAATCCCTTGGGCCAATCGGCTAATGCGGGCGCGCCTGTTTATGCTCCGACCTCGGCTGGCTATGCGGCCCTTGCGAGTGCTCCCGGCGTCAGCCACACCAACCTCGGCGTCCTTCAGCAGTACGCCGTGGCTCCGGCAGTAAGCACTGGCGCTCCAAACGTCACGGTGGGTGGAATCAGTGTACCTACGGGAATTATTCCACTGGCGGCGCCGAACTTTACCAACTCCTATTTTGGCGTCCAGAGTATCGATTACAACATTTCAGACAAGGATCAGGTACGGGGAAGGTTTATCTACAATCGGATTGATTCGATCAACACCGTAGCCGATCTTCCTGCCTTTTACACGACGGTACCGGAGCGGTCGGATACGTTGACGGTGGCCGAATACCACACCTTCAGTCCGACACTTACGAACGAGTTCCGGCTGGGTTATGAGCGGTTTAACCAGAGCCAGCCCGTTGGCAATCAGACCTTCCCGGGTCTTGATCAGTTTCCGAACTTGAGTTTCGTTAACTTGAACCTGCAAGTCGGGCCCAATCCGAACTTCCCGCAGACTACGGTGAACAACGTTTACTCCGGAACCGAAAATCTGACCTGGGTTCACGGAAATCACACCCTCAAGTTTGGAACCGAGTTTCGCGACTACATCTCGCCGCAATTTTTCACGCAGCGCTCGCGCGGGGATTACGAATACACGGATGTTGCGCTGTTCCTGCAAGACATCACGCCGGACTTCATCGCGCAACGTAACATTGGCGGCCGCACGTATTACGGCAATCAGCTCGCCACCTACAGTTACGCGCAAGACACGTGGCGCATTCGTCCGAATCTGACTCTTAATCTCGGCGTGCGGTATGAGTACACCACGGTTCCTGTGGGCGAACAAGCGCAAAGCCTCAACGCGGCCGCCAGTGTGCCGGGCTTACTGAACTTCAAGTCGCCCAGTGCCGACCCATTCGGCATCGCCCCGCGCGTTGGGTTCGCCTACACACCTACGAAGGATGGCCTCACGGTTATTCGCGGAGGCTTCAGCATGGCCTACGACGTCTTCTTCGACAACGTCGGAGTCCTCTCGGTACCGCCGCAGTTCAGCAACACCGTGGACCTTACGCACGCTAACGAAAATCCCGGGTTCCTGGCCAACGGCGGAATTAGCCCGGCGTTCGGGCTGGCAGGCAACACTCCTGCTCAGTTGCGCGCAGCCACCTCGACCTACATTCCCGATCAAAAGCTGCCGTACTCGATCAACTACAATCTCACCGTTGAGCATGTTTTCGCGAAGGACTATACGCTGGATGTCGGCTATATCGGGACTAAGGGCGTGCACCTGATCACTCAAGAACAACTCGACCGGCAGTCTCCCGTTACAGCCACCCAGAATATTCCCACGTTCCTGTCCGCGCCATCCGCCGCGACCCTGGCCGGCCTACCTCTCACTCTCGGCCAACTCCGTGCGATAGGCGACCAGGTTCCCGCTTATGCTAACGCGGGCTTCACCGCGCCCATCACCTCTTTCACTCCGCAAGGGTATTCCGACTACAATGCCTTGACGGTGAACCTCAAAAAGCGACTTGCTAAAGGCCTCCAGTATCAGGCCGCATATACTTGGAGCCACCTTATTGATAACAGCACCGCCGAGGTCGCCAGCACGTTCCTCACGCCGCGGCGCGCCGAAGACTTCTTCAACCTTAGCGCCGAAAAAGGCTCCTCGGCACTCGATCGCCGCCAGCGCTTTACGCTCAGTCTGCTCTATGACGCCCCATGGTACAAGAACAGCAACAATTGGATGTTGAAGAATCTGGCCGGCAACTGGGAAGTTGCTCCGATCTACACTTATGAGTCGCCCGAGCTGTTTACTCCGCAGAGCGGCGTCGATTCCAACCTGAACGGCGATAGCGCCCCGGATCGCACGATCATTAATCCCGCGGGCGCGGCCGGCACCGCTAGCACGGTGGTCGGTTTAAGTTCCAACGGCACAGCGCTCCCAAACGGAAATCCCAATATCGTCGCCTACCTCGCCCAAAACCCGAATGCGCGCTATGTACAAGCAGGTCTGGGCGCATTTGCGAATGCCGGCCGTAACACTCAAGCTAGCCGCCCGATCGACAATATCGACTTCTCTCTGATAAAGCACTTCGCCGTGCGCGAGCGCTACAAGATAGAACTTGCCGGTCAGGCATTCAATCTGTTCAACCACCCGCAGTTCCTGCCTGGCGGGTCAATTAACAATGCAAACACGGTCAATAACTTCCTGGGCAACGTGCAGGCCTACGTGACAGTAAGCAATCCGCTGTTCAACAATCCTACGAATACCTTCAGCAGCAATCCCCGCGTCCTCCAAATCACTGCTAAATTCTTCTGGTAGAACCCTCCGAACATACCCACCAGGATCTTCGTCATCGCTCGAGGCCAATGCGGTGAAGAAGATCCTGGAACCGCGGGTCGGAGCGCAGCGGGTCGAAGGCTGGCCGCATCAGGACCCATGGGCTAAAACGTTCCTCAAACGCTTTTTCAAGCCAGGCCATGGCCTGGTCCTTCTGGTCCAGCCCTACATAGACCAGGGCAATCTCGGGAGCATTTGAGAAACCATTTTGGGACCGATTCTTCAGATCGTTTAGTATCTTTACCGCTTCGTTTCTTCTGCCTGACACGGCGTAGGCGTAAGCAAGATTGGCTGTAAATGCCGTACTGCCTTCTGATAACTCGACCGCTTTTTGAAGTTCCGCGACGGCTTCCCGGTGCATGTGCTTTTGCACGAAAACCTGGCCTAGTACATAATGCGCAGGCGCAAAGAAAGAATCCATGTTAATTGTCTTTTGGCTCTGCTCCGCCGCTTCTTCATAACGATGCGCGACGAGCAGTTCCTCTGCCACATCGGAGCTGATGATGAGAGAAAGCGGATCCAGGCTGGCCGCCTTCTTTACTTCAGCGACAGCCTCGTCATTTCGCCCCAACGAGGCCAAATGCCAGCCGTACCACTCGTAACCGGTGGCGTAACCGGGGCTAAGCTCGATTCCTTGCGTGAACTCCCTACCCGCAGAAGCAAAATCCCAATCGAAGCCATCCAGGCAAAATGCCAGCGAGATGTGAGCTTCGCCGAGGGTGCTGTCTAGCGCAATCGCCCTGATGGCCGCCGCTTTCGCTTTAGGATACGCTTCCTTGGGAGCCAGAACAGCATACTTCCAATCTCCCGCCAGAGCGTAAGAGTCGGTTAGCCCGACATACGCTTGGGCGTAGTTCGAATCCTTTTCAATGGCGTGGTTGAAATAATCGATGGCTTTCTTGATACCGTCGGCAGTTCGTTTGTTCCAAAAGTAACGTCCCTTGAGATAGGCCTCATACGCGTCCGGATTGACGGCTTTTACATTCTTCAGCACGTCCCGTTCGTGTGAAGTCAACTCGATGTGGATTTCCTCAGCAATGGCGCGGGCGACCTGTTTTTGCAGCGCCAGCGTCTGACGCAGGTCGCCCTCATAGCTCTGGGCCCACAAGTGCTTATCGGCAGGCGCCAGAATCAGTTGCGCGGTGATTCGAACCTGGTCGCCAGAACGCAGAACAGTGCCTTCCACCACCGCGTCTACGTTCAACTCCCGCGCGATTTGAGGTAAGGGTTTGCGGGCGCCCTTGTAGGTCATCGCCGACGTGCGTGAGATCACACGCAATTCGCTAATCTGCCCCAGTTCCGTGATCAGCTCATCAGTCATACCGTCGGCGAAATAATCCTGCGACGGATCATGGGAGAGGTTTTCCAGCGGAAGCACCGCCAGGGATCGGATTACCGTCGGCCGACCATTCTTCGGGCGAAGCATCCAGACCGTGAAGATTCCTAATACCAGGAGAAGGGCCAAGCCGGATCTTTTCCAGGGAAGCATCCGACGAACGCGCTCGAATAACACGGTATTTTTCGACAGGCCGACATCATCTTTTGCTTCAGCAGGGTCTCCCGATGCGGGCACTGGTTCGGCGGGCGGAACTTCGTTTACAACTGGTAAGTCTCCGCCTGCGTCCACGGCCTGGATCGGGGCGAGAAAACGGTAACCCCGCCGTGGAAGAGTCTCCACAAATCGAGGATTGTCGGCCGAGTCATTGAGAGCCTGGCGGAGTCTCTTTACGGCCGCGTTAAGGCCATGTTCAAAATTAACGTAAGTGTCAGCAGGCCAGAGTTTCCGGTGAAGCTCTTCGCGCGTCACCAATTCGCCGGGATTCTCGAGAAGGCAGATAAGGATCTGTAAAGGCTGGCCTTCTATCCGGATTTTGTGGCCTTGCTTCCGGAGTTCGCCCGAACGCACGTCGATTTCGAAGACCCCGAATCGTATGACTCGTGGAGGCGGCACTGCGGGTCCCATTGTTTTTCAAACTGAATGTCCAGACTTAAGCCCGCCCTCGGACCTTGGCCGAGAAGCCTGACAAGTCTCGGGTCATCGCTTGCCATAGAGACACGTTTTAGCGAAGCGTCCAACGTGCCGTCGAATCGTCGTTAACCTCAACTATAGCACTGAGGAAATCTTGATTCGCGATGCCGGCCGGTAACGTGCAGGCCTGGCTGGCGACGGGTTCATCACTTAAGGCCAATGCGGTGAAGAAGGTCCTGGAAGCGCGGATCGGAGCGTAGAGGGTTGAAGGCTGGCCGCATGAGGACCCCCGGGTTAAAGCGTTCCGCATAGCCTTTTTCAAGCCAAGCCATGGCCTGATCCTTATCGTCAAGACCTAGATAGACCAGAGCAATCTCCGGAGCATTTGAAAATTTCTCACTCGTTTGACTCTTAAGATCATTCAGAATCTTCAACGCTTGGTTTTTTCTGCCTGACACGGCGTAGGCGTAAGCCAGACTGGATGTGCTGGTCGTACTGCTTCCGGAGAAAGCGACCGCTTTTTGAAGTTCGGCGATGGCTTCGTCGTATCTATGCTTTTGCAAGAACGCCTGGCCTAATTGATAATGTGCGAGCGGGAAGTGAGGATCCAGGTCCATTGTCTTTCGGCTTCGTTGTATCGCTTCTTCGTATTGATGTGCGATGAGGAGATCCTCTGCCAAATCGGCGCCAATAATGAGGGAGAGCGGGTCCAAGTCCTCTGCCTTCTTCATTTCGGAAATGGCTTCACTATCCTTGCCAAACAGCGTCAAATGCCCGGCATACCATTGGTGACCGGTCGCGTAGCCGGGGTTGAGTTCAATGCCTCGCCGGAACTCCCTCTCGGCGGACGCAAAATCCCAATCGAACCCATCTAATGAAAACGCCAGCGATATGTGAGCTTCGCCGAGGTTGCTGTCCAGCGCGAGCGCTTTGGTCGCCGCCGCCTTGGCTTGGGGGTATGCCTCTGAGGGGGCCAGAACCCCATATTCCCAATCTCCCAAGAGGGCAAACGAATCGGCTAATCCGGTATAAGCCTGGGAATAATTCGGATCTTTTTCGATGGCCTGCTGGAAATAGTCGACAGCCTTTCTTAAGCCATCCCCAGTTCGTTTGTTCCAAAAATATCGCCCCTTGAGATAGGCCTCGTAGGCTTCTGAATTCACGCTCTTAACGCTCTTGAGCACGTCGCGTTCGTGTGGAGTCAACTCGATCCGGATCTCCTCGGCAATGGCGCGGGCAACCTGTCTTTGCAACGCCAAGGTTTCACGCACGTCGCCCTCATAGCTCTGGGCCCACAAATGCTTGTCCGCTGGCGCCTGAATTAGTTGCGCAGTAATTCGGACCCGGTCGCCAGAACGCAGAACAGTGCCTTCTACTACAGCGTCTACGCTGAGATCCCGCGCGATTTCCGGCAAGGGCCTGCGAGCACCTTTGTAGGTCATCACCGAAGTGCGTGATATCACACGCAATTGGCTAATCTGTCCTAGTTCTGTGATCAACTCATCAGTCATTCCGTCGGAAAAGTAATCCTGCGACGGATCACCGGACAAGTTTTCCAGCGGTAGCACCGCCAGGGACCGGATTACTAGTGACGGGCTGTTCTTCGAGCGAAGCATCCAAACCGTTACGATTCCCGCTACTAGGAGCAGAGCCAAGCCGGATCTCTTAGAGGCAAGGAGCCACCGAACACGGTCGAATAACACTGTCTTTTTTGAACGGTCAACCACATCTGTGACTTCCGGATGACGTGCGGATGCCGGCTCTGGTTTAGCAGGAGGAGTCTCGTTCACAACGGAGACATCTTCGGCTGCCTTGAAAGCCTCGATCGGAGCGAGAAACCGATAGCCCCGCCGCGGAAGAGTCTCCACAAATCGAGGGTTGTCGGCTGAGTCATCGAGAGCCCGACGGAGTCGCTTGATGGCCGCGTTAAGGCCATGTTCAAAATTTACGTAGGTGTCGGCAGGCCAGAGTCTCCGGTGGAGTTCTTCGCGCGTAACTAACTCACCGGGATTTTCGAGAAGGCAGATAAGAATATGTACCGGCTGCCCTTCCAGCCGGATTTTGCGGCCCTGCTTGCGGAGTTCACCTGAACGTACATCCAGCTCAAAAACCCCGAATCGGATGGTTCGGGGAGGTGGCACAACAGGTCCCATTGATTTTCAAGCCGAACGTCCAGAGTTTAGCACCACAGCCGTGCCACTGGATAGGCGGAGTCTTATCTAAATGCAGGATGAGCCTGAAGGGGCTCTATGGGGTCGTGACCAACCTTAGTTGCAAGGGTTAAGAACCGGCCAGAGCTACGCGAGATATCTTCTTCTGTAACATCCGGCGGGCGCGCAACATGCGGGACTTCACACATTGCTCAGTAATTCCGAGATGGGCAGCCGCCTCCGCGGTGCTGGCCTCTTCCATCTCACGAACCGCAAATACAATTCGGTATCGCTCGGGAAGTGAATCCACGGCTGCCGCCAGGATTGCCCGCAACTCCTTTTGGATGGCATCTTGCTCAGGGTTGCGAGCCGCACATGCCCACTGTATTGACCGTCTGTCCCCATTTTCGGCCGTGGGGTCCAGCGGTTGGAACAGGTGCCGGCGACGGAGGTACACGTAGGCTTCGTTGATCATGACCCTGGTCAGCCAGGTGATAAAGCTGGAGCGGCCTTCAAACTGGTGAAGGCGTGTAAACGCGCGGGAATGGGCTTCCTGCATGACGTCCTCAACGGCCTCGTGGCTGGATAGAATGCGCGAAAGGATTTTGTAAAGCCGGGGGTTGTGGCGCTGTACGAGACCGCCATAAAGGGAGGTCTCACCCCGCAGAACCTGCGCGACTACCTCTTCGTCGGAGAGCGTCATTTCCGGCCGGGGATTGCTTGTAGTCAATTCAATGTGATGCGGCCGAGGCGTTCTGACGATCATCATCTTCTCCATTCGTGGGAACCAGCAATACCTGTTGAAGTCGTTTGCGGGCGCGGTTAAGTCGTGACATGACAGTTCCCATGGGGATTTTGGCGATGCCCGCGATTTCGCTGTATGATAATTGTTCGAGTTCGCGCAGAATCAAGACCTCGCGAAGCTCGGTTGGCAACTCCGCGAGCGCTTGGCGTAATAATCCAGCACGTTCCTGCTGAAGCAATGAGGCTTCCGGGTCCAGCGTCGCCTGGCGCACATTATGTAGCTCTTCATCAAATGGGGTGGTCCGTTCACGGATGCCTTTGTGCCTCATGGAGTCGTAACACCGATTGCGAACGATCGTCAGCAGCCAGGCTTTGCCTTCGCCCCCTTGAAATCCTCCGTAGTGGCGGATGGCGCGCAAGTAGGCGTCTTGCACGATATCTTCGGCGTCATGGTCATTGTGGGTAAGCCACCTGGCGAGGTTGTACGCCGCGTCTAAATGATTTAGGAGTTGTAGCACTTGCGTGTTCCTGTACGTGTATGGGAAAGCATCGTTGGTGCTATTGTTCGCTACCAACATCAGTACCTCAATGGAACGGGGCTGGAATGCGACCAGAATCGAGATGACAGGGAAAGTCATTGATAAGAAAGGAGCTACCGCGCCGTATGACACGCGGAAGGGTCAGGCATCCAAGCGGACATCTCCTATAGCGCGTCCGACACACGTCAACACATAGCCTTTGGCTTTCAAAGCAGGATCGAGACCATCCTCGTGATCCATCTGAACCTCGCCGCTTAGGAGCCGAGTGGCACAAGTTCCGCACTGACCCTGCCGGCAACTGGATGGGATATTGATCCCGTACTTTTCGGCAACTTCGAGCAGTGACTGGCCCTCGAAAAAAGCGACGATCGTATTGGATTGTTCGAATTCAGCCAGACCCTGTGGTTGGGCGTCGGCTGAGACAGAAGCCTCGCCCTTTTTGCCGCCGAATCTTTCCTGGAGAATCCTCTCCGGGCCGACGCCCAAGGATCTGATCAAATCCATCGCATGACTCATATATCCAGGCGGTCCGCACAAGAAAAATGTATGGCTGCTTACGTCATCCAAGTACGAGCTGATGATCTCCGGCCGAAGATGGCCAACAGGTCCGGACCAATCGGCATCCGGTTTGGTGAGAATAACAACCAGCCGGAAGTTAGGGAGACGCGTTTTCAGGCGCTCCAGCTCGCCCTCGAAGATAATGTCCCGTTGTGTTCGCACGCTGTAGAAGAGAGTCGCCTGGGTGTCCAGGCAAAGGTCATCGATGTAGCGGAGTATCGAGATGAGGGGAGTGATCCCACTGCCGCCGGCGAAGAGAGCGATTTTCTTGTGTTCATTCTCTTGAAAGCAGAAACGGCCCAGCGGCCCGCGTGCCTCGACTGTCAGCCCAACGGCAGCTCTCTCGTTGAGGAAACTGGAAACGCGTCCTTCGGGTTGTTTCTTAACTGCGATCTCGATGAAGCCCGTTTGTGTCGGGGATGACGATATTGAGTAAGATCGCGAAAGCTTCTGACCGTCGAGAAGCCAATCGAACGTGAAAAATTGCCCCGGTCTGCCTCGGAGCGCTTGGGCGCCCGTTACACGAAATCTAAGACTGACGGAATCGTGGGTTTGCCTTTCCGTTCGCACCAGTTGGAGAACAGCCGCTCTTCTAGAGACTGGCGCAGGCGCTTGGCGTGCTTGCTTTATGGTCGCTGAATCTAATTGGGCAGTCATTGCCTTCGCCGGTGAAGGGCGGCTCCAGACCAGCAATCCGAAAAGAACTGCGATCAGGACGCCGACACCGATCGTGGGAAGGTTAGAAACGGCGGCTCTCTGCAGGGCCGCTCCCCGACGGGCGGTGAGCTGGTCAGCTGGAGGCGCGTCCAAACCATTGGTGGATCTTGCCTGCACCGCTCCCGGAGTCTGCGTCGTCGAGAGAAACCTGATGATTCGCTCCGGCTCTCCGGGCTTGAAAAAGCCCTCAGTCCCCCGTGCATAACTGACCATGCGAGTGACGGTCGCGTTCCACTCGGCCGGGCTCTTGACGGACTGGTAAGTGCGGTCCAGCGTGTGGCAGCGATTGCAATGTGTATCGACGAGTGCTCTTCCGACCGCCAGTACGCCCTGGGTGCTGGAACTATCGATTGAGTTTTCCGAAACCAGGTACGAGAGAATAGTTCTCGCATCGGCTTCCGATATTCCCGAACCGGGCAGAGCTCGCATGCGGTTGATAGTCGCAAGCCAACCTCGAGCATCTTTGCGTGCGCCAGCGATCCGTTCCAGGTTATGGCAACGCGAGCAGCGTCGTTCCATTAATGACTCAGAGGCGCCCAAGTCGATTCTTGCCGCGCCCATATCGACCGCGTTCAGCGAAATGTCTTTGATAGTCGCACTGCGAAGCAAGTAAGGTCCTGCCGTCGAGGCGATTAAGACAAATCCAAGCGTGAAGATGGTAAGTCCCAGTGGAACCAGAACCGAGGTGTAGCTCTTGTAGTAGCGGGCAACCAGCACCTTTATTAGAAACAACGGCGCCAAGACCATGGCAACGAGAATATGCAGCATCGAGCGCAGGGACAGTTCATCGGCTGCACCTTTGAGTCTGAGCAGCATCAGCCACGTCATGAAACAAAAGAGGCCGATAAAGAGGTATCCGGCGACGCGGTGTGCTCGAATGCGGCGATTGCGCGCAGCTTGATCATGCGAGTGCCTGGAAGCCTCGAAGATCAGCCAAATCGCGGCCGCGCCGATCAGAATAAAAACGAAGCCCAGGACTGCGCTGAGAAGGGCCGGGATCAGTAACATCACGATCGCCGCAATCGGCCAGCGTTGGCGGAGCTGAGATACTTGACCATGGTTACCGTGGTCCCGCCCGCATCGTCAAATTGCACACAGAATTCATCCATGAACGTGCGCGCCAGGTAGATACCACGGCCGGAGCCTTGCAGGAGCCCTTGCGGCGAGAGAGGATCGAGCAGACAATCCGCGTCGAAGCCGTTACCTTGATCGGAAATCAGGATTTTCAGCTCGTCCGGAGTCCGCGAGACTGTCACGACGACCTTTTCCTGGGCATTGCTCCCGTTGCCGTGGACTATTGCATTGGTCACGACTTCATGAACCGCGAGGCCGATATGCTCCAAAGTGATCTCGCAAAGACCGCTTCTCCTCGCCACTTCGAGCACGACGCTTTCGGCGCAGTCTATACTCTCCAAAGTCGAAGCCAATATTCGGGTTTTTGTCTCCAATACCGGCCCAGTGTTTCTAAGCGCTGATCCAGCGACGCTTAAGCGAATGTTTCCCATCGTTTTTCTCCAGAACCACTAATCCATACTCTTGCAAGGGAGCCAATATTCCGAACCGTCAAGGTGGCGGGAATAATGTTGCGCGTTGAAACGTAACTATTAGTGAGCGGCGATTCAATGGAGGCTGCGAACTGATGGTCGAAGCTGTTCTGTTTCTATATTTGTTTCAGTCTCATGCGACGGGGACCCTCTTCCCGCCAGTGAACCCAAAATCTCCGGAAACCGTACAGCGGATGCCGGACTTCCGGCCGGCCGGGGAAACGAGCTCCTCTCCAAGCGACGGGCTGAAACGAGAAGCAGCCTACGAAGAACATGAATTTGCTGAGCGTTTTAACGCCCTGATAAGCGCCTTGTCCGATTTCGCCTCCGGGTACAATGCCGACCACACGATGAATATCAAGAAGGTGAAGGCAATCGAGAAGGCATGGCGCAAGTTAGAAAAATCTGAATGGTTTCGACAACCAAAAGGGGAATGAAGAATTGTTACAGACTGCACCTAAGAAGAAAGAGCGTGACGAAAATGAATGATCTAGTTGTAATCAATAATCCAGAGAAACCGGTGAGCATGTACGAGTATCTTAATCCGATCAGCGCGGTCGTCCCTATCCGATCCGGTAACATCGATGACCACGTGGTTCGTTTCGCCGATGTGACGGTCGATGTCGGCCGCAGAAAAATAATGCGCGGCGGCGAAATAGTAAACTTTACGCGAGCGGAGTATAACCTTCTGTTGTTCTTTTTGCAGAATGTCGACCGTGCACTGACCCGGGACACAATCTTGAATGCCGTCTGGGGCTATGATTGCTATCCCACTACCAGAACAGTGGATGCGCACGTGTGCCGGCTGCGGCGTAAGCTTGAGTCCGATCCCGCTACACCACGTCATTTTTTGACGATCCATGGGGTCGGTTATCGCTTCTTGGCATAGCCTTCCAGCTTGCTTGGATTGGGTTGCCATAGGGTCACTGGCGCTTGGACGCAAAGGGGATCGGTTTGTTAGCGGTCTCCCCCGTAGCGCTATTGGCCAGCGCCAGCTTTGGAAACATCATTGGCCGATCCGTCCAGTCGGCCTTCTCGCGCATAGGCAGAGCTTGGGCTTCCTTTATGAATGTCAGGAAGCGGTGGGACACATCAAGGTCTACACGAATGTTGTCTCCTCCGCGGACCTGGGCAGTCGCTATCAGGTTGGATATCGGTTGCACGAGGAGCCGCTCCAGGGCGCGTTTCAAATACCGCGCGCCATATTTCATATCGATCCCTTGCTCAAGCAAGAAAGACTTCGCCTTCTCCGTGGTCTGGAAGACGAAGGACCTGGCGGGTTCCGCGGCGAAGATGCGCTGCTGAACCAGGTCCAGTTCAATGTCGAGGACTTTTTGCAGCTGCTCGCTCCCCAGCGGCTCAAAGGTAACGATCTTGTCCAGACGGTTAATGAATTCCGGCGAGAACTTCCGCCGCGCCGCTTCCATGCCGCTATGCTCGATCTTGCCCCTCAGGCTTTCGTCCCGTACGCCAGCTCTAAATTTGCGGCCAGCATCATAGACGCCGAAACCGAGAGTAGGGCTCAGCAGCGCGCTCATTTCAGTAGCGCCCAGATTGCTGGTCATGAAGATCATCGAACGTGAAAAGTCCACTTTTCGGTTATCGCCCAGCGTGAGGGTGCCCTTGTCCAATACTCCGAGCAAGAGATTCCAAAGAGCGTCGCTGGCTTTCTCGATCTCGTCGAAGAGAACGAAACTTACCTTCACCGTCTCAGTGTGATATTGGTTAAGGATTTCCTGGCTCAGCAGGGGATGGGTTTCGCGATGGCCGAGGTATCCGGGAGGCGACCCGATCAGCTTCGCGATCTCATGACTGTGCTGAAACTCACTACAGTCAATCTTGATAACCGCACGGGCAGTCTTGACCAAAGACTCGGCCGTCGCTTCGACGGTCCGCGTCTTACCCGACCCGGTGGGGCCGAGGAAGAGAAGGTTTCCAATGGGACGGCCGGGAGCTGTCATGCCGGTGAGATACATCTGATACATGCCGACGATCTCCCGAATTGCTTCCGGCTGTCCGATGATGCGCTTGCACAGGTTCGCCTCAAGCTCTAACGCTTCGCGCCCTGTCTTGGTTGGATCCAGTGGAACATTTATCCGCCCCATTTTCATACCCTCTCTTTACTGGCTCATTTCACCTCTGGCTGTTCGCGGCAGGCCCTGGTGGGCTAGTCGCGGGTTGACGAAGCACCGTCGGCTGGGTCAGTGGTCTGTCCCGCACCTTTGGGTTTGACCACACGACCTACTGCAGCCGCCGGCTTTTCTACCGGGAATTCGAGCCCGAAGTTATCGCCCGGGTAAAACCAATATTTCAGGCTGGCCGGTTGGTTCCCTTGGGATTGAGATACTACGATCAACTTCTGGTCGCCGGCGTCTGTCCGGTACGCCGACCAACCCAGGATCAGCCCCTCCGGTCGTGTGCCGTCGGCGTTGTAGACGCTGACGACACCCGGTTGGATCAACTTCAACACATGCTGACCGGGAGCCAACAGGACATCCTGGATCTGAAGCGGCTGATTGATAGTGATACGAGTCTCTTTGTTGCTGTCATCAGCTCGCATGGAAGGCGCGAGACCTGCAGTGAGCAGGCCTAACATCGCGGTAGTTATTGTGAGTCGGTTCATTGAAAAGTCTCCTTTGTTTTTGTTCTTTCACTTATGGAGACGCGGCCAAACGCCCCAGAATTCCCAACGTTACGATTGCTTTACGAAAACTTTGCAAGTCCGCTTTTAGAAAAACACCCTGCCCCGGGGTCTGAAAATCGGCCGTTGGCCGTTCGCAAATCCCGATGGCAGGGTGAGGAATTAAAACAGTGTTGGGACCGTCTATATCCGAGCGGCAGCGGACAGCTGCCGGGATTGAACGTTCAACTTCTTCGCAAGAGCCGGCGCGGACAAATGCGGTTTGCCGCAATGAATGCACCTTGTGTTGCCTTTCGGGGTTGACAGGTTGCAGCGTGTGCAATACACCTGTGGAATTTTGATGATCTGATCAGGCATCGGGTGTGAATCCTTCCGTTTTATTGCGGCAGGCCGGAGGCCGGATCGAGCAAAAGCTTTCGGGCATTGCCACCGTCCTCGAATTCGAACGCGTTGATGAGTGAACCAGCCAGAGCGTCGAATGACGAGCCGCCGATCCGTCCCAAGTTCCAGTTGTCTTCGATGAATTGAAGGATCGAGGTCTGGTCCGTAAGAGAATGATCGACATAGTTGACTTTGGCGTAAGGGGAGATCACGAGCAGCGGAAGGCGCTGGCCGTACCCGCAGCGACCCATTGGCGCGGTGGGATCGACGTTGTTGCCGCAAGCTCCGGAGCCGCTCAGCGCATCGAGGGGTGAACTTGAGCCGTTGACGATGGGGGGCATCACGTGGTCGTACCAGCCGTCGGAGTCGTCATAGGCGATGATCACAGCCGTGCTGTCCCAGAAAGGCGAGGTTTCGAGCGCATTGATGGTATTCACCAGGAAGGTCTGTTCATCCAGTGGATTCGAGTACATCGCATGTCCGTCCTGGTACGCCGCGGCTTTCAGGAAATTCACGGCTGGAAGATTTCCCGCACTCAGGGCCTTGAAAAAGTCGCTGATATCGTATTGGTGGTTGGCTTGGTCCTTCTGGCCGATCATGTTTGCTGCAGTCGCAGACAGGTGGTGCGGATTGGAAGTGGATTGATAAAATCCGAAAGGATTGTGGTTCGGAATATAATCTGCGGTCGATGCCGTGCCATCAAACTGCGTATGCTGCGACGCGCACACGGCGGTCCCATCCCCGTTCCTGGAACTGGGAGCGAAGCCGCCCTGAAACCAGCCCCAAGTAATTCCTTTCTGGTTGAGCAGATCGCCTACGTTCAGGCCGGACATCGAGACGGTGCTCGCGGTGGAAGGTACACAATCGTCAAATGCCGGACGGATGTCGTTGATGACCGTGCCATTCAGTAACGCGGCCGCCGCCGTTCCAGCGTCGTGCGCTATGGTGGCTCCATTCGTCTGCCCGGAGGCGAGGTTCAAATGCCCCAGCGTCGATGGGCCAAAGCTGGTGCTGAAGAAGTTGTCATTCATAGCGAAGTGCTGAGCATAATTCCAAAGTGCGGTCACGGTGTTTCCGTCGTAATAGCCCATGACCAGGCCCTTCCCCATTCCGAGATCGTTGCAACCCGTTTGAGTAGTGCCGTCCAGTGCGACAAATTGGTCCATCAATCCGCCGTCCATTGCTTTTTGTTCGCCGGTATAGTCATGGCTCTGATCGCAAACGATCGCTTGGGAGCGATCCATTCGGAAGGGCTGAACCGAGTTCGGATTGTGAGCCAGCAGTGGACCACTAAGACCGTTCACGGTTGGAGTGGGATGCGCTCCCATTCGGGGGACGAAGATCGGCTCCCCGCCGGGATTGGCGGCGTTCGGGTAAGTGGCGAAATAGTGATCGAAAGAAACGTTCTCCTGAAAGATCACGACCACGTGTTGAATGGGGGTTGATGTATTAGAGACGGTTTGAGCGCCGGCCGCCTGGGTGAGGCCCAGGCTGAGCCACAAAGCCAGCGGACTGATGGCCAGGTTGAGGTGCTGGTTGGTCATTGGTATTTGCATAAATTTCCTCTAGTCTTTTCCAAGCTGGCGCTCGGCTGCATCCGCCGCCATCGCTAGCGCCATTACAGTCTCAAAGAATTCCGGAGATTGACCGTCGAAAAGGTGGTCGGCCGTGAAAGATTTGATAGTCGCTACGGCGCCTCCAAACTGCGTTAACGAAGGCCGGATCACCGAACACAGCGGCAGATTCGGGCTAATGAACTCGGTCGGCTCTGGGAGGATCAGGTTGGTCTGGAATTCTTCTCCGCCGAAAGGTGGCGCGTTGAGATCCGGAAACTTCAACCCAGTTTCGGGATCAATCACGCCAGCCAGCGGCTGAGACACCGCGTTGCCCATCTTGTCATGCCATAGTCCAAAGTGATCTATTTCAACGCCTCCGATACTCACTACAATTCGGAGGACCTCCAGGCTGGTGCACTTGCCGCTCATGACGTTGTACAGGCTGGCGCCTCCCTGCTCGATGTATCCAAAGTGGAAGCCTGCCGTATTGGCGATGGCTTGCATGCGCCGGGCCGGCACTGTTGTTGGTGGAATTGGTTGTGCCATGTTCGGCGGTGTCTCGGTGTCGTTCAAAGGAATCGCGGGTTGACCCTGAATAGTGACCGCTTGAGGGAAAGTGGCGCCAAAATCCGGATTCTGCTTACTTCGGTACCGTGTGTAGAAACTGGTATCCACAGTGAGGTTTCGAAGATTTGTCAGGCGCCCGATATTTTGCGCGCCCTGTGCCTGGCTGCTTGGTAAAGTGCGGAAATGGTCCAGGTTGATTTGATCCTCGCCTTTGGACTTGAGATAGCCGTTGAGGAACTGCATGTGGCTAATTTCATCGTCGGTATTGTCGGCGATATACTGCGGCATGTCGCCATCAAGATTTGAGAGGGCAGCTATGTAGGCTGGGTTTCCTCCATTGACGCCGCCTAGTTCGTTGTACTGCTGCCACAAATCACTCTCGATGATTTCGACCGCGGCGAGGAACTGCAGGATCGCGACGTCGCCTTTGTTAAGCGTCTTCGAGGGCTGGCCTTGCAAAAGAGTACTGGCCGGCAATGCCGCGCCGGCCAAGCTAATGCCTTTCAAAAACGAGCGGCGCCTAACGACGCGCTGCCAGCTTGAGTGGATGTCTTCTTCTACCTGTGGCGAGTTCGAGGAAAGTGTTTTGTCTTTCAAAAGAATGCTCCTTGTTTTAAATGGATTTGGTCTGATGTTTCTAATTGCAAACTAGGGGACCAGGAATCACTCGAAAATAGTCCTGATCTTCTGTAAAAGCTTTGTAAACGGACGCTCGACCTGACTTCAGCAGCTCGAGCTATTTGTAGAGCTGGGCAAACTGTTCTAGTTCACCGGTCTGGAGATCGGATACGGCCCAGCAAGTTATCCCGTGTTCTGTCCAGGAAACGAGGTTGTAGCCGTTTCGTTGCATTTCGCTGTATCCGCTTTGAGAAGAAGAAAGCGATGGCCAAGTGAAGAGATTGATGATATGCTGCCTGCGTTGGTACACGAGAGCGGCTACAGGTCTGTCCGATATATACTCGACCCTTCCGCCTACCAATCGAAATCCCTGGCTGGCGAAATCTCTGACATCCGGCGAAAAATTGAGCTTACCGTTGAACCACGGTTTCACGGTGTGCTGGTCGGATGAAGGGACATCCAACAGATGCGTTCCCATGAGTGAGCGCAAGTGGCTGGACAGTACTTCTCGAGCGACTACATCCCTGGCCGAATCCCGCGATCTCAGAAACGCGACATTCCATGCCATGGATGCGAAAAGAAGGACGGATGCAGCCACAGCCATCCAGTTCCAGTGGATTCGCGGTGCTGGGGGCTCGCTTGCCGCGGCTTTTCGCAGAGCGGCCTGGATGCTCTGCTGCAACTGAGCCGGTGCTCTGTGGCGGATTACTTGGGTGCGGATGTCGGTTTGGAGTCGTTCCAGACGCTGATACAGTCCACCACACGAGACACAGTTTTCGACGTGCTCCTGGATCTCGGCCGACTCGCTCGCCGACAGTTCCCCGTCCAAATGAAGCTCAAGCAGATGCCGCGATGACGCACACCTCATACCAAACCCCCATTCACTCTTGCAGCCACACAATCCGCCAGCCGCTGGCGCGCGCGAGACAGCCGCGACATCACTGTACCCAGCGGAATCTTGACTACGTCCGCAATCTCCTGGTACGACATTTCTTCCAGCTCCCTCAAGATCACTACTTCGCGATAGTCGACTGGAAGCCCCTCCAGGCACTCCCGCAGCGACGCCACGTCGAATTTCTTGAGCAGCATACCCTCGGGATTCGCCTTGGCGAGCTCCGGACTGTGCATCTGTTCGTCAAACATCACCACGCTCCTATTGCCTTTCTCCCGGTGTAGCCAGGTCTGGCAAGTGTTTCGGACAATTGCGAGCAACCAAGCCTTTCCGTCGCCACCATGGAACCCCCCGAAAAAACGGAACGCGCGCAAGTAGGCTTCTTGAACGACATCTTCGGCGTCATCCTTATTTCGAGTCAACCAGGCGGCTAAATTGTAAGCTGCATTCAAATGCGGAACGATGGTTTGCTCGAATACGGCGAGCTTCGTCTCTTCGTCCATCGAGACTTTCATGGGGTGGTCATCGACCAGGGGGGCCAAACATCTCACAGCGCCTTTAGATACGAGATCAGATCGATCTTTTCTTTATCGGACAGAAGATTGGAAAAAGCAGGCATTCCATCGCCACCTTTTTCGATTTTTGATCGGACGTTCCTTTCGGTTACGGCCTGGCCATTGCGCAGCTTTGCTCGCTGGAACAGACCCTTGAGCGACGGGCCGACCTTCGTTTCATGCGTTTCAACGCTGTGGCATCCGCTGCACTGTTCGAAAATTTCTTTGCCTCTCGAAGCACTCGTTTTATCGCGATTCTCTTGCGCTTGGACGTTGATGCCCACCGCAACTGCCACCATCGCGCCCGTACGTAGTAGCCGGAACATAGGTTGCGACCCTCCCGCTGTACAGAACCGGCAAATGCCCTAAAAAATTCCCGGCGATCTGCAAGCAAATCCATGTGCGGGAATAACGTGGACCCGTCTCAGGTATTCCAGGTTGACGCACGCTGCGAAACATCGATCACAGGCAGGCTATTATATGGCGATCCTATTTGCCGTCCCACGGCTATTCTTGATTTCCAAACGAGAGGCGAACCGCCCCCGTTTGACGCGGACACCACCTGAACTTCTTCCCCCAGGAGGTGTCCGCACTTTTCCGGCGAAAAAACAGGCTCGCCCGCGCCCTTCGCCCGAGAACGGACCGACTCGGCCGGCCGCCTGACCGGCCATGTTCAGGCAAAAGCGCGCTCCAGGCAGGAGGCACGGATGAACCGTTTGAGCGTCACTCTCGCGGCGGCTGCGCTGTTCGCGGGTTCGGCGTATTTGGCTCAGAAACCGGTGGCGGGCGAGGACAGCGAGATCCGATTAACCGCCCGCAAATACGAATTTTCCCCCAACGTGATCAAGGTCAAGAGAGGCAATCATATCAGGCTGGTTATTACGGCGCTCGACCGAATTCACGGTTTCAAGTTGGAAGCCTTCCACATCGACCAGAAATTGCCAGAGGGTGAGCCCGTTACCGTGGAGTTCACAGCCGATCAGGCCGGGACTTTTCCATTCGAATGCTCGCACTTCTGTGGATTGGGGCACCAGAAAATGAAGGGTCAACTGACGGTGGAATAAGGCATTCTCCACCCATGGCCGTGTCACCCATTTCCAGAGGCGCTCCTCGGACCGGGCCTGCTCGGCGCGCACTCAGGAAGAAGCGCCGTTTCCGCTGCGTGATCGGCGTAGTGAGCGCTGGGCTGCTTTTTGAGTTAGGGTTGCGCCCGTTCGTGACAGACGCGTATCACCCTCGTCCTTTCCCAGTTCGCACGGTTCGGAATTACTACGAAGGGCTCGCGGTCGCGCATTTCGAACCTGACGGGCTAGGACAGCTCGGCGACCGTCTCACGGGCAACCAAGCGCTACGCGGCGCGCCCGAAGGACTGATCGTTGGCGACTCTCACGTCGTCGCCTATTCGGTCCGGGACCAGGACACGATGGGGGCCGTGGTCGAGCGTCTCTCCCGCGCTTCTGGCCAACCGCTCAACATCCGTCAATACGGCTGGCCGGGAGCTAATGCTGGCACTTTCCTAGCTGCCGCCGACGCCCTCCTCCAAGCGCGCAAACCCGCCTGGGTCGCGGTCGTTCTAAACTCCTACAACATCGGCGTGAATGCTCTGACGTCGCACGATTGGCGTATGGAAGTGGCCTCCGACTATTCCATCAGATTGATCCACGGCAAGTACCTGCGCCAGACTGCTTTCCGAGACAGGTTGGTTCAATGGACCGGGCGCTCGGCACTCGCTCTTGCCCTCTGGCGTCGCGTGGGAGTGATCTGGAGCAGGCGAACGCTGGAGAGCGGATCTGCCGCGACCATTTTGGAACAGCACGATTCACGCCTGGCCGAGGAAGCCGCCCGCGTCCCACGCGCCACCGTGCTGGCGCTCAAGAAGAGTTACGGGGTGCGACTAGTCATAATCTATGCGCCTCCTGTTGGCGTCGATGTTGAACCAGTCGAGGCAGAATTGCGAAGCCTTTGCGCGGAGGAGGGTGTGGCTTTCCTTTCGGTTCAGGAGGCGCTGGCGCGGGACCGCAATGAGCACTCTCGCCTCAGCCGCGGGTTTCACAACACTGCCCCCGGAGTGGGGCACTTCAATGCGATCGGCCACCAGATCATCGGAGAAGAGATCTGGCGCTACCTTCGGGGCCGATCGTTGACCTCCATGCCACGTTAATGACCTTTGTCTCGATCTCCTTTGTCACATTTTTCATCGTGGTCGTGCTCGGACTTCGATTGGCTCCTACGCGCCACCTCCGCCAGTGCCTTCTGCTGCTCGCCAGCCTTGGGTTTTATGCCTCCTGGAAGCCCGTGTACTTGCTGGTGTTGGCCACGCCCGTCCTAATTGATTATTTATGCGCGATTCGCATCGAACGGAGCGCCGATGCGGTCGTCCGCAAGCGCTGGCTCAAGACCTGCGTAACCTCGAACCTCCTCCTGCTTGCTTACTTCAAGTACACAAACTTCTTCCTCGCGAACATCGACATGCTATCGGGCGCCGCACCGAAGCATCTCGATATCGTCCTACCGCTGGGCATCTCCTTCTTCACGTTTAAGTCGCTCAGCTACACCATCGATGTCTACCGAAGCGAGTTGCCGGCCTGCCGCAGCCTGTGGCGCTATGCCCTGTTCGTGTGCTACTTTCCCGACCTGATCGCGGGTCCTATTGTGCGCGCGTCCGTGTTTTTTCCTCAAATGGACCGCTCGCTGCGGCCGTCGTGGCGCCGTACCATCGTGGGCTGTCACATGATCCTCCTAGGAGTCACGAAAAAGCTCCTTATCGCTGACCAGATGGCAATCTTTGTGGATCCCGTTTTCGCTGCGCCCATTAGCTATTCGCCGCTCACCGTGTGGAGCGCGGTCATCGCCTATTCATTGCAGATCTATTGCGATTTCTCCGGTTACTCGGATATGGCGATCGGAGTCTCGAAAATCATTGGCATCGATTTGCCGGAAAATTTCAACATGCCATATCTCGCCGTTTCCACTGTCGATTTCTGGCGGCGGTGGCACATCAGCCTGTCCAATTGGCTGCGCGACTATCTCTACTTTTCGCTCCCAGGCACGCGCGGGAAAGCTTGGCACAGATATCGCAACGCCGGCATCACTTTCCTGTTAAGTGGTCTTTGGCACGGCGCCAGCTGGACGTTCGTGTGCTGGGGAGGTCTCCACGGTTTGGCATTAGCTACGAGCCATTGGTGGAGCGCCCGTCGCGCCCGCACGGGACGCGAACCAAGCAAATCCATCGGAGTTCGCTTTGGATGCTGGCTGGCGACTTACGTTTTTGTCTGCATAACCTGGGTTCTGTTCCGCGCGCAAGGCTTTCCTGCCGCGCTCAGCATGCTGCGAAAGATGTTCGGCCTTGCGCCAGATGGCATCGCATGGCTCTATTCGCCTTTGCTGATGGTGCTGCCAATCGTGATCGTCGCGCATGTGATTGGAATCGTGGCGGCCCGGCACGCTTTGCCAACAGGCAGCGGACAAAAGGTCCACTCGCCGGCTTGGGTCGCATCGTTTTACGCGAACGCTCACGCGTCCTTTGTGGTCAAATCCAGCAGGCTCTCAGGTGTTTACGTGTTCACGCGGCCCAGATTTTTGGGCGCTTTTCTAATTGCGAGTTGGGTACTCGCCGTGTTGCTCTTCGGCGCCACTGGCGCCAACCCGTTTGTCTATTTTCAGTTTTGACCGCCGGATTGCTTGCCAGCGGAGGGCTGAGAGTCGGCTTCGGCTGTGGCCGCCTTTAGGCGCTTACGCTCGGTTCTCGCCCACTGATATAGATACGCGATCTCGGCGTCGGACAATTTTGATTCGGGATGCAGCAGGAGATATCGGGGAAGAGGCATCGCTCGATTCCGCACCAAGACGGACATCCTCGAAAGAATCTCCTGCTGTTGCTCAGGATTGTATCCGTTCCAGCGCGACAGATTCATATGGTTTCGCGCGCGCTGTACGTCGTTCTCGATCATCCACGACATGGGGGCTACGTAGCTATACCACGGCCATTCCGTCTTTTCGGAATGGCAGTTTTGGCAGGATTTCTCAAGGGTTCTCACAACCTGGGGATCGAAGGTCGCGTCCAGTAACAAGGGCTTGTCGGACCGCTGTGCTTTGATCGCACCAAACGGGTGGACAAAAAACGAGCAAATAACAAGCAGGGCGAGTCCTGAGAGCAAAAACGAGCCTAAGCGCTTTTTCAACGAGCCTCCAAACCGGAACCTGGGCGCCGGCTGCGCGGGGTTCCACACTTCGATACTTCCGTTCGATCGGCAATATTCCAATTAGCAGGCGGGAATAATAATGCTGGTTCAGAAGTATCAGCGTACAGAAGCGACCACACGAAACTAAAGGAGCCAACTTGTCCAAGTTAATTATTCATGACCATAACAACGACGGGGTAGACCGTCGAGGATTTCTGCAGTGCATGGCCTGGGCCGGCACTGGAGTGATTTGGAGCATCAGCGGCGGGATTCCCACTTCGCGGGCATTCGGCCAGAAGATGGGTAATGCCAAAGGTGACCTGACCTTCATTCAAATCAGCGACAGTCATATCGGATTCAACAAACCGGCAAATCCCGATGTGAACGGCACTCTTCAAGCGACCGTCGATAAGATCAACTCTCTTCCAGTCCAGCCTGAGTTCATTATCCACACCGGCGACCTCAGTCATCTGGCGAAGGCCTCTGAATTTGACACGATGGATCAAATACTGAAGGGCGCCAACCAGAAGCAAATGTTCTATGTGCCCGGCGAGCACGATACTTCCAACGATGATGGGAAGCAGTATCTGGAGCGCTATGGCAAAGGCACCAAGGGCCGGGGTTGGTACAGTTTCGATCAGAAGGGCGTCCACTTCGTCGGGCTAGTAAATGTAGGAGCCCAGGAGGGGTTAGGCAAACTTGGGCCGGATCAGCTCGAGTGGCTCGAAGCAGACGTGAAGGGGCGGTCTGCCAGCACGCCGATCGTGCTCTTTGCGCATATCCCGCTTTGGAACCTCTATCCGGAGTGGGGCTGGGGCACCGCGGACAGCGAGCAGGCCCTCGGCTATCTGAAGCGGTTCGGCTCCGTGACTGTGCTTAACGGCCACATTCATCAAGTCATGCAGAAGGTGGAAGGCAACGTCGCGTTCCATACTGCCATGTCGACAGCGTTTCCCCAACCCGCGCCTGGCTCGGCGCCCGCGGCCGGCCCGATGAAGGTCCCCGATGAGAAGCTGCGTGGCGTGTTGGGCATCACCAACGTCCACTACGTCGCCCAGAAACACAGTTTGGCCGTGGTGGATTCACCACTTGTGGATTCGCGAGGATAGACGAATGAAGCACCGCGTACCGTTGGTGGTGACGGGTTGCGTCACGTTGTTTGTAGCGCTAGCCTCTTTTGTGGCATTACCTAGATTGGCGAAGGCGCAGAATAGCGATCATGGCAAGGAGCTCTTCGAAAGGCGCTGCTCCGGCTGCCACGCACTGGACAAAGAGAAGGAAGGTCCCCGGCTGCGGGGTGTCTATGGCCGCACGTCGGGGACTGTGCCGTCGTTCCAATATTCGAATGCTCTTAAGACCGCCCATATTACCTGGGATGCGACATCGCTCGATAAATGGCTGGCCGATCCGGAAAAGCTCGTTCCTGATAGCGATATGGCGTTCCAGTTAGTAAGACCCGACGAACGGAGCGATATCATCGCCTACCTGAAGCAACTTTCCTCAAATTAGGGCACGGACCCTCGCATGGGTGCATGTATGCGCTGGCGAGGGATCCCATTTCGGGCCCGATGGCGGCTGGTTATCGCCACCCTATTCTGCGCAGCCTCAGCCAATATGGGGCTAGCGCAATCGGGGGGCGAGGAAATTGTTACGGATCGACCGGATATCACTGAGTCCGCCGTCGTAGTACCGAAGGCGAGCCTCCAAGCTGAAAATGGACTAACCTGGACCAACGATCACCTCGATAATTTGGTGGCCCTGTGTCAAACGCTACTCCGGCTCGGTCTGAGCGATCGTACAGAACTGAGACTCACCCTGCCGTCATATTCTCTGGGTATGTCCCGAGGACTGGGATCGTCCGGGGTTAGCGATATTTCGGTCGGTTTCAAGCAACAGCTTGGACCCTTGCCTGGCGGTTTCGATCTTTCCCTAATCGTGGCGACCTCAGTGCCTTCCGGCGCTCGCGATAAGACCACTCACCGGCTGGACCCTTTCTTGAAGGTCCCCTGGTCGCGAGAGCTGGGAAACGGCTGGTCAATTGGCGGTATGGCGTCGATCTTTTGGCCTACCGAGGATGGTAAAAGAAACCTGACCTGGGAGCCCACATTTGTGATACAACGCGATCTGAGCAGGGCGCTCGATGTCTTCGCCGAGTATGGGGGCGATTACCCTCAACACGGCGGCGCAAGGCAGACCATTCACTTCGGAACAGCGTATAGAATCAACTCCACGAACCAGCTCGATTTTCATTTTGGGTTCGGGCTGTCTCCGGCAACGCCGCAGCGATTCTTCGCCGCCGGCTATTCATTTCGCATCGATCGCCTTTGGAGTAAATGAACACCGGCGTAGCGAGTAAGCGCCTATGGTGTGATTACACAACGCAGTTGCAACCGAATGCCAGCAGGACAGTCGACATCAGGCCCGTTTTTGTTTGGTTGGGAATCAACACTAACGTTCACCGCTAACAAGCTCACGCTGGCGCTCTCGGTGGCGTCAACTGTAACGGGAGTTTCCAGGTCGATATCGGACGGTTTAATTTCCATATTGTTCCTGAGAAACTTCGTCTTGTGTGAGCGCCGAATTGAAACCATCTGCTTGGAATCGTTTTCGATCACAATTTCCTTGTTGTTCAACAACTTTAATTTGCCGCGAAAGATTCCGGCAGCCGCCCTATAATGGGCGCCCACCTTCATCTCACTCGTTCCGATATTTTTGCGCCGATTCGAAGTAGCATCGTAAATCGTTTCTTGGGCGTTGACCCGGATCCCTACTGCAGCGAGCGCCATCAGGCAGAAGAGCGATCTTCGGAGCATATCTGAACCATTCCTCCCAATTTCCATCGATAATCCGGTCGGCATCCGCCTGTTTATACCGGACCTGACATCGAAAGATTCCTACAGAGCGGATCGCGGCTCAGACCGCATCTCTTCAGGAATAAACCCAGAGGGCCGATTGTCCTAGATCGTAGAAAGCAGATTAGATGGCCGAGTTTAATAGGGTCGAGTTCACATAGATGGGAGTAGCCATGAAAAGCGGGGTTTCAACGGAGGGTTGCCAACAGTCGCAATCGTATTGCATATGGTGGAGACGCGTTGGCGGTCCAGATCGGTTTCGGCACTGCGTATTGGCCGATTCGATCGATGATGCGGTTAGTCGATCACGCTCGGACGTCACGAAGGCGTTAGGCGCGAACACCAGTCTGTGGAGCATCGAAGAGCCCGCGGACAAGCTAACGCGAGCAGTCCCGACTGAGGTGGACTGCGGCGGGTCTGTACTGTCATCCCAGCGGTTGGGGACTATAGCATTCGTCTTGCTCCTGCTCAGTCTATTTTTTCTTTTCCATTGGAAATCGAGAGCGGTTGGATCGGCCGAGCCCATGGAAAGCGACACAGCTTTAGAAAGGATCACAAGATGAACTGGTGGTTCGCAGTCGTAATTGCCGGCATACTTAGTAGCGCCGGTTGTGACGTCACTAATCATTTCCCAGACCAGATCACCGACCAGCAAGATAAGCGGCAACTATGCAGATTGCTCATTGCCAGCCATCGCTCCCTCCTTGAGTCCATGTTTGAAGTAGAACTCTACGCTGTCAGCGATGAAACTGACGAGTGGCACGCCGCGTTGAAAAGTATTGAAGTTGCGACCACCGACCCCAGCGGGCATGCGGTTAGCCCGAGTTCGGTCCTTCAATCAACAATAGACAAGTTAGTACATGTGCAAAATGCCGCCGACCGAATGCGTCTGGAGTACCTACTACTCGGAAGCCGGATGTCTCTTGAACAGAGAAGGCAGTTTGACGATTACTGCGTCGCAGCCCCATGACGCAGCACCCATACTGCCCTAGCCAACACTCATGGGAATATTCTCGCACGCTGCCCCGTCTTCGTTAGTATGAACAAGCATTTTATGCGTAATGACATCTCTCATATCCCGGGTATAATGCTCGGCATTGCGGTGGTAACACCGGTGCAACAAACAACAATGTGCGTCGGGAGCGGTTTATGATCGAAGGCTTACTCCAACCAAGGCACCTACTGGTGATTCTGGCAGTCGCACTGTTTCTTTTCGGCCCGAAGAAATTGCCTGAGCTTGGAAAGGGCCTGGCAGAAGGAATCCGGGGATTCAAGAATGCTATCAAGCCGAGCTCGCACGATTCTGCTTAGGTTAGCGCACACGACACGCGAAAAACAAAAACGGAAAGATACTGGAGGCAAACCATGAAGGCAGTCGAATTGGACAGATTCCGAAAAACTTTAAAGGCCAGGCAAGCGGAAGTGAGCAACGGACGCCGCAACCGCGAGGCTGTCGCTATTGAAACCAACGCGGATGAGTTAGATCGCATTCAACAAGCTCAAGAACGCGATTTCGCAATGGAAGCGCTCGATCGCGAGTCCGTCCGATCGCGCGAAATTAGCGCCGCCCTGGAGCGTATCGATAACGGCACGTTCGGGATTTGTCTCAATTGTGAAGAGGAAATCGCTGCCAAGCGGCTCGCCGCGGTGCCGTGGACGGCGCTGTGTATCGTTTGCCAGGAAGTTGCGGAGCGCATCGCCAGCGACTCGCATGATCAGGACGAGCAAGTCCTCCCGACCGCGGCCTAGAACGTCAGCGCCGCTCAAAAAGATTCCTTTTCGCAAATGTTTGCCGGCTGGGAATATTTCACCGCATCCCCGCGTATAGATGGTATACAGCTTGTCGACTCCACAGCAGTTCTGTCGTTGACACCGTTTTTCTGAATAAGTCATAGATTTCTCAAGGAGATTAAGCCCGTGGAAAACAAAAAGATTGTTATCTTTTCTATTATTGGTGCAGCCGTCGCAGTTGTTCTCATAGCGCAGCAGTCGACGACCGAAGCGCCAGCCGGTTTTACTACTCCCACGCTCGGGCATACGGTCGGAGCAACGGGTGAAATAACAGGGAATCCCGGTTCGCAAAGCATCAGCAACGGGATAGCGGAGCCGCCCGGCGATACTTTTGCCCTCGATCAGGCGCAGTTTGAACGGAAACATGATCCAAGTAGCGGGCTGGGTCCTGTTTTCAACGCGACGTCATGCGTCGATTGCCATAACAACGGCGTCACTGGCGCGGCCAGCCAATTCACCGAAGAGCGAGTCGGTCACAAGGACGCGAATGGCAATTTTGTCAATCCCACTATAACGGTCAACGGCGGCGCGAACACCATTTCGGGCCGGTCAATTGTCAACGACCGTTCCATCTGTACACAGGCCCAAGAGCATGTACCGGACACAGAAAATATCCGGACCCTGCGCGCGGTGCTCAATACGTTGGGAGATGGCTTTGTCGAGGCCGTCGACGACCAGACGTTCATGGCGATTGCCGCCAGTCAGCCTGGTCAAAGCAATGGAATGATTCACGGTGAGGCAATTCAGGTGCCTATTCTGGAGGCGCCGGGACAGACCGGGGTAGGCAAGTTTGGCTGGAAGGATCAGGATCCGACCATCCTCTCGTTTTCAGGCGATGCCTATCTGAATGAGATGGGTGTTACAAATCGCCTGAAACCCAAAGATGTCACCTCCGTCTGCAAAGTCACCACCGACCCGGAAGATACGCCAGATGCTCTGGGCTTAGCGGATATCGACCATTTCGCTCAATTCATCCGCGGGACCCAAGTGCCACCGCGCGACCTGGCATTAGCGGCGACCGCGGATGCTATCGCGGGACAGAACCTGTTCACCTCGGTCGGTTGCGTGACCTGTCATGTTGCAAATATGACCACGGCCCCTCCGGGAACCCTGATCAACGGTGGCAGCTATACGGTTCCGTTAGCTTTGGGAAACAAGGTTTTTCATCCCTATGGGGATTTCTTGTTACACGACGTGGGCACCGGTGACGGTATTGTGCAGGCCGGTCCGGCAGACACCGCAAACAAGTTGCGCACCGTTCCGCTGTGGGGACTGCGAATAAAATCTCGTTTCATGCATGACAACGGCTCGATAACTTTAGGCGATGCCATTCAGCGCCATGCCGGAGAGGCGCAGGGCGTCATTGCGAGTTTCACCGCTCTGACCGCTGCGCAGCAACAACAACTGATTACCTTCCTGAAATCACTATAGCGGAGCAAGGCCTCAGGCCGGACTCCGATTCACAGGCTGCCTTACGAAAGCTTCCATCTCTACAAGGGAAAACACATGACTGAGAAAATGCATCACGCGAAGATGAACCGCCTTAACTGGCTTTGCGCGGGAGTGTTGCTGGCCGCCTCCGCAGGCTCATTAGCCGCTCAGACCCCCAGCCCCGTACCGAATAACTATCTGGTTCACAACCTGGTTTCCGATCTCGCCAATACCGCGGACCATCAAGATCCGAATCTCAGGAATCCATGGGGCAACGGATTCGGCGCCAGCCCGTTCTGGGTCGGAAATAATGGCACCGGTACTGCAACACTCTACAGCGGCACGGGCGCCGCGATTCCACTGGTAGTGACAATTCCCCAAGCGGGAAATGCGGGCACGGCGGGCCCGGTGACGGGCGTGATTTTTAATACATTTGGCTCCAACGCGAATGCCTTTAACGTCCAGGCGGGAAAGCCGGCTAATTTCATTTTCTGTTCGGAAGACGGCGTGATCTCGGGATGGAATGGGGGGGTCAGCGGAACCAAAGCGTCGATCCTGTTCGACAACTCCAAATCCGGGGCGGTATATACAGGCTGCGCGCTGGGAGGAACCGCCGCAGCGCCATATCTTTTCGTGGCGAACTTCAATGCCGGAACAGTGGACGTGTATGACGGCAACCTCAACCTGAATCCTGCGCCGTACACTCAAAGCACCCTCCCGCAACCATATTCTGCTTCCTCGCCGTTTTCGAATCCGGCGATTCCGGCCGGATTTGCTCCATTCAATGTGCAAAATATCAACGGCACGCTGTTTGTGACCTATGCAAAACAGGACGCCCGGAAACATACCAATGCCGGCGGCGCGGGCAACGGCTATGTCGCCACGTTCAACCTTAACGGCAGCCTGATCGCGAATCTCGTCAGTGAGGGAGCGCTCAATTCGCCCTGGGGGATGGCAATCGCACCGGCGAATTTCGGAGCGTTCGCGGGCGCGCTGCTGGTCGGAAATTTCACCGACGGCAAGATTAACGCATTCAATGCGACCACCGGCGCGGCACTCGGCACGCTTGACGACGCCACCGGCAACCCAATCGCGATTCCCGGTTTATGGTCCTTGAATTTCGGGAGCGGCGCTCAAGGCGAAGATACGGGCACGCTATACGTCACGGCGGGAATTGGCGGCGGTCCGAACAACGATCCACTGCAATCCCACGGGCTGCTCGCGAGCATCCAGGCAGCGCCTTTCTTCCAGACGACGGGCATTCAAAACGGTGCGAGTTTCGTCGCTGGACCCATCGCTCCCAATACCTGGGTCTCAATCAAGGGAAATGGATTGTCCTCGACGACGGGCACCTGGCAGGTCACAGGCAGTACGCTGCCCACCTTAGTTAATGGTGTGGGCGTCACGATCAATGGCACAGCGGTTCCTGTAAGCTTCGTGAGCAATACGCAGGTGAACTTTCTGGTTCCCGCTGGCGTATCGATAGGCACCGCGCAGATCCAGACCACCAATAATGGCCTGACCAGCGCGCCCCTAACCGTGAACCTGGACCTTCTGGCGCCGGCGTTCTTCACGCTAGGAGCCAACGCGACTAGTGGCAACGTTTATATCGCCGCCGAACACGTTGACGGGACGCTGATCGGGCCGGCGGCGACCATCAAGACCGCAACGCCGGCCGAACCTGGCGAGACTATCATGCTGTTCGCCACCGGTTTCGGACCAACGCTCGCGTCAGGCGAGGCATTAGCCGTGCCGCCGGCCATAGTGATCGACGGAATCGCCGCAGACGTCACTTTTGCGGGCCAAGTGGGACCGGGACTTTATCAGATCAACGTGACCGTGCCGTCCAACGTTACGCTCGGCCAGGACGTGCTAGTAGTCGGACTGTCGAGCAATTTTGAAACGCAGCCCAATGCGTTCCTGACGATCGCGGCTCAGTAGTGAAAAACAAACACACTCTTCAGGAGAAATATGAAAGACAATAACTCAGAGCGGTTTAACAACCGCCGTTCTTTTTGACGAGGTACTCTCGCAACGGGAGCGGCAGTGGTGGGCGCAGGCGCCCTTTCTGAACCGAAGCTGTTTGCGGACAAACCGTCGCCGGTTTCGCTCAACAAAGGCGATATCGCGATCTTGAGGCTTTTGGCTGCAGCCGGAATCATCGAAGCAGACCTCTGGAAGTAATACGGAGAGCTTTGACCAGTGCTTTCCGGGCCTTTGAGAGGCTTTTCCAGGAACGCGGCCTGCCGCTGGCCATCCGCTCCGACAACGGCGTCCCTTTCGCTTCACCCAACGGGCTGTTCAATCTTTCCAGGCTCTCAGTTTGGTGGCTGCGCTTGGGCATCTCGATCGAACGCATTCGGCCCGGACATCCGCAGCAGAACGGCCGCCATGAACGCATGCACTTGACGCT
>Ga0210401_10000747_pt1 | contig 39184 bp, 36 predicted proteins | sample IncBWH32MmetaG_FD_150866 | JGI IMG/M metagenome (GOLD analysis project Ga0210401, IMG submission 150866) | Forest soil microbial communities from Barre Woods Harvard Forest LTER site, Petersham, Massachusetts, United States - Inc-BW-H-32-M | ecosystem: Environmental > Terrestrial > Soil >... | reverse complement strand
AAGGACACCTTGCGCGCGAAAAAGTGACGGAACCGCAGCGAGATGTCCTGGTACGGGTTGCTGCACTGTTCGTGCGGCAGCTCGATGTTCAGCCCCACGCTGGGCGAGCCACCCCCGAAGGCGCCCTTGTTTGCCGCCTCCATGATCCCTTGGCCGCCGCCGCTGAGCACCGCGAAACCGGCGTCGGACAGCTTGCGGGCGATCTGGATGGTGAGCTCGTAGCGCGGCGAGCCGGCCGGGGTCCTGGCGCTGCCGAAGATCGACACGGCCGGGCGGATCTCGGACAATCGCTCCGAAGCCTCGACAAACTCCGAGATAATCCCCCATATCTGCCAGGATTCACGGGCCTTGACGCTGGTTGCGCGGTCGAGCGTCGCGATCGCGCGCAGGGTGGGGATATTCTTTTGCTGATCGATCATGGTTAGCTCCTGATGCAAACACTGCTGCTGGTGGACGGCTCCGGCTACCTGTACCGGGCATTCCACGCGATGCCCGATCTGCGCACTTCGGCCGGCGAACCGACCGGAGCGATCCGGGGTTTCATCGGGATGCTGCGCGTGCTGGACGAGCAGTCACCCGCCGAGTACCGGGCCTGCGTGTTCGACGCAAAAGGTAAGACCTTTCGCGACGACCTGTTCGCAGAATACAAGGCCAATCGCCCTGCCATGCCCGTGGATCTGGGCTCCCAGATCGAGGCGGTCCACGAGGCGGTGCAGGCGTTGGGCTGGCCGGTGCTGGAGATCCCGGGGGTGGAGGCCGACGACGTGATCGGCACCCTGGCGCAGCGGGCCCGGCGCGACGGCATGCGGGTCGTGATCGTCAGCACCGACAAGGACCTGACCCAACTGGTCGACGATCAGATCGAGGTGCTCGACACGATGAGCCGGGACGGCGGCCCGCCGCGGCGTTTCGATCGGGCCGGCGTGATCGCCCGGTTCGGCGTCCCGCCGGAACGGATCGTCGACTACCTGACGCTGGTGGGCGACAGCGTGGACAACGTGCCGGGCGTCGAAAAGGTCGGGCCGAAGACGGCGGTGCGCTGGCTGTCCGAGTATGGCTCGCTCGATCAGCTGGTGCAGCATGCCGACGCGGTCGGCGGCGCGGTTGGCGAGAACCTCAGGAAGGCGATCGGGTGGCTTGCGACCGCGCGCGAGCTGGTGACGGTGCGGACCGACGCCGATCTGTCGGTGCAGGTGCCGACTCTGCAAGCGCTGCGGGCGCGCCCTCCCGATGCGCAGGCGCTCAAGCGCCTGTACGAGCGCTTCGAGTTCCGCACCTGGCTCAGGACGCTGGACGACAACGCGGCGCAGGAGGCCCGGGCCGCCTCCGGGGCGCAGATGGCCGAGGCGTCGCCGGCGCTGCACGCGCCGGCGGTGCGCTACGAGACGGTGCTGACCGAGGCCCGGCTGGACGAATGGATCGGTCGCATCGAGGCGGCGCCGCTCACCAGCCTGGACACCGAGACCACGGACCTGGATCCGATGGCGGCGCGCCTGGTCGGCATCTCGCTGTCGGTCGCCGAGCACGAGGGCTGCTACATCCCGCTGGCGCACCGCTACGCGGGCGCGCCCGAGCAGCTCGGGCTGGAGCACGTGCTGGGCAGGCTGCGAGCGTGGCTGCAGTCGCCGCGCCACCCGAAGGTCGGGCAGAACCTGAAGTACGACGCACACGTGCTGGCCAACCACGGGATCGCGCTGGCGGGCATCGAGCACGACACGCTGCTGCAGTCGTACGTGCTGGAGGCGCACCGGGGCCACGATCTGGACGCACTGGCCGAGCGGCACCTGGGGCGCCGCACGATCACGTACGAGCAGGTGTGCGGCAAGGGCGCGCGCCAGATCGGCTTCGATCAGGTTGCCATCGAGCGCGCCACCGAGTATTCGGCCGAGGACGCCGAGATCACGCTGGCGCTGCACCGGGTGCTGTGGCCGCGCGTGAGCGAGAACGAGGGCCTGAAGTTCGTGTATGAATCGATCGAGATCCCGGTGTCGCGCGTGCTGTACACGATGGAGCGCACCGGCGTGTTGGTCGACCCGGTGCGGCTGGCGGCCCAGAGCCGGGAACTGGGCGAGCGCATCATGGCGCTGGAGCAGAAGGCGCATCAGCTCGCGGGCCAGCCGTTCAATCTGGGCTCGCCCAAGCAGATCGGCGAGATCCTGTTCGGCAAGCTGGGGCTGCCGGCGCAGAAAAAGACCGCCAGCGGAGCGGCCAGCACCGACGAGGATGTGCTCGAAAAGCTCGCCGCCGACTACCCGCTGCCCAGGACGCTGCTGGAGCACCGGGCGCTGTCGAAACTGAAGTCCACTTACTCCGACAAGCTGCCCGCGATGATCCGACCGGACACCGGCCGCGTCCACACCACATACGGACAGGCGATCGCGATCACGGGCCGGCTGGCCTCGTCGGACCCGAACCTGCAGAACATCCCGATCCGCACGCCGGAGGGCCGGCGCATCCGCGAGGCGTTCATCGCCCCGCCGGGATCACACATCGTGTCGGCCGATTACTCGCAGGTCGAGCTGCGGATCATGGCGCATCTTTCCGACGACGCCGGCCTGCTGGAGGCGTTTGCGAAGGGACAGGACGTGCACCGCGCCACGGCATCGGAGGTTTTCGGGGTGGCGTTGAACGAGGTCACGGCCGACCAGAGGCGCACCGCCAAGGTGATCAACTTCGGCCTGATGTACGGAATGACGGCGTTCGGGCTTGCGGCCAACCTGGGCATCGGCAAGGACGAGGCACGCGCCTACATCGACCGCTATTTCACGCGTTACCCCGGCGTGGCGCGCTACATGGATGCCACGCGCGCACTGGCCAAGCGCCAGGGGTACGTGCAAACCGTCTTCGGGCGCCGGCTGTGGCTGCCCGAGATCAATTCGCCCAACGGCCCGCGCCGCCAGGGCGCCGAGCGGGCGGCCATCAACGCTCCGATGCAAGGCACCGCGGCCGACCTGATCAAGCTCGCGATGGTGGCCACGGCCGACTGGCTGCATCGGGAGTCGCTGCGTACCCGCCTGATCATGCAGGTGCACGACGAGCTCGTGTTCGAGGTTCCCGATGCGGAGCTCGGGCTGATCAAGAGCCGGGTTCCGGACCTGATGTGCCATGTGGGCTCGCTGAAGGTCCCGCTCGCGGTCGATGTCGGCGCCGGTCCCAACTGGGACCAGGCGCACTGACGGGTCATCTGCGGTGGCCGAGCCATTGGAGTGCGACGTTCTGGTCGCGGGCGGCGGCATCAACGGAGCCGCGATCGCACGCGACGCGGCCGGTCGGGGCCTGGCCGTGATCGTGTGCGAGCAGGCGGACCTCGCCTCGTACACTTCGTCGGCTTCGAGCAAGCTGATCCACGGCGGGCTGCGCTACCTGGAGCACGGCCAGGTCGGGCTGGTGCGCAAGGCGCTGCGGGAGCGGCGGGTGCTGCTGCGCTCGGCGCCGCACCTGGTGCGGCCGCTGCGCCTGGTGCTGGTACACGACGATTCGATGCGGCCGGCCTGGATGCTGCGGACCGGATTGTGGCTGTACGACATGCTGGCCGGCCAGTCCGATTTGCCGCCGTCGCGCCGGATCGGCCTGGCCAGCCATCCGGCCGGCCAGGCACTGCGGCCCGCATTTCGGACCGGCTTCGAGTTCTCCGACGCCTGGACCGACGATGCGCGGCTGGTGGCCACCGTCGCGATCGATGCGGCCGAACGGGGTGCGCGCATTTTCACGCGCACGCGCCTGCTGCGGGCGCAACGCAGCGGCCAGGCCTGGATCGCCGCTGCGGTCGGACCGCACGGCGGCGAAGTTCCGATTCGCGCCCGGGCGCTGGTCAATGCGACCGGCCCGTGGGCCGGGCGGTTTCTTCAGGACGTGTGCGCGGCCGGTTCGGGCCGCCGCCTGCGCCTGGTCAAGGGCAGCCACCTGGTGGTGCGCCGCCGTTTCGGCCACGACTTCGCGTACGTGCTGCAGGCGGCCGATCGGCGCATCGCCTTCGCGATCCCGTTCGAGCACGATTTCACGCTGATCGGCACCACGGACGTCGAATTGAACGAGCCGCCCGAAACGGCACGGATCGACGAGGCCGAGATCGATTACCTGTGCGACCTGGCCAGTCGTTACCTGAAGCAGCCGATCAGTCGGGCCGACATCGCGTGGACCTACGCCGGCGTGCGCCCGCTGCTGGACGATGGCGCTGGCCCGTCGGACCTGACCCGCGATTTCGCGCTCGAGCTGGACCACCGCGGCGCGCCGCTGCTGACGGTGTGGGGCGGCAAGGTGACGACCTTCCGGATGCTGGCCGAGCACGCGGTCGACCGGCTGGTGCCGTGGCTGCAGTGCACTCGCGGCGGCTGGACGCGCGACGCCGTGCTGCCGGGCGGGGATCTGGACGCAGCCCCGGCTGCAGGCTCCGGGCAGGGCAGGCTGGCCGCCTTCGTCGAGGCGCTGAACGTGCAGTACGGCTGGATGCCACCGCGGGTGCTGCGGCGGATGGCCGGCGCCTACGGAACCCGGGTCCACGCCGTGCTGGGGTCGGCCCAGCGCCTGGCCGATCTTGGTGAACCGATCGCGGAAGGGCTATACGAGGCCGAGCTGGATTACCTGGTCGCGCGCGAATGGGCGGCAAGCGCGGAGGACGTGCTGTGGCGCCGCTCCAAGCTCGGGCTGCACCTTCTGCCGGCACAGCGCCGGCGCGTGCAAGACTGGTTCGAGCGGCGCCGCTAGCTCGATACTAGGCGGTGAATTCCAGGGAAACCTCCCAGCCGGGGAAGACGAGGACAGCCGGGTGGCACTTGAGCGCACGCGCCAGCACCTTGGCCCGCTCCACGCCCAGATTGACGCGATCGTTCTCGATCGCGGAGATCGTCGCCTGCGGAATGCCGGTCAGGCGAGCCAGTTCACTCTGGCTGAGCTCCTGCAACTCCCGCAAGATGCGGACCGACTCCCCGACAGAAACCTCAACGCGCTTGTGCGCGGCGCGGTAGTCCTTCATTTCACGCCTTCCGATCGCCATTGGGCGTGACCTGCACCACCTGGATCAGAAGCGCATCGGCCAGCACCCGATAGATCACGCGCCAGCGCAGCCCGAGCCTCGATGCCCGATGCTCTTTCCATTGTCCGCAGGTCGCTTCGTCGTGAAAGCCCCGGATCGCGCGCAACCCCGGCGGCCCGGAAAGGCTCGCGATGTCCTTCCATATTTCGTATCGTTTCAGCGCCCGGGTCGGAACCTTGCCGGACAGTTGCTGGTCGACCTGGTGATGCTCCTCGACCTGCCACATCCCGGCGCTTACAGCGTCAGCGTCAGGCTCGACAGCAAGGCGCCTGGCACGCGCGTGGACTCGACCGAGCGCTGCCCGTAGGTGCTGCGGCTCTGGATCCACTCGCGTTCGCGCGTGAGCGCCTGCAGCTCGCTGCCCAGCATCCGGTAGATCGAATCGTCGAAACGCATCACGTTCAGCGGCGCGACGATCTGGCCGCCCTCGACCCAGAACGTGGCAAAGCGCGTCATCCCGGTGATCCGGCCCGAGGCGCGGTCCGAATAATTCAGGTACCACAGGTTGCCGACCAGGATCCCCCGGTCCAGCGCCGCCAGCGCGTCGGCCATCGGCAGCGCACCCCCGTCCAGGTCGGCGGACTGCATCGATTCGTCTTCGTTAGCGCCGTTGGCGGCGATGTCGTACTCCTTGGCCGTTCGCGCCGACACCAGCGCGCCCGCGTGCTGGCCGCCGCTGATCAGCGCGAGCCGCGCCGGCCTGGGAAAGCCGCTGTCATCGAACGCCGGAGCAAGGCTTTCGGCGGTGTTTTCGCGCAGCGTGACCATGGGCGACAGCGTTGCCTCGCCGTCGACCAGCTTCTGCAGTGCGCTCTGGCGCGTGCGCTGGCTGCGCGCCGAAACGCCGTCCCAGCTCAGCATCCCGACCAGCTCGTCGACCGCGGCCGGGGTCAGAAAGGCGCGATATCGACCCGGCTCGATGGCCCGCGGGCTCGCTGCCAGGAAGCTGAGCCGGTCGCGGGCTGACTGGATCCGCCGGGTCACTTCCTGGGCGTTCCACGCTTCGCTCGCGAACGTCGACTTCACGGCCTTGTCGCCGCCCAGGTAGATGGACCAGTCCAGCTGGAAACTGTCGACCCGGTGCCAGTTGCGCTGGCCCAGCGAGTTCGCAAAGCCGCGAAAAACCGGGCCGCTGGCGAAGATGCCGACCAGGTCGGCGCCGTCGGCCGCCGCGATCACGCAGTCGACCGCCTCTTCGGCATCCGGCAGCCGGCCGCTGCGCTCCACGTTCGAACTGGCCACCTCGGTCGCGTACAGCAGCAGCGGATCGGCCGGCACCGTGGGCAGGTCCGAGCGCATCGTCTGGATCGCCTCCGCGATGGCCGCCTGGTCGCCTGCCCGATCGAACGCGACCGTCAGCGTCGAATTCAGGCGCCGCCCCTGATTGATCAGCGTCAGGCGCAGCCAGGCCTGCGCCACGCTTCCGGCCTGCCGCACGCGCGCGCGATTGAATCGGACGAAATCGGAGGTCTCTCCGCAGAACGTGGTCAGTAGGGTTTCGGTGCCGCGCAGTTGGCGGGTCGCATGATCGGCCAGCTCGAAGAAGAGCTGCTTCATCTCAGCGCTCGGCCCCGAACACGGCCACCGCCGAGAACTTGCAGGCGGGACTGGCGTGTCCGACCCGGATCAGCTGATTGGGTTCGCCTTTGCCGCAGAACGGCGAGCCCAGCACCGCGACGCTGGAGGCATCGCCCACCATGGCGAGCGAGCGCCAGAACGTCGCCGAGATGCCGCGGTAGTTCGGATTGCGCACCACTTCGGCCAGCTTCCCCGAGCGGATCCGCTGGCCCCATTCGCAACCGAACTGGAACTTGTTGCGCGAGTCGTCGATCGACCAGGACGCGTTGGTCTGCATCAGGATGCCGTCGTCGATCGACGACACCATCTGCTCGAAGGTCGTGCTGGCGGGCTCCAGGTTCAGATTCGACATCCGGTCGATCGGCGGCCGATTCCAGCTGCTGGCGCGCGCCGTTGCCACGAAGCCGTCCCAGCTCGCCTGCGGTATGCGGCGGCGCGACAGCGCCCCGCCCAGCGGCTGCAGCAGGATGCCGTCGCGGATCAGGTGCTGGCGCTGAGCCCGGCTGCCCTCGTCGTCGTAAGCGAAGGTCGCGAATTCCTGCGCCTGGGTCGGATCGTAGGTGATGTTCAGAAGCTGCGATCCGTAGCGGTAAGTCCCGAACATCTCCGGCGTCACGAAGCTCGTTCCCGCGTAGTTGCGCTCATCACCCAGGATGCGGTCCAGTTCGAGCGGATGGCCGATCGATTCGTGGATCTGCAGCATCATCTGGTCGGGCATCAGCAGCACGTCGAACGTGCCGCTCGGGCAGTTCGGAGCCGCCAGCAACTGCAGGGCCTGCTCCGCGGTGTGTCGCCCGGCGCCCGCGAACCCGCTTCGCTGGGCGACCTGCCGGGCCGTGCCCTGCTGGCACAGCCCGTTGTACCGGCCACCCCAGGAACGCAGCTGCGTCAGATCGCGGTTGCTGGCCACCACGTGCAGCGCGGGAACGGCGAAGTCGTGCTGCTGGAAGATCTGGTCTCCGCCGGCCGCCGCCAGCAGCCGGTTCGAGCGGATCGTCCACAGGCTGGCCTGCCAATCGACAATGCGGTCGTCCAGGTGGCACTGTGCGGATTCCTCCCGCAGCAGATCGATGCGCTCGGCCGGCGTCCAGTCCGGCTCCGTGACCGTCCCGCTGTGGAAGCGGCCGCCGGGCCGCACCAGCCGGGGTGATGTATCGGCGAACACGCTTCTGCCGCGACTGCAGCGCGCCCATCGCGTCGCCCGTTCGGCGGCCGCCCTCAGGCCCGATTCGCTCAGATCGCTGGTGGCTGCATATCCGACGCCGTCGCCCTCGGCAACCGTCACCATCGCGCCCCGGTCCATCGACCGCGCAACCGGCTCGGGCACATCGCGTCGGACCGACGTCATGGTCGAGAATTCCTCGACGATCCGGACCGTGCACTGCTCGACCGCCGGTGCGACGCGCCGGAAACGGCGCGCAATCTCTTCCAGATCCGGCGATGTGCTCATCGAAGGGCAGACTCCGCGCGGTCGGGAAAGCCGCGCTGGCGAAAATGATACCGACAGATGGGTCTATATACTGCACCCTTGCCTTAAGAGGGTACTGTCCGCCGCGCATGCCCGCGCATCCCCCAGACGGTTCAGATTGAACAAGAACCCGGCGGCGGGGGTGACCTGACCGGTTAATTTGGGCCTGGCGTGCGCGCCGGGTGCGCCGTGCTGACGCTGCTGTACATCTTCCTGGCGAACACGCTCTCCACGCTGATCTCGATCGGCCTGGCGGCGCTGCTGAGCTTTCGGCTGCTGTCCGGCCTGGTCGACAAAATGGTGTCGATCGCGGCCGGCGTGCTGCTGGCGACCGCGCTGGTGCAACTGCTGCCGGAAGCGATGGAGTCCGGTCTGGCGGCGGGCACGCTCGGTTGGGTCATGACGGCTGGCATCGTGGGCTTTTTCATACTCGAGAAGGTCACGCTGCTGCATCACACGCACCATCACGAAGGCGACGAACACCAGCACCCGCATGGCTACGACGCGCACGAGGCCGGCCGCGGCGCCTGGCCGATCCTGATCGGCGACGCATTCCACAATTTCGGCGACGGCGCCGTGATCGCGGCGGCCTTCCTGCTGGATCTGCGCGCGGGCGTGGTGACGGCCAGCGCCGTGTTCGCCCACGAGGTTCCGCACGAGATCGGAGACTTCATGATCCTGTTGAACGCGGGGTTGAGCCGGCGGCGCGCCTTCACGTTCATGCTGATCTCGGGTCTGTCGGCGGTGCTGGGGGGCGTGATCGGATTCTTCCTGCTCGAGTCCTTCCATCGGCTGCTGCCGTACACGCTGCTGGTGGCGGCCGCGAGTTTCGTCTACATCGCGCTGTCGGACCTGCTGCCTGAAATGATGCGACGCAAGCCGCTGAGCCAGTCGCTGCCCGAAGTGGCGCTGGTGCTGGCGGGCGTGGCGCTGGCGGGGCTGATCCGCACCCTGGTGAAGGGCGGTTGAATTCAGGCGGCGCCGGGTCAGGAGCCGGCCGGCTCGCTGCCGACCGCGACCGGGCGCGCCGGGTCCGCGATCCACTGGCTCCAGGAGCCGGGGTACAGGGCGGCGCCCGCGAGGCCGGCCCGCTGCAGCGCCAGCAGGTTGTGGCAGGCCGTGATGCCGGAGCCGCACTGCGAGATCACGTTCGCAGCCGCTCGCGCGCCCAGCAGCGCGCGGAATTCGGAGCGCAGCTGGTCGGCCGGTTTGAAACGCCCGTCCGTCCCTATATTGGCCTGCCAGAAGCGGTTCACGGCTGCGGGGATGTGGCCGGCGACCGGGTCGATCGTTTCGTTGCGCCCCGCGTACCGATCCGGCGCCCGGGCATCGATGATCAGCCAGCCGGGATCGGCGCGGGCCGTCTGAACCGCATCCACGTCCGCCAGGCGCACCAGCGGCGGCCCGCGCTCGAAGCGGCTCGGCGCGAGGCTCGGTTCGGCGGACTCGATGATCAAGCCCGCCTCGAGGGCCGCCTGCCATCCGCCGTCGAGCAACGCCACCGCTTCGTGTCCGAGCCAGCGCGCCAGCCACCACAGCCGCGCAGCCAGCGAGCCTGCGCTGGCGTCGTAGGCGACCATCTGCGTGTCCCGCTCGATGCCCCAGCGGCGGAAACATTCGACCAGCCGATCCGGGTCCGGCAGCGGGTGCCGGCCGGACCGGGCTGTCTTTGTACCGGACAAATCACGATCCATATGCGCGAACACGGCCCCTGCAATGTGACCCTTGGCGTACGCCAGTTGCCCCGCCTGTGGCTGCAAAAGATCGTGCCGGCAGTCGATGACGCGCCAGTCAGGCCTTCCCAAATTCGCGCGTAGCGTATCTGCGTCCACCAGCGTGAAAAATCGTTCGGATGTGCTCATCGGGAGGGGGGGTTGTGTGTGTAAACGCAACGCAATCGGTTGCCTGGCCGGGCGGATCGGGGCTATGAACTAAAATACCTTAAATGGTGCCACGGCACCTCGTTAGGCGTGCCAGTTGGCGTCGGTCATAAGACGAAATGATTTCGCCTCCTGACACGAATTCGAACCGGGTCGAAGACCTGACGTTCGAGCAGGCGCTCGATCAGCTCGATCAGCTGGTACGGCGCATGGAATCGGGGGAACTGGGCCTTGATGAATCGATTGCGGCGTATCGGCGCGGCGCGGAGCTGGCGCGTTTTTGCCAGGGCAGGCTGGCCGATGCCGAGCAGCAAATTCAGAAGCTTGATGAAGACGTGCTGAGCAATTTCTCACCAGACGAAATGCCAGGCCCTGCAACGTGAGCGTCGCTTCCGTTTCGGCGCGAGCGGCCGGCCCCCCGCATGTGACCGCGTTGTCCGATTGGATCGCGGCGTGCCAGGGCCGCTTCGAGCAGTTTGTCCAGGCCTGCCTGGCCGCCGACGAGCGCGAGCCGCGCCGGCTGCACGCGGCCATGCGCTACGCCGTTCTGAACGGCGGCAAGCGCGTGCGGCCGCTGCTGGTGTACGCGGCCGGCGAATTCAGCTCGGCGCCGGATGGCGCGCTCGATGCGATCGCGGCCGCGGTCGAATTGGTCCATGCCTACTCGCTGGTGCACGACGACATGCCGTGCATGGACGACGACGTGCTTCGACGCGGAAAGCCGACCGTGCATGTGGCCTTCGACGAGGCCACCGCGATGCTGACGGGCGATGCCCTGCAGGCGGAGGCGTTCAGGATCCTGGCCAACGCGCCGATCGCGCCGGAAACCTGCGTGGCGCTGGTCCGCGACCTGGCGCAGGCCGCGGGCACCGCGGGCATGTGCGGCGGGCAGGCGATCGATCTGGCCGCGGTCGGGCGCTCGATGAGCGCGGCCGAGCTGGAGACGATGCACCGGATGAAAACCGGGGCGCTGCTGCGCGCCTCGGTCACGATGGGCATCGCGGCCGGACGCGCCACGGTGCGCGAACGGGCCGCGCTCGAACGGTATGCGGACGCGATCGGGCTGGCGTTCCAGATCGTCGACGATCTGCTCGACACCGTGGCCACCTCCGCTGAACTGGGCAAGACCGCTGGCAAGGACCTGCGCCAGAGCAAGCCGACTTACGTCTCGGTTCTGGGCGCCGAGGCGGCGCGGCGCTGGGCCGAGCGGCTGCGGACGGAGGCGCACGAGGCGTTGTCCGGTCTGGGAGCGGAAATCCAGCCCCGAACCTTACGGCTGAAGCAGCTGGCCGATCTGATCGTGCAACGCCGGAGCTGACGTGTACAGCCTGCTGACGACCATCAACGACCCGGCCGAGCTTCGCACGCTCGATCGCAGCCACTTGAAGCAACTGGCCGAGGAACTGCGCGCTTTCCTGCTCGAATCGGTCTCCCGGACCGGGGGCCACCTGAGCTCCAACCTGGGCACGGTCGAGCTGACCATCGCGCTGCATTACGTGTTCAACACGCCGGAAGACCGGATCGTGTGGGACGTGGGCCACCAGACCTATGCACACAAGATCCTGACTGGCCGGCGCGAGGCGATGCGAACCCTGCGGCAGGCCAACGGCATTTCGGGCTTTCCGCGCCGCAGCGAGTCCGTGTACGACGCCTTTGGCACGGCCCACTCGTCGACCTCGATATCGGCGGCTCTGGGAATGGCGGTGGCGGCGCGCGACCGCGGCGAAAATCGCCATTCGATCGCGGTGATCGGCGACGGGGCGATGTCGGGGTTCTCGGCGATGCCGGCGATGAACAACGCCGGCATCGCCGAGAACGTCCGGCTGCTGGTCGTGCTGAACGACAACGACATGTCGATCTCGCCCGCGGTCGGCGCGCTGAACCGTTACCTGGCACGCCTGATGAGCGGCAAGTTCTACGCGGCCGCCAAGCAGGCCGGCCGCCAGGTGCTCAAGCACGTGCCGCCGATGCTGGAGCTGGCGCGCAAGCTGGAGGAGCACGCCAAGGGGATGCTGGTTCCCGGCACCATGTTCGAGGAGTTCGGATTCAATTACATCGGACCGATCGACGGGCACGACCTCGATTCGCTGGTTCCGACCCTGCAGAACATCCGGGGCCTGGCCGGTCCGCAGTTCCTGCACGTGGTCACGCGCAAAGGGCAGGGCTACAAGCTGGCCGAGGCCGATCCGGTGCTGTACCACGGGCCCTCGCCGTTCGATCCGAAAATGGGGCTGCAGAAAGGCGCGCCCGGCAAGCCGACCTTCACGCAGGTGTTCGGCGACTGGCTGTGCGACATGGCCGCGGCCGACTCGCGCCTGGTCGGCATCACGCCGGCGATGCGCGAGGGCTCGGGCATGGTGCGCTTCGAGCGGCAGTTCCCGGACCGGTACTACGACGTCGGTATCGCCGAGCAGCACGCGGTGACTTTCGCGGCCGGTCTTGCCTGCGAGGGACGCAAACCCGTGGTGGCCATTTACTCCACGTTCCTGCAGCGCGCCTACGACCAGCTGATCCACGATGTGGCAATCCAGAATCTGCCGGTGGTGTTCGCGCTGGATCGGGGCGGGCTCGTCGGCGCCGACGGTGCCACGCACCACGGCGCCTTCGACCTGACCTACCTGCGCTGCATTCCGAATATGGTCGTGATGGCGCCCAGCGACGAGAACGAGTGCCGCAAGATGTTGTCGACCGCTTTTCTGCACGACGGGCCGGCGGCCGTGCGCTATCCGCGCGGAGCGGGCGCCGGGGTGGCGGTCGAGCGGGGCCTGGAGGGCGTGCCGATCGGCCGCGGCGAGATCCGGCGCCACTCGCGCGCTCCGCGCGGAGCGCGCATTGCGATGCTCGCCTTCGGGCCGGTGCTCTATGCGGCGCTGCGCGCCGCCGAAGCGCTGGATGCGACGGTGGTGAACATGCGCTTCGTGAAGCCCTTGGACACGGACCTGCTGGCGCAAATCGCCCGATCACACGACGCGCTGGTCACGGTGGAGGAGAACGCCGTGATGGGCGGCGCCGGCAGCGGCTGTGCGGAAGCCCTGTCGAGGCTGGCGATCGAGCGGCCGTTCCTGCACCTGGGCTTGCCGGACCGCTTCTTCGACCACGGCGACCCGGCCGGGCTGAACGCGGCCGCGGGCCTGGATGCGGCAGGGCTGGAACGGGCCGTGCGCGACCGTTTCGGGGCGCTGCTGTTCGAAGCGCGGCGCGTCAAATCGATCGCTTGATAGTTTGTCGGTTGGCTTTGCCGGTTGGCGGGTCCGCCCTCCTTCGCGCTGCGCGCTTCGGAGGGCGCTGATTCACCTGCGCGCGCGGCAGGTGAATCAGCGGCGTCTGCGTGGGACGTCGGCCCACACGTCCTTGCGCCGATTCCGATTCGAGGTGCTCGATGCGTCGTAGATCGACGCCATGCTGCGTTCTGGACGCTGCGGCGAAAGCCACCGATGCACACCGGCCAGCAGCATCAGCTCCGACATCGCCTCCGGCGCGATCGGACATCCGCTTCCGTCGTCGAGCCAGAGCTTTTCGAAATACACGTTCATCTCCGGGTAACCCCAGAGCAGCGTGACCGCCTGAACGATGTCCGGATGCTGCGCCTCCAGCACCGACGGATGCTGCATCACCGGCTCGGGCCCGCTGCGTACGGCGCGCACGCGCCCGTCGGTCCCCGACGGGTCCTGCGAGTCGCCCATAGTCGGGATCGACCGGTAGTAGAGGGGCTCGTACCGCGGTTTCATAATTCAGATTGAAGGGTAATCCAAACGAATTAGTCGTTGAAGCCACTACCCGCAGAATTACTTTGTAGTCTCACAATGAGCGTGGGGAAACGCTGAATACAGGCATTATACATACCAAATAAGCAGTATAAAGAAATAAAAATGTGTCATTTCTGAGACGGATGAGTCTTAGGGAAATCCTCCAAATGGACGCCGAACTTCAGCCGAACGCCTCCCTTAAGGGCTTCAACGCGTTCGGCGTCGATGCCACCGCCGCGTACCTGGCTCCGGTGCGGCGCCAGTGCGAGCTGGAGCACGTGCTGGCCGATCCGCGCGTGGCGGGGCTTGCGCGCCTGGTGCTGGGCGCCGGCACCAACGTGTTGTTCGTGTCGGACTTTTCCGGGCTGGTCGTGCGCATCCAGATCGGGGGCCTGCAGGCGGCGGGCGAAACCGACGAGAGCTGGCTGTTCGAGGTCGGCGCCGGAATGGACTGGCACCAAACGGTGCAGTGGTTGCTGGGAGCCGGGTTTGGCGGACTGGAGAACCTGGCGCTGATCCCGGGCACGGTGGGCGCCGCGCCGATCCAGAACATCGGGGCCTACGGACTGGAGCTTGCCGAGCGCCTGCATGGCGTGCAAGCGTGGGATTGCCCGCAGCGATCGCTCGTGCAGATGAGCACCGAGGAGTGCGGCTTCGGCTACCGGGACAGCGCGTTCAAGCAGCGCTTCAAGGGCAGCCGCATCATCGTGTCGGTGACGCTGGCGCTGCCCAAGCGCTGGCAACCCGTGCTCGGCTATGCCGAGCTCGATCGCGAACTGAAGGCGCGCTCGAGCGGGTCGCCCTCGGCGAAGGATATTTTCGAGGCGGTCTGCACGATCCGCCGCCGCAAGCTTCCCGATCCAGCGCAGCTGGGCAATGCGGGCAGTTTCTTCAAGAACCCGATCGTGTCGCGCGAGCAGCGCACGGACCTGCTGAACCGCTTTCCGTCGCTGGTGAGCTACGCGCTGGCGGGCGGGCGCTTCAAGCTGGCCGCCGGCTGGCTGATCGAGGCCTGCGGGATGAAGGGCGTGCGGCGCGGCCGCGCCGCGGTGTACGACCGGCAGGCGCTGGTGCTGGTGAACCAGGGCGGGGCGAGCGGCCGCGAGATCCTGGATCTTGCGCGCGAGGTGCAGCAGCGCGTGGCCGAGAAGTTCGGAGTGATGCTCGAGCCCGAGGCCGTGATCGTCTGAGGCAGCCGGCGGCCGGTAAGATGCTCGACACGATGAGCCGCATCCTGCTGACCCTTCCCAAAGGCGAGCGAGTCGGCATCGCGTTTTCGGGCGGACTCGATACCTCGGCGGCACTGGCCTGGATGAGGCACAACGGCGCCGTCCCGTACGCCTATACGGCCGACCTGGCCCAGCCCGACGAGGCCGACTACGAGGACATCTCACGCCGGGCCCGCCAATACGGCGCCGAGATGGCCCGGCTGATCGACTGCCGCGAGGCGCTGGTGCACGAAGGCCTGGTGGCGCTGCAGTGCGGCGCCTTTCACATCGGCACGGCGGGAAAGACGTATTTCAATACGACGCCGCTCGGCCGCGCGGTGACCGGCACGCTGCTGGTGAAGGCGATGCAGCAGGACGGCGTGGCGATCTGGGGCGACGGTTCGACCTACAAGGGCAACGACATCGAGCGTTTCTACCGCTATGGGCTGCTCGCCAATCCGGCGCTTCGCATCTACAAGCCGTGGCTGGACCAGGATTTCGTACGCGAGCTCGGTGGCCGCAAGGAGATGAGCGAGTGGCTCGCTGCGCAGGGGCTGCCGTTCAAAGCGAGCGCCGAGAAGGCGTACTCGACCGACTCCAATATCTGGGGAGCCACGCACGAGGCCAAGCAGCTCGAGTTGCTGAACCAGGGCCTGCCGATCGTGCAGCCGATCATGTCGGTCAAGCACTGGGACGCCGCGGTCCAGATCCGGACCGAGCAGGTCACGCTGCGCTTCGAGCAGGGCTTTCCGGTGGCGCTGAACGGCGGCGGCTTCGCCGACACGGTGCAGCTGGTGCTCGAGGCCAACCGGATCGGCGGCCGCCATGGGCTGGGCATCTCCGATCAGATCGAAAACCGCATCATCGAGGCCAAGAGCCGGGGCGTGTACGAGGGCCCCGGCATCGCGCTGCTGCACATCGGCTACGAGCGGCTGGTGTCGGCCATCCACAACGAGGGCACGATCGACAACTACCGCACGCTGGGGCGCAAACTGGGCCGGCTGCTGTACGAGGGGCGCTGGTTCGATCCGCAAAGCCTGATGCTGCGCGATACGCTGCAAAAATGGGTGGGCCGCGCGGTGACCGGCGAAGTCACGCTCGAGCTGCGGCGCGGCGACGACTACACGATCCTGGACACGCAGGGTCCGAACCTGACCTACCAGCCGGAGCGGCTGTCGATGGAGCGGGTCGACGCGGAGGCGTTTTCGCCGTTAGACCGCGTGGGCCAGCTGCAGATGCGCAACCTCGACATCCTGGATTCGCGCGAGAAGCTGGCCATTTACGCGCGCACCGGCCTGCTGGCGGCCGGCAGCGGCGCGGGTGGATTGCTGGAATCGAACGAACCCGAAGAGCCGGGCGAAGGCTGAGGGGGAACGCGGATGGCCGAAGCGTTCAAGTTCTTCGAAGAAATCAAGAAGCGCAACATCGTCCGGGTCGGACTTCTTTATCTCGTCACCTGCTGGCTGATCCTGGAACCCATCCATGTGGTATTCCACATGCTGGAAGTGCCGGTGTGGGCCAACCGGCTGGTGCTGATCCTGATGGCGCTGGGTTTTCCCGCGGTACTGCTGTTCGCATGGGTCTTCGAAATCACCCCCGAAGGACTCAAACCCACCGTGGAGGTCGAGGCGCACAAGTCGATCCGGCCGCTGACGGGCCGCCGCCTGGATCGAGCCATCATGGTCGTGATGGCGCTGGCCATCGTGTACTTCGTCGCGGACAAGTTCTGGCTGTCCGGACGTGCGCCGGCTTCCGCGAGCTCGCCAGCGGCGAGCCCGGCAGCCGCGGTGGCGCCCGCGTCGTCCCCTGCCGCTGCAGTGGCGACCGTCGAGAAGTCGATCGCGGTTCTGCCGTTCGTCGACATGAGCGAGAAAAAGGACCAGGAGTACTTCTCCGACGGGTTGTCGGAGGAGCTGATCGACCGATTGACGCACGCGGCCGACCTGCGGGTGATTTCACGCACCTCTTCCTTTTACTTCAAGGGCAAGCAGGCAACCATCGGGGACATTGCCAAGACGCTGGGCGTCAGCCATGTCCTGGAAGGCAGCGTGCGCAAAGCCGGGGGCCAGCTGCGCATCACCGCTCAGCTGATCCAGGCCTCGAGCGGATCCCACCTGTGGTCGCAGATCTATGACCGCAACACCGCCGACATCTTCAAGGTGCAGGACGAGATCGCGGGCACCGTGGCGCAGGCGCTGGAAGTGGCGCTGCGCTCCGCCGCGACGGGGCACTCGGAGGCCAGCCAGGAGGCTTACAGCCTCGTGCTGAAGGGCAACTATTTCGTCAATCGTGGGAGCGACGCCGACTTCAACAGAGCGCACGAGCTCTACCTGCAGGCCACCCGGCTCGATCCGAACTACGCCCTGGCCTGGGCCAAGGTCGCCCGCGCGACAACCAAGGATTCCAAGGGCCTTCCGAAAGCTCTGGACGCATTGCAGCGGTCGCTTCGCATCGACCCTACGCTCGCCTATGCGCACTACGAGCTGGGGCGGGAGCGCCTGTACTTTCAATCGGACTGGTCCGGCGCGAAGGCCGAGCTGGATCGCGCGATTGAGCTCGATCCGGACGATCTGAACGCGCGGGTGCAACTGGCTTATCTGACCGAAGGCATCTTCGGACAGTTCGATCGAAAGGTGAGTTATCTGCGCCAGGTCGTCGCTAACGATCCGCTGGATCCTTACTCCCTCGAGCATCTGGCCAGCTCGCTTTTCCTGGCGGGCCGTTTCGAAGAGTCTGCCGCGTCGTTTAGAAAGCTCGTGCAACTGAGTCCGGCGTTTGAGGGCGCCCACGCCGAGTATGCAGTCGACCTCGTGTACCTGCACCAACTCCGGGAGGCGCTCGCCACGATAGAAACGGAACCCGATGAGCCGAGCAGGCTGTGGGCGCTTGCGATCCTCGATTGGGAGACCGGGCGAAAAGCCGAGTCGGACGCAGCGGTGTCACGGCTCGAGCAGAAGTACGCGTCCAGCTACCCTGGATATATGGCCGACGTGCGGGCCTATCGTGGTGAGCTTGGTGCCGCCTTCAAATGGCTGGACGAGGCTTACGAGCGCCAGAGGCAGGTGATATCCATCATGACGGTCAATCCATTGCTGCGCAATCTTCACAGCGATCCGAGGTTCGACGCCATGCTCGTCAAAGTCAAGCTCGACGAGTGGAAGAGCAAGGTCGTCGCCAACGCGACCTGACCGGGCACGATCGCGGCATCGAATGGCCGCGTCGGGATTCGGGCCAACAAACTGTAAACACCCTTACTCGTATTTACCGGCGCCCGAACGGCGTGCCCAGTCAGGCCGTGCTTGGGTTGCGGCCATTGGTGTGGCCGCCGCCTTGCTGTCGAGCCTGCTAGTCGACCTCGCGCCCCAGCAGCAGATACTCCAGCAGCGCCTTCTGCGCGTGCAGGCGGTTTTCGGCTTCATCCCACACGGCGCTTTGCGGTCCGTCCAGCACCTCGGGCGAGACTTCCTCGCCGCGGTGCGCCGGCAGGCAATGCATGAAAAGGGCGTTGGGGCCGGCAGCGGCCATCACCCCGGAGTCGACGATCCAGTGGGCGAACGCCTTGCGGCGCGCGTCGCTTTCGGCCTCGTAGCCCATGCTGGTCCACACGTCGGTCGTCACCAGGTCGGCGCCGCGCGCGGCCTCGCGGGGGTCCTGGCACAGCCTGAGGTGCGGACCGCGCGAGATGCGGGCCGGGTCGGGCCCGTAACCGGGCGGGGAGGCGAAGTTCAGCGTGAAGCCGAGCTGCTCGGCCGCCTGCAGCCAGGTGTAGGCGACGTTGTTGGCGTCGCCGATCCAGGCCACGGTGCGCCCCTGGATCGGTCCGCGCAGCTCCAGGAACGTGTAGACGTCGGCCAGGATCTGGCACGGGTGGTACTCGTTGGTCAGGCCGTTGATCACCGGCACGCGCGAATTGTGTGCGAAGCGCTCGATCTTGGCCTGCTCGAACGTGCGGATCATCACGATGTCGACCATGCGCGAGATCACGCGGGCGGTGTCCTCGATCGGCTCGGACCGTCCGAGCTGCGAATCGCCCGTGGTCAGATGGATTACCGAGCCGCCCATCTGGTACATGCCGGCCTCGAACGACACCCGGGTGCGGGTGGAGGCCTTCTCGAACACCATCGCCAGCGTGCGGTCGGTCAGCGGGCGATACGGCTCGTAGCGCTTGAACCGGTCCTTGATGACCTTGGTGCGGGCGAAGACGTGCTCGAGCTCGTCGCGGGTGAAGTCGCAGAACTGCAGGAAGTGGCGGACGCTGGAGGTCGTCATCGGCGCACCCAGGATCCCGCGTCCGGATGATCTCGTCAAGGCCGCGCCGGCCGGCGCGGTCGAACTCTATTGGGATCGGCTAAGCGGCGATGCGCGCCGGCTGTGCGCTATTGAGCGCCGTGAGGCGGTTGCGCTCGGCCGCGGTCAGCACCCGGATGCTGGGGAAGTACCCCTGGTAGACGACCCCGTGCAGCTCCACCTTGCTCTGAACGCGCAGATAGCGGATCAGGAACTCGACGATGTTGTCGGTGATCAGCTGGCCCGGCACCAGCACCGGAATGCCTGGCGGATACGGGACGATCTGGTCGGCGCAGATGCGTCCGACCAGCTGCTGGTTGGGCTGGTCGTTGTCGTCGAGCAGCGCAATGAGCTCGCCGCCCGAGTAGTAGGCATCGCGCGGCAGGTATACCAGCTCGGTGAACGGCGGCAGGTCCGGCATGCGGTACAGCCGGCGCGGCGTGCGCTTTTCGCGCGCGATGCGCATCAGCGCATCGTACAGGCGCGAGCACTTGGAGCGGGTGGTGCCGATCGTCAGCAGCAGCGTGATCGTGTTGACGGTGGATTTCTCCACCGTGATGTTGAAGCGAGTGAACAGCTCCTGCTGCAGCTCGTCGACCGTCATCCCGCACGATGAGATGTCCACCGTGATCTTGGTCGGATCGAGCCGGATGTTGTCGTTGCGCACTTCCTCGGGCAGCAGGTCCTCGAGCTCCAGGACGCGAAATACTCCCGTGGAGTTGATCTGCTGGCGCAACTCGGCAGCGAGCATCAGCGTGCGCTCCAGCAGCTTATAGCCTTCCATCACCGCCTGCTTGCGGCCCACGTCCAGGCTGGCGATCAGGCTGTACATCGGGCTGGTGGACGTGTGCATGTTGAAGTTCTCGCGAAAGATGTGCTCGCGGAACCCCGGATCGTTCACGTGGATCAGCGCCGCCTGCGAGAAGGCCGACAGCGTCTTGTGCATCGACTGCGTCACGTAGTCCGCGCCGGCTTCCAGCGCGGTCGGTCGCAGGTCGGGATGGAAGCGCGCGTGGCCGTACCAGGCCTCGTCGATCAGCACCTTGATGCCGCTCGCGTGCGCCGCGTCGATCACCGGCTTGAGGTCGTAGCGCAGGCCGTCGTAGGTGCACGAGGTCAACACCAGCAGCTGCGCATCCGGGTGCAGTTCAATGGCCCGCAGGATGGTGGCGCGCGGCACCGGGCCGAACACACCGTACTGGCGGTTCACGCTGGAGTCCAGGTAGACCGGCTGCGCGCCGGACAGCACCACGCCGTGATGGACCGATTTGTGGCAATTGCGGTCCAGCAGCAGCTTCTCGCCCGGCGCGATCAGGGTCTGCAGGATCACCTTGTTCGAGGTGGACGTTCCGTTGGTGGCGAAGAACGTCTTGCGGGCTCCGAACGCCTTGGCCGACATCTGCTGGGCCTCGGCGATCACGCCGGTCGGCTCCATCAGCGAATCCAGGGCCTTGGCCGACACCGACAGGTCGGCGTCGAACACGTGCTCGCCCATGAATTCGTAGAAGTCGTTGACCCAGGGGCTGCCGCGCAGCGAATCGCCGCTGGAGTGGCCGGGGGTATGCCAGGCGTCCTTCGCGGCCACCACATAGGCGCGCAGCGCGTCGTAAAACGGCGTGCGGGCCCGCTCGGCGATCTGCGCGTTCAGGATCCGGTACATACCGCGATAGTCGCGCTCCTCGCGGTAGAAATAGCCGTCCACGGCCTCGGCGAACAGCGTGTCGACGACCTCGTCCTCGCGCTCCTTCTCGATCAGGATGTACAGGTCCAGCTCGGGCCGCAGCGCCGTGATCTTCTGCACCAGCTTCAGCGCGCTCACCTGCAGGCTGCGCGACGGCTCGCGCCCGTGCGTCGCCTTGCCGTTGCGGCCTCCGTTGCGTTGCACGCGGCGTGGTCCTTCCTCCACCGCGTACAGCTTGTCGTCGACGATGACAACCTGGATGTCGCCGTCGCGCTCGATCAGCGCCAGGGCCTCCTTGGCGGTCAGAGCCCCGGTGAAGGAGATACCGAACGGGTTGTCCAGCGATCGGGCCGCGGCGTTCAGACCCTTCAGCAGGTCCTTCAGGATCAGCGGTTCGTCGTTGATTACGAGAACCTTGGACGTCGGCTTGGCCATGGGGGGCGGGCAGTCATGCTGCTCGGAAGGCTAAAGCAGTCGGTCGGCGTTTTATGCGCGAAATGATGCCTAAACGCAAGCGATACCCGCCGGTTGACAGGAGCCCGCGTGGCCGAACGGGTGGGGGCGGGGACTGTCCAACGGCCGGAAGGGACGGGCCGAGGTTTATATGGCTGGCTGCGGGGCCGCCGGTTCAGCCGCCGGCTCAGGACATCGATTTGATGGCGGCCGCCAGGCGGCTCTTGTTACGCGCCGCCAGGTTCTTGTGCACGACTTTCTTGTCGGCGATCGAATCGATCACGCTCGTGGAGGCGCGCAGCTCCGCGGCCGCGGCCGCCTTGTCGCCGCCGGCGATCGCTTTGCGCACCTTTTTGATGGCCGTGCGCAGGCGCGAGCGCAACGCGACGTTGTGGTGGTTCTGCTCCCGTGCCTGACGGGATCGTTTGCGGGCCTGCTTCGTATTCGCCATGTCGCTGTCGTCTTCTGAGGCTGTTCTCTGCTCATCCTGCGGCGCGCTTGCCGTTGCGCGGCGCTGCCGCCTTTTTTGTGCAGCAGAGCTCTAAACTCTACCACAGTGCACTCCCTACCGAACGACGGCCGCGACCGTTCCGCCCACTTGAGGCGCCCCCCGCTGAACCTGCTGCGTGCCACGGTCGCTATCAGTGGATTGACGCTGCTGTCCCGCCTGACCGGCCTGGCGCGCGAGGTGCTGATCGCGCGCGTTTTCGGCGCCGGCAGCGACATGGACGCCTTTTCGGTCGCCTTCCGCCTGCCCAACCTGCTCCGGCGCCTGTTCGCCGAAGGGGCTTTTTCGCAGGCGTTCGTTCCGATCTTCGCCCACACGCAGGCCGCCGAGGGTTCGCCGCGCGCGCGCCAGCTGCTGTCGCACGTGGCTTCGGCGCTGTTCTGGGCGGTGCTGGGCGTTTCCGCGCTGGGAGTGATCGCAGCCCCGGCGCTGGTGGCGCTGATTGCCAGCGGCTTCCTGAAGAGCCCGCCGGTGTTCGACCTGGCCACGCTGCTGACGCGCTGGATGTTCCCGTACATCCTGTGCATGTCGCTGGTGGCGTGCGCGGCTGGAGCTCTGAACACGTTCGGCCGCTTCGCGGTTCCGGCGGTCACACCGGTGCTGTTGAACCTGTCGATGATCGGGCTCACCGTGCTGGCGGCGCCGCACGTGCATCCTCCGATCCTGGCGCTGGCCATCGGTGTGATGGCGGGCGGACTGCTGCAGCTTGCGATCCAGGTGCCGGCGCTGGCGCACATCGGGATGCTGCCGCGACTGACGGGTCCGCGCTCGTCGCTGGTCGATCCCGAGGTGCGCCGCGTGCTGCGGCAAATGGGTCCGGCGGTGTTCGCGGTGTCGGTCGCGCAGATCAGCCTCATCATCAATACGACGATCGCCTCGCACCTGGGCGCGGGAAGCAACGCCTGGCTGTACTTCGCCGATCGGCTGATGGAGTTTCCCACCGCGCTGCTGGGCGTGGCGCTCGGCACCGTGCTGCTGCCCAGCCTGTCGCGCGCCCACGCCGACCGCCAGCCCGACCACTACAGCCGCCTGCTCGATTGGGGGCTGCGGATGACGTGCCTGATCGCGCTGCCGGCGATGCTGGCGCTGGCGCTGCTGGCCGAGGGCATGATCGGGGCACTGTTCGCCGGCGGCCGCTTCGGTGCCCACGACGTCGCCCAGACAGCGAGCGCGCTCGTCGGCTACGCGGTCGGCCTGATCGGCCTGATCGCCATCAAGATCCTGGCGCCGGGTTTTTACGCGCGCCAGGACATCCGCACTCCGGTGCGGATCGCGGTGGTCGCGCTGATCGCAACCCAGCTCGCGAACCTGGCCCTGGTGCCCTGGTTCCGGCATGCCGGACTGGCGCTGTCGGTGAGCCTGGGCGCCTGCGTGAACGCGGCGATGCTGCTGGTGGGGCTCCGGCGCCGCGACATTTACCGGCCGTTGCCCGGGTGGACCGTTTTTCTGGCCAAGCAACTGCTTGCGCTGTGTGCGCTGGCGGTGCTACTTTGGCTGATACGCGCCTACCTGCCCACCCCCGTTGCGGCCTCCTCGTTGGGCCAACGGGTGGCCTGGATCTCGATCGTCATCGGTGCGGGCGGCGCGCTTTACCTATCGGTGCTCTGGCTGCTCGGCTTCAGACTGCGCGACTTTTTACTTCGCTCCGGATGAGTTCGCTCGACGTACACGCCGTCTCTATCGCGCTGCACAACCCGGATTCGGCGTTGCTGGAAAGCGTCGCCGCGCTGGCCCAGCTGGTCGATCACGACAGCCGCCCCGACGAGGTGGTCCGCACCGTTCGCGGCTGGGCACAGCGCCTGTGCGGGCGGATCGCCCCCGACGCATCGGTGTTGAACCGGCTCCGGATGCTTAATTTCTTCTTCTTCCAGGAGCTCGGATTCCACGGCGAGCACAGCAGCGGCGACTGGGCCGACGCCGGCTGCCTGCACCGGGTGATCGAGCGACGGGCCGGCATTGCGGTGTCGCTGTCGATCCTTTACATGGAGATCGGACGCGCCATCGGGCTGAAGCTCAGTGCGGTCGAGTTTCCCGGCAGCCTGCTGGTCAAGCTGGTCTGCACCGGCCGCGTACTGGTGATCGACGTGTCCGATCGGGGCGCGACGCTGTCGTTGCAGCAGCTGCAATCGCGGCTGGCGGCCGCCTGCAGCGACGCCGACGAGGACGAAACGGTGGGCGCGCTGCGGCGCTGCCTGCGCGGCATGCCGGAGGGCGATATCCCGGTGCGGATCCTGCGGGCCCTGCGGGAGCGGCATCAGGCCGCGGGCCGCTGGACCGAAGCGCTGCAAGTGCAGTCCCAGCTGGTGCGCCTGCTGCCCGGCGACCGCCGGGAACTGCTGGACCGCGCCGGTCTGTACGAACGACTCGATTGCACCCGTGCGGCCGCGCTCGACTTGCAAGCCTGCCTGCACCTGGATCCGGATGCGCCCGACGCCGGCGCGATCCGCCAGCGCTGGGCCCGGCTGCACGCGCTGGCGAGCCGGCTGAACTGACCTCGCGAGGAGCGCGGCCGCGCGCTTTCAGCCGAGCTGGCGCAGCATCTCCTCGGCGCTGCTGACTTCGAACTTGCCGGGCGCTTCGATGTTCAGCTTCTTCACGACGCCGTCGGAAACCAGCATCGAGAAGCGCTGGCAGCGCGTGCCCAGGCCCGCGGCGCGCAAGTCAAACTCGAGTCCGAGCCTGGCCGTGTATTCGCCGGAGCCGTCCGCCATCATCCTGATCTTGTCGCCGGTTTTCTGATCGCGGCCCCACGCTCCCATCACGAACGCATCATTGACCGAGAAACACCAGATCTCATCGACGCCCTTGCGCTTGAATTCGGCATGGTGGCGCAGGAAGCCGGGCACGTGCTGCGAAGAGCAGGTCGGCGTGAATGCGCCGGGCACTCCGAACACGACGATGGTCTTGCCCTTGACCAGCTGGTCGACATCGAATCGATTCGGGCCGATCGAACAACCGGCCGTCTCGACTTCGACGTATTCCTGAATCTGGCCACTGGGCAGCCGGTCCGCGATCTTGATGGTCATCGCTAGTGCTCCTGTCGCGAGATGTTCGCACGGGCAGTTTAGTCCGGCGGTCGCCGCAAATCCGTAGCCGCAATGCGGGTTCTTGCGACCAGAGCGCTCAATCCCCGATCGCGATGCCCTCCCGACGAGGATCGGCGCCGCCGGTCCAGCGGATGGCTGGCGCCAACGACCCGGGCGCATCGCGCGCCGAAACGATCGCCTGCAGGCCGCTCGTCATCGGGACCTGGACCACGGTGTGGCCGCGCGCCTGCAGCGCCTGCACCAGCGCCGCCTCGAAGCGACCGGCCTCGAGCTCGGTGGGGCCGTTGCGGCTGCCGAAATCCGGCAACGCGATGGCCTGCTGGACATCCAGTTGCCAGTCCAGCAGCGCAACCAGCGTCTTGACCACGAACGAAATGATCCAGGTGCCGCCGGGCGAGCCCAGGCTGGCCACCAGGCGGCCGCTGGTGCGATCGAACACGAGCGTCGGCGCCATCGACGACAGGGGCCGCTTGCCGGGCTGCACGCGGTTGGCGACCGGCGCCGCGCCGGGGGCGGGGCGGCCGTCCGGGCCGGCGGCGCGAGGCAGGAACGAGAAATCCGTCAGCTGGTTGTTCAGCAGCAAGCCGCGCACGAATATGCGTGATCCGAACCCGGCCTCGATCGAGGTGGTCATCGCGATCGCGTTGCCCCACTGGTCGATGACGCACAGGTGCGAGGTTGCCATCCGGGGCGCCGATCGGTCCGGCGCGAAGCGCGCGCCCGGCGGCGGCACCAGACCAGGCCGGGCCAGGCCCATGGTGCGATCGCCGATCAACTGCGCGCGCCTGGCCAGGTAGACCGGAGCCAGCAAGGCGGCCGCATCGATGTGCACGAAATCGGGATCGGCCAGGTAGGAGTCGCGGTCGGCGAAGACGAGCCGCTCGGCCTCGCTGATCAGATGGATGGCCTGGGCCGGCGGCTGCAGGTCCGAGTCCGACCGCGGCGGCCGCAACGAACCGATGTCGAAATGGCCCAGGATGCCCAGGATCTGGCCGATCGCAATGCCCCCCGAGGACGGAGGCGGCATTCCGCACACCGTGAACGTTCGGTAGGGGGCGCATACCGGCGCGCGCTCGCGCGCTTCGTAGGCGGCCAGGTCGGCCTCGGTGATGCGGCCGGGGTGGTGCGGCTCGGAGCGCGCCGCACGCACCAGATCGGCCGCGATCGGCCCGCGGTAAAAGGCGTCGGCCCCGCCGGCGGCCAGGACCCGCAGCGTGTCGGCCAGCGCGGGATTTTTCAGCAGTGTGCCGATGGCGAGCGCGCGTTCCTGCTCGTCGTAGAAATAGGCGCGGGCCGCCGTATTCGCTTTCAGGCTCGGATCGCGCTCCACCAGCGCGTGCAGCCGGGGCGAGACCGCAAAGCCGCGCTGCGCCAGCTCGATGGCCGGATCGAACAGCGCCGCCCATTTCAGGCGGCCGTGCTCACGATGCACGCGCTCGAGCATCCGCAGCACGCCGGGAACGCCCACCGACAGGCCGCTGGCGGCGGCTTCGCGAAACGGCAGCGGCCGGCCGTCGGCGCCGAGGAACTGGTCTTCGCTGGCGGCCCTCGGGGCGGTCTCGCGGCCGTCATAGGCCTGCACCCGCTGCCCGTCCCAGTGCATCAGGAAGGCGCCGCCGCCGATGCCGGAGCTTTGCGGCTCCACCAGCGTCAGCACGAGTTGCATCGCGATCGCGGCGTCGATCGCTGAGCCGCCGTCGCGCAGCACTTGCAGGCCGGCGCGGGCGGCCCAGGGGTTGGCCGCCGCCACCATCTGCTGCTTGGCCGTCGCGACGGGCGCGAGCGGCAGCAGCCCGGATTCGCCCTCCGGCGACTGCTGGGCAGCCGCCTTCGCTGCGGCGTCCGCCGCAGCTTCGGCGGCCGGCGCCGCGGCCAGGCACAGGACCGCCGCCAGCCACAAGCCCAGACGGATCACCGCGTGAGCGCTACCTCGGCTGCAGGCGAAGGGCGCCATCCAGGCGGATCGTGGTGCCGTTCAGCATGACGTTCTGCAGGACGCTGCGGACCATCTGCGCGAACTCGGACGGGCGGCCCAGTCGCGACGGAAACGGCGCCTGCCCGGCCAGGTTGTGCTGCGCCTCGGGCGAGAGCGCGGCCATCATCGGAGTTTCGAAGCTGCCCGGGGCGATCGTCACGCAGCGGATCGCGTGGCGCGCCAGATCGCGCGCCATCGGCAGCGTCATCGCCACCACGCCGCCTTTGGAGGCCGCATACGCGGCCTGCCCGATCTGGCCTTCGAACGCGGCGATCGACGCCGTGTTCACGATCACGCCGCGCTCGCCGTCGGCGAGCGCGGCCATGTGCGCCATCGCTTGCGCGCAGACCCGCGCCATGTTGAAGGTTCCGATCAGGTTCACACGGATCACCCGCTCGAACGTCTCCAGCAGGTGCGGATGTTCGCGCCCGACGACGCGTTCGGCGGCCAGCACGCCGGCGCAGTTCACCAGCCCGCGCAGAGGCCCCTCGGCCTGGGCTGCCTGCACCGTGGCGTGCGCGTCCGCCTCGGAGGTCACATCGCAGCGCACGTAACTGGCCGCCGATCCGCACTCCTCGATCAGGAGCCGGGCGGCTTCCTCGTTCAGGTCGGCGACGATCACGCGGCCGCCTTCGGCGACCAGCATCCGCACCACTGCGGCGCCCAGGCCCGAGGCACCGCCCGAGACGATGAAGACGTTGTCGCGTATCTGCATCAAGGCGCGTGATCCCCGCCGTTCTTCGGCGTCGCTAACGGGCGTGGCCGGCGATGATCGGTACGATCAGCAGCGCCACGATGTTGATGATCTTGATCAGCGGGTTGACCGCCGGACCCGCCGTGTCCTTGTACGGGTCGCCCACGGTGTCTCCGGTCACTGCAGCCTTGTGGGCGTCGGATCCCTTGCCGCCGTAGTTGCCCTCCTCGATGTACTTTTTCGCGTTGTCCCAGGCACCGCCGCCGGTGGTCATCGATATCGCCACGAACAGCCCGGTCACGATCGTTCCCATCAACACGCCCCCGAGCGCCTCAGGCCCCAGCAGCAGACCGACCAGGACCGGAACCAGCACCGGAAGGATCGACGGAATCATCATCTCCTTGATCGCCGCCGCGGTCAGCATGTCGACCGCCCTCGAATAGTCCGGCTTGGCGGTGCGCTCCATGATTCCCTTGATCTCGCGGAACTGGCGCCGCACTTCCTCGACGACGGCGCTGGCCGAGCGCCCCACCGCCTCCATCGCCATCGCCGCGAACAGGTAGGGAATCAGTCCGCCGATGAACAGGCCGATGATCACCAGGTGATTGGTCAGCTCGAAGCTCAGGTGGTGCCCCGCCTCCTCCAGCGCATTGCGGTAGTCCGCGAACAGCACCAGTGCCGCCAGACCGGCCGACCCGATCGCATAGCCTTTGGTAACGGCCTTCGTCGTATTGCCGACCGCATCGAGCGGATCGGTGATGTTGCGCACCGCCTTGGGCAGCTCTGCCATCTCGGCGATCCCGCCCGCGTTGTCGGTGATCGGCCCGTAAGCGTCCAGCGCGACGATGATGCCGGTCATCGACAGCATCGAGGTGGCCGCAACGGCGATGCCGTACAGTCCGGCCAGGCTGAAGGAGGCGTAGATGGCCGCGCAGATCGCCAGCAGCGGCCAGGCGCACGCTTTCATCGAGACGGCCAGCCCGGCAATGATGTTGGTCGCATGGCCGGTGGTCGAGGCCTTGGCAACCTGGCGCACCGGTGCGAAGTCGGTTCCGGTGTAGTACTCGGTGATGTACACGAGCGCCGCCGTCAGCACGATCCCGACCACCGCCGCCAGGTACAGGTTGCCCACCGACAGGCCGGCGCTGGCGGCCGCGTCACCGAGGATCCAGCGGGTCACGAACCAGAACAGCGCCAGCGCGATCACGGCGGCCACGATCAGTCCTCGATACAGCGCGTTCATGATCTTGCCGCCCTCGCGCGCCTTGACGAAATAGCAACCGACGATCGACCCGATGATCGACACGCCCGAGATCGCCAGCGGATAGATGACGCCGGCATTGCTGCCGGGAAACACCGAGGCGCCGATCAGCATCGTGGCCACCACCGTGACCACGAACGTCTCGAACAGATCCGCCGCCATGCCAGCGCAGTCGCCCACGTTGTCGCCGACGTTGTCGGCGATCACGGCCGGATTGCGCGGATCGTCCTCGGGAATTCCGGCCTCGACCTTGCCGACCAGGTCGGCCCCGACGTCGGCGCCCTTGGTGAAGATTCCACCGCCCAGGCGCGCGAAGATCGATATCAGCGAAGCGCCGAACGCCAGGCCCACCATCGGCTGCAGTAACGCCTTCAGGTCCCATCCGGGGTGGGTCGCCAGCAGCAGTGCGTAAAAGCCCGCCACGCCCAGCAGGCCCAGGCCCACGACCAGCAGCCCTGTGATGGCTCCGCCCCGGAAGGCCACGTTCAGGGCGGGATTCAGGCCGAGTGTGGCGGCTTGCGCGGTGCGCACGTTGGCGCGCACCGAAACGTTCATCCCGATGAACCCGGCCGCGCCAGACAGCACCGCTCCCAGCACGAAGCCGGCCGCGGTGACCAGCCCGTTGGGCAGCACGAGCGCGATCAGCACCGCCAGCACCACGCCGACGGCTGCGATGGTCCGGTACTGCCGCTTCAGGTAAGCCTGCGCGCCCTGCTGGATGGCCGCTGCGATCTCCTGCATGCGCGGGTTGCCCGGGTCCTGCTTCAGGATCCACGAAATCGATGCTGCGCCGAACACGACGGCAGCAATGCCGCACAGCAGCGCAAGGGTCAACCCCGACATTGGATTCTCCTTATGGCGTTTGGATTCGTCCTCACACCCGCACTGCGTCGAGTGCCTCGAACACGCGCTGGCGCACCTCTTCGACGGTGCCGACCCCGCTGACCTTGCAGTACACGGGCGCGCCGGGCTGGCCGCTCTGGGCCCATTTGCGGAAGTAGTCGACCACGGCCTGCGTCTGGGAGTGATAGACCTGCAGCCGGTGTCGAACCACGTCCTCGCGATCATCCTCGCGCTGGATCAGCGGATCGCCGGTGATGTCGTCGCGGCCGGCCACGCGCGGCGGATTGAATCGCACGTGGTAGGTGCGGCCGCTCGCCAGGTGCAGGCGCCGGCCGCTGAGCCGCTCGATGATCTCCGCGTCCGGGACCTCGATTTCCAGCAGTACGTCCACTTGGATGCCGGCCGAGCGCATGGCCTCGGCCTGCGGGATCGTGCGCGGAAAGCCGTCCAGCAGGAAGCCGCGCGCGCAATCGGGCTGCTTCAAGCGCTCGATCACCAGCCCGACGATGATGTCGTCCGACACCAGTTCGCCCGCGTCCATCGCCCGCTTGGCCGCCAGCCCCAGCGGGGTGCCGGCTTTGACGGCCGCTCGCAGCATGTCGCCCGTGGAGATCTGCGGAACCGAGCAGCGGGCGCAGATGACGCCAGCCTGGGTTCCTTTGCCGGCGCCTGGCGGGCCGAGCAATATGATGCGCATTCCCGACTCTCCCCCTTGGCGCTCTTCGCTTTTGGTCTTGAAGTTTACCCGGAACGTTGCGTGGTCACGGCGCTGCCGGAACGTTGCAGCATCGCGCGGACCCGTTCCAAGTCCTCGGGCGTATCGACGCCGGGCGGCAGCGCGGAATCGAACCGCATTACGGCGATGCGCGACCCGTGCCACAGGGCCCGCAACTGTTCGAGCTTTTCGGTCAGCTCGATCGGAGCGGGGCTCAGTTGCCCGAAGCGCTGCAGAAAGGCGGCGCGGTACGCGTAAAGACCGACATGGCGCAGGGCCTGCAGTCCGGCCTCCTTCAAGCCGGAGGCCAAGACCGCTGCGGCACCGCCTTCGAACGCTGAGGCGAACTCGTCGCGCGACCATGGAATCGGCGCCCGCGAAAACAGCAACGCCAGGCCGGAGGCGTCGGTGACCACCTTGACCACGTTCGGGTCGAACAACTCCTGCAACCGCTGCAGCGGATGCGCAACGGTCGCGATATCGCACTCGCTGCGCGCGTGCAGCAGCTCGGCCACTGCGCGGATCGCTTCGGGCTCGATCAGCGGCTCATCGCCCTGCACGTTGACCACCACCTCGGCGGGCTCCAGGCCCAGCCGCTGCGCCGCCTCCGACAGCCGATCGGTGCCGCAGGCGTGATCGACCGAGGTCAGAATCGACTCGACGCCGTGCTGGCGGCAGGCGGCGAGCACGCGCGCATCGTCGGCGCAGACCACCACGCGACGCGCTCCGCTGGCGGCGGCCTGGCGCGCGACCCGCACCACCATCGGCAATCCGGCCAGATCGGCCAGCGGTTTTTCGGGCAGGCGGCTGGAGGCCAGCCGTGCCGGGATCAGCGCGATGAAATCCGGCACGGCCGATGGGTCAGCGCGCGGCGCGCTCGTCGTCGTCCAGACGGCGCGCTTCGCTTTCCAGCATCACTGGAATGCCGTCCCGGATCGGGTATGCGAGGCCGGCGGCGCGCGAGATCAGTTCCTGCCGATGGCGGTCGTATTCGAGCGGACCCTTGGTCACCGGGCACACCAGGATGTCAAGCAGCCTCGGATCCATGTCTTGCACCGTGCAGTCGCGTTTCGATCATATCCGTCAGGCGACGGTCTACGCTGGCGTGCAGCGGGACCACCCAGAGCCGCTCGTCGTGCGCCAGCGTGCGGTCGGCCCGGCATTTTACGGCGTCTTTCTCGGTGATCAGGATGCGGTCGACACCGTTGCGGGGAAAAGGGCTGCTGCGGTAGGCGTAGTGGTCGGGCAGGGGCAACGCCTTGAACCGCAGCCCGGTGTCGCGCAGCATCTGGAAGAACGTCTCCGGCGCTCCAATCCCGCACGCGGCCAGCACCCGCAGCCCATCGCGCGCCTGCTGGCGGCAAAGATCGGCCAGCGAGGCGCGCCGCTCGGGGCGGGCCAGGCAGTACGCGTCCGAGATCTCGGTGCGCAGGTGGAAGAACGGCGAGTAGATCCGCACCGGCTGCATGCGGCCATTGAACACGACGGCGTCGACGTCGCGCAGGCGCCGCGGAGGATCCCGCAGCGGTCCGGCCGGCAGCAGCCAGCCGTTGCCCAGCCCGCGCCCATGGATTACCGCGATCTCGATGTCGCGTGCCAGGCGCCGGTGCTGCAGGCCGTCGTCGGCGATCAGCACGTTGCACGTCGGATGCATGCTCCTGAGCAGCCGCGCGGCGGCAACCCGATCGCGGCCGATCGCGACCGGAGCGCCGGTGGCGATCGCGATCAGCAGCGGCTCATCGCCGCACTCGGCCGCATCGCTGGTCACCGTCACCATCCGGGCCTGCTTGGCGGTGCCCCCGTAGCCGCGGGTGATCACGCCGGGCCGCCAGCCGCGCTGCTTCAGGCGCGCGACCAGCTCGATCACCAGGGGCGTCTTGCCGGTGCCGCCGGTGTACAGGTTGCCGATCACGACGACCGGTATCCCAACGCGATGGCGCCGTCGCAAGCCGATCCGGTACAGGCCCGACACCAGCGCCCGCGCCGAGGCGTACAGCAGGCTCGCGGGCCACAGCAGGCGGGCGAACACGCCGCGCTTCTGCCACATCCTGCCCACCAAGGCATGAAAATGAACTCGCACGGGGTCGGCGGCCGCGCATCAACGCCGCGGACTTCTCCGCTGCGTCGCAAAGCTCAGATGCGTCAATCCGGCCATGCGCGCCGCTTCCATCACGGTGATCACGGCCTGGTGCGGTGCCTGGGCGTCGGCGTTGATCACGATCAGTGGAGCCGCATAGCCCTGTGCGGCCGCGCGCAGCAACTCGCCCAGCGAGTCCGGGTCGTTGGCTGCGACCAGCGCCTTGTCGATCGCGAATCGGCCGTCGGCCGTGACGGCGACCTGGATCTCCTGCAGGCGGGTCTGCTGCCGCTCGGCGTCGGCCGCCGGCAGCTCGATCTGCAACTGGGCAAAGCGCGAGTACGTCGTGCTCACGGCCAGGAAAATCAGCACGACCAGCAGCACGTCGATCAAGGGGATCAGGTTCAGCTCTGGCTCTTCGATGTAGGCGCGGCGGAAATTCATCGGCGTGCGGCGGCCCTGCTAGCCATCGCTCCGTTTCAGAAGTTTGGAGCTCTCGTTGTACAGCGCCTCGACCAGCTGCTGCGATTGCTGCTCCATGTCGACCAGGAAGTCATCCACCCGGGTGCGGAAATGGCGGTAGGCCAGCACCGAGGGTACTGCAACAATGATGCCGAAGGCGGTGCTGTAAAGGGCGATCGAGATTCCCTGCGCCAGCTGCTGCGGATTGGAACCGGCCTGCTGCGAGGCGAAGATATCGATCATTCCGACCACGGTGCCGAGCAGCCCGAGCAACGGCGCGGTCGAGCCGACCGACCCCAGCAGCGTCAGGTAGCGCGACATCTCGTGCGCGGCGCGCGCGCCGGCCACCTCGATCGTGCCGGCTGCGATCTCGCGCGGCTCGCGCTCGCTGCGCAGGCCGGCCGCCAGCACGAAGCCCAGCAGCGAGCTGCGCTCGAGCCGGGCCATCACGTCCGACGTGATCTGCCGCCTGGCGTGCAGCGCCAGCACGTCCTGCAGCAGGTTCGCCGGCAGCACCCGCGAGCGGCGCAGCGCCGCGCTGCGCTCGATGATCAGCGCCAGCGCGACGACGGAAGCGAAAATCAACGGCCAGATAGGCCAACCGATGGCTTGAACGATGGCAAACAAGTTTGGATTCCCCGCAAAGTGCGGCAGGCTCGATCGGCCCGCCCGAACGCAACTGCGCGCAAAACGCGCAGTTTACTGAGCGGCGTTGCCGGGCCGCGCCGCCATGTGGACAGTTCTGTGGACAAATCGTCTAAGCTGCGCCTGCGCAAGCAGGTATCGGCCGGCGCCCACCTGTGCTCAATTCGAATGCACCTCCATAATTCGTTTACATTCAATGGGTTACGCGCTCGGTTTGGATTCCGACCCGCATTGTGCCGCGTAAGTCCTTGAAACGTCCCATTTGTGGACACCTTGTCGTCGCAAACCGGCTCGGAGTCTGAATCCGATCGGGCAAACCTGGAATCGGCGCCGGTCTGCCTGTCGGTTTCGCAGCTGAACCGCACCGTTGCCCGGTGTCTGGAACGAAACTTCGGACCGGTCAGGGTTCGGGGTGAACTGGCTTCGCTCACGCGCGCCGCCAGCGGCCACTGGTACTTCACGCTAAAGGACAGCACGGCCCAGGTTCGCTGCGTGATGTTCCGCTCGCGCAATGTGCTGGTCGACTTCGCGCCGCGCGAGGGCGATGAGCTGGAGCTGGTGGCCGGCGTGGGCTTCTACGAGGCCAGGGGCGAGTTCCAGCTCGCCGTGGAGTCGATGCGGCGCGCCGGCCAGGGACAGCTGTTCGAGCGGTTCCTGCGGCTCAAGGAGCGGCTGGCCGCCGAAGGGCTGTTCGACGAGGCGGCCAAGCGGCCGATACCGCGCGTGCCTTCGCGCATCGGCGTGATGACCTCGCTGCAGGCGGCCGCGCTGCACGATATCGCCACGACGCTGCGCCGGCGCGCGCCCTACGCCAGGGTGATCGTCTATCCGGTGCCGGTGCAAGGGCAGGGCGCCGGGGATCGGATCGCGCGGATGCTGCGGACCGTATCGGCCCGCGCCGAAGTCGAGGTTGTGATCCTGGCGCGCGGCGGGGGCTCGATCGAGGATCTGTGGGCATTCAACGAAGAGGCCGTTGCCCGCGCGGTGCGGGCCTGTGCGATGCCGGTGATCGTCGGCGTGGGGCACGAATCGGATTTCACGATCGCCGATTTCGCCGCCGACTTGCGCGCGCCCACCCCGACCGCCGCGGCCGAGCTGGCCGCGCCCGATCGCGAAGGTCTGCTGCAATCGGTGCGGCATCGGTGGATGCGGACCCGCCAGTTGACCGTCGCGCGCCAGCGCGGACGGGCACAACGCCTCGACTACGCGTTGCGCGCGCTCGCTGCGCCGCGGGCGCCGATCCGCGGGCTGCAGGCGCGTCTGCAGGGCCTGCGCGCGAGGATGGCCGCGTTCCGCAGCGGCCTGCTGCCGGCGCGCGCGGCGCACCTGGCCGCGGCGGCGCGCGCGTTGCAGGCGCTCGATCCGCGCCAGGTGGTCGCGCGCGGATACGCGCTCGTGCGCGATGAGTTCGGCCGGCTCGTGACCGATGCGGCCGACCTCGAACCGGGCGAGCGCCTCGAAGTGGAACTGGCGCGCGGCGCGGCCCAGGTGCGAGTGGAGTCGACACGCGACTGACCCTCCTTCGCGGCTGCGCCGCTACGGAGGGCAGGCCGCCGAAGTCGACGTGCAATGACACCCGCGTGGTTGTGGTCGCCGCTTAACGTGCTAGATTGTTCGGCGCATTTCCAATAACGGTCGGGTCAACTACCAAGAAACGGGGGGAATATGGGCGCGGTGTTTCAGTCGCTCGGGCGAACCGTCATCGCCGGGCTGGTCCTGCTGGTGATCATCATCGTGCTGGTCGGGGCCACGACCGGTAGCTGGATCCACGTCGATCACGCATGGGGAGCCTTCTTCATGCGCTGGCTGCACATCCTGTCGGGGGTGATGTGGATCGGCCTGCTGTGGTACTTCAATTTCGTGCAGACACCGTCGATGCCCAAGATTCCGGACGAGCAGAAGCCCGCGATCAGCAAGGTGATCGCGCCGGAGGCGCTGTTCTGGTTCCGCTGGGCCGCGCTTTCGACGGTGGTCACGGGCCTGCTGCTGGCGGCGATGAACGGTTACATCGTCGCGGCGCTGACGCTGACCCGCCCGTTCCACCCGATCGGCATCGGAATGTGGCTCGCCTTGATCATGGCGTACAACGTGTGGTTCATCATCTGGCCGAACCAGAAAAAGGTACTGGGCATCGTGACCGTCGAGCCGGCCGAAAAGACCAAAGCCGCCCGCATCGCCGGGCTGGCCTCGCGCTTCAACACGATGGCGTCGATCCCGATGCTGTACTGCATGGCGGCCCAGTCGCACGGCGGCTTCTGATGACCTCAGCCTCTGCCGCGTCAGCGGCAGAGGCTGAGGTCATCACCCTGCGTAGCCGGGCTAAGCCCGGCGAAGCAGGGTGTAAGCCCGGCGAAGCAGGGTGAGGATCGCGGCGCCCTATTGGCCTATTTCGAAGCCTGGGCTTGCGGCAGTCCCCCGATGACGGTCTGCCCGGGCCGCAGGCCGCGCTCGGAGAACCAGCCGTGCGCCATTTCGAGCGCGAACGGCACCTCGTGGCGGGCGCAGTGCACCTGGTCGGTGTTGGCCTGCATCTCCTCGATATTCACGACACGGCCATCGCGGTCGATGAACGCCACCGACAGCGGTATCAGCGTGTTGCGCATCCACATGCAGGCCTTCATGGCTGGATCGAACACGAACAGCATGCCGTGGTTGGGCTCCAGCCCGTGGCGGAACATCAGGCCGGTTTCACGCGCCTGCTCATCGGCGGCTACCTCGGCCGTGATCAGGTGCACGCCGGCGGTCAGCGGTCGGGTCGGCAGTGTGCGGCCGCCCGCCTGGGCCAGGGCCGCCAGCGCGGCCAGCAGCGCCATGGCGGCGGCGATCAGCTTGGACAGGTTCATGCGCGATCGGGCGGACGGATGATCGCCTTGCGGGCGGACGCAGCAGGATATCGAAACGCGCCGGGATCGCAATCGAGGCCGTCCCGATCGAGGTCCAGCAAGGTTGGGTCAGCGTTAAACTCGCCGTGCCCGCAGATGCGCCCGCCGCGTGCCGTCGGGGCACCCGCATCAATCCGCCGCTTCGGGAGACGCCATGTTCGAGCACATCAAGATTCCAGCGCAAGGCGAGAAAATCACGGTCAATGCCGACTACTCGCTGACGGTGCCGGACAACCCGATCGTATCGTTCATCGAGGGCGACGGCACCGGCGTGGATATCACCCCGGTGATGATCAAGGTGGTCGATGCCGCCATTGCCAAGGCGTACGGCGGGCGCCGGAAAATCGCCTGGATGGAGCTGTACGCCGGCGAGAAGGCCACCCGGGTATACGGCCCGGACGTGTGGCTGCCCGAGGAGACGCTCACGGCGCTGCGCGACTACGTGGTGTCGATCAAGGGGCCGCTGACCACGCCGGTCGGCGGGGGCATCCGCTCGATCAACGTCGCGTTGCGCCAGGAGTTGGACCTGTACGTGTGCCTGCGTCCGGTGCGCTACTTCAAAGGCGTGCCCAGCCCCGTGCGCGAGCCCGAAAAGACCGACATGGTGATCTTCCGGGAAAATTCGGAGGACATCTACGCGGGCATCGAGTACGAGGCCGAGAGCGAAAAGGCCCGCAAGCTGATCGACTTTCTGCAGCGCGAGCTGGGCGTTCGCAAGATCCGGTTTCCGAACACCTCCGGCATCGGAATCAAGCCGATTTCGCGCGAGGGCACCGAGCGGCTGGTGCGCAAGGCGCTGCGCTACGCGATCGACCTGCAGCGCAAGTCGGTCACGTTCGTGCACAAGGGCAACATCATGAAATTCACCGAGGGCGCCTTTGCCAAGTGGGGCTACGGCCTGGCGCAGCGCGAGTTCGGCGCCACCCTGCCGGAGGGCGGACCCTGGATGAAAATGCGCGCGCCGCACGGCGAGATCGTGATCAAGGATGTAATCGCCGATGCGTTCCTGCAGCAGATTCTGCTGCGCCCGGCCGAGTACGACGTGATCGCCACCATGAACCTGAACGGCGATTTCATCTCCGATGCGCTGGCGGCCCAGGTGGGCGGCATCGGCATTGCGCCGGGGGCCAACTTGTCCGATTCGGTGGCGATGTTCGAAGCGACGCACGGCACGGCGCCCAAGTACGCCGGCAAGGACTACGTAAATCCAGGGTCAGAAATCCTGTCGGCGGAGATGATGCTGCGTCACATGGGCTGGGGCGAGGCCGCCGAGCTGATCGTCCGCGCGATGGAAGAGACGATCCAGCAAAAGATCGTCACCTACGATTTTGCGCGGCTGCTGCAGGGCGCAACCCAGGTGTCCACCTCCGGCTTCGGCCAGGCCCTGATCGCCCGGATGTGAGGCCGCTGCGGCCAAAAAGCCGAAAAAAAAGCCCCGCGAGCGGGGCCTTTTCGCGACGCGCGCCTATCAGCCGTTCGGCGTGATGTTAGAGGCTTGTTTGCCTTTCGGCCCCTGAACGACCTCAAAGGCCACTTTCTGGCCTTCCTTAAGCGTCTTGAATCCGGTGACCTGGATTGCAGAAAAATGGGCAAACAGATCCTCGCCGCCGTCGTCTGGCGTGATAAACCCGTACCCCTTCGCGTCGTTAAACCACTTCACAATACCCGTTGCCATTTGTTTTCCTTCTCGCAGCCATAAATCGGCCGAGGCGGCGTTCCGCGTAATGCTTTCCCCTCCTACTCGGCCTACGTATCCCGCCGGCCCACCGGCGGTGGCCGGCGCGTCGCAACACGCCTCGGAGTCCGACGCGCGTACGGGATTGCGGGATTTTTCGGACAATGCGGGTTAGCGTCAAGACCCGTCAACGAGGTGCTTGCTCTCACGGATGCCGCGTTTTCCGGCGCCCGGTTGGCGTGGCGTATCGGTTGAAAACACCCGGCTTGGGGCCCGAAACGCAGGCATAAGGCCGGCTGCGGTCGTCTGAAACTACGGACATCGGCCACGGGCGAAGGGCGGCGCGCCGCAGGAACGGAATTATCTGCCGTTTGTCTGATTCATTCGTGCGGTCTAGGGGGTCCGAAGCTACGCCGAATTCACTTATGATTGACCGCGTAATGCCCAACGCCGGGATGCGCTGAGTTTTCTACAATGCGCGTATGAGCCATCAGGTCGGCGAAGGAACGGTGGCCGAGAAGCAGGCTTCTCGAGTCAAGCCACCACCGATGTATCAGGTCGTTCTGCTGAACGACGATTTCACCCCGATGGAGTTTGTGGTGGGCGTGTTGCAGAAGTTCTTCGGCAAAGGTCGCGAGCAGGCGACTCAGATCATGCTGAAAGTGCACCATGAGGGCCGCGGCGTGTGCGGCGTCTATCCGAGAGATCTGGCGGCCAGCAAGGTCGAGCAGGTTTGCAGTTATTCACGGCAGCACCAGCACCCGTTGCAGTGCGTGATGGAGGAAGCATGATCGCGCAGGAACTGGAAGTCAGCTTGCACATGGCCTTCGTCGAGGCCCGTCAGGCGCGACACGAATTCATCACGGTCGAGCACCTGCTGCTCGCCCTGCTGGACAACCCGTCGGCCGCCGAAGTGCTGCGGGCCTGCGCCTGCAACATCGAGGACCTGCGCAAGAGCCTGCAGAACTTCGTCTCCGACAACACGCCGGTGCTGCCGCAAAGCTCGGAGGCCGACACCCAGCCCACGCTTGGTTTCCAGCGCGTGATCCAGCGCGCGATCATGCACG
>Ga0210401_10000746_pt1 | contig 39188 bp, 27 predicted proteins | sample IncBWH32MmetaG_FD_150866 | JGI IMG/M metagenome (GOLD analysis project Ga0210401, IMG submission 150866) | Forest soil microbial communities from Barre Woods Harvard Forest LTER site, Petersham, Massachusetts, United States - Inc-BW-H-32-M | ecosystem: Environmental > Terrestrial > Soil >... | reverse complement strand
GATGCTCGTTGAGCGGGGCGGCAGCTCGCGGAGAAAGGGGAGCGGTGCGGCAAATTTCCTCCAAGGAATGGGAACCCATCGGGGACGAAATCCACGTGTGGCACGCGGCGGTGGACTGTGAGGAAAGTGTTATTTGCCGGCTGGAGGCCACGCTTTCGCTGGAGGAGAAAGCGCGGGCGGACCGATTCCATTTCAAGAACGACAGGAACCGGTTCGTCGCGGCGCGCGGCCTGCTTCGTGAATTGCTCGGAAAGTATTTGCATCGAGCTCCGGCCGATCTGGAGTTTTCCTACGGGCGGCACGGAAAGCCTGTTTTATCGGGAGAGAATCCTTCGAGTGGATTTTGTTTTAATGTTTCGCACTCTGCGGGGTTGGCCGTGTATGCGTTTGCGCGCGAGCGAAATCTTGGGATTGACGTGGAGCACGTGCGGGCGGAATCCGCAGGCGAGGATATTGCGCAACATTATTTTTCAGCCCGCGAGGTGAACGATCTGCGAACCTTGCCGCCGGAAGCGCGGGCCGAGGGATTTTTCCGTTGCTGGACGCGCAAGGAAGCTTATCTGAAAGCCACCGGGATGGGATTGCAGCTTCCTCTAGACAGTTTTTCCGTCAGTTTGTTACCTGAGAAACCCGCGCAATTCCTTGGCGGCGTGGATGCTCGATGGCACATGGATGCTTTCCAGCCTGCCGAAGGCTACGCGGCCGCGGTGGTCTATGACGGCGCGCCGTGTGCCATCCAATATTTTTCCGTTGAATCTCACGAAAAATAAAGGGACAGCTCCGATCTCGCAGAAAAATTCCTTTCGGACATTCTCGGTCGAAACGCAAGGCAATTGGTGGCGCCGGCGGGACGCCGGCGGTTTTGCGCCTCGGCACGGTTAAAAAAATCGCCGGCGGGACGCCGGCGCCACAAAACTCCCCGAGAATTGCGACGCATCGCGGTACGTTGTAATATGGCGCGCCCGGAAAGCAAAATCGGCTAACATAGAGTCGTGAATGGGCCGGGGAAACGCACCCGCGCGCGGACCTTCGATTTTGTGAATCGAGGGATTTCTGAGCGGAGGAAAAATGCAGAAGGTCAACATTGGAATTATTGGAACGGGATGGTGCGGGGGCATTCGCGCGGAAACGTGCGCGGCGAGCCCTTACGTGAGCGAACTGCACATCGCCGAAATCAAAGAGGCGCGCCTGAAGGAAGTGGCGGAGAAGACCAAGCCCGTCACGGCGACAACGGATTACCGGGTCCTGCTGAAAAATGGCCATATCAATGCCATCATCGTATCCGCCACGCCGGAAACCGTGCATTATCCGATGGCCAAGGAGACGCTGCTCGCGGGAAAACACCTGCTGCTTGAGAAGCCGATTTCTCTGACGCTGGCCGAGGCCGACGAATTGATCGCTCTGGCGCGGTCCAAGTCGCTGCTCTTCACCATCGGATATTCGCAGCGCTTCAATCCCAAATTCGCATACGTGAAGCGCTCCATCGCCGACGGCACGATCGGCCAACCGGTGAGCGCCCTCGTGAGCCGCCACATCACCCGCAACCTCGGGAACAAAATCGGCGGGCGCATCAAGCTTTCGCCGGCCGCCATGGAAGCGACGCACGACATCGACTTCGTGCTGTGGTGCTTTGAACCGCGGAAACCGGTGCGCGTGTACGCGCAACTGGTCAACAAGATCATGCAGCCGACGCACGGCGTGCCGGATTGCGTCTGGATCATCGTAACTCTGGACGACGGCAGCGTTTTCACGATCGGGGCAGGATGGGTGCTGCCGCCGGCGTATCCGAATTTTTCGTCCACGTGGATCGAAATGGTCGGCAGCGAAGGCGCAATCATGGTGGACGATTCGCACCGCGACGTCAGCGTCAACACCATGAAGCGCGGCATTGAATTTCCGCTTTCCACGATGCCCGGTGAAAAAGTGGATCACGTGTATGCGGGGCCCATGGAGGCCGAGACCATTCACTTTCTGGATTGCGTGGCCCGCGGCAAGCAGCCGCTCGTCACGCCCGAGCATGCCCGCATGGTCATGCAGGTCTACCAGGCCGCGGACCAATCGGCCGAGGAGAACCGGCCCATTGATATCGTTTGGCCTGCGGCGGATCGCGGCAGCTCGGGGGAAACCGATTTCGTCGGAGTACGCACGACGGTGCCGGAACGAATTCAGAAATAGCGCTTGCACAAGAAGCTTCCAATTCAGGTGGCGCGGGCTTCAGCCTGCGGGGTTTGGTACTTGCAAGGACAAAACCCCGCAGGCTGAAGCCCGTGCCACTGGAATCCCTTTTTCCAATTGTTCCAGGCGAAGACAGGGGCAAGAATGCCGGACATGAATCGCACGTCCGCTTCAGCAAGCGCCGCCATACTCGAGAACGCCGCATCCAAACCCACAAAAACTCGCTGGCTGGTCCTCGTTCTGATCAGCTTCATGTACCTGATCACGTACATGGATCGCAGCAATATTTCGGTCGCGCAACCGGAAATTGCCAAACAATTTGGTCTGAATAAAAGCGCTATGGGCCTAGTCCTCGCTGCCTTTACGTGGGCCTACGCGCTGGGTCAAGTTCCTTCCGGGTGGTTTGGGGACCGCTTTGGTCCTAAGCGCGTGCTTACTGTCATCATGACGCTGTGGTCCGCTACCGCTGTGATGACGGGCGCGGCATTCGGCTTCGGTTCTCTGTTTGGCGCTCGCTTCCTTCTGGGACTGAGTGAATCCGGGGCATTTCCGGTTGCCAGCCGCGGAATGCAATGGTGGTTTCCGCGCGTCGAACGCGGCCGGATCCAGGGCACAACGCATTTCTTCAGCCGCTTCGCCGTGGCGGTCACCCCGTTTATCGCCGGTAGTATTCTGCTGGCCTTCGGATGGCGCGCAATTTTTTATATTTTCGGCTCCCTGGGCGTGCTGTGGGCGATAGCCTTCAACCTCTTCTACCGGAACCTTCCCGAAGACCACAAAGGCGTCAACCAGATGGAACTGGCCCGCATCCGAGGCACGAACCCGGATGGAACCATCAAGCCGCTGGCGATCACCGAGCTGGCCACTCCCTGGAAACAAATCCTGCTCTCGCCCAATATGTGGTTCATCTCTCTCGGCTATTTCTGCTTTTTCTTTGGAACGAACTTCTACCTGACGTGGTATCCGACCTATCTGCGGGAACATCTGCACATGTCCATTCGCTCGCTGGGAATCTGGGGATCCTTTCCTCTGCTTGCGGGCATGGCCGGCGACATAACCGGCGGCACGCTCTCCGATCTGATCTTCAAAACCACGGGTAAAGCCAAGTTGGCGCGCCGCATTATTGCCGCTCCCGGATTTCTTCTGGCCAGCGCCTTCCTTATTCCGGCCGCGCTGACTGCGAACAAATTCAGCTCGATTGCGTTTTTGGCCATATCTTTCTTCTTCCTCGAATGGGTGATCGGCCCCGCGTGGGCTGTACCTATGGACGTGGGCGGTCAATTCAGCGGCACGGTTACGGGAGTGATGAACATGGTGGGCGCACTGGGCGGAGCGTCCACCGCCATCGTCTACGGAAGTCTGTTCAACCGCGGTTTCTGGGTCGCGCCGTTCGTGGTGAGCGCGGGCGTGATGGTCCTGGGCGCGCTAATCTGGACGTTTCTGATCAATCCGGAACTGTCCGTCGTCGAGGGCGCGATTCCAGACTCAGCCGCTTCGTCTTGACGCTTCGGGCAGGCGCGTGCTATCACGATTGAGCAAGATTGCGGCCTTTCATTCATGAAATCAGATCCAATCCAGAGGACGGGAGAAACAAAATGAATCGGCGAAGAATGGTAGCAGCGACTTTATCAATTCTGGCTTTTTTCGCAATCGCCTGGCGGACGGCCAGGAGCGCGGCGCCTCCGGAGAATGCGACGGACGAAATCCTTAAGGTCGATGACGAGAGGAACCAGGCCCTTCAAAAAGGCGACGTCGCCACGCTGGATCGCATTTATTCGGACGACGTGGTGTATGCAAATGCCAGCGGGGCGCTCCTGACCAAGGCGCAACACCTCGCCGAACTGAAGGCCCGGACTCTAAATTTTCGTTCTTTTGTGCACGAAAACGTTCAGGTGGCCGTGCATGGCGATACCGCGGTCCTCACCGGGATCAGCAAATCCGTTGTGGAGTATCAAGGATCGGTCTCCAGCAGCAACCGAAGATTTCTGAACGTTTTCAATAAGAGAGACGGGCACTGGCTGGTCGTGGCGCACTTTGAAACGAATATCTCGGAAAAACCATAATCCAATCGTAGAAACTGCCGCTGAAATAGAGGGTCATGTGGCGCAGGCTTCAGCCTGTGGGTTTTGGTGCTTGCAAGGACTAAACCCCACAAGCTGAAGCATGTGCCACTGGGCTACTCGAGCGCCCGCAGTCCGGCGCTGGCGACCTGCTCATCTTCGTGCGATTTGGCGCCGGAAACTCCTACGCCGCCGACGCACTCGCCCTGGTGCATGATCGGCAATCCGCCCTGAACGGCCACCCGTCCCGGGAACGCGACCGTTGCCGGCCGCTCCTTTACGATTTCTTCCAGAGCCTTGGTCGGAGTTCGCGTGGCGGCGGCGGTTTGCGCCTTGGCCATGGCAATCGCGGCGCTCTGGCCCACGGCGCCGTCCAGCCGTTCGAGATGAACCAGGAATCCGCCATCGTCCACGACCGCTATGCTGACATTCCATTTATTTTTAGCCGCCTCCGCTTTGCATCCGGCCACGATTTTCTGCGCGTCGGCAGCCGTCAAACACATTTTGTTGCGCATCATTTCTCCTTTTTTCGACTCAATGTAACCATGCGCGGAAACCAGGAGCCGCCCATCCGATTACGGTGCAAATTCAGGGGCTAAAGCCCTAGCTTTTTGTATCAGAATGTCGCGGCTGAAGCCGCGACCCACATAGGTCAGGTGACAATTCCTAGTTGCTCGCCCGCTGGCTGTTCGGAACGTTTCCGTCCGGTTTGAAAGCTGTCAGGGTGGTCATGCGGATACCCGCATACCAGAATGTTCCTTGCGCATCCTGCTCGATCTTAGGCGGATAAAGGCCGCCGAGGCGCGTGCCATTCGGTCCGGGATGTTCCCGGCCCATAATGTCCGGGAACGGTTCCGGGAAGTAGGTGTAAGTCTTGGTCTTCTGATCGAACCTGGCCAGGACACCGTAGCTTCTGAGGGTCACCCAGATGTTATCCTGGGCGTCGGCGTAGCACTCGTATCCGCCACCAAGCTTGAACGGGTCCTTGTACTCCGTGATCTTGCTCGTGTCCGGGTCAAGCATTCCCAGCGCTTGACCGATGTGTTCGGAGAACCAGACCTTGCCTTTGGAATCCACCGTAGGGCGGCGCGGCCCGGAAGGCTGCGTGGGCGTGGCGTAGACGGACCACTTGTCGGTCTTTGGATCGTAACCCACAATTTTGTGCGAAGTCATTCCCACGGCCCACACGCGATCCTTTTGATCGACGGTCATCCCGTAGTAGTGGGCATTCGTGTCGCTCGGCGAGGGGTCCCATTCGGTGATCTTTTTGGTTATGGCGTCGAGCTTGCCGACCTTGCTCACGCCCTGCATCTCCGTAAACCAAACATTGCCTTTTGAATCCGAACGGATGGTGTGCGGAGTACTCCTGGTCGGAGTCGGGTAGGTGATGACCTTCCCGGTTTCGGGATCCAATTCTCCGATCGAACTTTCGTCGATTTCAGCCGTGTATACATGCCCGTCCTTGGCCTGAGTGATTCCGTGCGGGCCAAGCACGCGATGGCCAAGGTCAGGATTGGGAAGAATGAAGGTCTGGAAGCGCCCGGGATAATCGATGCGGTTCTTATCCATTCCCTGGATCGCGTCCATACCCATTTCCGCCACATAAACGGTCGGGGAAATGCGGCTTGGCCAGACGTCGTGGCTGGAAATTTCGGCGGCATCTTTTCCAGGCAAGGCCGGAGGCAGGTCATACTCGATAAAGATGGCGCGGGAAAGGGCTTTCTCGTCGAGCGGAAGATCGTCCAGCTTCAGGTCACGCCGTTTCCCGCCTTCCGGGAAAATCTTCGAAAAGTACGCGATGATGGCATCCCGCTTATCCTGAGGGATTGCCGCGGGGTTCACCTGAGGCACGCCGGTATGGTTGACCGGGCTGGTGCCGTCCATATCGAACATGCGGCTCACGGCGGCCGCCCAGACATCCGGATTGCGGGCTCCCGCTCCCATGCGTTGCCAGGGGATATGCTCGTAACCGTGGCAGCCCATGCAGTTGTTCATGAGGTAGTCGCGAGTCGGGCCGGGAGGAAAGAGGGTGTCAAAGTCCACCAGTTCGGCGAGCAACTTGTCGGGGCGGGCCACTAAGGCCACGTCGGCGGTCTTGGTGTCGCCGCCTTTCAATTCGATCGTCGGACCTTTCGAATCAAATCCATCCTGTAACGCCGACATCTGATAAGTGCCGGGGGGCAAATTATAAATTTGGTAGTGCCCCTTCTGGGTGAAGACCGTGTAGGTGATGTGCCGCTCGGCGTCTCTGGCCCTGACTCGTACCGCATACAGCGCGGGAATATGGTTTCCCGACGCTTCGCTCAAGGCGTAATCCCTGTTGGCAGTGACAGTTCCGGAGATTACCCCGCCCTGCGCATTCTGCGCCTGGGCCCGTCCGCTTGCTGCCCATGACAAGAATGCAAATCCCATCAAAATTCCGCCGGACAGTATCACTTTCAATCGCGTGATCATGGCATACTCCCATTTCCAGTTGTAGGACTTCGCCCGCTACCGGTTGCGGCAGGATTCGTCCGCAGTTGGCTTTAAGTATTCGTACACCACGATCAGCAATCTCGTCAACTTGAACGCGTTCCCTTAAGTTGCGCTGGCCTTCATCGAGCATGTACAATTTTGCTTCACCTTCACTTGGAGCTGCCATGATTCATACAGGACGCCACTTTCTCCAAATTCCAGGCCCTACAAATGTGCCGGATCGAATTTTGCGGGCCATGGATTCGCCGGTCATCGACCATCGCAGCGCGGAATTCGCCAGCCTCGGCAAGGAAGTTCTCGAAGGGATGAAGGGAATTTTTCAGACCTCCGGCCCCGTGGTGATGTATCCGGCTTCCGGGACGGGGGCGTGGGAAGCGGCGCTGGTGAATACTCTTTCTGCGGGCGATCGCGTGGTGTTGTTCGAGACGGGGCATTTTTCTCATCTCTGGCGCGGGGTCGCGGAAAAATTCGGCGTCCAGGTCGATTACGTGCCCGGCAACTGGCGAAGAGGAGCGAGCGCCGCGGAACTGGAATCGTGGCTGGCTGCGGATCTCGGACATGCGATTAAGGCCGTCATGGTGGTACACAACGAGACTTCGACCGGAGTGACCAGCCGCATTCCGGAACTGCGCCGCGCGCTCGATTCGGCGCGCCATCCTGCACTTCTTCTTGTCGATACGATTTCTTCGCTGGCTTCGATCGATTACCGGCACGACGAGTGGGGAGTTGACGTCACCATTGCAGGCTCGCAGAAAGGGCTGATGCTTCCTCCGGGCATGAGTTTCAACGCGCTATCGGAGAAGGCCCTGCGCGCCAGCGAGAATGCCAAGTTGCCGCGTTCGTATTGGGACTGGCAGGAAATGTTGAAGCCCAATCGCAGTGGATTTTTTCCCTATACGCCGCCGACCAATCTTCTTTACGGCTTGCGCGAAGCTTTAGTAATGCTGCAGGAGGAAGGCCTCGCCAATGTTTTCCGGAGGCATGACCGCCACGCGGAAGCGACTCGCGCGGCCGTGCGCGCCTGGGGACTCGAAATTGTTTGCGAAGAGCCTCGCGAATATTCCAGTTCGCTGACGGCGGTTTTCACGCCGGAAGGGCACGACGCGGACAAGTTGCGCGCCGTGATCCTGGAACATTTCGACATGTCTCTCGGCGCGGGCCTTTCCAAATTCGCCGGAAAAGTTTTCCGCATCGGTCACCTCGGGAGCTTCAACGATTTGATGCTCGCGGGAACGCTTTGCGGAGTGGAGATGGGATTGCGATTGGCAGGCGTGCCGCACAAGGAAGGCGGCGTCATGGCGGCGCTCAACTCACTCGCTGCGCCCAATCGCAAGTCAGAGCCTGCGGCCGTAGCACGGTGAGCGCCTCGCGCAGTCTACGCGGCTGTTACGAGAATTCGGCCTGATCTCTTTGATTTCGGTTTGCTACGGATAACAATGTCCACGTCGCGATCGAGAGCCGTGAGGAAATTCATCAGTCGTTCCACCGAAAATCCATCGAGCCGGTAATTTGAGAGAGCCGATATTTTTGGCTGATTGATTTTCAGCCGGCGTGCCGCCGCCATCTGGGACAGCCTCCCGTTTTCAATGATCTGGTTTATTTCAAAGGCTAAGCGCACTTTCGTTTTTTCTTTCTCGGCGTTGGGCAGCCCCAGATCGGCAAAAACATTGCCCGAACTGCGCAAGACGATCCTCCGCCCGTTTTTCCTATTGGCCATGTCGCGCCTCGTATTCTTGCTGAGCTTGTTTGAGCCGCTGAACTACCAATTCCACGTCCTTCCTTCGAGTTCTGATTCCGCTCGGTGATTTTTTCTGAAAGGCGTGGAGCACGTAGACGGCATCAGCAAACTTGACGGTATAAATCGCGCGATACGCGTCGCTACGATAGTCCTCCACAATCTCGAATACAACGGATCCGGCACCCTTCCATGGCTTCGCACTCGGATGTTTCCCGCCAAACTGCGCGACGCTCAAGGCGGTTCCAATTTTCTTCTGAACTTTTACAGGGAAGGCCAGCAGGTCATTCAAGCTGGAGGCTACCCAAAACAGCGGCTTCTCGCCATGAGCCCGCTTTGCTTTACTCATGGATTATCCCAGTTCTGGGATATAGAGTCAATCCTGTTTCGTTCTATCGATTCGTCGTGGCCACGGGCGAGGCGAGGACGCCGACGGAAGGTCCGGTCATTCCCGCGCCTCTGTCGATCACGGATTGCTCGGGATCGATCCAGAAGGCCCAGATGGCCGCGCCGACAAACAACAGGCCGGCGGAGACGCCGAACGGAGCGACCCACGAGCCTCTGCCCACCAGATAGCCGAACACAGTCGGAGAAAGCGCGCCGACGAATTGGCCGCCCATGTTCATCATGCCGGAGACGGTGCCGGAGAATTCGCCGCCGATGTCCATGGGGACGGCCCAGGCGGGGCCGATGGTCATTTCGAGGAAGAACATTGCCGCCGTAAGGCAGTAAAGGGCTGTAAACGGGCTTGCCGACAACGCGGCGAACAGTGTGCAGGTCCCGCAACCGAGCATGGCCACGATGGCCACGGAGCGGCGCGAAAACTTCAAATTGTTCGTCTTCACCAACAGCTTGTCGGTCAGCCAGCCGCCAAATGCGTCTCCCACGACGCCGGCGGCAAGCGGAAGCGAAGCATACAAGCCCGTTTTGATGAGCGTAAATTTCCGGTATTCGATGAGGTAGGACGGCAGCCACGAGAGAAAAAACCACAACGAATAAATGTAAGCAGCATAGGCGCACATCACGGCCCACATATTTCCATGCCTCAACAGAATGCTCCACGGAACTTTCGGCCGCTTGGCGACGTTGGCCCGTTTGATTTCGCCTTTTTCATCCAAGCCGCGGATGCGCGCGAGTTCGGCGCGGCTCACATTTTTGTTTTCTTCGGGCATGTTGCGGTACACCAGCATGTACAGAAGCGACCACAGCAAGCTCAGGACGCCGATCACATAAAAAACCGATCGCCAGCCGTAATGAATCATGATGAACACGGCAATGGGCGGGCCGATCGCCGCGCCAAAGCGGCTCGCGGCGTGGCTGACTCCCTGCACGAACCCGCGTTCATCCCGCGGGTACCACATCTGCATGGCGCGCGTGGCGGTGGGAAACGCGCCCGCCTCACCCACGCCAAGTGCGAACCGAATGCCCCACAAGGAATAAAACCCGGTCGCCATGGTTGTCAAAACGGCGATCACCGTACGGTAAGCCATGATCGAGGACAGCACTCTGCGCGGTCCAAACCGGTCACCAAGCCATCCGCCGGGAACCTGGAAAAGCGCGTAGGCCCAGATAAAGGCGCTGAAGATGACGCCCATGGTGACTTTGTTGAAGCCGTATTCCTTCGTGATCAGCGTTGCGGTGTTGGCGAGGCTCACGCGATCCAGATACGTGATGAGGTACATCAGGCACAGGAGAAGCAGCACCAACCAACGCACATGGCTTCGCCCGGACACTTCCAGCTTCTCCATTTCCATCCCTCCGTCACCACGCGGAAAATCAAACTCGAACGTTTTGTTTTGATTGCAGTCTGTCAGATATACACCGCGCCCACACCGGCAGCAATCTTTTTTCGAAGCCGATTGGGGCGCAGCTTGAGTAGCGCAGGCTTCAGCCTGTGGGGTCTCGTCCTTGCCAGGGCCAACCCCCACAGGCTGAAGCCTGCGCTACTCAAGGCGGCCAAAATGGTGGAGCGCCGGAGCCTGTTCCCCCTTGCCATGCGCGTGCGGGCGAGTCAGAATATCGTGCTGCATCAACCCCGACAATGAGCACAGTGCAAATATCAACTCCGCTGCCACTCAGTTCGCATGGGAAACCTGTGGATTCCTTCGCAAAGGCGGGCGAACTCGAGAACGAACTGAAGCGCGTGGTGAAGGGCGAGGTGCGGTTTGACCGCGGCAGCCGCGCGCTGTATTCGTCGGACGGCTCGAATTACCGGCAGATCCCGATTGGCCTCGTAGTTCCGCGCGATGACGACGATGTGATCGCGACGGTGGCCGCGTGCAGGAAATTCGGCGCGCCGGTCCTGCCGCGCGGAGCGGGCACGAGTCTCGCCGGGCAGACTTGCAACGTCGCCGTGGTTCTGGACTTCACGAAGTACATGAACAAAATTCTGGAGGTCGACACCGCCGGACGATTCGCACGCGTCCAGCCCGGCGTCGTTCTGGATACGCTGCGCAACCGCGCGGAGAAAAACCAACTGACGTTCGGGCCCGATCCGTCCACGCACAGCCGCTGCACGCTCGGTGGAATGATTGGAAATAATTCCTGCGGCACGCATTCCCTGCTGGCCGGAAAAACGGTGGACAACGTCATCGAGCTGCGCATTTTGCTTTACGACGGAACGCAAATGACGGTGGGCGCCATTGATGGCGAGGCCGAACTCGATTCCGTCATTGCTCAGGGAGGGCGTCGCGGCGCGATCTATTCCAAGCTGCGGGATATTCGCGACCAGTATGCTGGCCTGATCCGCGCCAAGTATCCGAATATTCCCCGGCGCGTCTCCGGCTATAACCTCGATCAATTGCTGCCCGAAAACGGATTTAACGTGGCGAAATCGCTGGTCGGGACCGAGGGCACGTGCATGATCGTGCTGGAAGCCAAACTGAGGCTGATCCAGAGCCCGCAGCACCGCTCGCTCGTCTGCCTGGGCTACCGCGATACGTTCTCGGCGGCCGACCATGTGCCCGAAATTCTGCCGCTGAAACCCATCGGCCTGGAAGGATTTGAAGGAAGCATCGTCGACGGCCTCAAAAAGAAAAAAGCCCCGAACCTGGAATTGATTCCGGAGGGGCGCGGCTTCCTGCTGGTGGAATTTGGTTCCAATGATCCGGCCGAGGCGGACGAGGCCGCCCAAACGCTGATCGGCCAGTTGAAACAGGCCGCCGATCCTCCCAACATGCGGCTTTACACCAAGGCCGAGGCGCGGCACGTCTGGAAGCTGCGCGAATCGGGGCCGCGTGCAGCCGCCGCAGCTCCCGGCATGCCGCCGGAATGGGAAGGATGGGACGATGCGGCGGTCCCGCCGGAAAAATTGGGCAACTACCTGCGCGATATCCGCAAGTTGCTCGACGAATTCCATTACCACACTTCGTTCTACGGCCATTTCGGGCACGGCTGCATCCACATGCGCGTGAGTTTCGATTTGCAGAGCGAAGAAGGAATCCGCAATTACCTGGAGTTCGTCGAGCGCGCCGCCGACATCGTGGTGAGCTATGGCGGCTCGCTTTCCGGCGAGCATGGTGACGGGCAATCCCGTGCCGCGCTGCTTCCCAAGATGTTCGGTCCCGAGTTGATCAAGGCATTTGGCGAATTCAAGTCCGCGTGGGATCCGGACAATAAGATGAATCCGAACAAGGTGGTCAACGCGTATCTGCCTATCGAGAATTTGCGGCTGGGGGCGGACTACAAACCGAACGATCCCAAAACTTATTTTCAGTTTCCGGATGACGACGGATCCCTGGCCAAAGCTTCGCTGCGATGCATCGGGCTTGGCGAGTGCCGCAAGCACGACAGCGGTTCGATGTGCCCGAGCTACATGGTGACGCTCGAGGAAGAACACAGCACGCGCGGGCGCGCGCACATGCTCTTTGAAGTATTGCAGGGCGAAGTGGTGCGCGACGGGTGGAAGGACGAGCACGTCAAGAAGGCCATGGACCTGTGCCTGGCGTGCAAGGCATGCAAATCGGAATGCCCGACCAACGTGGATGTGGCCACGTACAAGGCTGAATTTCTCGCCCACTATTACGAGGACAAGCGGCGCCCGCTGCATGCGTATGCCTTCGGCATGATCGACCGCTGGGCGGAACTTGGTTCGCAATTTCCGGGGATTGCAAACTTTTTCAGCAGCGCGCCGGGCTTCCGCCATATTTTGCAAAGCGTTCTGCACCTGGCCCCGCAGCGGAAAATGCCGCAGCTGGCCCGTTCCACTTTTCAAAGTTGGGCCAGGAAGAATCGAGTCCCCGCACTTGGAGCGGCAACGGGAGCATCACCGGCATCGGGAAAAAGCGACGTCATTTTATGGGCGGACACATTCAACAATTATTTTCATCCGGAGACCAGCCAGGCGGCGCTGGAAGTTCTGCAGAGCGCGGGATTTCACGTGATCGTACCGCAAATTCATCTCTGTTGTGGAAGACCGCTGTACGATTTCGGATTGTTGGAGAGGGCCAAGGAATACCTGGAACGAATCTTGCGCGCCATGACCGCGCAGATTAAGGCAGGCGTCCCGCTGGTCGTTCTGGAACCGAGTTGCGCTTCCGTGTTCCGCGACGAACTCCGCAATCTGTTTCCGCTGGACGCGCGCGCCACCAAGCTGCGAAGCCAGACATTTCTTTTGAGCGAATTCCTCGAGCGCCACGCTCCCGGATACGCGCCGCCAAAGCTTTCAGGGAAAGTGCTGTTGCACGGGCACTGCCATCACAAGTCGCTCATGGGACTCGGGGATGAAGAGTCCTTGCTCAAGAAAACGGGAGCGGATCTGCAATCCATCGATTCCGGCTGCTGCGGGATGGCGGGCCCGTTTGGTTTTGAAAAAGAAAAATACGGCGTATCGCAGGCTGTGGGAGAACGGGTATTATTGCCGGCCGTACGGAATACGCCCGAGAATACGCTCATCGTTTCGGACGGCTTCAGTTGCAGGGAGCAAATTTTGCAATCTACGGGACGCCGGGCGGTTCATCTGGCCGAAGCCTTGCAACTTGGTAGGAAGAACCAATAGGGTGTGGTAAAAAGTCCTCTCATAAATTGGCGGGGAATCAAGTGTGCTAGGCCGTCAGGGGCTAAAGCCCAAGTCTTACTTGCCCTTGAATGTCGCGGCTGAAGCCGCGACCGACAAAGATCTTTCATGTTGCGGGTTGCAATGTGGGCGGCCTAATTTTCAGGATTCAGCGTTGGATATACTCTGGGCAGAATACTCTGGGTAGAGTAGTAAGGGAGGCGACAATGAGAAACGGGAAATACTTGCAAGGCCTGCTCGTGCTTTGCGCGGGGCTGGCCATCGTGTGGTCGGCGGGATGCTATCCGGTCCAGGCGCAAGCCCTGAAATATGAGGTAGATCCGACGTGGCCCAAGCCCTTGCCGGGCCTCATGGTCACCGGGCGGGCCGGCGGCATTTGCGTGGACGCCCAGGACCACATTTTCGAAGTGAACCGCGGCGACTTGCAGGACAAGGAAAAGCTCGTGGGTACGCCGGCGCCTCCCGTCCTGGAATACGACTCCGACGGCAATCTGGTGAATACCTTCGGGGATTTCAAGACCGCTCCGGCCTCCATTCACGGCTGCATCGTGGACAAAGAAAACAATATTTATGTGGCCGGCAATGACGACGCGGTGGTGCAGAAATACACGCACGACGGCGGCAAAATGCTGATGCAGATCGGCACCAAGGGCCTTTTCGACAGCTCCACCGGCCTGATCACGGGGATCGCCATGAACCGCAGCAAAACGCTGCTGAATAAGCCTGCGGACATCGCGGTCGATCCCACCAACGGAGACATCTACATTGCCGACGGCTACGGCGATCATCGCATCGCCGTGTTTGACAAGGATGGAAAATTCCTGCGACAGTTTGGCGAGCAGGCCACCAAGGAAGAATCCGCGGCGGGCGAAGGTGGCAAGTTCATGGGCGTGGTGCACTGCGTGGTGATGGACAACAATGGCCTCGTGTACGTGTGCGACCGGCAGGGCAATCGCATTCAGGTGTTCGACAAGATGGGGAATTTCAAGAAGAACATCTGGATTAAAAGCGGGAAGGAAGAAACCCCCGACTCGTGGGGAACAGCGTGGTGGCTGCGCTTTTCGCGCGATCCGGGGCAGAAGTACATGATCGTCGCCGACGGCCGCAACGAGCTGGTCCATATTCTTGATCACGAAGGGAACGAGCTTACGAAGTTCGGCCGGCCCGGACATCAGCTCGGCGAATTCACGCATTGCCACACGCTGGATATCGACTCCAAGGGGAATATTTACGTCGCTGAAACGGATATCGGGCGGCGCGTGGATAAATTCAAGCTGGTGAAGTGAGCGTACCGGTTTTCGGGTTTGACGGAGTTGGTTTTGGAGCGGGTGCGGGTGCCCCACGCTTTGTGAATTTCAAAGCGTGGGGTTTCGATTTAATGTCAACGGGGATCTGGAGATAAATGGACAGAAAATCCCCACCCTTTCTAAACCCGCAAGGATGGGGCACCCGGCATTTTTAAAGGCTGAGCGTGGGCCAAGAGTCAGGCTTCCGCTTCGCCGTTCCCCTCGCGTTTGATCCCAGGATTCCGCCGCGAAAGATGCGGTTTGAGAATTTCAACTTACCGGCATAGTTTAAAGGAAACATTCAGGTTGACGAATTAGAATTATGCGCGTAACCGTCTGCGGAGGCGGACGATTGCCGGCAAACCGATACTTATCGCCGGGGGTGAACTCCTGACCTCCGCCGTCGGAAACATAGCCAGTCAATTGGGGGTTCCAATGAAGAGACTTCTATTTATTTTTGCGTTGCTGTTGGCCTGTTCCGCGCCGTCATCGGCGCAGGAAAAAGCGCCCCTCCGGCTGGTGCAAACGATTGATGTGCCGGGCGCTAGGCACTGGGACCATTTCGGCGTGGACCTCAAGGGCAACCGGCTCTTTGTCAGCTCGGAGGAAGAACCGGCGGTTGAGGTGTTCGATCTGCGAACGAACAAGCATCTTCAATCCCTCACTGAATTCAAGGAACCGCACAACGTGCTGCCGTTTCCGGACCTGAAAAAAATCTACGTCGTGGATGGAGAGGCGTCGGAGATCAAGATTCTCGATTATGATTCCTACAAGCTGATCGGCCGCGTCCAGTTAACCATCGATGCCGATCCGATCGTGTACGATCCCGCCTCGAAATATCTCTACGTCGTCAACGGTGGACGCGAAGCGAAAACGCCAACCTGCAACATCAGCATTGTGGATACCGCGACGGGCAAGAAACTGGCGGACATGACGCTGCCAACCAACCGGCTGGAATCCATGGCCATTGAAAAATCCAGTCAGCGTCTCTTCGTCAACATGACCGGAATTAATTCGATCGGAGTCGTGGACCGCGAGAAGAGAACTGTCGTCCAGACCTGGCCAGTCACCGCGGGGAAGGACAATGTTCCGTTGCAGTATGACGAAGCCACGCACCGTTTGTTCCTGGCGACCAGGAAACCCTCCAAGTTTGTGGCCGTAAATGCGGATAACGGGAAGCAAGTCGTGAGTCTGGACGTGGCCGATTATGTGGACGATCTGGCTTACGACGCCGCCCATCATCGCATTTATCTGCCGGGCGGAGGAGGAAACGGCGCGGTTTCGGTGGTCGAGCAGCACGGGGCGGACGAGTACCGGGTGGTGGCAACGATTCCAACCAAGCCTGGGGCAAAGACGGCGCGGCTGGTGCCCGAGCTCAACAAGTATTACGTCGGAGTTCCGGGGAAAGACGCGACGCCGTCGCAGATACTTGTGTATGACGTTGCGCCATGAGGTCGTGGTGGCGCGTTTTTGGTGGCGCATGCTTCAGCTTGCGGGGGTTCGTACTTGCAAGGCCCAACCGCCGCAAGCTGAAGCATGCGCCACTGGTGCGTCGCGATCGGGCGGATGAAGATTCAGAAAGTTATTTTGAAATTCGGATTTGGAGGGATGGAAAACCATGTTTGCTAAAAAATTGCTGGCGATGGGCGCGCTTTTAATTTTTGCGTTTACTGTGAAGGTTAATGCGCAGGAAAAAATGCCGATGAAGCTGGTGGCGACAACGCCGCTGCCAGGCTTCACGGGCGACTTCGACCATTTCGCGGTGGACCTGAAGGGGAAACGCTTGTTCCTCACGGCCGAAGATCACAAGACGGTGGAAGTGTTTGACCTCGACGGCAAGCGGATCAAGAGCATCGAGGGCTTCGATCAGCCTCACGCCATTTTGTTCATGACTGACGTGAACAAGTTTATCGTGACCGACGGCGACGGCTTCGGGAGGGTGGAACTCGTCAGCGGAGAGGATTACAAGATCCTGGACACGATCAAGCTTCCCCCCGGCGTGGACGGTGCGGTCTACAATCCGGTGAACAAGTATTACTACGTGGAAAGCGGAGGCGGCGAGAAGGACGCCCCGACTCACAAGATCAACATCATCGACAGCAAGGCGTTTAAGCTGGTGGGAGACATCACGCTTCCGGGAACTCACTCGGAGGCCATGGCCATCACTCGCGACGGCAAAAAAATGTATGTGAACCTCTCGACGCCGAAAGAGGTCGGCGTCGTGGACCTGGCGACTCGCGAGCTCACTGCCCGGTGGCCCATTACCGGCGCGGAAACTCCCAACTCCATGGCTCTCGACGAGCCGCACCATCGCCTGTTTATCGCCACGCGCAATCCGCCGAAGTTCTTCGCGTTTGACACGGACACCGGCAAAATCGTAACGACTGCGCCTGTCGCGGCATTCAACGATGACATGTGGTTCGACGCCGCGCGAAAACGGATTTATCTGTCGGGCTCGGAGACGACCACGGTCCTCGCGCAGAAGGACGCGGACCACTACGAGCTTGTCGCCGAGGTGAAGACTGGATTTCGCGCCAAGACTTCTCTCTACGTGCCGCAATTGAATCGCTTCTACGCCGCCGTCTCAGGCAAGGGCAAACCGGACGCGCAGCTGGCTGTCGAAGTTTTCGACGTTCAGCCTTGATCGCATCTCGGACCATACGTCAAAGGCATCTTACGACAACAAAAAAGCCGGGCTTATCGCCCGGCTTTTTTCGTCGTGCCTTGCAGTTGCGGCTAGAAGTTGACCTTTAAGCCAAACTGGATCTGGCGGGGGTCGGTTGATGTGGTGTCAATTACGCCGGCATTGCCTGCCACGCCGCCGCCCGTGCTGAGAACGGCTTCATTGTCAAGCGGGGGAAGAAAGTTGGGGTGGTTAAGGACATTGAACATTTCGACCCGGAATTGAGTAGTGATGCGTTCAGTAACGCGGAGATTTTTGAAGATCGAGAAGTCCATGTCGAAAAGGCCTGGACCGACGATCTGGTTCCGCCCCAAGTTACCGATTAGGTTCGCGCAAGTGCCTGGGGTGCCTGTGCTTCCCGGGTCGGAGGCGCCGTTCGTTCCAGGGGCTCTATAGCCAAAGGGCTGGCATAGGGCAGCAATGGCCGGCGTCGCCATGGGCACGGCGAAGCAGTTGGTGTTGAGATATTGAAGTCCGCTGGCCTTCCAATTTGAGTTGACGGGATTGCACCCGGGGACGAGGTCCGGATAGGCCACATTGGTATCGCCTTGTGCCCGGACATAAGGATCGCCACCAATTACGGGGGTGAAGGGTGAACCAGTTTGAGCCGTTATGATGGCGCCCACTTGCCAGCCGCCAAAAACCTTGGACTCAATCCCGGATTTGCTCCCGATGGTAGGAATCGTATAGATGAAGCTGACTACGCCGCTCTGGCCAATGTTGTAATCGCACAACCCCTTTGTCAGGCGGTGATCAAAATAGAAGTAGTCGGGGACGGAATTCTGAAACGGGTCGTTGAAAGCCATATTTGAGCCGGTGTCCTCGCACTTCGACCATGAATAGCTGCCCTGAAGCTGCAAGCCGTGGCTCAACTGTTTTGTGACGCCCAGCTGGAGGCCGTGATACCAGCCCTCATTGTCCCAGAGGCGCGCGCGCATGCTGCCCACCTTCGAATCCAGCTTGGGGACGTTCGCCGCCTTCGGCGCGCCCGCATTTGTCGGAAATAAGTACCCGGCAGACGTTAGCGTCGGGAGCTGGTAGTTGATGTTGTCGGGCAAATCAGGTAGATGAATGCTCCGCGATCCCACGTAACCCAGAGTCACAGTCAAGTTAGAGGTGACTTGACGCTGGACATTCAAATTCCAGTTCATGGCGTAGGCCTGTGGAGGATTCTGCGGAACATAGACCACGTTAAAGGAGGACGGATTGGCGATCTGCACGGACTTCACCACCGGAAAATCGCCTTGTGCCAGGTTATTTGCGCTCACCTGGAACGTAAACGGAAATTGCGCCGGCAATGTTTGCGTGTAGGTCCAGGGAATCGGTAAAAGGTCAAACAATCCGAATCCGCCTCGCACAGCAGTCTTACCGTCTTTAAACGGATCCCAGGAGAAGCCCAGACGCGGCTCGAAATTCTTGAGGCTGGGGTTGCCCGACCACAAAGTGTTGACCGGCGTGGGCAATTCCGTGGAGATCGCGCTGGGGCTGAGGCTCGTCAATACCGCGAATCGGTTGTGAGCTTCCGTAGGGAGCGTGACCGGCTCATAGCGCAGTCCAACATTGACGGTGAGGTTTGACTTGACCTTCCAGTCGTCTTGCGCGTAGAAACCGAGGGCGGTGTTCCGAGAATAGACCGGAAAGGCGTTACCCGGCGCCAGTTCCTGAACCTTGGACGGATGGTCCAGGAGAAACTGTCCGAAGTCTGTAAATGTGAATTGCCCATTCGGCCGCTGGAGTGTCGCGGCATTGAATTGGATCCGCTCCACCGCAATCCCGAACTTCAGAGAATGATTCCCCTTTGTCCAGAAAGCGTCGTCATAGAATTGAAAGGAGTTTGCGACGAGGAGATTTTGGGAGGCGCTCCCAACCGATGCGGTGGGCGTGATGCCCCCAGACCCAAAAGCAATGATGGGCGCCGGGATTCCGGGCCGGTCCCCAAGCGTTGGGTCCGCGGCGATAGGATTAATGGCCCCGACCACTCCCCCGTTAATTCCGTGCGAGCGGTTGTAACCGACTCGCGCGGTGTTCACCAGGGTGGGGCTGAAAATATGGGTTTCCTCGACGCCAATCATCTCGCGCAAGCTGAAGAGCGAAGAAATTACGTTTAACAGCGGGTCAGGCTGAGTATAAGGTCCGCGGTCAAACATCCAACTGGCGTCCATGGTATCGCTGTCGGAGAAACGGTGATCCACTTTGGCAGTGGCGTAGTTTTCTTTCAGATTCAACAGCCCGTTAGTTGAGAAAGTGTCGGTGTTGCCATCCGGGGAAAGTACCGCGCCCGCCGGTGCCACTGGCCAAAAATTCAGGTACGGTTGAACCGCGGGAGACACTCCATCGTTGGCGCAGGAATAGGTAGGCGGATTCGTGGCAGGAGAAACAGGGGTGCAGAATGTTCCGCCCCGGGCTTGCCCGGATGGCACTACAACCGTAGTAGTGTTGCTCTGGTGCTGCTCCACCCCTTCATAGGAGACAAAGAAGAACGTCTTGTCCCTTTGGATCGGGCCGCCAAATGCACCACCGTACTGGTAGCGCTCAAATGGAGGGATTGGTTTTTTCTGGCTGTCGAAATAGTTCTTGGCATCGAGGCTGGCGTTACGCAGGAAACCAAAGAGAGTCCCATGAAAATCGTTGGTCCCCGACTTCAAGACGGAATTGATGATTGCGCCGGATGTTCGTCCGTATTCCGCCGTATAGTCGGTAGTAAGGACGGAAAACTCCTGGATGGCATCCGTTCCGAGGTTTGCTCCGATCACGCTTCCCGGCGATCCGTTGGTGTAATCGTTGATATTGATCCCGTTTACGCGATAGCTGTTTTCATACGGGCTGTGGCCGGAGTCCGTCAATTGGTTCCCGAAACCGCGATTGGCGCGATTAGTGGTGGGGGAACTGGTGCTTGCCTGCGTTCGCACCGTGGTAACTCCGGGTTCAAGAGTAGCAAGTTGCGTCCAGTCGCGGCCGTTCAAGGGCAATTCGCGCACGGTGGTGGCATCCACCTGAGCGCTGAGGGTTGCGGAGGTCAACTCGACTGTGGGCGCCGATTCCTCGACGGTGACGGTTTGCGTGGACTCGCCAACTTTCATGGCCAGGTTCAAGGCTTGCTCCTGACCCACAGAAAGCGTGAGGTTGGACTGGACAGTTCTGGAAAAACCCGAGGCCGTGACGGCGATCTCATAGGTCCCCGGAATCAGGTTGGGCGCCGAATAAAGCCCCGCGCTGTCGGTTGTTAGAGTACGGACGATGCCCGTCCCCAGATTCTTGATGGCGACTTCGGCTCCCGCAATGACTGAACCGGAAGGGTCGGTTACGGTGCCGGAAAGCGTCGCTCCTGTTACCTGCGCACTGGCAGGAGAAGAAGTGAATAGGAAAAATGCCAAGGAAAGAAATGCGGCCAGGCTAATTGCGGACTTCTTACAGCAACACCCCCTGCGAATCATCAGCTATCTCCTTAAAATGGGCATGATAGAACTCCGACCACGCGGATTTGCATCTCCTGCGTAGAGCCGACCGTCTCTACCTGTAGATTGTTGATTGAAGACTTTAGACCAAAAACTGGCGACTGTAAATGCTCTGGGAAGCCTGATGGCGAACTTTAGACCGACGCTAAACGGAAGTTGGATTTGATAGTTTCATGAATATTCGGGTGTGAATCGTCCTCGAGGGTGGCGGGTGGTGACTCGACTTTTGCAAGCTCAGGGAGGGCGGAATGGCTCTAGGTTATAGCGCGGCGTGCCAGCCGCCGTCGACGAAGAGCGTGTGGCCGGTGATGAAGTCCGAAGCGGGGCTTGCCAGGAACACCGCAGCGCCAACTAAATCGAAAGGCTCCGCAAATCTTCCGAGTTTGATGCGGCTGAGCAGTCTCTCCGCGCGCGCTTCGTTTTCACGGAACGAGCGGCTGGTGCTTTCCGTGAGTGTTGAAGTTGGCGCGATTGCGTTGACGCGTACTCCCAAGGGAGCCCATTCAGTGGAGAGCGCGGCCGTGAGGTAGGAGACGCCAGCTTTGGCGGCGCCGTAAACGCTCTTGCCCATGTCCGTGCTCGCCGACCAGGTTGAGCTGAGATTGACGATCTTGCCGTAGCCGCGCTCGATCATCAGGCGCCCCATCGACTGAGAGCAGAAGAATGTTCCTTTGGCATGGACGTCCATAATCTTGTCCCAGTCCTCTTCGGTGATGTCGAGCGCGGGTTTGGTGAATCCGAAGCCCGCGCAATTGACAAGCACCAGGGCGAGATTTTTCCGCTTGATGAGCGCGGAAACATCGTGCTCGATCGATCGAATGTCTTCGATCTTGCCCACGTCGGCGCAAATGACGTCAGCGCGGCCCCCGGCGGCTTCGATTGCGCCCTTTACTTCCAGTAATTTTTCGCGGGTGCGGCTCACTAGGACAACTTCGGCGCCTGAGCGCGAATAGGCGAGCGCAAACGCGCGGCCGATGCCGTCGCTTGCACCCGTGATGACGGCCAGGCGGCCATCGAGGCGGAAGGAAGGAAGCTCGTCCTGTTTCGGCTTACTCGAATTCATGTCGTTCGCCGGCATCGCCCCGATCGGCTGAGTTTCTGGGCAAAAGTGACTGCATGGCAGCGCCAAATCTTTGTGGAGCACGGTTTCAACCGTGCCGTAACTTTTCCGGTCAAAAAGGCTTTAGCCGCTGGCTGATCGCTGTGAACACTTGCTGAATGGCCCGGGTCATCCAAAACGTCAGCGGCTAAAGCCGGGTCTATTGGGGGCTGCTAATGTCACGGCTGAAGCCGTGACCCACAAAGATTCTCCCGCTGCGCACATAAAACTACAATTAGAACAACCCGCACTGCCGCCCCTCGGATGGGTTGGGGATCATGAGCGGCTTTGTCAACAAAACTTACCGCGTCCGCCCCGTCGTCGTGTCCAACGGATGCAGATCGTTCACGAGGCGCTCGTCGAATGGATATGTCGTGTAGATGTCGACGCCATCTTTCGTGACAATATGATCGTTCTCCAGGCGAATGCCGCCGATGCCGGGCTTTCCCGCGTACGGCTCGAGATTAAACGCCATGCCTTCCTTGAGCACCACGGGCGCATCTTTTGACGCCGGGCTGAAGTAAGGAGCTTCCCAGGGATTCACGCCTGAGCCGTGGCCCAGGCTGTCAAGCACGTACGGATCGGCCGCGGCGAAAACTTCGGCGTTGGTTGCGCCGGGCCGCACTTTGCTTCCGGCATTGAACAGCGCGTGGTAACACTTTTGATGGAGGTCGCGCATTTCGGGCGTGGGCTTCACGTTGCCGCAAACCCAGGTGCGCGTCAGATCGCCCCAGTAACCGTTGTAACCGGCGCCGACGTCCAGGATCACGAGGTCGCCGTTACGAATAATCCGGTCGGAAGTGAAACGCCGGTAGGGAGCAGTGTACGGACCGGAGCAGATGATGTTGGAGCATTGCGTCCATTCACTGCCCATCGCCGTCATGGCCTCCCAGATGATGGCCAGAATTTCGCATTCCTTAATTCCGGGGCGCAAAGCCTGCAAGCCGCGATGGAGCGCCGCTTCGGTAATGGCGTTGGCGATCTTGAGGCATATAATTTCGTCCTGCGTCTTTATTTCTTTCGCGCGCATGAGCACGCTTTGATAGCCGTCGGCGAACTCGGTCTTGGGAAACACTTCGCGGATGGCCGCCTCCATGTTCAGGTCCCAGATGTCGATGCCGACTCGCTTTCCGGAGAGCGAGCCGACCAGGCCTTCGACCTGTTCGGCCCAGCGTTTCATTCCGATTTTTTCGCGGAAATTGGCGCGCGGGCGGATCTGATCCGCGCTGAGCCAGGGCATGCGCAGTTTGCAGTGCTCGAAGTCCATGGTCCACAAAATCGGGTCGTGCTTTCGCGAGAGCACCGTGACGGCGTTCCCCATGATGAAGGCCGGGCCGAGATGGTGGCGGTAACCTGTCAGGTAGCGGGCGTCCTCGGTGCGGAATACAAACAGGGCATCCAGATCGGAATTGTTGAGCGCGTCCTTGGCGCGTTGCAAACGTTCCCGCAGCATGCGCTGCGGATCAAAACGGACTTCCCAATCGACTGGAATCATTCCAATATCAGACACAGCGAGTTCCTCCTCGAAAATAAATGCACGCTTCCATTAGCATTATTAACCGGAGCGTGTCAAATTTGTGGGTCTTGAGTAGCGCAGGCTTCAGCCTGTGAGGGTTTCTTTAAGGCAAGTCAAAACCCACAGGCTGAAGCCTGCGCTACTTAAGTCGAAGGATCAAATCGAGCCATTGCGTTACCACTGTGCTCCAAAAAGTATTGGAGAAGAATTTGAAAATTGTCATCACCGATTACCGTTTTCCGGACGTCGAGCAGGAGCGGCGGGCAGTCGAGGCTGCGGGCGGCACGCTGGTCGCCGGGCAAGCGCTGAACGAAGAGCAAGTTGCCGAGCTTTGCCGGGATGCGGATGGCGTGCTGACCGCCCGCGCGCCTGTCACCCGGCGCGCGATTTCCGCCATGGAGCGCTGCCGCATCATCGTGCGCTATGGAATTGGCGTGGACACGATCGACGTCGCGGCGGCGACGGAACGCGGCATCCTCGTGGCGAATGTTCCGGACTACTGCCTCGACGAAGTCTCCGACCATGCGCTCACGCTTCTGCTCATGCTCAGCCGCCAGATGATTCCCGCGATTGCTCTGGCCCGGGAAGACACCTGGCCCGTCTCGAAAATGCCGCCCTTGCAGCGGCTGCGCGGCCAGACTTGCGGACTCTTCGGATGCGGGCGGATCGGTTCGCTGCTGGCCGGGAAAGTAGCTGCGCTTGGAATGCGCTTGATCATTCACGATCCCTATATGAACGAAACACGCGCGCGCGAAATGAAGGCGGAACTCGTCCCGTTCGACGCGTTGCTCGAGCGGGCGGATTTCATCTCGCTGCATGCGCCGCTCACCGGCGAAACGCAGCATCTGTTCGGCGCGGCGGCCTTCGCAAAAATGAAGAAGACCGCGGCGATTATCAACACGGCGCGGGGCGGCTTGATCGACGAAGCCGCGCTTTTAGCCGCGCTCGATGCGGAGCAAATTTCGGGCGCTGGTCTCGATGTATTGGAATCCGAAACGGCGGTGACGCCGGTTCGCGCCGCGCTCGTCCATTATCCCAAAGTGATTGTCACGGCGCACACGGCCTGGCTCAGCCGCGAGGCCCGCGCGACGCTGCAACTCCGAGCGATCGAACAAGTGCTGGCCTGCCTCAGGGGCGAAACGCCGTATGGACTGATCAATCGCGAGCTGGCGAAATGAAAACCGGGAGATCGAGTGGGACGGGCTTCAGCCTGTCTGGTTTTGATTTTCGCGGGGCTCGGAAAGGCAGACAGGCTGAAGCCTGCCCTACTCAAATAACTTTCGAGGTGGCACATCTACTTACAATTTTCACAGCGGGTTCCCTTTCCTGTTGTTAATTTTGGTAATCTCAACCTGGGCTATCCGCCGCCCCTTCCATGCATTCGCTCGATCGACTGGCGCTAACCGAGGCTCGCCGCTTTGGCAAACGACTTCACGAACAAATCACCGGCGTCAAACCAGAAATTATCGGCCGCATCGGCCATCAATTCGTCGTCGTCCGCAGCCCAACAGCCGAATCGCAAGCACGATGAGTTGCGGCTGCTGATCAATTCGCGAAATCCCATCATCACCATCGAAACCACGGAAGAGGACAGGCTCAAAGATCTCTTGCAGACGATCGCGACGGAACTCGACGTGCCACTCTACACGTGGAGCGCGATTACAGGGCTTGCGAAATTCAATGGGGCGCCTATCTATGGCACGGACCAGCCGGAACAGGCGCTGGCGAACGTCGCGCAGATCGGCGGAGACGCGATTTTTCTGCTCAAGGATTTTGCGCGCTATTGCGATAACGACCGGATTAGCCGCCGCATGCGCGATTTGGCCGGCACATTTCACGTGGTCCGGCGGTCCCTGGTGCTTACAGCGGCTGCGATGAAGCTGCCTCCCGAACTGGAAAGCGAATCGGCGCCGTTTCAATTTGGATTGCCGGACGCGGACGAATTGCTGTCCGGCGTGCGGAAGGTATTGGCGGACGCGAATCGGGAAGAAGGGATTCATGTCGCACTCGATGCCGCTTCCATTGCGCAACTGGCGCATAACCTCGTAGGTTTGCCGGAAGAAGAGGCCATACGAACTCTACGCAAGTGCGTGTTGAAGCGCGGCAACGCGGACAACGGACTGCTCGGTGCCGTGCTCGATGCCAAGCGTGAGGCACTGCATTTGGAGGGTCCCCTCGAATCCGTGCGCCGCGATACATCGTTCACGGATGTGGCGGGCTTGAAACGGCTGCGGGAATGGGTGGCGAAAAGACGAAGCGCATTGACGCCGGAAGGGCGGCGATTCGGGCTTGTTGCGCCGAAAGGCGTGCTGATCAGCGGAGTCCAGGGCTGCGGAAAAAGTCTAGCGGCGCGCGCCGTGGCGGGGGAATGGGGCGTCGAGCTGGCGCGGCTGGACGTGGGCGCACTCTACGACAAGTATGTTGGAGAGAGCGAGAAGCGTCTGCATAAGGCGCTCGAGCTGGCGGAAAAGCTCGCGCCTATTGTTTTGTGGATCGATGAAATTGAGAAGGCGTTTGCTTCGGCGGGCACGAGTGGCGAAGCCGATGCCGGTTTGTCGCAGCGGCTTTTGGCGACTTTTCTGACATGGATGCAGGATCGCGAGGGCGATGTATTTCTGGCCGCGACTTCCAACAACATTACGATCTTGCCGCCGGAGATGACGCGCAAAGGACGGTTCGACGAAATTTTCTTCGTCGACCTGCCCAGCGCCGAAGTGCGCGCGGCGCTCTTTACATTGCACCTGAAGAAACGCGGAAGGGAAGCGGCGGAGTTCGATGTGGCGGCGCTCGCGGCGGCGAGCGGAGGGTTTTCCGGGGCCGAAATCGAGCAGGCCATCGTCGCGGGCTTGTACACGGCATTCGACCGGAAACAACAGCTCACCACGGCAATCTTGCTGGAGGAGATCCGCGGCACGCAGCCGCTCAGCGTGACTCGCGCGGAAGAGATCCAGGCCATCAGGGAATGGGCCAAATCGCGCGCCGTGCCGGCGGATTGAATCAAAAGAGGCGATTGGCGCAAATGGATTTCCAGTCGACAGATTGAGCAAGTTTGGCCACCAAACCGCGAGAAACTTACAGGGACATTTGATCCGGCCGCAGGGTCAGTGCAAGACCTCCAGCAACAGCGGACAGCAGCGAAATTTGAATTTCTCCCGCAAGCGCCCATCCGGCGTGGGTGGCGATTCCGCCCATCAAGAATCCGGCCGCAGCAGCGGCGGCGTAGAGGCTGGTTACGAACATGCCTGAGGCGCGGCTGGACAGGCTGCTGCGCACCGCCTTTACGTGGTAACCGGCGAGGTTGACGTAGATCGTGCCGCTGCCAATGGCGCCGTAGGCGCAGGTCAGGATGACGTGGGGCAGGATCGCCTCCGAACCGTGAAAGCACAAGTAACCCAGGCCCGCGATGGCGAAAAACGAAACGCTGAGAACGACACGCGGCGGGAAGCGGTCTCCGAACCAACCTCCAAAAATCGACAGTAGCGCTCCCGCTCCGTAGAAACTCTGGACAAATCCGGCGGCTTTTGGCGTGTAATGCAGGACCTCGCGCAGGTATATCGCGTACATGCCCGTAAAGCCGTACAGAACGAGGCCGGCGATCACGCTGAGGATCGTGAGGATCACCGTGTTTCGATTGCGCAGAGAGGGCGCGCCGCGAAGGTCGGCTTTGGCCTGGGCTGCGCGGCGCGTTTCGCTGAACCACGGCCTCACGCTTACCGCAATCACCGCAATCATGGCGAAGCCCAGGGCGCCGAATGTGATCATCGGCGCGTGCCACGTGCGAAGCGACGCGAGCAGCACGCCGCCCACAATCGGGCCCGAAAACGCGCCGATGCCGAAGAAGACATTCATCGAACCGATGGCGGCGGCGCGGTAGCCAACAAAATAGTTTGCGGCGATGGCGATCATCACCGTGAGTTGCATGGCTTCGCCGATGCCCGTCGCGGCGAGGTAGACCAGCATGTCCGGAAATCCGAGCGCCAGAACCGTCAGCGCCGTGCCTGTGGAAAAAATTGCAATTCCCAGGAGCAGCACCGTCTTACGGGAAAAACGCGCGAGGAGATACCCGGTCGGCAATCCCGCGACGGCCAGGCCCAGTGTAAAAATCGTGGTGAGGAGGCCGGTGTCGGAAAGCGAAAAACCGTACTGCACCCGAACATCGTGAGCCAGAAGCGGGAAAAGCTGGCGGTCCGCGGCGTTCACTGAGTAGGCGAGGAGCAGAACGCCATACATCGCGATGGCGGAGGTGCGCGAGCCTGCCTGACCGTGGGCGGCGTTCACGGGTTCCGTGGATATTTGATCGTGAATTTTTTCTCCCGTTGCGTTCCCGGCGAGAGTATACGCTACAGTGGCGATTGTTGAATCTGAGGATTTAGTGGAACACGTCTCACAATCCGCGGAAAAAGGGCCCCACTACTCTTGTCATTCCGAGCGAAGCGAGGAATCTCTCTTCGAATTACCCCATGAAAAGAAGGAGATTCCTCGCTTCGTTCGGAATGACAAAATAAACGACTTTTTTCGCGGGCTCTTCAGCCAATTGCGTTTCCGCGCTGTGGGCTACTGCACGCAGTCCTAAGAGAAAACCAACAGGCTGAAGCGTGTTCCACTTTTTTCTACACGATCAGGACTTTTGCAGCACCCCGCGGAGTTCGCGGATGTCCTTCACGTTTTCGAGACCGAAGATTTTTTCGATCAAGGTGGCGCAATTGGCTTTCCCGAGGACGGGTTCGACCAGGTCGCGGCATTTCTGCGCTACTTCTTCGCGGGTCATCGGATTTTCCGCGGTGCCCCGCACAGCTTTCACGTGTTCGGAGAGCACGGTACCATCGTTCAGCGTGATCTCGACCGTGGCCTGTCTCTCCGGCTCCGCTTTCTCCATCTCTTCGTCCGGCACGAGTTGCACCTTGGCGCGCACGGCAAGCACGGCTGGATCCTGCATGCGCGCCTTATCGTGCGCGGCTTTGAAGGACGCCGTCCTGTCGATGAGCATGACGGCTACCATATGCTGCAGGCAGATGTCCGGCATCTCGCGGTTGTTGACGACACGCGCCTCGGTGCCTGCCTCCCGCACGACGACCGATTTGATGTCGTCGACGTTGATGGAGCGCTTCTTCATGATGTTGTACATGCAATCGAGCGGCGCCTGGATCGGCGATCCCACGGTCCATTTCTTGATGTTGGTGCGGGCGATTTCGTAACGCTCGCCGAGCTGCGAGACGAGTTCCTCCTGATGCGCGTTGGGGGCGTAGGCCTGGAAATAATTGTCGACTCCGGAAAAGATGTCGTCGATGCCGTCAAATCCCGCATGGACGACCAGCGCAGAGGTGACTCCACTGCGCGCCGTCATGCCCGCGAAGACGAAGGCTTTTTCAATGTGCTCGGTATCGCGATTCCACGCGCCAATGCCCGAGGATTGCTGGGCCGTGTAATCAAGCAGCCAGCGCATCTGCTGCGCGTTCAAGTTCGCGGCGCAGCCTGCCGCGGACGCCGCTCCGAAAACGCTCGAAATGGCGTGCGTGCTTTTGTGGCTGTTGTTGCGAAAATCGAGCGCCCCGAAGCTGATGGTCATGCGCGGCCCGACGTCGTATCCGAGGGTCACGGCGCGCAGAAAGCGCGTTCCGTCGATGCCAAATTTTTCTCCGGCCGCCAGAGTGGCGGGAACGACCGCGCAGCCGGGATGCGATTGCGAAAATTCGTTGGAGTCGTCGGTCTCATCGGAATGCGCCAGCATGCCGTTGATGAACGCTGCTTCCGGCGGGCTGGCGGTCATTTTTGATGCCACGATCGTCGCGGTCTTGTCGGAGGTGAAGTCGCGGGCATAGGTAAACGCCGCGCGAGCCGGGGGCAGGTCGGACCCGGAGATCATCGCCGCAAACGTATCAAGGATGTGGTGTTTGGCTTTCTCGACCACTTCGTCCGGGAGAGTGCGGCCGCCGGCTTCGCTCATGTAGGCGCTGAGCTTGGCCATGACGGGGCTGACGCTTTCGGCGGCAAATAATCCGCTTGGAAACGCGGCCGCCGCGACGGTCCAGCCGGCGCGTTGAAGCAGGCTGCGCCGTCCCAGGCCTTGGCCGGCGATTGCGGGCGGAATGTTTGCGTCTCGATCATTTCCCATGGCGTTTCCCTCACAATGAATTGATTTGGTTTCGGGGCTCACGAAAAAGTTCCGCTTGCTCCCCAGCCGTACGAAGCCCCACTCGATTCTGTGAAATTTAAAATACCGACGAACCAAAATTCTCCGGCTGAGAATACTTTGCCTCGAAAGTGTACTCCGTGAATTATTCTGCGGCAAGTTGCCGGACGGGCTTCAAATGGGCTTTCCGGTGCTTGACATCAAACCGCTAAATGACAATGATGGCGTGGAGAATCAATATGAAACGCGTCTGGATCGGCCTCATTTCTGCAATCGCGCTTGCAGGCGGATTCTCCCTGCGGACGATTGTCTTTGCTCAAGCCCCATCCGAAACATTTCCACCTGTGGCGACCGTTAGGCAACTGATGCTCGACCTGATCCATCCCTCGTCCAATGACATCCTGTTGGCGATCTTCCGCGGCGGCCCTAAAGATGAGAAAGAGTGGGCGGCGGTGCGGCGCAGCGCGGTGACGCTGGCGGAATCCGGAAACCTGCTGATGATGGAAGGACGCGCGCGGGATCAAGGGGACTGGATGAAGGACGCGAAATTGCTGGTGGACGCCGGAAACTCGGCGTACAAAGCGGCGCAGGCCAAGGACGGCACCGCGCTCGCGGCGCTCGCCGGGCCTCTGGACGCATCCTGCACCACGTGCCACAAGCAATACCGGCCGGACGTATTTCCAAAGGACGGAGGGTCGAAATGAGCTATTCCCGTCGAAATTTTCTGAAGGCCGCAGGATACGGCGCGGTGCTCACGGCCGTGGGCGGGGACTCATTGTTCGCGGCATCCCTGGCTTCTCCTCCTATGCCGCCGCCCCTGGCCGGGGCGTTCTCAAGTGAGAAAGCAACCTTCCTCGTCAACGGCAAGGCTTATGCCACCGAATACGAAGCGCGCACCACTTTGTGGGAAGTGATTTCGATGAAGCTGGGCCTGACGGGCACCAACCGGAGCTGCAATCGGGCTTCTTGCGGGGCTTGCAGCGTTCTGCTCGACGGCACGCCGTTCTATTCCTGCCACACCCTGGCGACCGAAGGCGTGGGCAAAAAGATTCTGACCATCGAAGGCGTGGGCGACGAGAAAAACATGCATCCGCTGCAGAGCATCGGACACACCCGTGTGGCCGCCGATTGCGGATTCTGCACCGCCGGATGGGTAGTCACCGCGAAAGGGCTCCTGGACAAGAATTTGAATCCGAGTGAAGACCAGGTGAAGGCCGCGCTCGCGGGCCACATTTGCCGCTGTTCGGCGTATCCGAACATCGTTCGAACGGTCATGGATACCGCGGCGGTGATGCGCGGAAGCAAGATGGACATCCAGGCCGAACCGGAATCCGTCGTGCACATCAAGATGCCGATGGTGCGAGACTTCTCCACAAGCGGCGGGCACCTAGCCGGCGATGAAGTCATCGAAGGCGCAAACAAGACCGTTACAAAGAAATGGCAGGGATATCCGCCGGAGAATCTCAACGTATTGGGCAAGGGGCGGCCCCCGCTGCCCGAAGTTGCCGTTCCGAGGTTTACAGGCAAAGCGCAATACGCCAGCCGCGTATGGTTCCCCGACCTGCTTTACACCAGGTTTCTCACCTGTCCGCACCCGCATGCCTACATCAAGGACATCGACACGTCGGCCGCGGAGAAAATGCCGGGCGTGAAATATATTCTGACTTACAAGAATGCGCCGAAGCTGCAAACCTCCAACGTTGCCAGGGGCAGGATATTGACCGAACCTCTGCCCCGGGAACTGAATCTTCAGGGAGAAGTTGCGGCGATCGTTGTGGCGGAAACCGAGGACCTGGCGCAGGATGCCGCGGACGCGATCAAAGTCTCATACGAAGTGCTGCCCTTCGCGTCGCTGCTGAAGGACAGCATGGCCGCAAATGCTCCCGATCTGGGGCACGGAAAAGGGAACCTCGTCCGCCATTCGTTTTCGCCCACAGATCTTCCGCACGTAACCTGGGCGGATAAGCGCGGCGACATCGAAACCGGATTCGCTCAAGCGGACGTGGTCAAGGAATTCAGCTACAGGTTTGCGGGCGGCGTATCCGTGCCGATGCAACCAAGCGGCAGCGTCGCCAAATGGGACGGCGACAAATTGACCCTGTGGGGCATGGGCCAGGGCATCTATCCCGTGCGGGCAACACTCGCGGCGGCGCTGAGCTTGGACGTTTCAAAGGTCCGCTTGATCAACAAATGGAATGGTTGCACGTTCGGCGCGGCGCGCATGGCGGCGGAGCGATTTTATCCGATGATCGCCCATCTGGCGAAAGTCACAGGCCGCCCCGTGAAGGTCATGCTGCCCAAGGATCAGGAACTGGCGCAGTTGCAGATCAAGCCGGAGACGATTACCAAGTTCCGCGTGGGAGCAAAGAAAGACGGCCGCATCGTTGCCCTGGACCACGAAGTGTACGTAAGCGTGGGCGACCTGGATTTCGGCGTGCATGCCGACGGCCCGGGTAACGCCGCCAATCAAACTGAGTTGTACACGGCGAAAGTTCCTCACTGGCGATCGACGTGGTGCGCGTATCGCACCAATGCCCCGCGCCCCGGCCCTTCCAGAAGCCACATCCAGCAGGAAACAAAGTGGTCCTGGGAAAACATGATCGACGAAATGGCCGACAACTTTGCCATCGATCCGGTGCAATACCGCATGATGCACATGACCCAACTGATTCCCGGTGACGCGCGCCATCCCTACGAAACCATGCCCACTGTGGAAGTGCTGCGGGAAGGCTCCAAGGCATTCGGATGGGAAAAGCGCAATCCTGTCGCAGGGGGCGAGCCCGGAAGATTCAAGCGCGGATTCGGCCTGGGCATGTCGCAGCATCATGGCGGGAACATGGGCTATCACGAAGGCGAAGAAGCGTTCGCCAAGCTGGCGGCGCTTCCCGGAGCGAATATTTTCAGCAGCGATGTGGACGTGACCTCCGATGGCAACGTGACCATGAAGATCGCGCTTCCCGATAGCGGCTCCAACGCGGCTACGGCGCTGGCAGCCATGGTCGCGGAAATGCTCGGATTCACGAGCGTCGACCAGATCCGCCTGGTTTGGGGAGATTCGGACGTCGCGCCGTTGAGCGATGAGTGGTTTGGCGGCCGCACCATCACGCTGCAAGGCGCGGCCATCGGCAACGCCACCGACAAACTGAGAAAAGACCTGCTCGCACGGGCCGCCGACGCACTCAAGATTGAGGCTGCCAAGCTTACGATTCGCGACGGTGTTATCTCCTCGACCGAAGATCCAAAGAGGAGCACGACGTTCGCCGCGCTGGCCAAGGGCAACAATGGACTCATCCGCCAGACAGGCCGCGGCACCACGGGAGGCGAACGAACCGCGGCAAACAAAGGCGTGGGCGCCTGTTTCGTGGAAGTGGAAGTGGACACCTGGACCGGCAACTGGCGTTTCGTCCGTTCTGTTTACACGCACGATACCGGACTGGTAATCAATCCGGTCGTATCCGAATCGGACATGGTGGGATCTCTTGTGGAAAGCACTCAGGTGGCCACGGATTCCATTCCCTGGGACCGTGAATTCCCGGGCACGCGGCACTACAGTGTCGGTTATCTGTCCTACAGGCTTCCGACCATCATGGATATTCCCAAATCCACGCAGGTGTATATCGACAGTCTGGAGCCGCGCTGGTATTACGGCGTGAAGAGTTTCAGCGAAACGACCATCGGAGCGGTGCCCGGCGCGATCTCGAACGCGATTTTCAACGCTTGCGGCGTGCGCATTCGCGAGCATCCCATCACGCGGGAAAAAATAATGGCCGGACTCTCCAGTAAACGCGCGTCGCTGGGTTCAGGGAGGCAGGCATGAAGAAGGTTTCCATCTACCGGCCCACCACGGTTGACGAAGCGATCCAGATCCTTTCGCAGCATGGCGCGAGCGCCTCCGTTTACGCAGGCGGCACGGACCTGCTGGTTCGCCTGAAAAATCGCCTGGAGCAGGCGCCCAGCTACCTGGTCGATATTAAGAAAATAGATAACCTCCGCTACATCAAGGAAGACGCGCAGGGGGGCGTTGAGATTGGCACGGCCACGAAGCTCGCGGAGCTCGCCGATTCCAAGCTGCTGCAGGACAAATATCCGATGCTGGTGGAGGCAATCGGTAAAATTTCCTCGCCGGAATTGCGCAATGCCTCGACGCTGGGCGGAGACCTGTTGCAGGAAGTGTGGTGCCAGTATCTGCGCGGCGGCTATTCGTGCTGGAGAAACGGCGGATACCTGTGCTACGGCGCCATCGGCGACAACAGTTACTATCACTCGGCCATGGGCGGGCGCTTGTGTTACGCGGTGTATCCCGGCGACGCGGCCACCGCGCTGATTCCTTTCGATGCCCGCGCGAAACTGGCGACGCCTCAGGGAGAGAAGGAACTTTCCATCGAGCAACTGGTGCCCGGCGATATGCTGGTGGACGGCAGGATCCAATCGCACGTCGTGCGCTACAACGAGATTTTGACTTCCGTGGTCATTCCCGCTCCGAAGCCCGGCGTGCGCGCATCGTTCGAGAAACTCCGGCCCCGGGGAGTCTGGGATTTCGCCATGGCCTCGCTGGGGATCAGCATGCAGCTTAATGGCAAGACCATTGAGGACTCGCGCGTGGTGTTCGGCGGCATCTCCGGCAAGCCCTATCGCGAAAAGAGTGTGGAGGCTTTCCTCAAGGGCAAAACCCTGAACGCGGACCTCGGCGAACAAGCCGTTTCCGTCGCCCTCGCCGACGCAGCGCCACTCAAGTACAACGCCACCAAAATCGATATGGCCAAGGGACTCCTGGCCAGCGGCCTCGCAAGGTTGAACGCGTAAGCGGCATGCAAAAGATTGAAGCCCTGCTGCTCGAGCCCGTCGGGTGCCTCGCGGAATTTCCATCCGCCCCTTTCCACGAAATCGCCCTGCGATTGTTCGGCCGAAAAAGAAAGGCCGGTTCGTCCGCCGGCACGCTCTATTGGTATGTGCTGAACTTAATGGAGAGCGCCAGGGCGCCCATCGACGCGGAAAAGAAAAGTGTCGCGGAAACACTGGAAGTCGAAGCCGTGGATGCAGCCACTATCTATGAAGACGTGGTGCCCGCGCTGGCTGAGCTGAAATCCATGGGCATGCGGCTTTTTGTGGCTACGTCGCTTTCGCGCAGGGCGGCGGCGAGATTCATCGAGCGAAATTCACTTGGAGAGTTCTTTTCCGGAGTGTGTACGCGCGATGATGCAGGCGGCGTGAAGTCAGCGCCGCTTCTCAGCGCCCTCGACGGCGCATCGCTACCGCGGGAGAAGACCATGTTTCTCACGGACACTCTGGAAGGCATCAAGACCGCCCGCAGCGTGGGCGTGCATCCCATCCTGATGATGAACGATCCCGACGAGGCCCAGCGTCTGGCGATGCACAACCCGGCCGGGGGCGTCGTATCCTTGCACGAAATGCCCGACTTCATCCGCTTGCTCGCAGCCCAAAATCAGAAAGCCTGAACCGCTCCTTCGTCATTCACCTAATGGACGGCGCCGATGCGATCCAACTTCGCATCGCATTCATTCCACACTTCTCTCGAGCCGCTCTGGCAAATCTGCCCATGGTTCTACAAGTTCACGAAGCGATGGAGGATGCGAATCAACAAGTGCACGGCCAGAGCGGACGAGTCAATTAGGGAGTTCCAGATAACCCCTTTATGACACTCGCACAGTCTTAGGACTAAACCTGAGAAAAGAGGCTTTGTAAGTGACTGAGAGAGAAGGAGAATTTGGCTCCCCTTCGTTGACACCTATCGAACTTTCTGTATCGCCCCCGATGCCCAAGGAAAACACCTGCTCCTGGCAGTTGGATCCCTCACTTCTCAATTCGGAGATTTTCATCCGGCTCACTGAGGCTCGGAGAGTGGATGCGTAGGAAGCACCTAACCTCAATGATGAAATTCGCCAGACGGATGCCACTGCCCCCAAATCCTTCCACCATCCAAGTGCCCACAAACCCTAGGTAGCCCAAAAGATCTCCGGCTCAATGTCGCAATAATCATTGGAATTTGCTTGCCCAATTCTAAGAATCAAGGCAGCCCGAAACGAACTGATTTTGGGCGCGCATCCTGTCACAAAAGCCGGCTACCGTGGGAGTGAAATATATATTCGAGATCGGGCTCATAACCCGAGGGTCGTTGGTTCAAATCCAACCCCCCGCAACCCAAATTACTGATTCACAAGGGCTTGTTGGAGCGACCCAACAGGCCCTTCTTTTACTTGGGAAAGACTTGGGAAAGAAATCACTTTGCCCTTATCAATCTCAGGCCATCCGCTTCCAAAAAGCTCCCCAAGTTTCTCCGCAGCATTGCGCTCGTCTTGCGTGAAAGTATGTGTGTAATTCTCAGTCACGCTGGATCCACTGTGCCCGAGGCGTTGCTTGCGAATCTGCTGCGGGATTGCGAGGGAACCGCCGCTAGTTAGCCAGTACTTGGAAAGAATAAGCCGCGTTGCAGTCGAAAAATACAGACCCCTTCTCGAAGCTTATGTTACGTGGAGGCAGCCTTCCTCTTCAAGAAAAGCCAATGCCTCTAGAGTTTTCGCCTGAGCGATCTCAAGGTCTTTGGGCGAAGCATCGAGTTCATGGAAGAACGTTGTAGTGTCCTCATCGGGTGATCGCGCGGGTAAGGAGCCCCTGACACGTAGCAGAACAACTTCTTGAATTTCACACCATTTGACACCAATTGGATGAGGGGCGGTGGTGCTACGCCTTTAGAAACTCAGGACTTATTTTTTGGAAATGCAATTTCGATCCCCACCGCCCCTACTTAAATGCTTTCCGTGATTTGGCGTACTCTTCGAGAATGGACGAGTTAGCTGGAAGACCGTACAGCGGTCACACCATCGCGAGCGTTTCTTCGATTTCGGCACGGATTTCTCTCAAATCTCTATTGGTGAGGGTCATGCCGATAGCTCCCTCTTTGGTTCTCAGATGGAAATCGCGACCCTGCCCGATCAACACGATGACGCATTCTTTCATGAAAGTGAGCATTGGCTTTGCAAACAGTGGTCCCGCATCTTCGCGCCGTTGCAGAATGTAGGGACGCAGGATGACCCAAAAGTAGACTGCCGCATGGGGGAAAATCTTTACGTAGAAATTCTTTCGCCACCCAAGGGGCGTACCAATGATAAGCCCCAAGTCGTTGAACATCTCAATCTGGCTGTCGCATTGTCTCTTGAGTTTTGAGTATCCGCGCATTTCTTCGACAAATGCCGTACTGCGCTCGTGGCGATCCGAACCCTTGATGGCAAGGAATTCGCTATAGATTTCGGAGCGGTCGATATTTCGTTGGTCTCGTGTGATTTTTTCAACGAAATGGAACCGCCGACTGGTTTCCGATTCAATGAAGATCGCCGCCGCGACTGCGACCTCGGCGGCGAACGTGAGTCCCAATAGAATGAGTTCCCAATCCGACCCAGTATTCACGAAGCTTTCCTCCATGCTCCCCTTCCAATTTGCCGAATTAGGCCATAGTTCTATGATTTAGGAAAGAGATGCAACACGACGGATACCTTTTCCTCGCAGGATTCGTGGCCGCCTCTGTGATCTGGGACGTACTCGTCGCATGTGGGAAAGATTTGGGAAAGAAGTCCAGTGGCTGAAATACACGTTAAATCGCACAGAATCAACGGGCCGCTCGTTTTAGTACGTTCTCATAACCCGAAGGTCATCAGTCCAATTCCAACCCCCGCAATGTACCGAAGACGCCCTCCGAATTCGCTTCCGTTTTGAGCTGACATCACAAGTTGCGGCATGACTGAAGGTAGGCAGAATGACGCCCCGGCATAGCGCTACTTATGGTTCGCGGAGCAGATTTGGCTACGACGCCGCGGGGGGGTGTAGACCCGTGACTCCAAGGAGAACTGTGGACATTCCGAAAGTTCCAGCGACTTTTCTCTTCCTTTCACGGCAGAAGACCCCGATGGAAGCATGTCAGAGGGGATCGACTAATGTTACTGGCCGCCAAATCGGCGAGATTCTACGGCCTTGCAGAAAATCCGTTGGCAGAGACCGGTCTAGGAGCTCTGGCGCGGGTGATTGTCAGTGGGGGCGGTACCCCCGCCGGATACAACGAAAGCGGCCACCACGTATCCGGAGGACAGGATTGGCCCATTGCACGACTGGAGATGATCAGCCAGAGTGGAGTGACATGCTACTCATATAGAGACCTTTAGATCTTGCCTGCGAATTGTTTACGTCTCCTTTACCTCGCTAGGATTACTGTACATGCGTGGGCCGGCGTCGAGTAAATTCAGCGGTCTCGTTGGGCGGAGGAGCGAAATGAGCATGGGGCATATCTTAGTCGTGGATGACGAACCGCAGATTCGCCGGGTGATGCGCACGACACTCGTAGCACAGGGCTACGAAGTTTCAGACGCTCGCACGGGGGATGGCGCGTTAGCCCTCATCCGCTCCGAAAAGTACGACTTGGTTCTTCTGGATGTGAATATGCCCGGCATCTCTGGCATACAAACGTGCCGTGAGATTCGCCTTGGGTCCGACCTCCCAATAATTATGGTTACGGTACGCAGCGCGGAACGAGATAAGGTTCAGGCACTCGACGCCGGCGCCGATGGTTATTTGACCAAGCCTTTCAGTGTGGCCGAACTGCTAGCGCGGATCCGTGCCGCCCTCAGGCGAACCAGCTTTCCCGCGGGAATCGAAGATAAGGTGTTGAAATTGGGCAACATCGAAATTGATTTTGAAGCGCGGAGAGTTATCGTACAGAACGAACAAATCCGACTGACGACGAAGGAATTCGATTTACTCTTTTATCTTGCCGCGCATCCCAACAAGACAATTACGCACCGCGAACTCCTGCAGGCAGTCTGGGGCCCCGACTACGGAGGCGAACAGGAATACCTGCGCGTATTCGTGAACAGGTTGCGAAAAAAGATCGAAGCGACTCCGAGTTCCCCTAAGTATTTACTGACGGAACCGTGGGTTGGGTACCGATTGGAATTGGCTGAGTAGCGCTGCACCGGCGCAAATGATTTACAGTTCAACAAAAATGGCAAGAACCGGCAACAGCTTCACTTTACGCCCGTCGCCTCGGTATGAATTGGCAAGCTGAAGGTAAAGACCGAACCCCGCCCCACTTCGCTGGCGACTTCAATGGTCCCTCCATGCGCTTCCACAATTGCCTTGGCGACAGCAAGGCCCATCCCTGTGCCCTGGACACGGTGCCTCTGGCTTTTGCCCCGATAAAACTTGGCGAAAATATGATCAATTTCTGCCCTCTCAATCCCAGGCCCTACATCCGAGACATGAAAAATCATGAATCCATCCTTTTCCTCGGTTTTGATCGTAATCGGTTCTCCGGATGAGGAGTACAGGTCCGCATTTCGGATGAGATGGCCAAGGACCTTTCTTGTCCAGAACAGATCACAATTAATTTGTACCTCTTGCTGCTGCACTTCGGTCTGGATTGGGCGCGCGTTCTTTAGACTCTCGCAATCCTCAAGCGCCGCAGTAATCAATTCACTCACGAAATGCGGAGCGGGTTGAAGCTTGGCTTCACCAGCGTCCAGCTGAGCCATTTCGATCGCTTGCCCAATCACTCG